>Ga0187849_1003775_pt1 | contig 13028 bp, 10 predicted proteins | sample June2016WEW_4_10_2_FD_132412 | JGI IMG/M metagenome (GOLD analysis project Ga0187849, IMG submission 132412) | Peatland microbial communities from SPRUCE experiment site at the Marcell Experimental Forest, Minnesota, USA - June2016WEW_4_100 | ecosystem: Environmental > Terrestrial > Soil >... | reverse complement strand
AGGGAAGGAGCCTGTTCCAGAAGAACAGGCCAGGATTCCTCCTCCCGGAGGAGAAGGCTCAGCATGGACAGGAAATGGGATTTCCCCGAGCCGAAATGGCCCTTAAGAAATATCCCCCTCCCTTCAGGCCCCGAGAGGGAAGTGAGAATTGCCCGCAGGCTGCTTTCCACCTCCTCGGTGACTACGAAAGAAGTCAGGATCATCCGCCGAAGATGGGTTTCCTCAAGGTCCTTCAGCTGGATGACAGTCTTAATCTCCGGAATCTCGACTAAATCTCCGACTCGAGTCAAATCCCGCCCTCCGTGGATGAATTCCTTTCCTTGGCCCGAAGAGAGGAGATGAGGTCGAGAAATTCCTTCCCGTACTTCTTGAAGGTGACCTTTCCGACGCCCACGATGCCGATCATCTTCTCCGCGGTATCGGGGAGAGACCGGGCCATCTCCCTAAGGGTGCGGTCTTGAAAGATGCAGTAAGGGGGAAGGCTCTCCCTCCTGGCCAGTTGCGACCTGAGCTTTCTCAATTCATCGAAGATCTTTTCGCTGGATTCCTCTCCGCCCCCGCCTCCTCCCTCAGAGAGGACCTCGGAGGGAAGAGAAGAAAGGGGAATCTTCGCCTTTCCCTTCATGACCTCCCTTCCGAAAGGGGTGAGGGTGAGGACCGGGTAAGGTTTACCGCCCATGACGATGCGGCGCTGGCTGAGGCATCCGCGGGCCAAAAGTTCCCAGATCCACCCTTCAATCTGCCCCTGGCTGAAATCGGACAGGAGCCCGTAGGTGGAGAGACGATTCAGCCCGAAGGATTCGATTCGGCTCTCCCTCGACCCGGCCAGCATCTTGGCCGCCATGGATTGCCCGAACCGCCCTCCGAGGCGGGCCACTCCGCTCAAGACCTTCACCGCAAGGAGCGGATCGGTTTCTCCCTTAGGAAAGGAAGGAGCCTCCCTCGAACGGCGGCAGACGTCGCAGCCGCCGCAATTCTCGGACTGATACCGCTCCCCGAAGTAGCTCAGGAGAAAGGCCCTCCGGCACCGGCTGGCCTTGCCGTAGGCCATCATCTGGTCGAGCTTTTCCAGTTCGTGGGCTTTCCTCAAAGTCAGTTTTTGGAAATCGATTTTCAGCTCCGATGAGGGTTCCCGCGAAAGGAGGCGGACTCCCCTTCCCCGGAAGGGGGGGATATAGGTCGCCTCCTTCTTTTCTTCCAGGTCATCCATCACTCTTCGGAAAGATTCCCTGGAGAGTCCGGATTTGGCCATGATCTCATCCGGGAGGAACTGGATGCCCTCGAGGAGCTCTTCCTCGGGGTAATGGTCGAGAAGGGTTTTTAGGAGAGCGATCTTGGACGAGGGCTTTTTCGCCGGGGATTGCAGAAGGAGCCGGGGAGAGACCCGGAGGTAAAATTCGGCCCGGTTTTCGTACCGGTTAAGGCGGTGGACGATTTTGGCCTCTTCGAGGATTTTTAAAGAAGACCCCACCGCCGCCTCCGCGACCGGGGGATCGCATTTCTGAGCGATTTCCCTGTAAGTCAGCCATACGGGGTCTTCCGGTCTCTTCAGAAGGGCGTTGTAAACTCCCAGGATCACTTCCCGGTCGGGGTAGCTGGCTTCAATAAAAAATTCCTGGAGACCGCGGTCGGCAGGCGAAAAGAGGAGGAGGCAGGAAGAGGGCTGGCCGTCCCGTCCCGCCCGCCCCGATTCCTGGTAATAGGCCTCCACGCTGCCGGTCAGCTGATGGTGGACGACCAGGCGGATATCCGAGCGGTCAATGCCCATGCCGAAAGCGTTGGTGGCCACGATGAGGTCCAGGGTCCCATCCATAAAATCTTCCTGAACCCGGGTCCGCTCTTCTTCTTCCATGCCGGCGTGGTATCCCTCGGCGTAAATCCCATCGTCCTTTAAATGCTCGACGATTGACTCCACGCTCTTCCTGGTCCCCGTGTAGACGATGGCTCCCCCTTTTAGGCCGCGGAGGCGGTCCGTGAGGAGGAGAAGCTTCTCTTTCGCATTCCCTGCCGGGGAGACCTCCCAGAAGAGGTTCTTCCGGTCAAAGCCGGTGATAAACTGGCGCGGGGCCCGAAGCCTGAGCTGCGCCACGATGTCCTCTCGCACCCTGGCTGTCGCCGTGGCCGTAAGGGCAAGGGTCTGGGGGCGCCCCAAGCCTTCGAGGACCTGGCTGATGCGGAGGTAATCGGGCCGAAAATCATGCCCCCATTCGGAGATGCAGTGAGCCTCATCCACGGCGACCAGGGCCACGGGATTCTTCTTGAGGGCGCCAAGGAAGGGGGCGCTGCGGAGGCGCTCCGGGGAGGCGTAGATGATTTTGTAAGATCCGGCGGCGATTCCGCGAAGCGCTTCTTCCTGCTCGTCGATTCCCATAAGGCTGTGGACGGAAATGACGGGGAGGTCCCGGACGCGCAGGGTATCCACCTGGTCCTTCATCAAGGCGATCAGGGGGGAGATGACCAGTGAAACCCCGGGGAAGATCAAGGCCGGAAGCTGATAGCAGAGGGATTTTCCCCCTCCGGTGGGCATGACTGCCAGGGTATCTTCTCCGGAGAAGATGGCTTCGAGGACCTCCTCCTGACCGGGGCGGAAATCGCGGAACCCGAAGGAACCCTCCATGAGGAGGCGGGCCTGCCCGAGGAGATTTCCACCGCCTGCCGGTTCCGCTTTCCGAAAGGGCTCCATCAGGAAACTCCGGAAGAGCTCGGGCTCAATTTCTTGCGAATCCTTTTGATTGGGCCCAGAAGGGTTTTATTCTGGGGATGATGCTTGAGAACCTCTTCAAGCAGTTCCAGAAAGCCAGGCAAATCGCCTTGGGCTGCTTGGATCTTTTCCAGGGTCTTTCGGACCACATAATCCGAGGGATCTTTCCTAAAGGCTTGGGTCAGGCATCGGATGGCTTCCGGGTACTCCTTCAGGCGGTAGTGGCAGAACCCCTCCTGCTTGAGGAAGAAAGAATTCTCCGGCTCGAGGTCAGCTGCGGCTTTATATTCCGCGGCCGCTTCCCGGACCATTCCCGAATCTTTCAGCTTCTGGGCCAAAAGGCCGTGCATCTGTGGGTTCGTCTTCTTCGATTCCATTCCCATGACGGTAGTTAGCTCTTTAAGCACCTGGTCCTGGGGGCGGGTGCGAGCCCGCAACCTAAGGATCTCTTTTTGCACGAACGGGTCGTCGGGCAGGATGGACTGAATCCTCTCGTAACAGGCCAGAGCCTCGTCAAATCGTTTCATGCGGTTGAGAATCAAGGCCTTCTCTTTCAGGAAGGGAAGATGGTCCCGCTTGACCACCAACACGTTCTCCATCTCCTCGAGAGCTTCGGGCAATTTCCCCAATTCTTTGAGCGCCCGGGCAATCTTGAGATGCAGGTAGGGCCTGGGGTCGCGCTGGGATGCCTGCCGGAAATATTCCAGAGCCTCGCGGGGAGAGTTCTCCGCCAAGAAGAAATCCCCGAGGACGGATAGCGCCTGAGGATGCCGGGGATCCTGGGCCAGGACTTCTTCTGCCAGGATTCTAGCCTCGGCAGGGCGGCCCTGCCTGAGGAAGAGATCGGCGAGGCTGGTCTTTAGCAGAAGATCGCCGGGTGTTTTTTGCAATTCTCTTTGGATTTCCCTTTCGGCCTCCCCGTATTTCCCGTCCCTCTTGAGTTCCTGGATACGAGTCAGCCTTCCGGGAGAGGTTCTGTCCCCTTCCATACTTTTATCATAATAATATTATTCAGATATATAAGCAAGGAAAGTCAATTTCAGGCATATGTCCAGATTTATCTGTAAAGAAGTGACCCAATTCAGCTTTCGGCTGAGGGGAAATTCACCCTGAGTTATTTTTGGTGAATTGTAGATGGCCAATTAAAAAATAGACACGCTTACCTTCCATCCCAGAATCACCTTTTCCGGGCACAGTTCTGCCGTAGACGGGGTTGCTAAGGCCGGGCGGACCTTTTTTCTCCTTGACAAATCTGCCCGATTTTTTACAATACCTTCAAAAAACTTAGAGGAAACTCATGGCCCTTTCTCACATCAAAATCCTCGACTTAACCCGGTTTCTCGCGGGTCCGTTTTGTAGCATGCTTCTGGCCGACATGGGCGCCGAGGTCATCAAAATTGAAGAGCCTCGGCACGGCGACGATGCCCGATACCAGGGGGCGATGATCAACGGAGAAAGCGCGTATTTTGTCGGAATGAACCGGAATAAGAAAGGGATGAGCCTGGATCTTAAATCTGCGGGGGGTAAAGAGATATTCCTCCGCATGGTGGAGAGATTCGACGTCGTGATAGAAAATTTTCGACCCGGGGTCATGCGCAACCTGGGTCTCGATTACCCGGTCTTGAAAGAAGTGAATCCGGGGATCGTCTATTGCGGGATTTCGGGTTTCGGGAAGGACGGGCCTTACCATCTCCGCCCCGCCTTTGATTTTATCGCCCAGGGGGTTTCCGGCTTCATGAGCGTGACCGGATTTCCCGACCGTGAGCCGGTGAGGACGGGGATTCCCATCTCCGATTCGGTGGCCGGAATTTACGCCGCCTTTGGAATTCTGGCCGCCTTGATGGCCCGGCAGCAAACCGGAAAGGGGCAGGAAGTCCAGACTTCTCTGGTAGACGCCATGATCAGCATTCTGAGTTTTCAGGCGGCATGGTTTTTCGCCCGGGGTGAAATCCCCAGACGCGGCGGCAATGATCACCCGGTGGCCTCTCCCTACGGCACCTTTAAAGCCCTGGACGGCTATATCAATATTGCTCCCGCCGGAGACCCCATGTGGGAGAGGCTGGCCAAGGCCCTGGGCCTGCAAAAGCTACTCGACGACCCCAAGTTTCGAACCAACGATCAGAGGCGGACCAACCGGGAAGATCTGAATGCTATTGTAAATGAGATTACCAGCAAACGGACCATGGCGGAGTGGATTGAATACCTGAACAAAGAGGGGATTCCCTGCGGTCCCATCTACAATCTGGCCCAAACCTTCGAGGATCCCCAGGTTAAACATCAGGAGATGGTGCTGGAGTTGGAGCAACCTGGGGGGAAGGTAAAGACGCTGGGTTTCCCCGTCAAAATGAGCGATACCCCAGCGGGGATACGCCGCCCAGCCCCTCAACTGGGACAGCACAACGAGGAGGTTCTCGCGGAACTCGGTTACTCCGGGGAGAAGATCAAAGATTTAAGAGAAAAAGGCGTGATCTGATTCCTTGGGTCAGCTTTTTACATTTTCTGTATTGGAAAGCCATGGGAAGGAATGGAAGCGTAAAAACAAAACCGATCCTTAGGAGGTTAATAGATGGACAAGTCCAGTGTAGTAATCCGGGAAATGATGCTGCGGGATGGTTTACAGAACATACCCGAGTTTATTCCCACCGAAGCGAAAATTAAGCTTTTCCAGCTGATCGTTGCCAGCGGCCTTCGGAACATCGAAATTACCTCTTTCGTCAGCCCCAAAGCCATCCTGCAATTTAAAGATGCGACCCAGATGGCCCAGGCCGTATTGAAAATGAACCTGAAAGGGGTCGAAGTCTCAGCCCTGGTCCCCAACTTGAGAGGGGCCCAGCTTGCCCTGGAAAGCGGCATGCGCAAGCTGGGTTTCTTCATGTCCGTGAGTGAATCCCATAATATCAGCAATGTAAGACGGACTCGGGCAGAATCGATGGATGAGCTAAAGAAGATCCTGGAGCTTAAAGCGAAATATCCTGACATGGAACCCAAAGCCGGGATGCCCTGCGTGTTTGGCTGCCCCTTTGAAGGGAAGATCAAACCTGAGGTGACCTTGGGTTTCCTTCGCCAGTTTTACGAACTCGGGATCCGGGACATGTCCATCGCGGATACCGTGGGGTTTGGAAACCCGAGAGAGGTAAAGGAGATGTCCAGGCTCTGCGTAACAGAATTCCCGGACGTCACTTTTTCCATCCACCTCCACAACACCCGCGGGTTGGGCCTGGCCAACTCCCTGGCCGCCTACGAGAGCGGGATTCGCATCCATGATGGAGCCATCGGCGGACTGGGTGGCTGCCCCTTTGCCCCGGGGGCCAAAGGAAATACCTCCACGGAAGACCTCGTGTTTATGTTTGAAGAGATGGGAATCAGCACCGGTGTGAAGATGGAGAGGCTGATAGAGGCATCCCGGTACTTCCAGAGTGTGAAAAAGGATGTTCACTACGAGAGCAGCATCCTGGAGGTGGGGGTCCCCGTTCCCAAGGGAGCCATCACCAAGGACGGCTCAGAACAGAAATGGAATATGTAAAAACGTAAGTAGGGAGTAGGGAGTAGGGAGTAGTAAAGACATTACTCGCTGTTTTATCGGGTCGATGCTTGGCTCCCCATCCCTATATGCCCATCTTCTTTAACCAGCTGCACACTAACAGGTTTTATTTCCAAGCCTCTCACCGCTGTCCTCCCAGTTTAGAATTATGACAGTGAATGGAGAGTCGGAGTTGGGCATTGAAAAACCCTTTTTCCCCCACCTCCCAACTCTCTCCTTCCAACTTACTGCTTATTGACCGAATAAATTCTCCATGGTATTAATCCACTATATAGGAACCACAGACGGATAAGTTGGAGGAATGAATTGAAAGAACACCTAGGCGAACTGCTGGAAGAACTTTCCCTGCTGGATGGGCTTCCGGGGCACGAACAGCCCGTCGTTCGTTACCTGAAGGAACGATTTTCTCCCCTGGCTGAGAAAGTGGCCGTGGGGGTGAACGGGAACATCTATGCCCGGAAGACGGGACGGAAGCCGGGGCTCACGGTATTGGTCTCGGCCCATACTGATGAGATCGGGATGGCCGTCCGGGACATCGATCCCCAGGGAACCATCCGGTTCGACAAGCTCGGGTGGTTCAGCGATTCCTTTCTGCCGGGGACGAGGGTACGGGTCGGAAAAATTCCCGGGATGGTGGGGATTAAATCGGGGCACCTGATGACGGAGGAAGAGAAACGAACCGTTCTCGCCCATCGGAGCCTTTATATCGATGTAGGAGCGAAGAGTGCCGCCGATGTCGAGGGGATGGGAATCTCCATCGGTGATCCCATTGCCTTCGACGTTCCTTTTGGAAGGTGGCAGGACCCGGATTACTGCTGCGGCAAAGCCATTGATAACCGCGCAGCGTGCGCAGTGATCGTGGCCCTCATGGAGAGTCTCCCGGATGATGATTTTCCGGGAACGGTCTGGGTCGTGGGAACGGTGCAGGAGGAGCGGGGGCTTGGGGGAGCCCGGACTGCGGCCCAGTTCGTCCGCCCCGACTGGTTTATCGCCCTGGATGTAGCTCTGGCGAGTGACACCCCGGAGAGTCCGGTGAGCAGCAAACCGGTCCGGCTGGGGGCGGGTACGGTGGTCAAGCTGGGGGATTTCCTGGAATCCCCCAAGAGGGGATATTTTATTCACCCCGGTCTCAAGAGAGCAGCCCTGGAAATCGGCCGGCAAAAGGGGATTCCCATACAGCTGAAGGCAGTATACGGGAATTCCTACACCGATGCGGCGGCCGTTTCCCAGGAGGCGGCCGGTATACCGTCCATTGCGTTAGGAATTCCGATGCGGTACTCCCATGCCCCTTCTTCGGTCTGTCATCTGGGAGATATGGAGGCTTGCCTGCGGCTGACCGAAGAGATGATTCGAACCGGCATGGATGCCCAGGACTTTGATTTCCTCGCCGATTGAGGGTGAGTCCCCACCCGGCATCGCGAAAGAGATGCTCCGCAACCGCCCCTGGGGTGGCGTACGGTCAATCCGAATCATCACTTCCGGCGATCAACTTGTACAGCTCGACTTCCAGCTCACCGAATTTCTTGTTCTTCTTGACTTCAATGCTCCGGGGTCGCGGCAGGTCAATGGGGATGATGGATTTGATTCTTCCGGGCCGCTCGCTGAAAACGATGACCCGATCGCCCAGCAACACCGCTTCCGGAATATTGTGGGTTACAAAGAGAATGGTTTTCCGCTTTTCACTCCAGATCTTGAGTAGCTCCAGGTTGAGCTGGTCGCGCGTCAGGGCATCCAGGGCTCCGAAGGGTTCGTCCATGATGAGAATTTCCGGATCCAAAATCAGCGCCCTGGCGATGGATACCCGCTGCTGCATCCCGCCGGAGAGCTCTTTCGGATACTTGTCTTCGAAACCCTCCAGCTTGACCAAGCGAATCAATTCGTATGCCTTATCCAAGTAGTCCCTTTTCCTGAGCCCTGCCAATTCGACGGGCGCCAGAATATTGGCGAGCACCCTGTACCAATCGAAGAGGACCGGTTTTTGGAAAACAAACCCAATCCTCTTGATGGGCCCTTGTACCCGGCTTCCTCCGACCCATACGATTCCCGCCGTCGGTTTCAACAACCCGGCAATGATGCGAAGAAGGGTGGACTTTCCACACCCGCTGGGGCCTAGAATGGAAATGAATTCGCCGGACCGAATGTCAAAGGAGATATCCTCAACGGCCACGATCCGATCCCCGGAAAAGGTATCAAAGACCTTGGAGACCGATTCGACCTTTACATACGTCTGGTCCACGAATCCTCCTCCCCCGCGCTTCCCCCGCCTCCTATTTTTTCTGCGACTCCCACTTTTTGTACACCTGATCTACCGTGGGCAGACGGTCGATGGAAGGCATTTTCAAATCCGGCAAGAACTCCACGGTATACAATTCTTGGGCGGTCACCGGCCTCTCGACTTGAAAATATTTATTGAGGATATTGACCGTTTCCTCCATCCTTCCCTTGTCAATCCACCCCAGTCTGTATTTCTGGTTCATGGGGACATCGACCAGATCCTGGATGTCGTCGGCGAAGCGGCCCAGAGCCGCCAGCAGAGGAACCTCCGGATTGGATTGGATGAAAATTTCGTTCGCCTTTTCCGGATTTTCGATGGCCCACTTCCACCCCTGCATGGTCGCGTCTATGAATTTGCGGAGCATGTCGGGCCGTTCTTTGATAGTCTTCTCGCTGGCCATGAGCGCATTGCCATAGGGATTGACCCCCCATTTGGCCCAGGGGATGAGCACCAGCTTGTCCTTGTCGAGACCGGCCTCCCAATACGCCTGGTTGCCCACAATCCAGTCGAAAACCGCGTCTACTTGATTGGCAGCCAAAGACTGCGCCTTGGCGCTGGGTTGAATGTTAATCAGGGTGACCTTGTTCAGGTCGATGCCGTTGGCGGCTACCAGGGCAGGCCAGAGGACCCGCTGGGCATCTCCCGGGGGGACACCGACTTTGCGTCCCTCGAGATCTTTTGGCTTGGTGATCCCCGACCCTTTCCAGGTCTTGATCCCGTTGGGAGATTTGGAATAAATCATCCCAATGACCTTGACTTTTGCACCCTTGGACCGGGCGACAACCAGGGTTCCGGTATCGGCGAGCCCGACATCGACCGTGTTCAGTTCCACTCTCTTGAGCGTATCGCCGGACCCTTGCCCTCGCTCGATGTTCACCTCCAGCCCTTTTTCCCTGTAGAATCCTTTTTCTTTGGCCACATAATAGAAACAGTGATCTCCCCCTGGAACCCAGTTGAGTTTAAGCGTGACTTTCTCCGCCGCTGCGGCAGGGGAAGTGGTCAGGAAGAAACCCAAGAGAAACACCCCAAGAGTCAGACCCAGGTTTTTTTTCATCGAGGCATGGCCTCCTTTCCTATATTTCTATTGAAAATTTGTTATCGGACGGAATCTTCCTCCTAGCCATCCGGTTGCCGGAGCCTTCCTCCCTAGCCCTTCTGGGGCTGGCGGATCGGGTCAGTCGGTTTCTTTGATCTTCGCCCAGGGCATGACCAAACGTTCGGCCAGGTTAATCAACCCGAACAGGGCCATCGCCATGATCGATATCCATAACAGAGCACCCACCATCGCCCCCGTTTCCAGATAACTCTGGGCCTGTAAAATCAATGCGGCCAGACCCTTCTCGGAGGCGATGAATTCACCCACAATCGCGCCCGTGACCGCCATGATACTGGCGAGCTTCACCCCGGTCATGATATAAGGCAACGCATAAGGAACGCGGATCATGACGAACCGCTTCCACTTGGGCGTATTGAAGGTGAGGGCCAGTTCGGTCATCTCGTAGGGGACCTCGCTCACCCCCCGGGCCGTGTTGAGCAAAACGGGGAAGAAGGAAATCACGAAGGACATAACGATATTGGGCAACACCCCAAACCCAAACCAGACCAGAACCAGGGGCGCCGCCGCCACCTTCGGAATGCTGTTGAAGAATAATAAAATCGGCATTAAGGTTCGGCTCAGGGTGTCATTCCAGGAAACCACCAACCCCAAAAAGACTCCGATGACGACCGCCAGGACAAAACCACCCATGACCTCTTGGGTGGTGGTGAGAATCTGGGGAAACCAACGCCACTTCGGATTGATCAACTCCTGCAGCACTTGACCGGGAGATGGCAGGATATATTTTGGAATTCCCAAAAGGGAGATTCCCCACCACACGGCGAGGAAAATCAGAAAAGGCAAAAGGGGAGGAAGATAAAGTCGCGTAAGAGACCGTAATCTTCTTTTCTCCGTGTCGTTCGGTTTCTTTTTGGCTATCGAATCTCTGGTCAAGACTATTTCCCTCTTCCGGATGGTTCGTTTTTACTCGTGCCGAGCGGGGTCATTGAGAAAATTTTCTTTTCCGGGACGTATCTTTAGGAGCCATTGGGGGAGGGCTGGGGTAACCTCGAACGATTTGCATGCCTTCCTTTTTCGCTGGCCCTTTCCATGCCGATTCAGGAATATTCCGAAATAATTTGCTTTTTTGGTAAAAAGTATGTCAAAAAGATGATGGAGTGTCAAGCAAGAATCGCAGGGGAAGAATCGCAGGGGAATCGCGGGGGATCAACCTGTATTTTGATTTGACCATACCGCAGCCCTATGATAATTTTATTCGCAGTCGTCCATAGCAATCTGCTTCCCCCCGGCCTATGGAGGTCAAAGTGGAGAAGGAATTTGGGAAGGTAGGTTTGGGATATACCGACTATGGGAGAAGAAATAAAGGAACGAGATTGAAATGAAAGGGCGCCTTGTGGGGGCGTCTGATACAGGGTCAGGCACCCAGGCTCGCCCCTGCATTTTCCGGAGGCGGAATGAATAGATTAAGGTCGGCGATTTCACGGTCGCTGGAAATAAATGTACTGCCCACAAGGGATGCAATGGGGCGAACGGCGGCGAGCGATGTGGCCCAGGCTATGAGCCGGTTCATTAAGGGAAAAGGGAAGGTCAGCGTAGTCTTTGCTGCTGCCCCTTCGCAGAATGAATTTCTGGCCCATCTTGCCAAAAATAAAAGCATCGATTGGTCGCGGGTTACGTGTTTCCATTTGGATGATTACGTCGATCTTCCGCGTTATCATCCGAATACTTTTGAAGTCTATCTGAAAGAGCACCTTTTTAACTATGTGAATCCCCGGCGCATTTACCTCTTAAAAGCCCTGAAGGGTACTCCCTCCCAGGTTGCCTGTCAGTATGGAGAGCAAATTCGGAGGAGCGGCGGGTTGGATATTTCTTGCATCGGAATTGGGGAGAACGGCCACATTGCCTTCTGCGAGCCGGGCTCTGACTTGAATGATCCTCAGACGGTCCGGATCATTCGCATCAATGACCGGTCAGTTCGGCAACAATACCGGGACTATAAGAATCATCCCGACCCACAGGCCCGCTATGCTTCCCTCAAGGCAGTTCCCCGCCGGGCCTTCACCATGACCGTTCCCGCGATTCTTTCGGCGCAGGAAATCTATACCATCGTTCCCGGACCCCAGAAAGCAGAGGCGGTTCGAAAGATGTGGGAGGGACCCATCTCCTCAGCCTGCCCTTCATCGGCTCTGAGGATGCATTCCTGGGTCAAGATATACCTGGATAAAGATTCCGCCCGTAGGCTGTCCTGAAGTGAGCTTATTCGATAGCTGGATGAATTATCTCCTTACTGGACCGTGATTCCTGATCGCTAGTGCCTATCGGCAGGAGGTTTGGTAGAAATGGTCGTCTTCGAGAAAAATGAGCAGATAAAGAGTTTTGTTAGCGAGCGGAAAAAAAGCGGTCATTCGATAGGTCTTGTTCCGACGATGGGTTACCTACATGAAGGTCATCTGGCTCTGGTACGGGAGGCAAAGAAAACCTGCCAGACAGTGGTGGTAAGTATTTTTGTCAACCCTACCCAGTTCGGCCCTCATGAAGATTTTGAACGTTATCCGCGGGATATCGAAAGAGATTTACGTATGCTTGAAGAGGAGAGAGCGGATGCGGTTTTTATGCCCTCCGTAGCTGAAATTTATCCGCAGGGTTATGTTACCTATGTAAGACTGAAAAGTCTCACGGATTGTCTCTGCGGCCGTTCGCGCCCCGGCCACTTTGATGGGGTTGCCACGGTGGTAACCAAGCTGTTCAATATCGTCCGCCCGGAAAAGGCTTTTTTTGGTCAGAAGGATGGTCAGCAGGTATTGGTCATCCGGAAGATGGTAGAGGATTTGAACATGGAACCGGAAATTGTTACCGTTCCTACTGTCCGGGAACCGGATGGCGTGGCGATGAGTTCTCGCAATGTCTATCTCAGTAAAGAGGAAAGGAAGGCTGCACCGGTGCTGTATCGGGGGCTTATGGCTGCCGAGGTAGCGTTTAAGAATGGCGAGCGAAACCCGCAAAGATTATGTAAAATCGTTACGGATATGATTGCCGGTGAGCCCCTGGCCAGGGTTGATTATGTGGAGATTCGCACGATCCCCAATCTTGAGCCCGTAGAGATGATTAACGGGCCGGCTTTGCTGGCAGTGGCCGTATATTTCAAGAATGTCAGGCTGATCGATAACGTTGTACTCCGTCCGGGAAACCCGTCCTGACTGAATCTTCACTTAAATTTCTCCAGCCAGCGTCTTTCGATCTGCGCAAGTTTTTCTCTCTGGGTGCCGCTCAGATGTTCCGCTGGGGGAGAGGTGGAAGCATTAATAAATATCCCAGCAATCGATCCGGAGAGCGCTTTAGAAAAGAGACCTCGCGCAATTTTTAGAAGGGCTAAAGCTCAGGGGCTTGTAGAATCAGCCTGGCAGGAAGTCTCAAGGCCCCCGAGATAGGCGGCCTCCACCTGGGGGTTTTTGCT
>Ga0187849_1003773_pt1 | contig 13034 bp, 9 predicted proteins | sample June2016WEW_4_10_2_FD_132412 | JGI IMG/M metagenome (GOLD analysis project Ga0187849, IMG submission 132412) | Peatland microbial communities from SPRUCE experiment site at the Marcell Experimental Forest, Minnesota, USA - June2016WEW_4_100 | ecosystem: Environmental > Terrestrial > Soil >... | reverse complement strand
GCAATATCCGGTGTATCGTATTCCTTGATTTTCTGAGCTTTTAGATCGTAAACCAGCGGCTTTCCGGATTCCTCATGACGATAGAATGTGCCGTCGGCCTTGATCAGATAGGGAAAGTTGGTCTTTGCCTTCAGGAACAGCTCGTCGTATTGCTTGATTTCATGCACGATAACACTAGCCATGGCCAGCCCTACGGCGGAGTCCGTTCCCGGCAGAATTGGAATCCATTCGGAGGCTTTTCCGCCGGCAAAGTTTCCCATGGGATCGAACACTATTTCCTTGATCCCTCTTCGAACGGCGTCAGCCCGAAGCCGTGCGTTAGTCATCGCCGAGTGTCCCGAGCCGGTCCCCTTGCTGGACCCCCATTTGAGCACAAGCTTCGTGTATCGCCAGTCGGGCGCGATGGACCAGGCACCGTGGATCAATCCGCCCAGCATGTGCGCGGCGTTGCCGCAATGAAGGCTGCCGCCGCCGATGATAAAATTGCCGTTATCTTTTACGCCGAATGCCTTCGCGAAAAAATAGGGATGTTGATGAGGCCCGACCGAGGCCTGAACGGTCTGGTTGCAAAACAGAATTTTGTTGGGATTGTCCGCCATGATTTTTTTCATGCGTTCGGCGATTTCCTCATAGGCTTCTTCCCAGGAAATTTCTTTCCACTTGGGGTCTACGCCGATCCCTTTTTCCGGGTTGGTCCTTCTCAGCGGCTTTTTAATCCGGTTCGGATCATAATAATACATGAGCCCGGCGGCGCCTTTGCCGCAGATGCCGGCGTTCGCACCGCCCATGGTGCTGTCCGAGATTCCTTCGATCTTAACGGGTAAACCGTTGATTCTTCGGACCTTGATGCCGCATCCGCAGTAGCATACGCTGCAAGCGGTGTTGACCCATACATCTTCCCATATTTCATCATTTTTAAAGGCCATGACGCATCCTTATCAAAGAGGTTCAGTCGACATAATATACGCAAGGGTCGGTGCCGAATTCAGGCCGCAGCTGTTTGCCGCTTTGTTCCTTGATCAGCCGCGAGACCTCGCCTCTCGGATCGTCCAGATCTCCGAATGTTCTGGCTGCGACGGGGCAAACTACGACGCAGGCCGGCGTTGCCTTTTCGTCCTTGCCTGGCGTCAACCCCTTTGCTAGACCCTCTGTGACCCTTTCAACGCAAAAATTGCACTTCATAACCGTGCCCTGCTTAAACGGATAGATCTTCTCTCCGAGCAGTTCGAACTGGGTTTTCCCCTGTCCAGGAAAGTACTCGGCATCCGCTTTTGCCTTGTCGTAATAAGTTCGCTGCTGGTAGGGGCAGCTTATCAGGCATGCGCGACAGCCCACGCATAGATCGTAGTCGATCATCACGATACCGTCATCGCGCTGAAAGGTGGCTCCCGTCGGGCACGCTTCGACACAGGCCGCATCCTTGCAATGATTGCATAAAATCGGGTAGATCAGCTTTTTGCTGGTGGGATACTTCCCCTTTTCCGAAATCAATACACGGTTCCAAAACACTTTCGGCGGCAGGAAATGCTCCTGCTTGCACGAAACCGTGCAACTCCAACAAGCGATGCATCTTTTGACATCAATGACCATTCCCCATCGTGGCATATCGTCTCTTTCATTTTTCCTCCCCACCCGAAGTAACGGGCCATCCGCTATTGGATACCGCGTCGCGGGCAGAGGCCAAAAGGGGTAGTGAGTTGCCGCTTAACTCGACGTTGTCGGATTTGGCGGCAACCCGGTTGAATCTTTTGCTCCAATGTCAGACTACGGAATCCTCAGAACAGGCGAATATGAAGACGGGCGAATATGAAGACAAGCGAATATGAAGACGAGCAGGAGATCTGACAATGTCGAGTTAATCTTTTTTACCGCCCATAAAAGCGGCGCTGGACATCACCGACTACTTTGGTTGACATCAGAATTCGATGATCTTTGCTTCATCGTATCCCCGTTTAACACACTTTACGTTGGCATCCAATTTTTTCCCCTGGAAATAATCGGCCAACGCGACAATGATCGGATCGATCCCGATAATACCGGTGGCTGCAGCAAAAGCGCCCAAAATGCAACTGTTCGGCATGTCCATGCCGATTTCTTCCAGAGAAATTCCCATTGCATTGATGTAGCAAGCTTTCTTTAAATTCTTTGTTTTCCGCTCTTTAATCACCTCCCTGGAGTTCATTACCAACACACCATCACGGTTCAGCCCATTCCATACAGCCTGTGAGTCTTTTTGCGAAGGATCCAGGACTACCAGAACATCCGGGGTGTATATCTGGGTTTTGAGCCGTATGGGTTCATCTCCAAAGCGACCGAATGCTGTGATGGGAGCCCCCCGCCGTTCAAACCCGAACATGGGAAAACTTGCGCCATATCGGCCGGTGCCGACAAAAGCGGCCGCCAGGATTCGGGATGCCGTCACTGCACCCTGCCCTCCCCGCCCATGAAATCGTACTTCCAACATTGAGGCCTCCTTGCAATTTACAGCGCACACTCTTTTCCAAGGCCGGTTATATGCGACAGAAGAGCGTAGCTGTAGTCGACATCCCTTTGCAGCATATCCAGATCTTTTTCGGAAAAATGAGCGAATTTTGCTGTCATCTTTATATAATCCGCCAGCGGTTTGGGCTTTTTGACTTCATGCGTCAGGCAAAAATTACCTTTATAGGCTTCCCATAGAGGGAAGTAATTAGTCTTCACCGCCATACGGCAAAGTTCAATGGACATGTCCGAGGCCACGCCCCAACCCGTTGGGCATGGACAAAAGACGTGAAGGTAACAAAATCCCTCGTTTTTTAACTCCCTGGCCTTTAAAAGCTTTTTAGCGAGATCTTCCAAATGGCTCATGGTCGCCGTAGCTGCATAAGGAATCTTATGCATTGCCATGAGCAAGGCCATGTTTTTGCTTCTATTGAGTTTGCCCGAAGCCGCTTTTCCCACCGGCGTGGTGCTGGTTTTGGCGCCATAGGGGGTCGTGCTGCTTTTTTGAATACCGGTATTCATATACCCTTCGTTGTCATAGCAGATATAGATGAACTTCTCGTTTCGCTCCGCAGCGCCCGAAAGGTTGCCAAACCCGATGTCGGCAGCGGTCCCGTCGCCATTGAAACAAACAACGGTGTTTTCTATTCCGGCCCGGTTGTAATACCGGACCAGCCCCGTGGCATTTGCGGCCGCTCCTGTCATCAATGTGCCGTAATACGCGAGTTTGTGCCAGGAGCCGATATTCTGCCCGAGCAGTACCGGTGCGCTGCATGACGGTGTGCCGGTAATGACGATATCGTTTCCCAGAACTTGGGGAATAAATCTTAACAGCAATTCCAACGGACAGCCCGCGCAAAACGCAACCCCTTTGGCAAAGGGATCTTCATGCTTCTTGTAGTCAAAGACTTTCGGCAATTTCTTTGCTTTTGCCATGAACGTTTCCTCCTCACCCTGCGCCCTCACAAAAGATCGGGCGCGAACTGGGCACTCACAAAACATCGTGCCCGGACTTGAAGCATTTAACCATGTCAGAGACGTCAAGCCCGGACCTGAGCGCAGTGAGGGTCCACCGTTTAACATCGGTCGCAAGTGTTAGCGCGAGCCTGAACGAAGTGAGGGTTCGCAGCAAACCCAGGTCACCTGATTGCAGGGTGTGCCGTTTGAAGCGGCCAGACATGCATCGATTATCTTTTCAATATGCGCGGTGGTAATGTCCATATTCGCCAGGCCGTCGATGAAACTGAGCATCCGTCCGCCGCCCAATTCCGAAGAGAGGCTTCTGATCTCTGTGTACAGGGGGCCGCCCTTGAATCCGAAACAAAGACTTCGATCAATGACCCCGATGACTTTTTTCCCTTTCAGCGTTTCAATCAATCTTTCCTCGGGAAAAGGCCGATACATTCTAAGCCTCACAAGGCCGACCTTTATCCCCTCTTCCCGTTTTTGATCGATCACCGTTTTGACCGTGCCGCACATGCTTCCGGAACCGACCAGAACGATATCGGCGTCATCGCTGCGATAGGTTTCCACCTGCCCGTCATAGGCGCGCCCGAATCGGCGATTAAAGTCCATATTAATCTGATCGAACTTTTGTTTGGCCCGCTGCAGAGCCATGCAATGCTTGTATCGAAGCTCGAGATACCCCTCGAGTATGCCGTGCGTAACGATTCCCAGGGGTTTTCCGGGAATCAGCCGAGGCCGCTGCGGCTGTCCCTTTAGTACGGAAAGATACCCATCCACATCCCTGTCCGTCGGAATTTCGACACGTTCGGCCATGTAGGACAGATAAAACCCGTCGTAATGAACCATTACGGGAAGTTGAATATCGTGGTCCTCAGCCAGGCGATAGGCCATGATGATCATGTCGAGGATTTCCTGGCTGTCCTCGGCGATGAGAAATATCCACCCGCAATCCCGGGTGCAGATCATATCCTGTTGCCCGGAAGATACCGCCATGATTCCGGGAGGTTCTCGGTTGACATTGGCCATGACCACCGGGGACCTGTTGCTTGCGGCAACCAATATAGCATCATACATAAAAACAAGCCCCCAGGAGGAGGTTGCGGTAAATACCCGCCCACCAGCGGCAGAAGCCGCCGAAACGGCGTTCATGGCCGAATTTTCGCCCTCCACCGTAATCATCTCGGCATCCAGGATGCCTTCTGCGTGGAATTCGGCCAGCCTTTCGATGACCTCCGTCTGGGGGGTGATTGGGTAGGCGGCAACCACATCGGGACGGCAAAGTGCCGCGCCGATGGCAGCAGCGGCATTGCCCGTGATAACTCTCACCTGTGCACTGTCAGTTGGGTTGATGCTCATTTAAACGTTTCCTCTGATTCCATGGTGATGGCGTTTTTGGGGCATTCCCTGGCGCAAATGCCGCATCCTTTGCAAAAATCCAAATTGGGTGCAAAATACGCCTTCACGTCGATCATGCATTGGACCGGACAATACAGTGCACAATTGCCGCAATAGATGCATTGCTCCTCATCGATAACCGGTCTTTGCGTCCGCCAACTTCCCGTGTCCATACAAAGAAGCAGCCTCTCGACATTGGACCATGGCCCTTCGGATTCAAAATACATGGTTTTTGACATAGAAGCCCTTTCCTCCACGCCGACCGAGATAGTCACAAAGATGGCTGCTCCGAGCCATTGCTGGTGATGTTCTTTTTTTTTATGATTTCAGGGCGTTCAATGGGGATATGAGGTACTTCGCCGCGAAGAGGTCAATTGCACCCTGATAAAGGCTGCCTTGGGCCTGTTCTCCGTTTGCCCTTTGGTCGGGTAAACAAACGAGCGTTCTTCGTGACCTTGCGTACGTGACTGTAATTATCGACTAAGGGACATCCTTCGATCGGCGCGCTGCGAGGTATGCACGCAAGCCACACCGGCCCTAAACCGGGCAAAAGGTAGTATACTGTACCCCTGTAAAGATGCCGATGTCAATAGATAAATAGCGATATAAAATAATGAGAATTGAGCGCAATCAGAAGTGACTGGCCCTCGAGCTGCCTGGTTTCTTTCCGGGGCATTATAATCCCCTCGAATCTTTGTTAAAAGACTTGAATCGAAACGACTGGATCTGAACCAGCGGTCGTTCTTTAGCAGAGACTGTCCGGACACATCGTGGAACACAAGTGGAATACTTTGACATGAAGGGACATCCGACTACATCCAATACCCCTTCTGGTTATCAATGAATTGCGATTAATCTCCAGTAATTCTGAGGGCTCTGGAAGCCTGCTCCGGCCCCTTGGGAGACGATCACATAAAATGGGCCCGTTCCGACCGAAGTCGTCGCCTGACCGATGTTGGTGCCACTGGCACTCACGGATGCCGTGGCTTTGCCGGAGGCGTCAACTGTGACCGTGATGGTGTACCATACTTTGGCTTGGGGTGCCGTATCAGTGAACTTGCTCACCTGGTTCCAATATGTGCCAGGCCCGCTGGGACTTTGCAACCAGAAGCCAATCCATTTCTGCATGTACCCCTGACCACCAATAATGCCGACTCCGGACCCTCCTTTCTGGCTGGAGATCGTGAGCGCCAATCCAGGTCTGGCAGAAGTGGACATGCCTACGGCCTCCACGGTGAAAGGCGGCGTGAAAAACTGGACGCTCTGTATGCCGCCCGTAACATATGTTCCGTTAACACCGCTCATCCCCAAGCCTAATGCGGGAGAAAAGGTCAGGTTCGGCGTGACCATGGCAGCGGGCGGTGAGTCAAAGTTCGGGAGAGCTGCTGAGGCGACGGGGCCGTTTACGGTCCAGAGCTTAGTATTCAGACTCGTGTCATGCGTGAAGTCAAAAGTATGGGGCTGGGCAGTAGATGTTGGGGCCGACGGCGAACTCCCGTTTAAGATCACCCTTTTCTCGAGATCAGAGCCGGCATCCGCAGTTTTTGTACCGTTGCCGGTCTGCATTTGCCCACGCGTAAGCAAACGAGCGTTTATGCTAAGGACGAGAAACAAAACAGCTGTCAACACGGCGAAGCATAGTATACGATGGTTAAAAATCCACTTCATAGGCGGTAGCGTGCTGAGCCACTCGAGAAGGCGATGCTGCACCGCGAGCAAGAAGAGCACCCCTAGAAAATACACCACAAGAAGCACCACACCAAGGGAGGAGGGGGCTTTAATGGTGGCCCAAATTTCACTGGGTGATAGGAAAAGTTCCATGTCCAAAGCCACCGCTTTGAAAAATTAGATGTCTGAATGTCTTGGGGAAATAGAATAAGAGCTGGTTTGTTCATTGTCCATGAAAAGCTTCATTCTTGCCCCGCTTCGAAATGGCCAACCACCAAAATTTTCCCCAAAAATTTTGACAGGGGGAGAGCTTTTCCAAGGAGTCCAAACAAAATCGTTGACGGTCAGACTCGGTGCTGCACCCTAAGGGAACTTTATCCGGGATACTCACCCAGGATACTCACCCTGGAACACCAATCGGACGGTGATCCTTCCTCCCGATGGTTCCTTTTGGCGAGGAGTTGTAAGGGATGTCAGTTTACCCTTTCCCAAGAACCATTCTGCTCTTCCCATGTCACTGGGCAGGCTGGCCGTGCCCGCCTTGTCCGGAATCCGAAACGTGGTCCCCCAAGAGAATCCGGTGCTTGACTCCTAATCGCGTATCTGTGCTTCCGAGACAAGGGAGATTTCTATTTCTGCGTAACATGGAGGAGTCCAGAATTGGGGATGCTGTCCACGTATGGGAACACCTAGTTACGGAATCGAGGCAGATTGAGCGGAACCCAGGAGGGCTTGAAGTGGAGGAGGTGGAAACCGGAATGGGTGGCTGTCGGGCTTAGATCACTGACGATGGTCTCGCGACTGATGGAAGCATAAGTTTTGGCAGGAGGGATCGAGGGGTCGGGCCAGGTAGTCTGGCACTTAGTTCATCTGATTCTTATCGCTTTATTTGGTCCAAATTCCGGGGTGCGGTCACTTTGTAGGTCTAAACATAAAGGTGGCACTGACTGAAGGTGGTTGCTCTTTTTTTGATTGTGCGTCTTTCCCTTAGCTCCCGGAAAGGGCCATACAGAATGCACTGTTTCTTAATATTCTTGGTTCTGCTTTTGAGGTATATCTGCGGAAGATATTTTAACTTTCATTTTACTCCATTAACAAAATGAAATTGAAAGCGGAGAGTTGAAACGATGGGTGAATTTACGGGAAAACCCCTTATAGGTGAATGGTGGGAACCAAATCAACCCACCAAGATTTTCAAAGGCCAACTCTATCTTGCAGAAGACAATCATGGCACTTTGACCCTTATGGGTACTTCAAAGGTGCTTTCAGGCCTCTGGCCGTCGTGGAGGGAGAAAAGAACGATTTTCGGAAAACTCAAGAATCAATATCCGTATAACGTCACGCTTTTCAATGCTGGCCTAATGCGTGGTCCTGGTCAATCTTCAGATGAAAATTATGAAACAGAAGCCGTGTTCTTCACGAATGAAATTCTAATAGGTATGCATGTTGCCTCTAAAGAAGAATCTATCGTGCATGGTGCACGGATCGGCATAACAGGACTCGACGAATGGTACGACAAAACTGGATTTTCTGGCACTGTCGCCCTTGGTCCTATTCCCTTCGGTGTTGAAAGCGTAAACTTAATGTATAAAGCTATTAAGAGCCCTTTCTACAAAGTTGGACCAACGAGCACATTGCGGTTTTGCTCTCGTTATTCTGGACCGCTATTCTTTGAGAACACAAACACTAAAAAGTTCAAGATGGAAGAGAAAACTTTCATTGAACTCAATTTTAAAGGGGCTATATCTATTAATGACCTCACTCGTGAGGCCACAATCTGGCAGCGTTTTTTAACGTTTGGACTTCAACAAGCAACTTACCCAAATGACATAATGCTCTCTATCGGCACGGAACCAGATACATTCAATGTCGGTTTGCTGACTCCTGGATGGAGTAATACCCGTTTCGACACAAAGCACCATGGAGAACCAGCAGTCCTTTTCACTTTTTCCAAATTAGGGCTGAAGGTCGGTAAATATTTACGAGCATGGCGTGAGAAAAATGATTTAATTGAGACTGTAATCACCCTCTTCATGGCGTCCTATTATCTTCGGGCATTTACTCATGTGAATCTTCTGATGTATCTCCAGGCTCTTGAAGTATTGCATAGCATTCTTTTTAACGGGAGTCGCTTTCCTGATAAAGGTACAAAGAGAATAACGCTCAGACTGCTCAGAGAAGCTATCCCAGCAAACATCCCCAAATCGTTGCAGAAGGAAATTCATCAGCAAATTGGCTTGATAGGTAGCGTACCACTGGTTGATCGTCTGAAACATCTTTACAATCTTTATCCGCGCTCGATACGACCGCTTTTTCCTGCTTATGAGGACGATATGAGGTTGCTAAAGGAAGCACGTAATTTTCTTACGCACTACGGGGACAGAAAAAAATTAACGAAGGATTTCCTTTCGTCTCGTCAATTGACGGTTCTTACTGAGAAGACAAAGTTGTTCTTAGAGATTTGTATTCTAGGGGCCATTGGTATGAATGATGGTGAAATCAGTGAGTTCATTAGCGGTTGTGAACCTTACTGGGGATGGCAGCAAGAGACGCATCATTGAGTTCCAACGTCGCTAACGGTTGCTCGCGACTGACTGACGCATGCGAGAAGGCCGGAATACCCTATGGCCTATTTGTGAAAAACGGTTTCATTTTCCACGACCTTCGGCACTGCTTCAAGATCTATATGCCAAGGCCGGAGTACCTGAATCGGTCATTATGGAAATTACCGGCCATTCAACCAGGGAGATGTTCGACAGGTACAACACGATTGACCATGACGACAGGCGGCAAGCCGTTGACCAGATGAGTTACTTTCTGAAAACTTTCGAAAACAAACCCTCAGATACTAAGGAAAAAGGATGAATCGGCCAACTTTCCACATTCAACTGAAACACGTCATGATTCTTCTGGCGGTAATCTGTATTTTGGTCTCCTTCATGGCGGGCTTCAAGGAGTTCACCTCAGTAATGTGCTTCGGAGGCGTGGTCAGCTTCGTTCTAATGGTGTTTGCGAACCTTGACAAGTTTGCCGAATTCAAGGCAGGAATGTCTGGGATCGAGGCCAAAACACGAGAGATTGAGAAAATGGTATCTGAAGGCAAAGACATTTTCGAAGAATTGCACCTCTTGGCCAAAACCATCGGGACTGCAACGTTGTCTCTCATGACTTGGAGCAGAAGGATGAGCGGTTTACCAGCGGGTCAGGCGGCATCCCTCATAGACCAAACTTTGAGTGTATTCGCAAAACTCGGCATCAAAGATAAGGATGTAGAAGCGACAGTCTGCCAATGGCGAAAATTCATGGAAGAGGACCACGCCTCCTACTTGTGGACAGCGCAAGGGTTGGCCCGTAATATGGAATTCCCTGCAAAATACGAGCAAGAGATGAAAGAACTAGAAATTCGATGTAGTGGAAACCATCCTCCCGAACCTAATGAGTTGGAGAACTTCTTCACCAAATGCGGGCTACTTACTCCGAATGTGAAGGAATGGATAGAGGATTACAGACATCTTAAGACAAAGGGAACCCTCCGTCGGCCGAAAATCTGGATGAAGGAGGGGGGGCTGCTTTCCGATTCAGAATTCTTCAGTAAGATCGTTCAGGAGTAGCCTAGATGAACACCTTTTTGCGAAGTGTTGACCAAGCCGTTAACCAAGAGCCTAAAAACCAATGAAAAAAGGACCCGACCTCGCAGCCGAATCCCCAATCATTTCGCTTGCATGCCGAAGCGGGGACTCGAACCCCGACAGCCGTACGGCCACTAGACCCTGAACCTAGCGCGTCTACCAGTTCCGCCACTTCGGCAAATTACTTGAAATAACAACGACAATATCGTATTATAAAAGTCTTTGCCTGTCAAGGCGTTCCAAATACTTTCCGGAGGGTGTCTCAGCAGCATGCAGGTGTTTCACGGAATCCAGACCGTCCAGCGCAAACTCAAAAACCCGGCAATCACGATCGGCAACTTCGATGGGGTTCACAAGGGACACCAGGCGCTCTTTCAAAGAGTAAAGCAATTGGCAGAAGAGCTCAACGGCGAATCGGTTGTGGTTACATTCGACCCGCATCCCCTCGAAGTGCTTTTCCCCAAAAAGGCCCCTTCATTCATTACCTCTCACCGGCACAAACTCGATCTGATCGCAAGCTGCGGGATCGACGCCACGATAATCATCCCCTTCGATCATGAGTTCTCGCGGATGTCTGCCCGCGAATTTGTGGAGGCCGTTCTCGTTGAAAAGATCGGCGCCCGGGCGATTGTTGTCGGCCATGATTACCGTTTTGGGCACAGCCGCGAGGGCGATATCGCCTTTCTCAAAAAGTTGGGGGAGCAATACGGCTTTAAGGTCCAAATCGTCACCGGACTCAGGGTGAATGATACCGTCGTGAGCAGCACGGCCATCCGGCAGATGATTGTAAGCGGGAATATCAAGGAAGCCAACAGACTGCTGGGAAGGTTCTTCGAGGTAAGCGGCACCGTAATTCCCGGCCGAAAGAGAGGAGTCAGCCTCGGCTTTCCGACCGCCAATATCCGAATGCCTGCGATTACGTCGCCCCGAACAGGCGTCTATGTGGTCCAGGCCGAAGTGGACGGCAAAACATACGGAGGCGCGGCCAATCTGGGATACAATCCAACCTTCGGAGATACCGACCTGTCCCTCGAGGCGCATCTTTTTGACTTCGACCAGGATATCTACGGAAAGCCCATCACCGTCAGGTTTATAGACCGGCTTCGCAATGAGCTGCGCTTTTCCAGCCCTGCTGAACTCGCCGCGCAGATAAGAAAGGACGTGGACACCGCGAAGAAGATTCTGGCCGGCCAAGCAAGCAGATAAAAGCGTTCACCACAGAGACATAGAGGACAGAGGTGCAAACAAACAGATAAATGACCTCATCCACAGATTGCGCAGATAACGCAGATAAAACAGTGAGTTACACGAACATTTTGACAAAATTTCAAGAAACCCGATTTTGTAAATCCTGTAAATCCTGAGCCTCTTGCAGAACTCAAGAAAACCGCCGCCTCGGTGACATCCGCGGTTCAGTGGACCTTGGAAAAACCTGGATTCCGGCCTGCGCCGGAATGACGATGAAGGACTTTTGCAAGAGGGTCTCCTGTCAAAGCTTTTCTTTCCTTGACCGGACTATGCCCCGCCTCTGTGGTGGAATTCGTATCCCTGCGCCTGGTCAACTGGTACGGGCTGCTAACCCCAAAACCCGGTCTGTGCCGTTCGGTCCATTCAACAATTCACCCGCTCGCCAATTTGCGCGCTCTGCGGGACGGCCCTCTCCCTGAAACCGGCGACACGATCCTGCATGGCCAGAATAAGCGCTTCCAGGGTGCGCGGATTTATGGCTGAAATGCCTATTCCCTCGTGTTTTCTCACTTTGCGCTCGACAAAGCCGGCAGGCGCCAGGTCAATTTTATTGAAAACCTTTATGGTCGGCTTTGTGTGCAGTTCCAGCTTACTCAAGGTCCTTTCCACCGCGACCATCTGCTCTTCAAACTGCTCGTTGCTTATATCGATTACATGAAGCAGCAGGTCGGCGTCCAGCAATTCCTCCAAGGTGGCCGAAAAAGCTTCCATCAGGTCTTTTGGCAAATCCCTTATGAATCCGACCGTGTCGGTTATTATGACCTCGAAGTCTCTTGGGAACCGAAGCCTGCGGCTGATCGGGTCCAGAGTGGCAAACAGCTTGTCTCCGACCATAACCGAGCTGTGGGTCAAAGAATTGAGCAGGGTGGATTTGCCTGCGTTAGTGTATCCCACAATTGAAATAGTGGGCATTTCTTTCCTGGTCCTCTTTGTCCGCCTTAGATTTCTCCTCTTTCGGAGACTGCGCAGGTCATCTTCCAGTTGGGCTATGCGGTTCTTGGTACGCCGCCGGTTGATTTCCAGGGTTGTCTCTCCCGGCCCCCTGGTCCCAATGCCTCCGGTCAGCCTGGACAGGGCGTCATCTTTTACCCCCAGTCTTGGGAGCAGGTACTTCAGTTGCGCCATCTCGACCTGAATCTTGCCTTCCCTGCTCTGTGCCCGTTGAGCAAAGATATCCAGGATGAGCTGGGTCCTGTCCACTACCCGCAACTCCGTCGTATCGGTTATAGCACGCACCTGCGAGGGATTTAATTCCTGGTCGAATATGAGTAAATCCACCCCGCACTGAAGCGCTCTCAATACAATTTCGCTCAACTTGCCCTTGCCGATGAGGTACTTGGGATTTTTTGCACGCTGTCTTTGCATAACAGTGTCGGCAGCGATAATGCCTCCCGTGCGGGCGAGTTCGACCAGTTCATCCATTGACCTTCCGGCGCTTTGCCTGTCGGAATCGGTTACGCTCACCAGAATAGCCCGGTCTTCTCCTTGAGCGGCAGCGGGAATGGCCAGCCGGTTGCGTTCGAGTTCGTCTTCGATAGAATGGACAAGGGCCTGAAAATCGAGATCCGGGTCATGACATGGCATTGGCGCCAGCACCTCCCAGCCTCTTGAGCCGTCTTGGGTCCCGGGGAGTATGTGTGCAACTTC
>Ga0187849_1003768_pt1 | contig 13044 bp, 13 predicted proteins | sample June2016WEW_4_10_2_FD_132412 | JGI IMG/M metagenome (GOLD analysis project Ga0187849, IMG submission 132412) | Peatland microbial communities from SPRUCE experiment site at the Marcell Experimental Forest, Minnesota, USA - June2016WEW_4_100 | ecosystem: Environmental > Terrestrial > Soil >... | reverse complement strand
TACGGCTGACCACGCATGACTCGGGGCCAAGACGGCTCGCTACGCCTTTCTTGTACGGCTCTCTCATCCGCTACTCAATGCCGGTTTATCCCGGCGCTCCAAGCTAAAGCATGCCCCACCTGGGTGGGGCATGCTTTAGCTTGCCCTTTGTTTTCCTGAGCCATCGCCGGCCGCCCTGGCCCCATTTCCTCTTGACTGCCGCGCACCGGTTCGTCAGGGTTTGGTGAGGAGTGCCGGATCGAAGGCGGCGCGGGTGTGGTGGGCGGCAGCGGAGCCGCGGTTGATGATCAGGAGCGAAGAGCCTGGCTTGCCCTCGATCTTGCATTCGATCTGGCTGGCGGACCACACGCCTCTTACCTCGCGGAGGCCGTAGTAGATGAAATGCTTCAACTCGCCGGAGGACTTGACCACCTTTTCGACCTTGATGGTGCTGTAGACCTCGTGGTCGAGCCATGAGGTGACGGAGGCATAGCGGGTTTGGTCGGCAGGGCCGGGCTCGCTGCGCAGGACGACACACGTGCGCGCGCCATAAGTAGCGTCCGGCAGCAATGTCTGGCGGCGCCACGTGGATTGGTTCTCAAGCAGGTCCTCGTAGGCAAAATTCGTGCCCAGGATTCCCTCGTCCCAACGTTCAAACGGAAGTTCCTTCGGCGCCGGGTCCCCGGGGTGGCCGGTGCGGATGACGACGGGGCCTTTCGAGGGGGCCACCAGGAGAAGGCGAACGCGCGGGTTGGCGACCTCGCAGAAGATGCGCAGGCCGTCGGGGAAGGCGTGGGCCTTGACCGTGATGGCGTGGCTCTGGCGCTCGCCGGAGGCGGTGATGTCGACAAGGCGGGCGGATGCGGTGAAGTCGGCGGTGTTGCGTGCCGCGCGGAGCCGGGTCAGGACTTCATCGAGAGTGGCGGCGCGGGGAACCGCGGCGGGCAGCAGAAGGAGAACGGCGAGGATTCTCGGCGGGTGCATGGATCACCGGGAGCAGATGCGTCCATCGCGAATGTGAATATTGCGAGCGGCCGATTGGGCGACGGCCTCTTCGTGAGTGACCACGATCATGGTGAGGTTGCGGCTTTCGCGGATGCCGCTGAGGACCGACATGATGCGGGCGGAGTTTTCGCTATCGAGGTTGCCGGTGGGCTCGTCGGCGAGGAGGATCTCGGGGTCGTTGGCGAGGCTGCGGGCGATGGCGACGCGCTGGCGTTCGCCGGCCGAGAGTTGATTGGGGTATTGGCGGAACCGGTCCTTCAGCCCCATTTCGCAGAGCAGGGCGGCGGCCTTCTCGGCGCGCTGGCGGAGGGTGAGCGAGCTTTCGAACATGGGCATCTGCACGTTCTCGATGGCGCGCAGGGTGGGCAGCAGATAGAAGGCCTGGAAGACGAAGCCGACCGAACGAGAGCGGAAAGCGTCGAGATCGCAGGAGTGGGCCAGATCCCGGCCGCGGAAAAGGACTTCGCCGGTGGTGGGGCGGTCCAGGCCGCCCAGTAGGTGAAGCAGCGTGGACTTGCCGCTGCCGCTAGGGCCGCTGATGGCCACGAATTCGCCCGCGGCGACCGTGAGATCGACGCCGCGCAGCGCCTGAATACGGCCTTCGTCATAATGCTTGGCGACGCCGCGAGCTTCCAGCAGGCATTCACTCATAGCGCAGGGCCTCCACGGGGGAAAGGCGGGATCCGCGCCAGGCGGGCGCCATGCCGGCCAACAAACCGATCACAACGGCGATGCACAATGACTCGATGCCCTGCCAGAGAGGAACCACGGGACTGACAAAGGTGGCGGTAGCGGGCAGCGCGGCGAGAACGTGCAGGGCGAGCCATCCGCCGACGATACCCAGGCATCCGCCGGCAAGGCCCAGAGCGGCGGCCTCGATGAGAATGAGCTTCATGACACGCACGCGTTTCCAGCCCAGGGCGCGGAGGATGCCGATTTCCCGCGTGCGTTCGAAGACCGACATGGCCATGGTATTGGCAATACCTAGGGCGCCGATGAAGAGAGCGATGAGGGAGGTGCCCCAAGCGGTGGAGCGGGCCAGGATGACGAGCTGGTTATTGCGGGCGCGATCGCCGGCGGGAACGGCTTTGAGGCCGGGGACGGCGGCTTCGATGGTGGCGCGGGCGTGCTGGATGAGGGCCTCACCGGATTCTCCGTTGGCGGGTTTGCGCAGGTGCACGTGGAAAGCCGTGACCTTGCCCGTAAGGTCGGTGAGCCGCTGCAACTGGTCGATGGGCATGATCGCGGCGCCGATCTCGAGGGCCGAGCCGCCGCGAAAAACGCCCACGACCTGGAACGTGGCGCCCTGAATTTCCAAGGAATCGCCAGCCTTCTTCCCGAGGTTTTCGGCGAGCACCTCACCCAGCATGACCTCCAGCAAGCCATCGTGGAAGCGGCGGCCCTGAAGTATCTTGAGGGAGGCGAACTCGAACGAATCCGCGGGCCATCCGTAGACCAGGGCGTTGATTTCGGGAGTGAGATCGACCAGGTTGGCGAGGAATGGTTCCGCGTCGGCGACATCGGGAATGGCGCGGAGTTTGAGGCCGACGGTTTCGTCGACGGAGGTGTTGAGGAACATTTTCTGCACCACCACCAGGTCGGTGCCGGAGCCTTCGTAGAGCTTCAGCCACGCCTGCTCGAAAGACCGCGAAAACCCGACGAGGGCGGTGAAGGCGGCTATCCCGACGGCCACGCCGCAGAGGGTGAGCGCGGTTCGCAAACGGCGGCGCAGAATGTTCTTGAGCGCAACGCGGAAGAAGGACATGGTTGGAAGCGGCCGGCTTTCAGCGATCGGCCATCAGCTTTCAGCTTCTCCTGAAGGGGCTCACCGGCCCGACGCGTAGAGACGAACATAACCTCTGGCGGGGAAGTTGTCAAGGGGCTTTCCCGAGAGGAGTTATGCCGGAGGTCTTCTCAGGTCGATCGTCGTGCGAGTTAAGATATGTGTTCCCTTGTCCACGGGGGGAACGGAATGGCCCAGGTTTGCACAACGCCGGAGACCGTGTCTGCCCTGAGAGGCTCTCGGGATCGTCCGTGGATACCGCGGTTCTGGTCCGGCATGCACCTCGCCGGGTGTGTCCGGGCGCTGGCGGCGAATCGCTTCCGGGTACACCCGCGCCGGCTCTCGATGGCTCTCATCATTCTTCTGGCGGGAGCGGTGAACACCATCCTTGGCGCGCTTCAGCGACTCTTCTACGGGCGCCGGATTGCGCGCACCGAGATTTGCGAGCACCCCATCTTCGTCGTTGGCCACTGGCGAAGCGGCACCACCCTCCTGCATGAGCTCCTGGCCCTCGATCCCCGCCACGCCGCCCCCACCACCTACGCCTGTTTCGTGCCCAATCACTTCCTGCTGACCCGGCGGCTCTTTCGCCCCATCCTCTCGCGGCTGATGCCGGCGAGGCGCCCCACCGACGACATGCCCGTCGGCTGGGACCTGCCCCAGGAAGATGAGTTCGCCCTATGCAACATGGGGATGCCCTCGCCCTACCTGACGATGATGTTTCCCAACCGGCCGCCGCAGTATCTCGAGTACCTCACGCTCGACCGGGTTCCTCCGCCGGACCGCGAGCGCTGGAAGCGCGCCCTGCTCTGGTTCCTCCGCTCCCTGACCCTGGATCGCGCCAGACGCTTGGTCCTCAAGTCGCCGCCGCACACGGGCCGCATTCGGATCTTGCTGGAGATGTTCCCCGACGCGCGCTTCGTGCACATCGTGCGCGATCCGTGCGTGGTCTTCGCCTCGACCATGCGCCACTATGAGCGGCTGTTCCGCGATCAGGGTTTGCAGTGGCCCCGCTTCGAAGGGATCGAAGAGCTTGTCCTGGACACCGGCGATCGCATGTACGAGGCCTTCGAGCGCGACCGTCCGCTCTTGGCGCGCGGGAGGTTGTGCGAGGTCCGCTACGAGGACCTCGTCGCCGACACGCCCGGCCAGATGCGCCGCATCTACGAGACTCTGGAGCTGGGTGAGTTCGATCGGGTTCTCCCCGCCATCCGCCAATACGTCGCAGCGCGGGCGGGCTATCAGGCGAACCGTTACGAGATTCCACCCGAAACGCGCGAGCGGATCTCACGCCGCTGGCATTTCGGTGACAGGCTACGAAACCCCGAAACTCCAGCGCCTGAGAGATTGGGGGTTTCGTAGCGTGTCACCGAAATTGCACCGGCCCCTGGCCCCTGGCCTCCGCCTTGTGCCACCATGAGACAAGTGCCACTTACTTGCTATCTGGACGCATTTTCAGGAATCAGCGGCGATATGCTGGTGGGCGCGCTGGCGGACGCCGGCGCGGACCACAACGCCATTTCCAACGCCATCGCCTCGCTCGAGAGCGGCGCCACGGTTTCTTTCGAGAAGGTCAAGCGCGGCGGCATCGGCGCCACCAAGTACCACGTGCAGGTGCAGGAGGAGCGCGTTCACCGGCACCTCTCGCACATCGTGAAGTTGATCGAACAGGCCGAGATCCCCGAACGCGCCCGGCGCAATGCCATCGCCGTCTTCCGCCGTCTCGGCGAAGCGGAAGCGCAGGTCCACCAGGTGCCCATCGAGAAAGTGCATTTCCACGAGGTGGGCGCGGCCGATTCCATCGCCGATATCGTGGGCGCCTGCCTGGCGTTCGACCTGCTGGACATTGACGCCATCGTCTGCTCGCCGCTGAACGTGGGGAGCGGAACGGTCCAGACCGAACATGGCCTTCTGCCCGTGCCCGCGCCGGCCACGGCGCTCCTGCTGGTCGATGCGCCGGTGTATGCGCGCGGCCCCGCGGTGGAACTGACCACGCCCACGGGCGCGGCGGTGGTAGCCACACTGGCGAATTCGTTCGGCGTATTGCCGCCCATGAAGGTGAAGCGCACCGGATACGGCGCCGGCGGCCACGATTTTCCGGAACAGGCCAACGTGCTGCGCGCGATTTTGGGCGAACCCACCGGGGCGGACGAAGCCCTCGCCGTTTGGGTGATGGAAGCCAATATCGACGATCTCAACCCGCAGGTGCTGGCCTATGCCGCCGAGCGGCTGCTGGAAGCTGGCGCGCTGGACGTGGCGGTGCAGCCGGTGGTCATGAAGAAGGGCCGGCCCGGCCACCTGTTGCACGTCATCGCCAGGCCGCAAGAGCGGGAAGCGCTCGCCCAGCTTATCTTCGCCGAGACAACCACCCTCGGGCTGCGCGTCTATCCGGCCGAGCGGCGCGTGCAGTCGCGCACCTTCGCCGAAGTGGAAACGCGCTACGGAAAAGTGCGGATGAAGGTTTCGAGCGAAGGCTCCTACGCGCCGGAATACGAAGACTGCCGCAAACTGGCGCTCGAATCCGGCGTGCCGCTGAAACAGATTATCGCCGCAGCGAACTGCGCGTACTTGAACCAATCGAAATGAAATACTACCTCACCACACCCATCTACTATGTGAATGCCGCGCCGCATATCGGCCACGCCTACACCACTATTGTGGCCGACCTGGTGCGGCGCTTCAAGCGCATGCAGGGCTATGAGGCCGTCGTGACCACCGGCTCCGACGAGCACGGCGTCAATGTCGAGCGCGCGGCCCAGCGCGCCGGCAAAACGCCCAAGGAATTCTGCGACGCCATCGCCGGCGAATTCGAGAGACAGTGGCAGTTGCTGGGCCTCCAGATCGACCATTTCCAGCGCACTACCAGCCCGCAGCACGCGCGCGTGGTTCAGGACCTGTTCGAGCGATGCCGCCGGAACGGCTATGTCTACAAAGGGTCGTACACCGGCCAGTACTGCATTTTCGACAACCTCTATGTCAACGACGCCAAGCCCGGCGATCCCTGTCCCGATTGCGGCCGGCCCACCGAGACTATCACCGAAGAGAATTTCTTCTTCAAGCTGTCGGCCTTTGAGGACAAGCTGCTCGAGCTCTATGAGCGCGACCCGCAATTCATTCAGCCTGAGACGCGCCGCAACGAAGTGATCTCGTTCGTCCGGGCGGGTCTGACCGACCTCTCCATCACCCGCACGAATATCAAATGGGGCATTCCCGTGGCCGGCGAAGCGCCGCACGTCTTCTACGTGTGGTTCGACGCGCTCACAACCTACATGAGCGCCGTCGAGGGCGAGGGCCTCTGGCCCGCCGACCTGCACCTGATCGGCAAAGAGATCGTGCGTTTCCACGCGGTCTACTGGCCGGCCTTCCTGATGGCCGCCGGCATCGACCTGCCCAAGCGTATCTTCGCCCACGGCTGGCTGCTGTTCGAGAACGACAAGATGAGCAAGTCGCGCGGGAATATCGTGCGCTCCGAGCCCATCCGCCAGGTGATGGGCGCCGACGCGCTGCGCTATTTTCTGCTGCGCGAAATCGTCTTTGGGCAGGACGGCAGCTTCAGCTTCGACGCCCTGGTGAGCCGCTACAATTCCGACCTCGCCAACGGCCTGGGGAACCTGGCCAGCCGCACGCTCACCATGATCGGCCAGTACCGCGCCGGCGTGGTCCCCGAAGGCGCCGACCCGGAGATCGCCGCGCTGGCCAACGACACCATCCGGTCCGTCGAGGATTCATTCGACCGGTTCGAGTTTTCCAAGGGCCTCGAGGCCGTGTGGGCGCTCATCTCCGCGGTGGACAAGTACATTGTGCAATGCGCCCCGTGGAAGCTGGCGCGCCAGTCTGACGACGTTTCGCAGCAGCAGCTCAGTACCACCCTTTACACGGCCGCCGAAGCGCTGCGCATTTCGACGGCGCTGCTGGCGCCGGTATTGCCGCAATCCGCGCCCAAAATCTGGACGCAGCTTGGCATGACGGAGCCTATCGATTCGGTGCGTTTCGCCTCGCTCGTTTGGGGCGGCCTGCCACCGGGGCAGAAGATCGGCGAAGTCTCCGGAGTGTTTCCACGCATCGACCTGAAGGAGGCCGTGAAGAAAATGCGTGAGCTGGAAGAAAAAGTGACGGCGGAGCAGGCCATCCTGATGGGCAAGGTGGGGCAGGTCCCCGACCTGCCCTCCAAAATCCCCATCGACGATTTCGCCAAAGTAGACATGCGCGTCGGCCTGGTCCTATCCGCCGAACGCGTGAAGAACTCCGACAAGCTGATGCTCATGAAGGTGGACATCGGCGAGCCGGAGCCGCGCACCATCGTGGCCGGAATCGCGGAAGCCTACGCACCCGCGGATCTGCTGAACCGCAAGGTCGTGATCGTCGTGAATCTGCAGCCGCGCAAGCTGAAGGGCATCGAATCCAACGGGATGATCGTAGCCGCCTCGGTCGGGGACGGAAAGCCCGTGCTGGCCGGGTTCCACGAGGACATTCCGGTCGGAGCGCGCCTCAGGTGAGCAAGCCGTGAGGCTGGTCGATTCGCACGTTCATCTGGACGACCGGAAATTCGACGTGGACCGCGAGGCGGCGATCGAACGCGCGCTGGCCGCGGGCGTCGAGAGCATGATGGCCATCGGAACGGGCCATGGCCCGCCCGACTTGGAGACGGCCATCCGCCAGGCCGAGCGCTATCCGTTTATGCTCGCCACCATCGGGGTGCATCCTCACGACGCTTCCAAAGCCACGCCTGAGACCTTCGAGCGCTTGCGCGACCTGGCCAGACACCCCAAGGTGGTGGCCATCGGTGAGATCGGCCTCGATTACCACTACGATTTTTCCCCGCGCGACGTGCAGCGCTCGGTATTCCTCGAGCAACTGGAAATCGCCGCGGAGGCCGGCAAGCCCATCGTGATCCACTCGCGCGAGTCGTGGCCCGACACCATGGCCTTGGTGGCCCTGGTGGGGCAGGCGGTTCCGCCTGCCCGCCGCGGCATCCTGCACTGTTTCACCGGAGACCCCCAACAAGCGCGCGAAGCTTTGGCTCTCGGTTTTCACCTCGCCTTCGGGGGCGTGCTCACATTTCCCAACGCCGGCGCCGTTCGCGAGGCCGCGCGCATAACCCCGGAGGACCGGCTGCTGGTGGAGACGGATTGTCCCTACCTGGCGCCGGTGCCCCATCGCGGCCAGCGTAACGAGCCGTCGTTTGTGGTGGAGGTGGCGCGGCGCCTGGCGGAGGTCCGCGGGTGCACGCTCGATGAAATTGCCGGGCAGACCACGCGGAACTTCGAGCGGCTGTGTTTGTAGCGCCGGCGGCGGAACGCCCGATGCGGATCTTGTCGCCGGTGGTTTGCGGGTTAGGCCCGCTAACGGGTAAACTGGTTAACTTCTCATGAATTTAGGTAAGGTGGGGCAGATCTTCACCGCGCGCGAGGTTTTCGACCTGATCCAGGACGAGCTGGAGCAGGTCGAAAAGAAGATCGCGGCCGAATCGGTCGCCTCTGTGGACGCGGTCACGGACACCGGCCAGTACTTGCAATCGAGCGGCGGAAAGCGCCTGCGGCCATCGCTACTGCTGCTCTCCGCCAAGCTGGCTGGAGACGGCGGAGCCACCGCCGTCCAACTCGGCGCGGTGGTCGAGCTGATTCACACCGCCACCCTCTTGCATGACGATGTCATCGACGGCGCCGAGACGCGGCGCGGCCGCCCCTCGACCAACGTGAAGTGGGGCAATCACACCTGCGTGCTGGCGGGCGACTGGCTCTACATGCAGGCATTCCAGATCGCCCTGCGCGAGCGCCAGTTTCAGATTCTCGACCTGCTCATCGGGGTCACCCAGATCATGGTCGAAGGCGAGTTGTTGCAGCTCGAGCGCATCGGCCGGATCGACGTCACCGAAGCCGATTGCATGGAGCTGGTGGACCGCAAGACGGCCCGCCTGTTTTCGGTGTGCGCGCGCCTGGGGGCGCTGGCCGGCCACGGCAGCGCGCGGATCGAGGAGAAGCTGGGCGAGTACGCCTGGAACCTCGGCATGGCGTTCCAACTGGTGGACGACGTGCTGGACTTCACCGCCCGCGAACAGACCCTAGGCAAGCCGGTGGGCGGCGACCTGCGCGAAGGCAAGGTCACGCTACCGCTGGTCTACGCCCTCGAGCGCGCCACCGCGCCGGAGCAGCGGCTGGTCGAGACAGTTCTTCGGCAGCGGAGCTATGAAGAGGCGCCGTTTGCGGGAATTCTGGCGCTGCTCGACAAGTATCACGGCATCGAGCGCGTGAAAGAGCGCGCCCAGGCGTTCACCGACAAGGCGCGGGCGATCATCAACGAGTTTCCGGAATCGCCGTACCAGCGGGCCTTGCTGGCCGTGACCGAACTGGTCGTCGAACGGGATCACTGAGCGGGAAACCGGGTATACTGGAATGCATGGCTCAGAATCCCGCGTTTGACCGCATCACCGTCGAAGCCGGCAAGTGTGGAGGCAAACCGTGTATTCGCGGAATGCGAATCACCGTGCGAAGGGTCCTTGAGATTCTGGCCACTTACCGCAACCGGGAAGAGATTCTCCGCGAGTATCCGTTCCTTGAAGAGGAAGACCTTCGGCAAGCGCTCCATTACGCGGCCGCCACCGTGGATGACGAGGTTCACTACCTGAATCACGTTGCATGACGCGAATCTTGCTCGACCAGGGTCTGGCGCCGGCTGCGGCAACTCTGCTGCGCGCAGCGGGTTGGGACGTCATTCACGTAATGGAAGCCGGATTAGATACAGCGGAAGATCCCGAGATTCTGGAGTTCGCGCGCCAGAACGATCGAGCATGTGTGACGCTTGACCACGACTTTCACCCTCATCTTGCGCTGGCGCAAGCAGGTGGCCCTTCGGTCATTCTGGTTCGGCCCGAAGGACTGAATTCGAGGCAGCAGGCGGACCTGATCCGGAGAGTGTGGACCGAGTGTGCGGACGCAATCGCCAAGGGCGCGGCGGTGTCGGTCGATGAAGTGACAATTCGCGTTCGAAAGCTGCCGTTGCGATGAGGGATCTTGGCCCTGTTAGGATCTCTTTACTCCCCGAACGGGATCACTGAATAGCATATCCAACGGTCCCACCCCATGCCATTCGCACCAATCCAGCCACAAACGCGCGTAGCTGGCGGTGATGTAATCCTCTTCCGTGAATCCCAACTTCCGCGCGGCGCGGTCGATCCATTGCGCGGTTCCTTCCAGCTCCAGGTAGACGCCCGCCGGCGTCTCATCGAGCGTGGCCATTCCCGAGCGGCCGGGCTGGCGGTACTCGGTCCGGTACTTGTCATAACGGAAGACCGGGCCCAGACCGAGCCGCTCGATGATGGCGCACATGGCGCGGGCATCGGAGATTTCCAGTTCCAGCTCTTCCCTGCTCTTATGCCGCCCGACATCGGGCGGACCCTTGTATGTGACGGTGTCGACGCCGCCGGCCCGGCGCACGCGCAGCAGCGTCGCGGCTCTCCGCAACCCCAGTTCCGGCGTATCGAAAACCGTGTTGGTCTCGAAGACTCTGCGTTTGGAGACTCGGAAACCGGCCGCGCGCAGCAGGCCCCGCGCGGTTTTTACATCCGGAACGGCCAGCTTGATTTCGGTTTCTCGCGCGGCGTGTGTCATGACTTTGCGTAATGCGTGCTCACGTACCGATTTAGGATGTCGATGAATTCCGCGACGATGCGCTCGCCCTTGAGCGTGGTCAGCAGGCGCCCGTCCACGTAGACCGGGGCCCTGGGCTCCTCGGATGTGCCGGGCAGCGAGATCCCGATATTGGAGTGCTTGGATTCGCCGGGCCCGTTCACCACGCAGCCCATCACCGCCACCGTCATGGTCTCGACGCCGGCGTGATCCGGCTTCCACTTCGGCATCTGGTCCCGCAGGTAGGTCTGGATCTGGTCCGCCATCTCCTGGAAAAAGGTGCTGGTGGTCCGCCCGCAACCCGGACAGGCGGTCACCTGCGGGGTGAAGCTGCGGATGCCGAGCGATTGCAGGATCTGCTCCGAGACCGTCACCTCTTCGGTGCGGTCGCCGTTGGGCAGCGGCGTCAGCGACACGCGGATGGTGTCTCCGATGCCCTCCTGCAACAGCGGCGCCAGTGCGGCGGTGGAGGCCACGATTCCCTTGCTGCCCATGCCGGCTTCCGTCAGGCCGAGGTGCAGCGGGTAATCGCAGGCGGCCGCCAAGGCGCGGTAAACGTCGATCAGGTCCTGCACGGCGCTCACTTTGGCGCTGAGAATGATCCGGTCGTGGGCCAGCCCATGACGTTCCGCCGCCCGTGCCGATTCCACCGCGCTCGCCACCATGGCGTCGAGCGTCACGTCGCGCGCGTCCTTTGGCTCCGGCGACTTCGAATTCTCATCCATCATGCGGGTCAGCAGCGCCGCGTCGAGCGACCCCCAGTTCACGCCGATGCGCACCGGCTTGTGGTTCTCGATGGCCACCTCGATCATGGTGCGGAAATTGTCGTCGGTCTTGCGGCCGATGTTCACGTTGCCGGGATTGATGCGGTACTTGGCCAGCGCGCGGGCGCACTCGGGATACTTCTTCAGCAGGATGTGGCCGTTATAGTGGAAGTCGCCGATGATGGGCACGCGTACGCCAAACTGGTCCAGCGTGTCTGCGATCTTGGGCACGGCGGCGGCGGCCTGTTCGGTGTTGACGGTGACGCGGACCAGCTCCGATCCGGCGCGCGCCAGCGCCATCGCCTGGTTCACGGTGGCAGGCACGTCGGCGGTATCGGTGTTGGTCATGGACTGCACCACAATGGGGTGCTTGCCCCCGACCTTCACACCCCCGACATCCACCACCACCGCCTGGCGGCGCGGTCTCACGGCCATCGATCTCCTCCGGGCAGAAACTTCAATTTTACCATTCCAATTCTTCAAGCCGTCCTATGGCAAAAGTTGACTCTTATCCCTCTCGAACGTTGTAGCCGCCTCCACCTTTTCCGCCGAAGATCTCGAGGTTCGTCAACGCCTCGGCATCCGGCACTAACTCATTGCACTTGTCCAACATTTCCTTCGCCTTGTCCGTCGCTCCAATCTGATCGAGAACCACAGAGTAGAAGAAATACGCTAGATAATTGCTCTCATCGAAAGCCAGAGCCTGCTCGGCCAAAGCCATAATCTCCGAGGGCCTGCAGGTTCCTTGCAGTTGCCGGGCTGCAATTCGGGTGATCTCAAGCGACTTTTCATGGTCCATGGACGCAGGTCTGGTGGTTGCTTGCTTGAGAAATACGTACGCCCGGTAGATATTGGACGTTGCAGTACTGCTGGGATCTTCCGGGCGGAACAGGTCAGGTACCGCCACGGAACGCGGCGCGTTGAGAGACACGCCCGTTGTCTGAACGACCGCGACGATTCCAGCCGCGGAGACCTGCGGGAATGCCGACGCGAGCAAAACCAGGCAACCAGCATGTAGCGCCGCGGCTTGAGATGTGCCGAGTAACCGCGCCACGTTCGGTCCAAAGTACAACGAAGGCCATAGTTCTTTCGCCAGCCGCCGCCAGAAAGTCTTCTCCCTGTGTTCCAGAAATCGACATTTCACCGCCCACCGTGCCGCAGCCGGGCAAGTCAAGGAATCCGGACGGGAACTGAAATTTCCAGCGGCAGCTACTGTCGCGATTCCGTCCTGCCATAGCTCGTTCACGCGCGAGCACAGCTTGCAGGGATTCTGTAGTGTGCAATTGCGACTCCAAAGAAACGAACGCCTGCATGCCACGCTGGCGTTGATGAACTTGGGACGCGGGGACAAGTTCGCGCAGAAATCGAATGCCTGAACGAGGGCATCGCGGCTGTTTGTCGAGCTCTTTCCGATTGTCTTGACGCTGGCGATCCGTGCCTTGGGCGCCATTCCCAAAATGAATGTCGCCATAGTGGTTCCATGGCCGTTGTAGTCATGGTTGTCATTGTCTCCGGTGAGGTCGACCTCCGAGTGCAGCGCCCCCGGTGGTAACTCACCGGCATGAACGCCCGTATCGATTAACGCAACGATCTGACCTTGGCCATGATGGCCGAGTTCCCACACGCGGTTGACGTTGCGATACTTTGCCTCGGTATCAATGATGACCTCTGAGGTTAACATCTATGCCTTCTGAGTGATCTTCTGGATCGTCGAATCCCAAGCGTAACCTATCACAAAAGCTTGACGCCATCCGCCCAAGTTGTCACCTAGCGGGAGTTTACAAGTTATCGGCCTCAGGTAGGGCTGGCATCGACGCCGGCTTTTCGGCCCGTCCCGCAATCAATTGAAAATCAAGTAGTTCCCTTCCATGGCTGCCGACGGCTAGAC
>Ga0187849_1003766_pt1 | contig 13047 bp, 5 predicted proteins | sample June2016WEW_4_10_2_FD_132412 | JGI IMG/M metagenome (GOLD analysis project Ga0187849, IMG submission 132412) | Peatland microbial communities from SPRUCE experiment site at the Marcell Experimental Forest, Minnesota, USA - June2016WEW_4_100 | ecosystem: Environmental > Terrestrial > Soil >... | reverse complement strand
CGACGCATCGGCCACATGGTCAAGAAGGAATTCATTCAGACGCTGCGGGACCCGCACACGCGCTTGCTGCTCTTTGGCCCCCCACTCATTCAAATGCTCGTGTTCGGTTACGCGGCCACGTTGGATGTAAGAAACGTGGCGCTGACCGTGCTCGATTTGGACAATACGCAAGAAAGCCGCGAGTTGGTGGCGCGCTTTTCCGCCAGCCGCTATTTTCACCTGAACCCCTATGCCGCTCGGCGCGCGGATCTCCGCGAAGGCCTTGACCGTGGCGATATGCTGGCGGCGATGGAAATCGATGCCGGCTTCGCCCAGCGCCTGCGCAACGGCCAAGGGGCTACTGTGCAGGTGCTGGTGGATTGTTCCAACTCCAACACCGCTCTGGTGGCGCTGGGCTATCTCAACCAGATTGGCGCCGAGTTCAGCCGTGACTACCAACTCGACCGGATGCAACGGACGGCCCCGCAAAAGGTATCGTCGCTGCCGCAAGTGAACCTTGAGATTCGGCCGTGGTTCAACGAGGGGCTGGAAAGCCAGTGGTATTTCGTTCCCGGAGTCATCGGCAACGTCATGTTGATCCTGGTCATGATGCTCACCGCCTTCGCGGTGGTGCGTGAACGGGAGATCGGCACGCTCGAGCAGATCATGGTCACGCCCATTCGCCGCTGGGAATTCATTCTGGGAAAGACCATTCCCTTCTTCCTGGTCGGCTGCGTCGACGCCACGCTCATCGCCCTGGTGGGAACATTTTGGTTCGAGGTGCCCTTCCGTGGAAACCTGGGTGTGCTGGCGGCCGGGTTAGTGACCTTCATCCTCGCGGGCCTGGGTTTGGGGCTGTTTCTCTCGACGGTCTCCGCCACCCAGCAGCAAGCGATGATCGCTTCCTTCTTCTTCATCATGCCGATGATCACGCTCTCCGGCTTCGGCACTCCCATCGCCAGCATGCCACCTCTGCTTCAAAAGATGAGTTACGCCAACCCGCTGCGCCACGTCATGGTGCTCCTGCGCAGTGTCTACTTGAAAGGGGCGGGTTTCGACGTGCTTTGGCCGGAGATCGCCGCCCTTGCGAGTATTGCAATTCTCCTGCTGACGATCAGCGTCCTGCGCTTTCACAAATCGCTTGAGTAAGCGTAAACGAGCAAAGAAGCGGCCTGTGGCGCGGCGGGGTCAAAGCAAACAGCGTCATTCGATAAGCAACCCAGCGCCGAGGGGAGAAATCAAACCTGAGAGGCTCCTCGGCCTTGCTCAGAGAATCTCATACCAAGGTGCGTTCGTAGAGACACAAATGATCTGGCAACACCCAGTTTGCACAGTGCGACGCCGCACTGATTTGTGTCTTTTTGAATGCACCTTGGTATCACATGTCAGCACCAAGACTTCCAATTTAGGGCGCAGCACACCCCGTGGAGTTCACACCGGCAACTCTCGAAGACTATTCAAGCATGGAGAGAAATCCGGGGTATTGTGGTAGCTCCAGAGCTACGATTGCGGTTCATCGCCCCGGGGTGGGTGCCCCTTGAGCGGCTTATAGGCATGAAGCGCCGCGCGCTTCGGTTCCGGCACGAACTTGTCCCACGAGGTTACAGGATTGATTTCGCCCACTGAGGATGAGGCTCCGAAGCGGATGGTCACAATCTGCTGTGGCCGGACCGGAAGCCGGTAACGCGGACCGCTGCCTTCGAGGGCTTGGGGGTTCCTGCCCCGCAGGTCGGTCAGGGCCGCGCCTTGGTGCGGAAGATTGAGGGTTACTTCGACCGTGCCTGCCACACCCCGGCACTCGACGAGACGCATCTCGATCTCTTTGCCTTCCCGACGAATCACTTCCACGATCACGTTTTCGGAAGTTTGGACGAACGACTGCGCGGCACTTGGTTTCCCGTTTGTGGCCATAAGGGGTGGGCAATTGTATTCCCATGCCATTTGTGGAATCCGGCTTTCGGCCCACTCCGCCTCATGCGCATACAGCGCGTATTCCGAATGATGTTTGCCTTTGCCGCTCAGCCAGGCGTTTGGATACCCATAATACTTATCCACAGCATTCAGCAGATAAATAATCGGCGTCTTTTCATTAAGCTCACGCCCGGTAAGACCACGGTCAAAAATCGCCACGCCTCCTCCGCCTGCCAGGCGGTAGTCAATCCAGCGGATCGTCGGCACGATGCCCTTCGTCCAACCCGCCAAGTCGGGGTTGGGCTTGGACCACGCTCCGTGCGAAAAGCCGGAGGGGATGCCGCGACGAACCTCCGTAATCTCCTCCGCCAGGGGAAACTCCGCCACGACGACGGTGATATCCGGAATATCCTGCACTTCGGTCTCAAAATCGATTCGCGGGTAGTCTTCATAGAAACGCATCACCCGCCGGGAGAGGGCGTCACCGTAAAACTTGGCGGTTACTTCCACGATGGTCGCCAGGGGCCCCGTGGAGACGGCGATGGCTGGCGGGAAATCGCTCGATGTGGCCAACCGTTTGCGGTCCGGTCGCGCGCTCATGAAATCGGCGTACGAACTCTTCTGCGGTTTGGGTTTCTCCGCCATGATGACGTTCGCAGGTCCGCCTAAGACTTCCCGCCCTGAAGGTTTGAGCTTCAAGCTCACCAGCGCGCCGGTTTTCCAGTCAATGCGCGCTGAGTAGTGGCGCGTTTCGATGCTTTGCGGAGGCGCAATTTTCCTGGAACGCGCCGGGCTTTTGGGTTGTACGGTCAATCCCGCCACCCCCACCGAAGGCAGGGAGACGCTGCACAGCGTTCTGCCGTCAGGAGTGACTTGGCACAAGCACTTTCGGGGTGTCGCTCCGGTCGGCAATTCCAGAAACACGGGATCATGCCGATCCCAGTTAAGCGGATTGAACAGGGCGATCGCCTCACCGGCGGGGCTGATCGCGTTCAACGCCGCCGCATGAACCTGCTGGTTCTTTGCCTCGACATATTCCAAGCGGTCGCGGACATCCCACGAGTTCTTATCCTCAAATACCATTCCGCCTGCGGAGCCCCATAGAGTATTGCGGTCCATACTGAGCAACATCAGGATCCACGATTCGTAGAGGTCCTGGGCCGGATAGGCAAAGTCGTGTTGGATGCTGGCGATGGTGGAAAGGGTCTCCGCGGCTTGCAGCCCATGCTCGTTTTTCCGGAACCAAGTCTTGATCTTCGGGCATTCAATCCAGAACGCATCGAAGGTGTAGCCCGTCCCGCCTTTCATCGTCTGGAGTTCAATTTTGCCGGATTTGATTCCCGGCAGAACTGCGTCCACGTACTCGCTCAACGTGGCGATGCGTATCTTGATGCCGGGATTGACGGCATTCCACGGCCCGTAGAACTCCTTCGGGTATTCCTTTCTGAGAGGAGCCAGGTTGTAGTCCCCACTCCCCCCTAAAATCAGCCCCGGGGCGCCGGTAGGTGGCTTCTTCGCCCAACGATCCGCCTCCTCACCCAGTTTCTTCAAATCCTCCGTCGTCAGGGGATCCCGGGTCTGGAAAAACCTGCTGAAGGCGCCGTAACCATCGGGCGCCAGCGCCAGAGCGCGCGAGCCATCGGGCGACTCCACCCAATGCATCTTGTCACCGATCTTGTTCTTACGTTCATAAACCATAGCGTCCAGGCCCAAACCCGACGTGATTTGGCCCATCTGGTCGTGGAATCCGCAGGTATCAATGATCCACATGAAACGCGGATGGACTCCCATTACTTGCTCCTGCCAGCGCGACCCTTCCACGCCTTGCTTAATCAGCGCTTCGCCACCGGCCAAGCTGACCGTCATCTCCAGAAAGTTCGCATTAACCAGCTCCACTCGGCCTTCTTTCGCCCTCTGTTTGAGCTCCTCGATCCTTTCGGGGTGAAAGTTCATAATTGCAATCATATTATTGACTTCGGAAAGCACGAATTTGTAATTGGGATCGTCGCGCACGCGATCGAGATGATCGAGATAGCTGTTCGCGCAATAAAGGCGTTCGGTAGAGAAATTCGCCAACCACCCGCAACTGGCAGGGTGAAAGTTGGGCACGAGGAAGACTTCCGTCACCGCCTCCGCAGAAAGCGCCGCCCCGCTGCCGGAGGACAACACCACGGCAGTCGCAGCGATCCCTTCGAGGAATTGGCGTCGGCTGAGTGACATCCCTTGCAATTCTTGTTTCATATGTTTTCTCCGATCTTGCAAAGAAGTATGAGATTGTAGCGCGGACCTGTTTTGTAGGTCCGCGGCTTTTCCTTGCCAATAGGGGACGAGCCGCGGACCTACAAAACAGGTCCGCGCTACCCTTCTGACCAAAAGCGCAAACTACTCACGGCACGTGCGATCCCCCGCCTTTTTGCGCGGCGATCCACCGGTCCATGTTCGCCTCCAGCACATCCAGGGGCAACGGTCCATCGCCAATCAGGGCATCGTGGAAGGCGCGCAAGTCGAAGCGCTCGCCGAGCTGCTGCCGGGCGCGCTCACGCAGCTCGATAATTTTCATCTGCCCGAGCTTATAGCCTAAGGCCTGTCCCGGCCAGGCGATGTAGCGGTCCACTTCGGTTGCGATATTCGGCTCGTCCATCGCCGTATGTTGGCGGAAGAAGTCCACCATCTGCTGGCGCGACCAGTGTTTGGCGTGCACGCCCGTATCCACCACCAGGCGGACGGAGCGCCACATTTCATTTTCCAATCGCCCGTATTCGCTATAAGGGTCCTGGTAGAAGCCCACTTCCTTCCCCAACCGCTCCGCGTAGAACGCCCAACCCTCGGAGTAAGCCGTATAAGAAGAGAATCGGCGGAAGGCGGGGAGGTCTGTTTGCTCCTGGGCGATCGAGAATTGCAGATGGTGGCCGGGGATGCCCTCATGGTATGCGATGGCTTCCACGTTCAGCAGCAGGCGATGGCGCGGGTCGTATTCATTGACGTTGATGCGCCCGGGGCGCGAGCCATCTCCGGCGCCAATCGAGTAATCGGCGGGGACCGAGTCCGCCGCGCGGAAGGCCTCCATGGGGACGACGTTCAGTTTGTTCTTAGGCAAACGGCCGAATAGTTGGGGAAGCTTGGCGTACATTTGGTCGGTGTAATGCTTGTACAGCCCCAAAAGCTGCTCACCCGAGCTCGCGTAGAATTGCGCCCCCTTTCGAATGTGCGCATTGAAACTGGGCAAATCGTTGTAACACTGCTGGCGAGCGAGCTTCAGCATTTCTGCTTCGATCTCCGCCACCTGCTTGAGCCCCAGTTGGTGGATTTCCTCCGGGCTCATATCCGTCGTCGTCATTTGTTTTATTTCAAAGCGATAGCGGGCCTCGCCGTCGGGCAGCGCCCAGACGCCATATTCGGCGCGACCCTGCGGTGCGTACTGACTGCGCAAGAATTCAGCCAATCGTGCGTATGCCGGCGTCACCTCCTGCCTGACCGTGGCAAAGACCGCGTCGCGCAAAGGCTTTTGCTCCGCTTCGGAAATGCCGGCGGGAAAGTCGCGCGCGGGATGGGTGAACGGGCTGTCTTCCACAGACTTTCCCGCGATGTCCTGCGCCTGGAGGGCAGCCTTCTCCAGCAGGTAACGGGGCTGAACCAGATGCTCGCCGAGGCCGGCCCGCATGTTCGCGGTGGCCTGCTGAAGAACGCGGGGGAGTTGATGCAAGCGGGCAATGTAATCCTGATAGTCTTTCACGGAGCGGAAAGTTGTGTTGAAGGGCAAGCTTGCATATTCCAGGTGCACTCCATACATCTGGTTGACCGGCATTTCCCATCCCTTGAACCGCGCAGCTTCGATTTGCTCGCGCAGATCACGGATCATCAGGGCCTTGCTCAAGCGCTCCTGCTCGGGGAAGCCAGTGGTGTCAATCGACCCGAAAGTCTGGAGCGCCTGCCGCGCGTGCTGGACTTCCCTGGCGAAAAATTCCGGCGAATAATCGCTGAGCCGGTCGTTATAGCGATTGTCGCCGACCGCCGTGGCAACCTCGGGGTGAGTGCGCAATTGGTATTCCCACTCCTCCTGGAGCGCGGCCTTCAGGCGCGCCCGGCGCGCCGCCGTGGAGTTTTCATCCGGGACCTGCGCCACTACCGCAACCACGCACGAAACGGCAATCAGCACGGAAAGAAGCCAATTCATGCCGCGAGTCCTCCTCACTTCAAATTCTCTTTCCGCAATCCCCCGCAAATTCCGGTGGTGGGTTAATTTGCTGTGCTGTCCTAATTCCGGGTGTAGCGCCGGGCTTCAGCCCGGCACGTGCCGCCCTAAAGGGCGGCGCTACGTTCGAATTAGGACAGCACCCAATTTGCTGTAGAGGCGGCTTTACGCCGCCATTTGGTCCGTCAGTTGACGGATAAACTCGCCACTACAACATCTAACCGACGCACTACGCAAGTGCCCAGCAAGGTCGCGGAACCCTCAAACCGCCGTGGAGGCCGTTTTCCAATACACCGCGTACCGCTCGCCGAACAATCTATAGAGTGGGATCAAGCTGATCTGCTTTTCCTGTCCCACGGTTTGAAAAGTCAGCGGTTGGGTCAAGACGGGTTTCACCCACCCCACCGGATCCTTGGGGCTGGTAGTGATGACGGGAGCAGGAATCGGTTCACCACGCAGTGTGGGCGAGAACTCCGCGTAGAACATCTCCTTCGTGAGGCCCTCCGTGCCCAACCGCCCCGCCAGAACCAGCGGGCCATACATCGCGGCCTGCTGAGTGTCGTCGCCCGGCAAAGTCTCCATCCGGAGGCTCATAGGGAGACGCACCTCCACGCGGTCGCCTTCCTCCCAAGTTCGATTGAGCGTCAAATAGCTGCCGGAACTTGAGAATGCCGGCAGCATCGTTCCATTCACTTTAATCGTGCCGCCGCTCGTGGCCCACCCGGGAATTCTGATGTTAAGAGCCATGTCGATTGCCCGCTCCGCATGAAACACCAGCGCCGTGCCTTCTTCCTCGGGGAAGTTGGTTTGTTGTTCCAGCCGCAAGCCCTTTTCCGGCCAGGCCACCTCGGAAGCGATGAAGAGATTGACGAAGATGCCGTGATCGTCATGAAAGTAAATGGTGTCGGCGGTCTTGGCAAATTCCTCGACGCCGGTTCCGGTGCAACACCAAAATGAGTCATACTGCGAATTGAAATATTTCCAGTATCCTGAACCGAGCGGCAGGAAGTAACTCATCCCGCCATCTTCGAGATTTTGCGTGCCCAACCGGCTGTTGAAAAGCGTGCGCTCGTAATAGTCCAGCACGCGCGGGTCCGCCGACCATCCGTAGATGTGGCGCGCCAGCTTGAGCATGTTGTAGCCGCAGCAACACTCTTCGGTGGATTTCCCCAGTTCCGTCGCGAGGTTTCCGGGAGGTGTTCGCCAGTATTCGCTGTTGCTGGTGCCTCCGGTGCAATAGATTCGGTCGGTGGTGACGGTGCGCAAGAAAAAGGCGGCGATCTCGCGATAACGCTCTTCGCCGGTCAGTTCATAGCGGCGGGCCGCGCCGATAACCTGGGGGATATGCGTGTTGGCGTGAATTCCCTTCAGCTCATCGCGATGTTGACCCAGGGGATCAAGAAACATGGCCTTTTCGAATCGCCCCGCCAAGTCCAGGTATTGGCGTTTTCCGGTCAGGGCGTAGAGATTCCCGAGCCCTTCGTTCATCCCACCAAACTCTGTTTGCAGGATTCGTTGCATATGCTCGTCGCTGATGCTCTCCTGCCAATGGTCGACCCATCCCGCCATCCCTTCGGCCACCGCAAGCGCCTGATCGTTCCCGCAGAGGACGTACACATCCAGAAGGCCCGCCATAATTTTGTGATAAGTGTAATAGGGAGCCCAGACCTTGCGCCCGTCGCGCAGGCGATCGAAAAACTCTTCGGGAAACGCGCTGAGATAACCGTTCTGGTGCGCCTTTTGGCAATCGGCCAGTTGGGTGACCAGCGCATCGGCCTTGTCCTTCAATTCACCATCCCCGGCACTGGCATACATCAAAGCGCAAGCCGACAAGTAGTGGCCTCCGGCAAAATGGCCCCGCAATTCGCAGTCGGGTTTCTCCCATCCTCCCAAGGGTTGCGCCGATGAAGGAAGTCCGGCGTTCAAGCGAAAGGTGTGAAGAAGCCGCTCGGAGGGGAGCAGGTGCAGGTAACGCCGGTCCGCCTCCAGCGCGTCCTGAAACGGGCCCTTGCGCAAACGGACTTGCTTCAAAGGAAAGGGCTCCACCTTCCAGGGAATCTTCTCCCTGCTGCTTGTGCCCCGCCCTGTTTCGGCCGCGCCCACCGCAGTATTCGGAACGGGGCTCGCCAAAACCGCGCTAGGCAGAAGGGCTGCCCCCGCCGCTGCCGCGGCGGTTGAAACAAACTGCCTTCTCGTGGGTCGATGAAGATTGCTCATGCCTTCCTCCCTCGGTGCAGGGGGATAATACCACTGGGGACTAGGGATTTGGGATTCGGGGTTCGGGGCTCGGGGCTCGCGGACTGGCGCAGAACGCAGCTTTGCGGCGCACAAACACGACTGAAATCAGACGAGCCGATCACTCTCAAAAAGCTTAGTGCGGCGAAAGGGGCGGCTGATCAAGAATTGCAGCCGTTCCGGCACAAAATGGCGTTTGTGGGGGAGCATGGCCAGCGGTAATATGGTGCGCTAAAACGTAAAGCTGCGCTCTGCGCCAGCCCGCGATTTTTCTAGAATCCGCCTACTGATCGTCAGGCATCGGTGGCACGCGGGTATTTTCAGCAAGTTGTCGGCAGGACTCTCTCTTTGTGTTTCCCCTGATCAAACAGTGGGAGGGATTTTCTTCCGTCGGCTCATGTGTCACGGTGAGCCCGAGCGCACGAACATCCCCCACCCTCAGGACACCCAGCCGAAACCCGGGACGGCCAGCCCTGGCCCGCGACTCTGACGCGGTGGTTAGTCTCGCAAGGTCTACGGAAGGCTCGGGGTCTGGCCGACCGTCAAGCTTGAAGGCATTAGAAGCGACGGTCCCATCGGAATTAAAGTGACCGGCGGCGGCAAGTCGTCGGTACAATAAATCGTCGTCGGCTATTTGGACGCGTGGTATCGGCACGTCGATCGCGGCTCATCAGATAACAGACCGGACCAATTCTACAATTTGAGATTCGGCGACGTTGTCTCTCTCCTCAAACTGGCGTGAAGGCTCCGTGCCTGTTGCCAGCAGATAACCGAAAGCTCCTTCAGGACTGATCTCAACTTCAATGACGGCATCGCGACCGCGCCACTCGACCTGAACTCCTCCGCCCGAAAGCGGAACAACCGAGTATGGCACGACCGGACAATCCCGGGCGCCCAATGACCACATGTATAATTCCCAAATGAGCTTGTGCGCTCTTGCCACAGCCATATGGTGTGGGGGCTCACTACCGTAAGAATCCCAATCGGGGCCAAGCGCCTCAATTGTCACTAGTCTTTTTAGAGCCGCAGCGACTGGGATTGACAAGTCGCCGCTTGTACTACGTCCTGGTAAAGGTGCAGGCAACACAGGCTGTCCAGTATAGGCGTCAGATGATTGGGTGGGGTCAAGCAAGCGAGGTTGAAGCGGTGCCTCTGCAGTGCACGAAGTTCGGATGGAGAACGTATTGGCCCTAAATAGCTCTGCTGTGGGCGAATCCATGGGGACCTCCATTATTGGTCGTAATGATTCCAGCCCGCCGAAAGGATCTCCAATTGAGGGGCTTTAACAGGACCGGCGGGGGTAGGCAGGGTCGCTTCCGAGACAAATAAGTCTTGTTGGAAGACGTCTCTGGACCTTTCGCTTTCGACGACAGCCAAATCAAGTTGGACGCGAATTGGTGGCCTTTGGTTTTTCGTTCTTGCCTCCGTCAGAACAACCGACGGATTGAACGGCACCCCCAATTGCAGCTCTTTCCTGAAATCCTCATATAGGTCCCACACGAGACCCTCGAGTTCGGGATCCTCAACGGCTATTTGCCCGCCTAGCAATTCGCGCGCCTCAGTCAAAGAAATCGGATAATCATGCGATCCGAGTCCCCTGGTGAGAGTTTTTATTATTGTCTGGACTTGCATGTCATCATCCCTGTGGCGGGTTAGGAGTTGGTGTGCGAGCCGCTCGATCTGCTGGCGACTTCTGTATACGTCTCCGAGTGCAAGGGGATGGACTTTCTCAGCTAAGGTCTTGAAAACTTCCGCCGTCATCTCTTCGCTCTTAACCGACCATTCTTCCTGCAACAAGCTCCTAAAACCTGCGACACTTTCTACGCTGACGGGCAATAATTGCCGCTGTCCGGGCATGGGGCCTTCGGCGTAAGGATTCAACGGCGTGGTTATGCTCGGATCGATAGGGCTCAATGTTCCGGCACGTGTCATGAATATCTCGTTCGCACCAAGGGCAAACAATGTTCCGGCGCTTAAACAGCGGTCTGGGATCAAGACACCAGTCCAATCTGCAAACTCCCTCACGAGGCGCCCCAACCCGAATGCTGCCAGGGTATCTCCACCCGCTGTAAAAACCAGGATGTCCAGCCGATCAACCCGCCCTAGCGCTCGTAATTGATTGAAGAAAACTGGGAGGGCGTCCTTTGCGATAATGGCCCCCGCGTTCTGCCGGTCGGAGGTCAAGTAGCAGATTAGGCGCGAATTGCGCTTCTTCTGTATCTGGTCAATGAGCGTCTTTCGTTCCTGCCACATTGGAGATTTCCGCTTCCTCTCTACGTTTGCAGAAATTACGTGAGATATACCCCGACATCAGGGGAGCCCACAGACTTCGCCTGTGGAACGTTTCCAGTTCTCTTGATAGGATGCGTATTATACTCCATCCGGCCAACGCGGCGAAATTTTTTGCTTGCCATTCTCGGTCCTTTCGGGACTTGCAAGCTCGGCGGCCAATCATACTGCGGACAGGGCGATCCAGCCGCGCCCTCCCGATACCACTCAGCTTGTTTGTATCGGCAACCTTAGCATATCTCTTGAGTTAATTACCTCTAATGATAATCTGCACATCTATCCAACCAAAAGGATTGTGGAGCAATCGGGCAGCCAAGTGAGGTCATCGGATTTGGACCAACGGATCCGCTCGGTACGCGCGAAAAACACCACGAGGATGGTATCTCGCTGTGTATCTAACCATATGGTATACGGGTGAATAGCCTCTGTCAAGTACTTTTTTGGGCTACGCTCGAAAGTTCCCAGGTGGCCTGCCACCGAAGGTTCCAGCGTGCAAAGGGGGGAGATATAAGCCACGGCATGTGCAGTCCTGACCGTAGGCTTTGCTTATCCCCGATGCGCAAGCGGCAACCGCGCGTCGTCAATCTGGATGGGGCACGCCGGTGAAAATGAGTCTTCAGTTATCAGTTTTCAGTAGTCAGTAACAACGGGTCGCAAGTCAAAAGGTGACAGCTAACCCTGATTCACGAACCCCGAATCCCGAATCCCCAGGCCCTAGTCCCGAGCCCCGAATCGCGAATCTCGATTCCCCATCCCTTTCCGCGTTACCTGCTCAGCATCATAGTCCGTTACCCGGACTGACGGGCGGTTCGCGAACCGCCCCTACGAGAAATCCTCGACCCCGCGCCAACCCTGTTCCACCACCCCCCAGCCCCTCCGATTTCTGGAGTCCGAGGGACTCCAGAGGACTCTCCGATTTACGGAATCCGAGGGACTCCATCGGAGTCCACGAAGTGGGCCGCAAATCGGACCTCCTAAACCAGGAGGGGAATCAGGGCGCGCGGAAAGTTCCGCGCAGGGCCCTCCTACCGGTAGTAAAATCCGGCGTCAAACCTAAAAATACCGCCCGCGGACGGGCATTTGGTCCATGTCTGCCTTGCTAATGGACGGGTTATTGCTAGGATAATACATGGAGAACCATGTCCGGGTGGAATCGCGCACCTCGGTTAGGTGTCAGATCCCAGGTGCCGGGTGTCAGGTGTTAGGCGCTAGGAGTGTGTCGGAAATAACAGTCTCGCAACGAAGAATCAATAACTTACAGACACTTGAATCTCGCTAAGTTGTTGATTCTACACACAACGAAATCTATCTCCGACAGACTCCTAGGGACTCGGGGTTCGGGATTGGGAACTGAGGGACGGGATTGCGGATTGCCGATGGACGATTGCTGAAAGCTGACAGATGATTGCTGATGGCTCGCCAGGACGAAAAGGCCCTGCTCATGCGAAGGATGGAAGACTCCAGCCTGCGCCAGTTGTGGCGGCTCACCAACATACTGGTCAAAGTTCGGAATGGGGCGCTGACCTAAAGAGATGTTAAAAATGAAGATTGCTCCTCAGAGTTTATTGAAAACAAAGGGGCAAAAAAAGTGCTCCTGATGAGTTGGTGAAAACAAACGAGTTATATGGATTTGGCGTTAGTCCAATGAAAATAAACAGGTTGCACGATAATCGGAACGAAGGTGGACCAAACCGCACCACTACATTTGGCGTGGGTCAATTTGATGTAGAGGCGGCTTCACGCCGCCATTTGGTCCGTCAGTTGACGGATAAACTCGCCGCTACAGCATCAATTTGACCCACTGCCAGAAATTTGGCGGATTAGCAGCTTGCTGCTGAAGACTGAGCGCCAGGCCCGGGAGGAAGAAGCCTGGGAAAACCTCTCGCGATCCTTTAATGTTGATGAAAACAAAGCAACTTAGCGAAGAATCGTGAGCCTTGCGATGGCCGGAACAAAAGCCAAGTCTTTGAAAATAGGGCAGTTAACAAAACCCTCCATAGGCTAGTCTGAGATAAGAAAAAAGGATGTTAAAATGAAGGTATTACCTTGAATGTGGCTGAAAACAAATGAGATAAAAAGTTGACTTGGCGCAAATTCACTGCGAACCTTGAATGTTGAAGAAAAATAAACCACTTATCGCCGCTAACCTTGAATGTTATTGAAAGGAAAGGAGAAAGGCGTTGGACGGAAATTATGAATTATGAATTCCGAATCAATAGCGTCCTAACGTAAGTCGAAAAGGCTCAATTGGATACAAGTCTCCTCGTCGGAGGAGGCGGCGCTGAAATTAGAAAACCCCTCTAAAATCGGGGTTTTTCCGAAAATCGTGGCATTGAGAATTTGGAGAATTTGGTGGAGACTCTGGTCGAGCCCCAGTTGCTTTTTGACGATGGCTACCAGGACATAAACCGTGAGCGCCACCCACCCTTGCGTCTTCACGG
>Ga0187849_1003764_pt1 | contig 13060 bp, 6 predicted proteins | sample June2016WEW_4_10_2_FD_132412 | JGI IMG/M metagenome (GOLD analysis project Ga0187849, IMG submission 132412) | Peatland microbial communities from SPRUCE experiment site at the Marcell Experimental Forest, Minnesota, USA - June2016WEW_4_100 | ecosystem: Environmental > Terrestrial > Soil >... | reverse complement strand
TGGACGTGCTCCGGAGTCAGCGTAAGCCCTTAGGAGGTGACCCTCATGAAGCTCGAGAGCAAAACATTTCTGTTCGCCATTTTGGCGGGACTGCTGCTTCTCCTGCGCGCGGCAGGGGTCACGGGGACACGGCCACAAGGTGAAAATCGTTCAAGCGACAAAGCGCCTGAAGCCCCGATCCTCGCCGTGCCCCTCAAATCCTTCAAGGTCCAGAATGCCAATATGGCGGAGGCGCTCCTGGCGCTTCGCAGTTCGGATGTCAAGTATGTCGTGATTGGCTTTGAGCGCATTCCCCACCATGAAGGCGAGAAAGGCGGGCCCATATCCCTGGCGGTTACAGACACCAACCTCGGGGAAGTAGTGCAGCGCCTTTGTCAGGCTGACTCCCGCTACGAGTACCAGGTGGTTGACGGCTCTATGATTGAAATTCGCCCCAAGGGTGCCGCCAAAGATCCTAACGACCTCTTAAACATCAAAGTGCGAGATTACAAGGTTGACGCCAACATTCTGGCGGCTGCTGCTATCGAGGGTGTGAACGAGGACGTCCCGGAGTTGAGGGATTTCCTCTACCGCAAGCAGCTAGAGTGGGTGAAGGAAACAGGGATCTACCCCGGAGTTCCTGGTTCCATGATGTCGGGCAACATGCTTCCGCCTCGGCTTACCCTTGACTTGCACAATGTGACGGTGCGGCAGATTCTCGACGCCATCGCCATAAAGAGCGTGCAGATGTTCAAGGAGGGGCCGGACTATGACGCCCGCGGCATGCCCCTCAAGATGGCGCCCGTTGGATGGCGGTACGATTTTGTTATCAACCCGAACGCCCCAACCGGGCTGGGCGGCTATCCTAAATGGACGGAGTTTTAATGGCGTCATCGCTTCGAGTTCAGCAGGCAGAGGGTCTGTCGCGGCTGCGACGGTTCCCTGGCCTAGCGAGTAACCATCTCTGAAGTGGCGATGACTTGTCAACCCATTTTTTTGCAGACTTCTTCCTCTCCCCGGTTAGCGGCTGGCCACAGTCAGTGGTTTGCTGACGGTGGGTTCTTCCTTCGATGGCGAAGGCATCGCGTGCCGGAAGATTGCGCCCGGCATTAAGATTGGCTGCGCGGGCTCCCGACGTTGGGGGGCGCTTCGCGAAGCGCCCCTACGCAACGTGCGTGATGGGTGACAGGGACGGTTCGCAAACCTCCCCAACCCTAGTCGTTCGGCCGCGCAATTCGACGTTTCGAGCGAACGAAGGCAATGGAGGATTTTCAGCCGCCTTTCCTCAAGGTCGTGACTGGCTTTCGAGGCTGAGCACCCAAAGGCCATTCGCGTCCGCGCCGGTGGCGGCGGAGCAAGTGTAGCGCGGACCTGTTTTGTAGGTCCGCGGCTTTTCCTTGCCAATAGGGGACGAGCCGCAGACCTACAAAACAGGTCCGCGTTACACCTGCTTGCTTCTCAGCCCGCCCTCCATCCCCATGGACATGTCCCCGAGATTTCAGTACCCTCTCTTTTCGATTTCCGGGTCGAGAGGGAAGCGGTTGTCATAACAATTCCAGGAGGGATTTCCGATGAAGCGAACGATAGGGCTTCTAACCGGTTCAGTTTTGCTGGCAGGTCTCGTCTTGAATGCGCAGGTCCCCGAGACGGCGTTTAACGGTCTGGGGATGAGCCTGGGCAATCTTTCGCGGCTCTCCCACGCCAAGACGCGTTCCATCAGCGCCGAGAATCCCAGCGGCGAGAAAGGGAAGGGGGGCATGGCGACGGAGGGGACCAACGCGCGAGCAGCGCGTGACCTCGGCCAGGGGTGGAAAATCTCGCCTTCCATTGACATCCAGCCCCAGCAAGTCTTCACCCTGGCGGAAATTCGGGGGCCCGGTGCTATCCAGCACATTTGGATGACGCCCAAGGGCACCTGGCGATTCGCTATTCTGCGCATGTATTGGGATGGCGAAAGCGAGCCCTCAGTGGAAGTTCCGTTGGGCGATTTCTTTGCCAACGGCTGGGGGACCTTTGCCCCCATCACTTCCTTACCGGTGTGCGTGAATCCCTTCAGTGCCTTCAACTCCTATTGGGAAATGCCATTCCGGAAGTCCGCCAAGATCACCATGGAAAACCTCGACGAAAAACCAGTGCGGCTCTATTATCAAATTGATTACACGCTGACGGAGGTCCCCGCGCAAACCGGCTATTTTCACGCGCAATTCCGGCGCACCAACCCGCTGCCCGACAAGTCCGATTACGTCATTCTGGACGGAGTGAAGGGCTGGGGCCAGTACGTGGGCACCTACCTGGCCTGGGGAACTCACAGCAACGGCTGGTGGGGAGAGGGCGAAATCAAGTTCTTTATTGATAGCGACGGGAAATTTCCTACCATCTGCGGCACCGGCACGGAGGATTATTTTTGCGGGGCATACGGCTTTGAAAATCGCACACTGCATCAATACCAGGAATTCACCACGCCCTATTCCGGATTGGCGCAAGTTATTCGCCCTGACGGCCTCTGGCAGTCCCAGGAGCGCTTTGGCTTGTACCGCTGGCACATTCAGGATCCGGTTCGTTTCGAGAGGGACCTGAAGGTCACCATCCAGGCGCTCGGCTGGCGCCAGGATGGGCGTTACCTGCCGCTCCAGGACGATATTGCCTCCGTGGCCTATTGGTATCAGACGGAACCCCACGCTCCGTTCCCGCATCTGCCGGACAAGGACACGCTGGAAGTCAAATAAGGGGGATTTGGCGCGGATTGATGGGACCGTGGCAGGCCCCGGCAGGGGCCAAATGTGAGTAGCCGCAGGTGAGAACCTGCGGATAGCAAACCTCCCCCGACCACCCAATCCGCCAGCCGGCGGATTGACCCTCCGAAGGTTCGGCCCCTCCGGGGCCGGAACGATATCTCGGCTTCCCCTTCCGTAGGTTTCACCTACGGCTACTCACGTTGCCCCGCTTTGCGGGACTCGCCACGCACTCAGACCGCCAGCTTCAGGGTCACGATTTCCCAAGGCTTAACGTCGAGTTCCAGCACGCCCTGGGGATTGACCGAGACGGGTTTGGGCTCCTCCTCAATCAGGTTGGTTTGGTACGCCCTCCGGATGGGCGGTGCGAGGCGCACGCGGGCGCGGGTGAATCGGCCCTCGGCTTCGTAGAATCGCAAGGCCAGGGAATCGTCGTCTTCACTCTTCTTCAGTGTGGTCATGATGAGGTTGCCCGGTTCGAGGCGCAGGAATTCTCCCGACGACGGCAGGGATTTTCCCTCGCTCTCCCTCCCGGACGCCACGAAGGCGAGGAGAGGGAAGTTGAAGGCGATGCCGTCGCGATAGCGCTCGCGCCAGCCGCCGCTGTGGGGGTACAGCGCCATCCGAAAGCTATGGTCTCCCTCCTGGGTAAACCAATAGTCGGGGTCCCACGCGATGCTCTTGCGCGTGGAGAGCAGCACGTGCTGGAGCACCGGATAGGCCACCGGATTGTCGGTCTGGTCGGCGAAGAGGTGGACGGTACAGTTGGAAGCGGCCAGGCACCCGAACTTCTGAAAAAGGTCGGAAGAGGCGTCAATCCAGTTGATGGCCTCGCGGAAGGGCAAGGGCCAGTCCCCCCCATAGATCCTGGGGTTGAACTGGCAATGAACCCGAGGCGGCAGGAGGGAGAAGTCGACTTCATCCTTTCCCATCTCCACCGTGCCGAACGGGACCTCGTAGCTCAGCCGGAAATCTTGAGGTAAGTTGATCGGAAACGCTACACGCAATTCGCGCGCCTGGGGGCCATCCCAGTTGTGGATGTCCACGTCCATTTCCACGCGGTCGAGTCGCGGATAAAGGCGGAACGTCTGCTGCAAGCGGAAGTGGGCAAACTGCGCCTCATGCGCGGCGGCAGCGAAAACCGGTCCCCGCACCGAGCTCACGGCGCGGAAGTCGTGATGGCTGGTCTTATCGAAGTCCTCGGTGGTGACCACCTCGGTATCATCCCAGGCGTTGCCGGGAGCCGTGAACTGCAAAACTTCGCCCCCAAAGAACTTGTCGGTCTTCAGCACTTCTTGGTCCAGGCGCTTATCGTACAGACTGGCGAGGCCGCCGGCGCCGATGACGGCGCGCAGGGAATCGTTTTCCAAGGTGTTGTTGGTGACGGCCTCCACCGCCGGTTCCGGCGAATCCGTGGGCTCGAGGTAATAAGTGTTGTAACCCACGGACGGCACGTCGTCGGCGATGAAGGTGATTTCCGCGTCGGCTTCGCCCGTGGCGCCACTCGCGATCTGGCAGGGAATTTCCTTCCCGGCGGAGTCGCACAGGCGAAATGATTTCCCACCGGCGGGTTTTGCCACGCGGCATCGCACCACATCCGTCCGCCGCCAGGAGAGCGGGTTGTAGACGACCACGGCGGGCTGTTCGGCGGACTTTCGTGGAACGCCACGCGCCAACTGGGTCGAGGCGGAGGAGAGCACTTGGTCCGCCAGAGTACGCGATTTCAGGTACGACTCGATGTAAACGCGGTCGGTCACGGTCCCTTTATTCCCACCCCAGCCGTGATCCGGCCAACAGTTCGCCTTCCAGGCATCTTCAAAGGACTTCGTGGGATAAGCGACGGACGGGCTCTTCTGCATCAAGCCTGCGAACAATCTCTCCGCCGCCAGAATGCGGTTATGAGCCTCGCGGCCCGCCAGCAGACCGGTGCGGTGCCCAGGCTCATCGTAGTAGGCCCAATTCAAGGGCCAATCGCCTTTGACGGTCGTGAGGTTGGGTTCCTTTCGAAGGAAATCCTCCAGCGTCCCTTTCGCCTCCACAAACCGGAGGAGCGGAGGCTTGATCTGCCGGCTGGGCTGTCCGCGGTAGCGTTGATTCCATGCATCCGCAAACCGCTTCATCGCCGCGTTCTGCTCGTGCACATAAGGGGGTAGCGAGACTGGGGGCGGGAGGTAATCCGAATTGAAATCAAAGATCATTTGGGGTGGAAGTTTGCGGGAGCCATAGTAATCCTCGCGCTCGGTGGCGTATTGCAACCATCCCTGGTTGCCCTTGGGATTGACCAGGGGGTCGGCGTAGCGGATGGCAAAAACAAAAATCCTTGATCCGTCCGGACCCTCCCAATTATAAAAGCCCCAGGGGAAGCGCCCTTGCAGCACATATTTGACGCCCGCCTTGCTGAGGATTTGCGGCATCTGCCAGGTCATGGTCGGTGGGTCGGTTTTGCAGTAATGAATGGTATCGCAGCCGGGAAAGTTTTTTCTCAGCCACCGCCGCCCCAGGTAAAACTGCCGCACCAGTTTCTCCGGACCGACATGTCCTTCCAGGTTCTGGACGTAGCTCGCTCCCCACACGAATTTGCGTTCGCGCATTAACTGCGCCATCTCCTCCCGCTTCTCCGGGTGCCGCTCCAGGAACTCGGTGAGGTAGATTACCGATTCCATCGAATAGCGGAAGTCCGGATACTTCTTCATGATCTCCATCGCCGGCAGGATCAACTCCGCCGAGCGGTAATCCGCGGTGACCTTTTGCGTGTCGAGCCAGCCGAGGTCGTTGTGATTGGTTGCCAGGAGATCGAACGTCCCGCCATCAAAGTAGGAATGGTAGGCCGGCACCTTCAACTTCCGGGTGGCGTTAAACGCGGACTGGCTATCGCGGATGTTGAACTCGAGATCCTGGTCTTCATAAGGGGAGGGGATCCAGAGGTTTTGACGAACGACGGATTGCGCCGGCAGGGTTTCCAAGGGGATGGTCATCAGGATTTTTCCCTCGCGCGAAACTTGCAGTCGGGCGTCACGAACTTCCGCGCCTGGGTTGATCGCCGCGAGGGTGGCGGATTGCACGGGGATTCCGTCGTGGGCGTCAAACATGGTATAGACGGAGAGGTCAAACGTACGGACGTGAGGCCGGGCAAAGATTCGCACCTTGCCTAAGCCCGTTCCCTCACGGCCCTCTTCCGGCCATACCTCGTCAATGACGATGCGAACGGATTTTGTCCTTTGCGGCTGCGGGAAGGTGATGATCTGAAAGTTTCTGGACGGGCCAAGTTCGGCGCTGACAGAGGCGCCCCCGCTGAGCGAGCATGTCACCCTTCGAGGCGTCTGCATGTTTCCCCCGCGCGTGTACGGGTCAAATACGATGTCATAGGGGAGGGGTTTGGCCAGCAGCCAGATTTCACCCACGCTTTTCTCTTCCGAAAAGCGGATTTCCAGCCAAGCCCCGCGGGTCTCGGTATCGGTTTCCCAACTGGTGTTCATGTTGTCGCCAAACACCCTGGTCGGCACGAAGCTAAAAGGTGACAATTTGCTGACCGAGGAGGCGCGCAACGTCGCCCCCAGACGGGCGTCCGCAAGGTTGGGATTATCATCCCCACCGCCGCTCTCAGATGCGGACAGTCGCAGGGGCAGGAGCATGGGGCCGAAGCCCGCTGCGGATGCCCAAGCCGTGGCTAGCACTCCACTCTTTTTCAGAAAATTGCGCCGGTCCATAAATGGAATTCCTCCCCTCGTACAGAGTCCGGATTTGTGATGAAGGTCGTGTCTCTCTCCTCAGTAGACAGGACGCATGGAAGCTTGCAAATGTGCGTCCTCTGCGTAATGCGCGGGGGATGATTGGTGACGCAGGCTGGACTCCCGCACTACCAGTCGCGGTGGGAACAATATGCGCTTCGGCGGCAGCGGTGTCTTGGATTCTATACACTCGAGCAGCAGTTCTGCTGCGCTTTCGCCGATCTGGGAGGTGCTATAGTTAATAGTCGAAAGCGGTACGCGCAGCAGGTCAGAGTAATGGAGGTCACCCGCACCCACCACGGCAATGTCCCCGGGTACGTCCAGGCCAGCTTCCAGGATGGCCTTCATGGCGCCGGCGGCGACCGGATCGTTGTAGCAGAAGACCCCATCAGGTTGAGGCTTTAATTGTAGCAGGCGCTGCATGGCAGCATAGCCGGTACTGTCCTGATGTCCCCCGCTGATGACGTACTCGGGCGGGACCTTCAGTCCGTGCTTCGCCAAGGCCCGATGGTAGCCGCGCAGTCTTCCCCTTCCCGTGGACACCATGGGCCCGCAAAGGTGGGCGATGCGGGTGCAGCCCTGCTCGATGAGATGCTCGGTTGCCAAAGAACCAGCTTTGCCGTCCTTCACGCCGACATAGTTGGCCTTCACATTCGGAATCATGCGATCGACTAGTACGTAAGACGCTGCGTGCCCCTCCAGCAGTTCGGCCATCGAAGGGCTCGCGTGTCGTGCTGTCGAGGCGATAAGTAGGCCGTCAACCTTGCGCGCCAGCAGCAGTTTGATCTGGCGTAATTCTGTCTCGAGGTTGCCACCGGAGCTGCATATAGCTATCTGATAGCCTAACGGTCCAAGCTTGCGGTCGACACCCTTTGCCACCTCGGCAAAGAAGGACTGCATCAGGTCGGGTACCACCAGCCCGATCAAGAAGCTAGGATGGCCGGCGAGACTGCGGGCGATGAGATTGGGTTCGTACCCAAGCTCGCACGCGCGCTGGCTAACTCGGCGGCGGGTTTCTTCGGCGACATCACTGTGATTTCGCAGCGCCTTGGAAACGGTCATCAACGAAACGCCCAAATCCTCAGCGATATCCTTCATACGGACTGGCACATCAACCCTCCCCGCTAATAATGCCCGAGCGCCTCGGCCCTCATCGTGATCCCCCGGCTACAACGGGCTTGATATTACGTCGCATAGTTAGCGCTACAAAATTTATTTATAGCGCTAAAAAATTGTCTTGACAACCATATTCTATCGTGCTAGGGTTTTGCGCGTTTGATAGCCCCTTGCGCTTCCTCCGCAAGAAAGGCTTACGCCCGCTCCCGGGCATTGCAATCTTTAGCGTCTGGTCTCGAGTTTGGTCTTTACAAAATAAAAAATGAGGTGGGAGGCTGAAATTCCGGCCGAGCACGATCTTGCCTTTGTGGGCGCCGTGCTTCTAAGTGTGGCGGATTTCGAGCACGTAGGCAGTGAAACCACGCGAGGATCCCTTTCCACACACCCAGCGAGCGATGACGCGGGCTTCCGCTCGGATCAAGACGAGACGAAGATAATGGAATCAAAGCAGTGGTTGAGATTGTTAGTTTCCCCTGAGCCCCCCTGGTCTGAGGCCGCAAGGGGGCGTGCCGGCCAAACTCCCCTCCATCTCTTCCAACACCTCACTTACCAGGACTTGGCGGTGGATCACGCCCCACAGTGGGAGGGGCAGTCGGGGAAATCTCAAACTCTCTCACCTCGTCACTTCGTGTTTGGAACACGTCTTCCCTTGAAACCCTGCCCGAACGTCTACACGGCGGCAGATGCGGGTTCCGAAATGATTTTCGCCAAACTGAGCAATATTGAACAGACACGATGCCGCCGAAGATGCTTGAATCCCGGCTCGACTTTTGAAGAATGGAAACCTTGGGTACGGTCAGCCACTCGGGGACTGAAAATAGAAAGGCCGACATTATGCTGTTAACTGCTTGCCAGTTCGACTGCACCACAGCAGGCGATTGAATGATCTATTTGAAAAAGGAGAGGAGAATTTACATATGAGATTAGTGAAACACCTTTGTTTGATTTTGGTGTTCCTCGGCGCCATCCCGCTTGGCCTGATGGCGCAAACCACCACCTCCGGTTCGATTTCCGGGGTGGTCACCGACCCGAACGGGGGAGTGGTTCCTTCGGCGACCGTCGTAGCCACGCACGTGCCCACCGGGCGTCAATACACCCTGCTTACGACCCAAGCCGGTCTGTACGTTTTCCCCAACCTTCCTGGCGGTCCCTACACGATCACGGTGAAGCAGTCGGGGTTCAAAACGTTCCTCCAGAAGGGCATTGAAGTGCGTCTTGGCCTGCGCGAGGTCATTGACATCAGGCTGGAACTCGGCACTGTCCAGCAAACCGTGGAAGTGAAGGCGACGGCGTCTCCGCTGGAGACGGCCGATGCCACGCGCGGGATCAATATCAGCACGCAGACGATGGATAACCTGCCGCTGTGGAACGGCAGCATGAGGCTCGCGACCGCCTTTCTGGGTGTTATGGCTGGGGTTAACAGTAATGGTGAGCTCAGCATCAACGGTTCCACTGGCCGCGCCTACGAACTGCTGATCGACGGCGCCAGCATCGTCAGCCCTGAATCCGGTGCTATGATACCTGCATTCCCCGGATTTGAGGCCTTTAGCGAGTTCAGGCTCCTGACCCAGAATTTCCTCGCAGAGAATGGCCGCGTGGGCGGTGGAATCGCAGAAATTAATACCCGATCGGGTACCAACGCCGTTCATGGATCGGCGTATCTGAACATCAAGCGCGATATTTTTGATGCGGTGTCGTGGGCCAATAACGCCAGCGCTTCTGCCCGCAGCCAAGCCCCGTGCATTGTTCCACAAGCGACGGCCTGTCGCCCCAAGGAGCGATACAACGAGGAAGGTGGAACGGCGGGCGGACCCGTGTATCTGCCGCATATCTGGGATGGCCGCAACAAGACTTTCTTCTACTTTACCTATGTCGAGATCGTTCAGCCGGCTTCCATCGCGGTCCAGGGTGGTGAAACGGTACCCACGGCGGCGATGATGCAGGGCAACTTCGCGACGAATAGTCCCAATATTTACGACCCGGCGACGGGAACCATAGGGAGCACGCGGACGCAGTTTGCCGGCAACATTATTCCCACCACGCGCTTTAGCAAGATTTCCACTAATATCCTTCCGTACATCCCCGCCCCCAATTCGGGCACGACCAACCAACTGGCCGGCAACTACGCGTTTAACTCCACCTCGCAGTTGACGGATAAGAATTGGTCCGTCAAGATCGACCATTCGATCACGCCCAAGAATCGCGTGGCGTTCTTCTATACCCAGCGCAACAATAACACCCTTACGCACACGTATTTCCCCGGCCCCATTGGCGACGGTTTGCTCAGTCTCAACCATCCGAGCTATGAGCGCGCCGCCGACGACTACGTGATCAACCCCCATTGGCTGCTGCACACGATGTGGGGATTCAGCCAGGACCGGGCAACGTGGACGAACCCGGACGAGGACGGTTACGGCGTAAAGTGGGGCTTCCCCCAATTTACTACTGACGAACGGCCGAGCGCCTCGCCGATTATCAACTTTGACCAGGACCTGATAGGGGGCGGGGGGGCCCTCGTTTCTGGCGGCACCACCTGGGGCATGAACCAGGGGAAAGTCAACAGTGGCGGTCAATGGAACTGGACCACCCATGTGGCACAGACTCTCACCTGGGTACACAACAAGCACGAGTTCAAGATGGGCTGGGACATTCGCCGCATGAGGACCATTGGTAATGACTGGGCCTCGACAAACGGACAGTACACCTTCGATCGCGCCCAGACGGCCATGAGCTCGTCGACCGCAAGCTCGACCGGTAATGCCTTTGCCAGCTTCCTGCTGGGAGATGCTAATGCTGGCAGCCAAGGCGCCCTGCCGGTTTTCCTCTCGCAGAATCGTTATGGCTATCACGCCGGATTTTTCCAGGACACTTGGAGAATCCGGCCGAATTTCACTCTCAATTTAGGCCTTCGGTATGAGATTCCCGTCGGTTGGCACCATGTGAACGGCGATTACTCGTCGTTCAGCCCGAGCATCGTGGACCCGACCGCGGGTAATCTCCCTGGGGGCATGATCTTCATGGGCAGCGGGCCGGGCCGCATCGGTGCACTACGTCCCTACCCCATGGACATGACCGACGTCGGTCCTCGCGCCGGCTTTGCCTGGCGTGCCACCAACAGCTTCGTGGTGCGGGCGGCGTGGGGCATCTACTACGAGGGCCTGGGCAATGGCGGCTGCGACTGCGAGGACGGCTTCGGCGGCGGTACCTACTCCCAGAGTTCGAATGCCTTTGATCCAGCATTCCAATGGGATCCAGGTGGGTACAACCCGAATAAACCCACGAGCAACCCGGGTGGGGTAGAGCCTCCGGCTAGCTTCCATGGGGCGGTGCAGATTCCCGGCGTTGATAACCTCGCCTCGGGTATCAATTACATGGGGCCGCACATGGGCAAGGCGCCCCGCATTTACGATTGGAACGTCACCTTCCAGAAGCAGTACAGGAACTGGCTAATTGAAGGCGCCTATGTGGGCAATCGTGGCCATGGGTTGAATTCCTCGCCGTACATTAACGCGCTTCCCCCCACCGATCTGTACCTCACGTCGGCGGGACCAATGCAGTACGACAGTAAGGGCAATCCCACCGGCCCGGAGAACTTGCTTGGGGCGAACCTCATCAACAAGGGTACGGACATCTGCACCTCCGTCAGCGTGGTTTCCTGCACCAACAACGTACCCAGTGTGCCCTTCCCGACCTTTAGCCAGTGGGGCGGTGGTGCGACGCTGGCCCAGGCTATGCGTCCCTTCCCGCAGTACGGGACCATCTACTCGATCAACTCGGGCGACGGTCGTACTTGGTACGATTCGTTCCAGGGCAAAGTCGAGCACCGGTTTGGCGACCTGAACATGACGGGCACCTATGTCCATTCGAAGAGTCTCGGTGCGAATACCTATCGCCAGATCTTCACGCAATGCTGCTCGAATGTGCCCCTTGCGCAGGACTGGTACAACCTCAAAGACGCCAAGACCCTTGAGTACGAGGACTACCCGGACTATGTCAACGTCCTCGCGAGCTACCGTCTGCCCTTCGGCCGGGGAAAGAAGTACTTCTCCAACGCCAACGGGATTCTGGACAAGTTCGTGGGCGGCTGGATGGCCTCCGGCTACGGTCAGTACCGGAGTGGCAATTTGATTGAGGTCGCCAGTCCCACGAATTATCTCAGCTCGTACCTCTTCGATTCTATGACTCGAGCCACTAACACCGGGGCGCCGATCAAAACCAACGTCTCCACGAATTCGCTCGATCCCAACAACCCGAACATCCGGTGGTTCAACATCGCCACCAGCGCCGCCGCCGTCACCACCTCCAACCCCACCGGCATCACCGGCAGCGCTTCGTTCTTGCAGACTCCGCTGGGCCAGCTCGGTACCCAGTCGTTCTTCAACACCTATGTTCGCAACCCGTGGGTTAGGAGTGAGGCCATAGCGGTCAATAAGCAAATCAAAATCTGGGAATCCGTCGAACTCAAGTACACTGTGAACATATTCAACCCCTTCAACCGGACGGATTTCGGCAGCATCAACACGACGATCAACAACGTAAACTTCGGACGACCCGCGGGCGCGATGCTTGGCGCGCGAGTCATCACCATGGGTCTCCGGCTTTACTTCTAACCAACCAGGAAACTTGGGGGGATCAGGAAATTCCCCCCTGGTTTCCAGTCGCAAGAGTGGATTTGCTCGAAGCGATTTCTGATAGTTTCTTGAAAGGCTCAAGCGTGGGCTGCCGCAGAGCGAAGCTCTGCGTGGCTGCGCAAGGTTTCGGGGCCAATTTCCTCCCGAGGGATTGGCCCCGTTTTTTCTGGTGCGCCGCAGAGCTGCGCTCTGCGCCAGCCTGGTTGTAGCGGCGCTCTCTGAGCGCCGACGGCGGTCAGAGACCGCCGCTACAGGGCAATGCGCAAGAATTTATGCCGCTCTGTTAAAAAGGAAATTCCAGTTCGAAAGTAGAGGAGGGGGAGGAACATGACGAGACGCCAATTCATGCGAAAGTCCCTGGTGACGACGGCGGCAGGAGTCGCAACCTTTAGACAGGGGAAAGCGGAGGCGAGGGCCATTTCGGGGCCCGCCCCGAAGGCGTTGTTTGAAGACATTGTGGTAATCCCGCTGCCGACGGACCACCAACACCGGGGCTACAGCGGCAGCATCGTCGAGCTCCGGGACGGCTCGCTGCTCTACGCCACGGGGAACCCTCGCAATGAGATCCAACAGTCGGGGATTATCGGCCGCATGTCCCGTGATGGCGGGCGGACCTGGGGTGAACCGTTTTCGATGCAGCGCAATTTTGCCCGGCTGGGGACGCTGCAACCGAGCTTGCTCCGGCTCAAGGATAACCGGCTTCTGTTCGGGTACAACACCATTAATAATTACCAGGGCGGGGATCTTCGTCTTTACGACGGACACTTTTATGTCCGTTACTCGGGGGACGAAGCGAGGACGTGGAGTGATCCTTTCTGCGCCACACTCTATCCCGGCTACCATACGGTTAACCCGGACCGTGTCATCCAGCTCC
>Ga0187849_1003755_pt1 | contig 13074 bp, 11 predicted proteins | sample June2016WEW_4_10_2_FD_132412 | JGI IMG/M metagenome (GOLD analysis project Ga0187849, IMG submission 132412) | Peatland microbial communities from SPRUCE experiment site at the Marcell Experimental Forest, Minnesota, USA - June2016WEW_4_100 | ecosystem: Environmental > Terrestrial > Soil >... | reverse complement strand
CGAAGGAGGATCGAAGCATGAACTCGCCATAACCATTTACCGTCGTCGACAATCAAAACCTTCAAAACCCATCGCCGAAACTCCACCTCCCGATGGCAAAGATGATTCTTTCACAGCTTCGGAGGGAAGTGGCTCGTAAACTTCGATTGGCCGCGAGGTGGCATGGTCATGCGGGGCGAGGATGGCGACGCGAAACCGGAACCAACATAGCAAATCCTTGAATGAGTGGATGGCTTCTGCCCGGCAAGAAGAAGATGAGCTATTTCGCTCTATTGTTTAGTTTTTGAACACCTGTCCTTGCACTCTGAGATATAAGACATTTAGAATCTGCGGCTTGCATTTTCGCGTACCGCGATTAGCTCTTTGTCATTATCAATTAAAAAATCCCTTGACAACTAATTATCGAAACATTACTCTTCGGGAGTATTCTATGCTCTGCGGTAGAATAGTCAGTCCGGAGTTATCACGGTGGGGCTCGGCCTCGTAGGTGGGATCACGGCTGAAACCGCCCTACCCTGCCCGTGCGGGCTCCCAGGAAGCTCGGCGCAGAATCACCGCAGCGCATTTTAAGGCTGCGGAAACTGCGCGCGAGTTCCTCAACCGCTTGCGTGGGCCTCGCGGCCGTCAATAGGCCACGTAGTTGAAAAGTAGCAAGGATCGGAGGTTACTCCTGGGTATGCTTTCCGCTCTCATTGAACATGCAACGCTGATTCTCATTCCTTCGCAATGGCCCGTTCACCTTTCCATACTCAGGGGATGATAAGGGTTCCCTCGCGCTCGGTAAAATCTACGGCGTAACGTAGATGGATCAGATTCCTCGGATCAAAAACGGGGAGGGAAATCCGTTTCCCTGCAAGACCGGGCGATAGATCAACTCGACTTGGATAAAGTGTCGATTCATTAAAACATGGAGAACTCCCATGTCAAGCGACGCATTCAAACAGCAAGGAGTCGAGTTTACAACTCGATCTACAAAAGTCCTTCTCGTCGATGAGGACGCAGGCGACTTGAGGATCCTTCGCCTGATTCTGGAAGGCCAAGGATTCGAAGTTTTCACCTGCCCGACCTATGAAGCCGGCATTCAATGCCTGGAGACGGAGCCTTTTGACTTCGTGGTTGTGAGCCAAGGCACCCAAGCCTTCGAGGGGCGCAGGGTGTTGGACCGCGCCCAGCAGTTGGACCGCCGCCGGCCCGTTCTGGTGTTGACGCGCTGTATCGATATGCCATGTTATCTCGAAGCCATGCAAATGGGCGCGATCGATTACTTGGAGAAGCCCGTTCCCCCGGCGGATTTATTGCGGTTTGTGCGCGCACACGTCCAGTACGACCGGCTCAAGATGCAAGGGAGCGCAGCATAATGCGGCGGCGAGTGTCTACACGGCGGGCGCAGCCGTTTGGGGCATTTTCTCGATTTTCGGGGCCAGCAATTGCACAACCACCATGGTCAGGGGATGCATGACGCCAGCAATGATAAACAGCGGGAGATACGAATGATGTTGCAGGATGTGGCCTGCCACCCACGCCAGGATCGCTCCTCCGAAGGCGCCGGCGGCTCCCCCGATTCCTACCACTGAACCCACGTCCCTCTTCGGAAACATATCTGAAGCGAGGGTAAAGACATTGGAGGACCAACCCTGATGGGCGGCGGTCCCGACCGAGATGAAGACCAGGGCCATCCAAGGACTGGCGGAAAACACTGCCAGGATGCCGAGGGGCATGCACAGGGCGCAAGCCAGTAAGGCGGTTTTGCGCGCGTAGTTGACGGACCGGCCCCGGCCGAGTAAATAGCCGGACAGCCAGCCGCCTGCGACCCCACCCGGCACCGCCGCCAGAAAAGGAATGGATCCGAAAAGCTGCAGGTGCTCGACCGAAAAGTGGCGCGCCTCGATCAGGTATTTGGGCAGCCAGAAGATATAGAACCACCAGACCGGGTCGGTCATGAACTTGGCCAGGGTGAAGCTCCACCCCTGCCGGTAACCGAGGATTTTCCCCCACGCCAGCCGTGCGCCCGGAGCGTCATAATCGTCGCCGTGTTCGGTCTCAATATGCTGGAGTTCGGCCGGCGTGATCCAAGGGTGCCGACGGGGCAGGCGGTAGAGAAGCAGCCAGACGGCGACCAAGACCAAGCCCAGCGCGCCCGTCCCGACGAAGGCAACCTGCCAGCCCCATCGCAGGAATAACCATCCCACGAGCGGATAGGAGATTACGGCCCCCACCGCCGTGCCGGAGTTGAAAAGCGAGGTGGCCAAAGCCCGCTCGCGCTTGGGGAACCATTCGGCCACGGCTTTGATGGAACCCGGGAAATTACCCGCTTCTCCCATCCCCAGTAAACCGCAAGCCGCCGCAAATGAGGCCACGCCGCGCGCCAAGGCCTGCCCCATGGCGGCGAGCGACCACCAGGCCATGGCCAGCGCAAAGCCCGTCCGCGTGCCCAGCCGGTCGATGATCCGACCGAACACTAGCATCATGATGGCGTAGGAGAACTGGAAGGTGAAGATAATCCAACCATAGTCGCTCTCCGACATGCTGAAGATCTTTTGCACATGATGGGAGAGGATCGAGATAGTGCCCCGATCAACATAGTTGATGACGGAGGCAAAGAACAAAACCCCGCAAATCAGCCAACGCAGGTGAGGTATCCGGAACGAGCTCGAGGGAGGTGGCGGAGCGGATCCTGCGGGTCTTGAGTCCGAGAGTGGAGTAGGCACGATTCTCCTTCCGGCGATGCTTCGGCGATGAAGCGGTGAGTCTGGCCAGCGAGTGACTTGGGTGCGCCGGCCTTAATCGCGGCGGTGACTCATTCAGGGGTTCTTCACCCAAGCATGTCGCGGGTCGTCGGCCCAGGCGCCATATTTCCGCTCCTCACCTGCGAGCACCCAGGTGTATTGCAGTTCATAACCGGGGGCGCCCACGGTGGGGTGATATCCCTTAGGCAGCAGGACCGTGTCGCCATCTTCGACCACAAAAACATTGGAGAACCCCTCGGGGTCGCCGGGGGCGGTGTAGGTCCAAATAAACCCGAAGCCTTGCGCGGGCTTGACGCGGAAGTAGTAAACCTCTTCCAGCACGGCTTCCTGCGGCGGGTTGGAGCGGTCATGTTTGTGAGGGGGAAAACTCGACCAGGCGCCGGGGCGGTTCAGGGTCTCGCCGGCCAGCAGGCGCTCCGCTGGTACGTTTTCACCCAAGGCCGAATAGACCGTCCGCTGCCAGTTATCGCGGCCCACCTGCTTGCTGATCACCGTAGATCCCTCCAGCAGCGCGGCCGGGGCATGGGAGTTTGAGGGAGCGGAGAAAATTCCCAAGTGGGCCGCCGAGTCCGCATTGATTTCCAGTTGCGAGTTGGGCGGGATGAAGCTCATGACCGGAGGTCCGGAGAACACGTCCGCACGCTTCCCGATCCTGCTATAAATCTCCTTGCTGCGTCCGACGGTGGTGATCGCCAGGGTTACGGCGCCGGAGAAGATATCGAGCACGTATTCGCGAGCGCCCGTTTGGAGAGAGTGGCGCTCACCCGGATCCAGTTGCAAGGTGGCGAAGTCGAGGAACCGCATCGTGCCGGGCGCCACGATCTGTCGGAACCTTCCATTTTTGCGGGCTTTGATCAAACGATCCATGAGTACCTCGAAGCGATTCAAAAATCTGATAGTGGTACAGTTTGATGTAGAGGCGGCTTTACGCCGCCAATTGGTCCGTCGGCTGACGGATAAACTCGCCGCTACTTGCCTCCCGAATAACGGCGATAAGCCTCGGCGATTTGGGCCTCTGCCGCGTCGCCGTGGTGGATCAGCACGCGGTAGCGGAACGTAACGGATTCTCCCTTGGCGATGGTGACGCTGCCGTCGCGCTTCGGGTCCTTGTAGAAGTCGTGTTCGCCAAAGGGATTGACCGCGAACAGCCCGTAATCGCGCGCGTGCCAGTAAGTAGGATGCTTGACGTTGGCGGGATTATCGAAGATCGCGATGCCGAGCGATTCGCCATCCACGTCGCCGGAGTAATCCACCCAGTCGGCGCGCTTGCCCCAAATTTCGTCCACACCCACCTTGCCTTCCGAGTTCAGCATCTTGAGGTTGGGTTTGGTGAGCCCATTGACGACGCGAATGGCGAAGGTACCCTCTTTAGTGTCTCCCATTTTAAGTGGCACACCTTTATCGGCGGTCAGAGTAAATGCGCAGTCGATGACCCGCGAGGAGGCGTCGCCGCTGAAGGTGTATTCCTGGGTTTCACCGCCGATGGCTCTGCCGTCGGGGCCCACCAGTTCGAACTCCGCCTTCAAGGTTCCGCGCTGGCCGTTGCTCTTCACCTCATCGAGCTTGCGGAAGACGGTTTGCCCCTTGGGCAAGGACTCGCTCGAGTAAACCACACCATTGGCGGTTTGCGCCGCTTTGGCGGGTTGGCCTTCGCCCCAGAAATCGATTCCATTAATATCGCCGTGCGCGTAGAACAAGGCCCGATGGTGCGGGTGGTCATGGCGCTCGCCAGGGATATCCGTGCGCATGGGGAATCCGCGCGTCACCACGGTGCCTTGCGCCGAGCGTAAGGGGGACATGTAGGGCTTGGGTGAATTCGCGCCAAAGTAGTAAGTGGTGAAAACCTTCCCGCCGATGAGCACTTCGACGGAATCCGTTTGCTTTTGCAACTTCACTGTTTCATCGGCGCCCACCAGCAAGGCGCAGGGAAGGAGAATGGCGAACACGAGTAGACATCCGGTACTTTTAAAGCAAGTCATAAGCTGAAGCCTCGCGTAACAAGAATTATGATCGTGCTGATCGGCCGCTGCGGCAACATCCCCCAGGTCCTCGGGTCCTAAAGCCGGGAGCAGATCACCGCTGGTGACCCGCAGACGGGAAGCGGTCGAAATGCGTGCCACGACCTTGGGATTATCGGCACCCCCGCACAGGCTGTCAAGTGAAGCGGAGACTTGAGCAGCGGTCCACTATGCTTCAGCCGTGCCCGGCCCCGAGGATCAATTGGGAAGAGACTCACTATCGGGGCCCGGCAATTACCCCTCTCAGGCGGGGAGCGCCGCTGCGGCGGGGCTTGCCACCCCCACAAAAACCACAGGGCATCACTGCCGGAGGATTTGCAATCTCCGGTTTTCCGGCGAGCATTCGCCACCCGGTGATCGCGGGCGTCGCGAAGGCTCGCTCCCGGCAAGATTGGGCCCTCCCCCGAAGGGAGCGGCCATGGATGCGACGCCCTATTCCATGCATGAAAGTCTAAGCCTCGCGGGTTTCTCCGCGACAATTTCTCCGGGAGGATTGTACCTTCTAACCCCGCAGTATAGTAGAATAGGGCTAGGTACAATTCGTACCCGGGAACTTTGCTCCCTTTCCTCGCTCCGAAAGGGTGGCGCCTCGGAGGCCGGAGCGCGGGGAAGATATTTATCCACAGTGCCATATTAGGATATGTCCCAATCTGTTCCCGCTATACCACCACTCACGACGATTGCCCTTAGCGCGCAGGCCGGATTCCGCCTGAAGCAAATCCGCGAGCGTTTGGGTCTGACTCTGCGCCAAGTGGAGGAAGCCAGCCTGGAAATCGCGGACACCGAGCGGAGCTCGGAGTACGTGGTTTCCACCGCGCGTCTCAACCAGATTGAGAACGATGGTTCACTCCCCAGCATTTACAAATTCTACAGCCTGGTGGTCATTTACCGGCTGAGCATCGAAGAGATGATGGGGCTGTATGGAATCAATCTGAGCAAGATGGAGCAACACCGCCACGCCACGCTACAGTCTTCGACTCATCTTTTCACGGTCGAGGTCGGCGACCCCGCGCGGCCCATTCGTTTTCCGGTCCGCTTTGACCCGGGGTTCCGGCCGGAGAAGACCGCTTTCCTTTCCCGCTTGATTGAGTCCTGGGGCGAGATTCCCGTGGGATTGCTGAGCCAGCTCGATCTGAAGAAATACCGTTACGGCTTTATTGGCTTGGAAGATCGGATGATGGTTCCGATCTTGCGACCGGGGTCCATCGTGCAGGTTGACGACTCGCGGCGCAAGATTGTGAACTCCGGGTGGCTGACCGAATACGACCGCCCCATCTATTTCCTGGAACTGCGTTACAGCTACGAATGTTGCTGGTGCTATCAGCGCGGCAAGGAAGTGACCTTGCTTCCCCACCCGTTGTCTCCCGCCGGGCCGCAGACCATCCGCATTCCCGATGATGGCGAAGTGCTAGGGCAGGTCGTCGGCGTCGCGATGCGAATCGTGCAGTAAAGGCCAGAGATCGGTTTCGCGCAGGATTCTCAGCATAATCTCAATGTTCTTGTCAAAGAGCTCCCGCGCCAGGGGATGGCAATCCTCCGGCGGGAGGATTTGGTAAGACCTCAACCGCTTCCAGACACTCACCAACCGCGCTTTGTCTTCCTTCAGGGATTCGAAGAAATTCAACAGATCTTCGGTTTGCTCCTTGAGCGGCAAAGCGACGAGCTCTTCAAAAATCCGCACGTGGCACTGGTGCAGGCCCTCGTCAACAGCCTCCGCCGCGTAGCGCGACTCCAATCCGTAGTGGTGGTAACGGCCGGTGTTGTAGTCGCGCAACGAGGCGAGATAGACCAGTTGGTTGAACTGGCCCTCCAGCCCCACCAGCGTGCGCTCCTCAAAATCGCGCACCAGGCGCGCAACCTCTTGCGGGTTCGCGGCGAGGTTCGAACTGGCGAGTTGATCGTCAGACATGGCCGTAGGCTGCGGGGAGAAGACCCCCGCAGACTGATCCTTCGGGAATTATACATGAGGAAATGCCCCACGGCGGACAGAAGCGTGCATGGCGGGCCGATGGCGCAGGCGCGAGTCCTTTGAAATCACGCCCGCAGGACGAAGCGAAAGCGCGTGTCTTCGCCAAACCATTGGATGTAGTTCGTTCCCCAAGCATTGTTGAACAGGCTGAAGTGGAGGCCTTTGGTGATGTCGGGTTGAGCGGTGGAATAAGCAATCGGCGACTTTTCTCCCAGCGCCACCACCGGTGCATCCAGCGTTGCAATCGAAAGACTCCCCTCCGCATCCTTGTAGCGGACCTCACGTGAAACCGCGTGCATCAGCCGATTGCCCCCGCGGACGACGTCAAACGGGGATACCCAGCGGTCCACTTTCTCCAGCATCCACCCCTTGGGCTGCGGGGCCTGAGGAAGGAAGCTGAGCCACAGGGCTTCAGGGAGCCGGTTGGCCACTTTGGCGAAGCAAGAGAAACTGATCCTGACAACCGGCTCGGCCTCGGGCAGAAGCAAGTCGAGAAACATTTTTCCTGGCCACGCCACCAGACCGGATTTCTCCGCCTCGGCGTCGTCAACTCGCAATTGCGCCAGCAGTCGATAGCCACCCTCGACCTTCCCGGACCAGCAGCCGGCCAGGGCCGGAGTCCACACGCGGCTTTGCGCGCCAAAATCCTCGATTTTGGGCTTGCCGAAATCCCCCGCAACCCACCAGGCTTTGGTGGCGACGTAGTCCTCAGCATAACGATCGTAATCCGCCTTGGACAACGTCTGGTAACTGAACAACGCCAGCGGGTGCGCGGCGGAGGCCCATTCGCGTCCGGTGCTTTTCGCGCGCAATCTTTGGATGGCGCCGGTTTGGGGATCAAGCGCGATTACCCAGTGGGCCGTTTCCATCACCGACCCGGCGGGGTGAGTGTCGAGGCCGACGTGCTCGGGTTCGACGGGCTCGAGGGCGCGTAGTCGAGCGCGAGCCTCGCTCCGCATAGGTTCCGGAAGGCTGGCAACGCCATCGTCGATATTCTTCCGCTTCTCGGCCCAGCTTGCTACCGCCACGCGGAACCTCGGCAAGTCGAGCGCCGCCGGCAGGTCTTTGGGTGTGTAATGTTGATAATCCTCCAACCGCTTGCTATCGACGCCCCAGGTGTGTTCCGCGCAAAGCGCTAACCGGCGCAACAAGGCGCGGTCGATGGAGTCTCCCACGCGGAATTTACCTTGGGCCAGCCATTCTTTGCGCAGCCGGGCCACCTCGCGATAGCGGGCCACTTTTACGGGATCGCTGGGGACTCCGTAGATCCACGTGTCGCCGATTTCCTGGGTCACCACCGGCAAGCGGTTGCGGTAGGGTTCAACCGCTGCCGCAATCTCACTGAGGTTGGCGGCCGTCACCTGGGCCTGGGGGAATCGTTTCCGCAGATCGGCGTAAATCTTGGTGATTTCCTCCACCGAATGCGGTCCTTGGTTGTCGCCGCGCATCTGCAGGGACACGGCGAGATCGGAACCCGGCACCTGCACAATTGCCCCATACTTGTGGTGGTACATCATGATGAGGGAGGCTCCCTCCGGGTCTTGCCAAATAAAAAAGGGCGGAACTTCGGGGAGAGTGGCGGCGTCGTTGACGCCAATGTTCAGAAGCTTCACTCCATTCGCGGCCAGCGGGCCCACCAGTCCGCGCGAATGGCCCGGCACATCGGTCATCTTTGCGCCGAGGGTGGTGCGGCCGAAACGCCGGTCGAGCGACTGCGACAACCCTAAGGCGCCCTCGATCATGGAACGATCCATGGTCTCGCTCTCCCACGTGAAAGGCAGCGCGTGCCAGGCCAAATCGCCCGCCGCCACGGCCTGCTCCGCGCGCTGGCGCTGGTCAGTGGAGGCTTGTTCCAGGTATTCGTACAGAAGCCACGACCCCGTGGTCCAAACATATCGGTCCGTGCCCGACTGGCGCAGGGCCGTGGCAACCTGCATGGCGCGAGGGAAATATTCCTCAAAGTATTTGCGCATGACGCCTGCTTGGGTGTCCGTGTATCCCACGTCCAGGTGGCACTTGAACATCACCAGCACACGTTTGACCTCCGGCGCATCCGCTGCGGCCGGGAATCCGCGCAAAAAATCAGGCCGGCAGGTGAGCGCCCCGCCCGTTGCCAGCAGACCCTTTACGAAATCTCGTCTTCTCATGAGTCCACACTCCTGAAGTGCTATGAATCTGACCGGGCGGTCATCCTCTGCCCCCGGACGCGCCCCATAGTAAAGCGCGTTCGAAAGGCGTTTGCAATGACGGTTTTGCTGGGCCGGGTTTCAGAGGGCAGTAAGCAGTAGGCAGAAAGCAGGAGGCGGGCAGCAGTTGTTGACTGCAAAATGCCGGGCTGAAGAATGCGTGTGCGAAAACCTCCCGTGACGCTAAGATGAGCAAGTAACCCCTCACCCGCCCTCGTCCCTCGGGCACCCTCTCCCCAAGGGAGAGGGCTCGTGTTTTAGTTTCTTCCCCTCGCCCGCCGGGAGACAAGCTGTGAAATAATTCCGCGAGGAACGGCTTTGCAGAGCGCAAGTTATGGATGAATGGTCAGCGACATATGACCATCCCTGATTATTTCACCGCTTCGAGAGGGTTGGGATTCGCGATTTCTAGCCCTCTCCGAGGGGAGAGGGTGCCCGAGGGACGAGGGCGGGTGAGGGGTCACGTCCCTCGCACGTCAGGGTCAACGACGCAGCGAGTCTCGCCTTCCCCGATCTTTCTAGCCTGCCGTACTGCTTTATCAACTCCAGAACTCGGTGAGAAAAGCGGGCTGGGAACGCGTGGTATTTCCATCGGGCATTGCCCGCACAAGCTGTAGCGACGCTACTTCGGAAACGAGAACTTGAGTTCCCGCCCCAGGGAAAACACCGGTTTTTTGCGGCTGCGGATGAGCGCGGCGTTTTCAGAAAGTGCCGAGACCAGGACCGGCATGGCGATGGTGGAATCGCAGTGCACGGTCACCATGCTGGCATCGTGAGCGATCTTGCCCCAGCTTTGAGCTTCTTTCAGCGTGCAGCCCGATAGCCCGCCCCAATGCGGGGCGTCGGTTACGATCTGCACCGCATACTTGTGCCCTTCAGTGGAGTTGCGCATGAACGCCGCCGTGACTTCCGTCTGCTGCACGAAGTTCTTGGGTGTCCCTCCGCCGAAAAAAACCACGCCGCTATTCGGGGAATCGCTGGCCAGGTGCGCGGTCTCCAGCACGTCGCCGATCACGTCGAAAGTGAACTGGTTCTTTCCCTCGTGGCGGTTTTCGGCAATGCCGATGCCGATGGAGGAGTCCCCCACTGCCGGGCAATATAGGGGGATGCCCGCCCGGTACGCCGCCGTTACGATGCCGTCTTCCTTGGCGCGGCCGGCGAGTTCCTTTCCCAGCAGATTCAGGAATTCGCGGGTGGTGTAGGGCCGCGATTGGTCGAGCGTCGCGGCAAAGCGCCCGATCATCGCGTCGGCTTCGCGAAATTCCTCTTCGTCCGCCAACGTGTCGTACATGCGGTCGATCAGGTGCTTTTGCAGGTGCACATCGTCGATGTGGGGTGAGCACTGAAAGTGCAGCCGGCCCAGGGTCTCATGAATATCGTGAAAAAGATTGGCGCCGGTAGTGACCAGGCAATCGATGAGGCGATTCTTGATCAGGTAGACCACCAGCCGCCGCATCCCGGCGGGCACCATGGCGCCGGACATGCCCATCATGATCATGACGCGATCGCCCAGCATCTTCTTCCAGACCTGATAGGCGGTGGCCAGGTTGCGGCCCTGGAAGGAGATGCCCTGCATCTTTTCCAGCAACGCCGAGACACTCTTGCGGCCATCGATTTTCAATGGCCGGGTGGGTGTGGAGAGAATTTCGTTCTTGCGCATTTCGCCCCCTAGGGATTCAACAATCTTTGGCCTTTCGGTTGGAACTCCCAGCAGCGGTCAGGAGGGTGGGCAGGAGAGCGTGGCTCGCCAGTCAATCACTCACCGATTCCCAGCAAGATGGCGGCAGAAAGCACCGTTGTCCAGAGACCTCGCTTGTCGCCGATCGCCGATTGCGTGATGTGCATCGTGCGGACGATCTTGTTGGAGATTTGGTAGATCTCTTTTTTCTCATTCCAGCTTCGGTCGGGATCGAATTCAACGCCCAGCGTGGTGGCCAGCATTTCGGCGGCCAGTTCTTCGGCGTATTCCCCCGCCACCTCTTCCGTTTCTCCAAACGAATGGTGCTCGGAAAGGTAGCCAAAGGTGTCCCGGTCACTGGGGAGGGCGACGCCGACGGAAGCGGCAATCAGACGATGCGGTTCGCGCGTGGAGTTCTCACTCATCACCACAAAGGTCACCTGCCCGGGCTTCAGTTCCTTCATACCTTCCGCGCGAGGGATCAATTTGCTGCGGGGAGGAAAAATGCTGGAAACCCGCACTAAATTGCACGCGGCGATCCCTGCCGATCGCAACGCCAGCTCAAAACTGGTCAGCTTCTCGCGATGCTTCCCCACACCTTTCGTAAGGAACATCCGCTTCGGTACGAACATTCCGATGCCTCCCTTCGCCTGGGCATGATGGATTCAGGGCGTGCCTCCGAAACGATGAACTCGGGGCCCAGGAAGGGAATTTCCGCGCTCTCACGGGAGAGTTTTACCGTAGCAAGAATTTTAGAAAAGTGTCAATGGATTTTTGGACCTTATCCTTGCAGGATTCTACACGTCTGTTTTAAACTTGGCCGACGGCCACAATACAACCGACAAGGTGCTAACGTGAAGCTAACAGACCTGCGCGGGATTCTTCAATACATCCCTCAATTCCGGGAAAAGACGTTCATTATTGCCGTGGACGGAGCCATCGTCACGGATGAGAACTTCGCCAACATCCTCCTGGACGTCGCCGTGCTGCGTTCATTGAACATCCGTGTGGTGCTCGTGCACGGGGCGTCGGCGCAGATTAAGGCTCTCGCCGAGAAGCAGAGCGTCCAGGCATCCAACCTCGATGGCACCGGCGTGACCGATGCCCCGACCTTGCAACTGGCCATGGACGCCGCGAACCGTCTCACCCACGAGATTCTTGAAGGCCTTTCGGCCAACGACCTCCGGGGCGCCTGCCCGAACGCCATTATTGCCCATCCCCTGGGGATCATCCAGGGCGTCGATCACCTGTTTACCGGAAAGGTCGAGCGTGTTGACACGGAACTTCTGCAAACGTTGCTGAACCAGGGTATTGTTCCCGTCGTGCCGCCTTTGGGCTTTGATGGTGACGGTAAGACGTACCGGGTCAACTCCGACGGCATCGCCCTCGCGGTGGCCGATGCCTTGAAGGCGATAAAGCTGATTTACATTACCGAGCAGGACGGGCTGCGCCATAACGATCAAATCATTCGCCAAATACTGGTCGGGGACTTGCAGAAACTCATCCATACCGCGGGCGGCGGATTTGTGGGGGAAATGTTGTCCAAGGCTCAGCACGCCGCGGCCGCGTGCGCCGTGGGCGTGCAGCGCGTACACGTTATCAACGGCCGCGTGGACGAAGGGCTGCTCGCCGAAGTGTTTTCCAATGAGGGCATCGGCACGCTGATTTACGCCAACGAATACCAAAATATCCGCCCGGCCAAGAAGAAAGATATCCGGGCGATCCAGATGTTGACCAAGAAGGCAGTGGAAGCGGGCGAGCTCGTCCGGCGGACGCGCGCCGACATTGAGAAGAACCTGGCCAATTACTACATCTTTGAAATCGATAAGAACCCGGTCGCGTGCGTGGCGCTGCACGTTTATCCCGCGCAACAAAAGGGCGAACTGGCCAGCCTTTATGTCAATCCCTTGTACGAAAACCAGGGCATTGGCCGAAAACTGATTCAATTCGTCGAAAATAAAGCTCTCGAGAGCGGCCTGACGGAATTGATCGCCCTCTCGACGCAGGCGTTTACGTACTTCCAGTCGAAGGGCGGCTTTGCCGAAGGTGCCATGGATGACCTTCCGCCGGACCGCCGCGAGAGATACGACCAAAGCGGACGGAACTCGAAAATTCTGGTGAAGAAGCTGAAGGTTTCCGGATAGGTAAAACGGAGGTGAGCCGCGCTTCCGCCGGAGGAAACAGGGAATGTTATTCCTCGTGTAAGAAATCCCCTTTTATAATCACCCGGCTCCCCGGCATCACTGGTTCAAATGCACGACCTTGGCTGGTGGGAACCCGTTAAACGACGTGCTGCTGGCGGCGGCATAGGCGCCGATGTTTTCGGAGTAGATCAGATCGCCCATATCCAAACCCGGGAGCTGCGCGGCCAGGGTGATGGTATCGAGGGCGTCGCACGTGGGGCCGAAGACGGAGCAGATCTGAGTGGGACCTTTCTTGAAACTTCTCAGGCGGTACTGGCAGTGGTCAAAGATCT
>Ga0187849_1003746_pt1 | contig 13092 bp, 8 predicted proteins | sample June2016WEW_4_10_2_FD_132412 | JGI IMG/M metagenome (GOLD analysis project Ga0187849, IMG submission 132412) | Peatland microbial communities from SPRUCE experiment site at the Marcell Experimental Forest, Minnesota, USA - June2016WEW_4_100 | ecosystem: Environmental > Terrestrial > Soil >... | reverse complement strand
CACGGTTGGCCAAAAGCAAAACTTACTAGGGAGTCCATAATAGGATAGACATCTTCGGGATGAGGGCCTGCCCTTGAAACCCACGGACTGGACTCCGGCCTCCGCCGGAGAGACGAATTCGAAAGAACATTTCTTTCCGTCATTTTGGCGAAAGCCGGAATCCAGTGGTATAAGAGAAGAGTTTGATGTCTAAACAATTACGGCCTTATTAATTCTGACGGCGACCCCGTGAGGATGCATCGGATATGTTACTGGAAGTAAGGAACCTTAAGACTCAATTCTTCACGCCGGAGGGAGTCGTCCGAGCCGTTGACGGGATCTCTTTTGATGTCGAGGAGGGGGAGACGGTGGCTCTGGTGGGGGAGAGCGGTTGCGGGAAATCGGTGAGCGCCCTCTCCATCATGCGCCTGATTCCGGACCCTCCCGGGCGGATAGTGGAAGGACAAATTACTTTCCGTGGCCAGGACCTCTGCCAACTGGATAGGGAAAGGATGAGAAAGATCAGGGGCAAAGAGATCGCCATGATCTTCCAGGAACCCATGACCAGCCTGAATCCGGTTTTGACCATCGGCCTTCAGCTGACCGAAGCGCTGGAGATGCATCTGAATATAAAAGCGGTCGAAGCGCAAAAGCGTTGTCTGGAATTTTTAAAATTGGTGGGGATCCCCGACCCCCAGCGGAGACTGTCCCAGTACCCCCACCAGTTCAGCGGGGGCATGCGCCAGCGAGTTATGGTCGCCATGGCCTTGATTTGTGAGCCCCGGTTGATTTTGGCAGACGAACCGACCACGGCCCTGGATGTCACCATTCAAGCCCAGATCCTGGAACTGCTGAAGGACGCCTGCCGGCGTCTCCACGTGGCCATCATCATCATCACGCATAACCTGGGAGTCGTGGCCCGCTACGCCGACCGGGTCAACGTCATGTATGCGGGAAAGATCATCGAAAGCGGTATTTCGCGGGTTATCTACCAAACTCCCCAACACCCCTATACCCTGGGGTTGCTGCATTCGGTTCCGAGACTCGATCAGCCGCGCAAAGCCAAGCTGGACCCGATTGATGGACAACCTCCAGACCTGGCGGATTTGCCTCAGGGGTGCAGCTTTCGGGCCCGGTGCAAGTTTGCTGAGGAGAAATGCGCTCAAGAGGTTCCGCCACTCCGGGAATTCGGTCAAAAACATTGGAGTGCCTGCTGGGTGGCTGACCGGCTTACGGGCGGCGCAAAGTAGAAAGGGAAAAATGTAGGGGCGGCCCCCCGTGGCCGCCCGGACGAAGGGCAAACAAATCATAAGGGTTGCAGAGAATTCCCCCATGAAAGATCTCCAATTAAAAGAAGAGATCCGCTCCGATACCACGGATAAATCCGACGGCACCATTCTGGAAGTTCGCAATCTGAAGAAGCATTTTTCCCTGACTTCTTCCATGATCATGCAGAAGGTCGTCGGGTTGATCAAAGCTGTAGACGGGGTAAGTTTTTCCATCCGGCGGGGAGAAACTCTGGGGCTGGTGGGAGAATCGGGTTGCGGGAAGACCACTACGGGACGCTGCATCCTGCAGCTGGACCGACCCACCTCCGGGGAGGTGATCTTCGAGGGAAAGGATTTGACCCAAATGGCCGGGACTGAGTTGCGGTTGATTCGCCCGAAGATTCAGGTCATCTTCCAGGACCCTTTCAGCTCTTTGAACCCCCGGATGACCATTGGGCAGATTGTGGGGGAGGGGCCAAGCGTCTACAAGCTGGTGAAAAGTCGCCGCGATCTAAACGAACGAGTGGCCAACCTCCTTTCCATCGTGGGATTAAATCCTTCCATGGTTTCCCGGTATCCCCATGAATTGAGCGGAGGCCAACGACAGCGGGTCGGGGTCGCCCGGGCTCTTTCGATGGAAGCAAGATTCATCATCTGCGATGAACCCGTATCCGCCCTCGACGTTTCCATTCAGGCACAGATTATCAACCTGCTGGAGGAGCTGCAAGAAAGGTTGGGCCTCACGTATCTGTTTATCGCTCATGATCTCTCCGTGGTCCGCCACATCAGCGACCGGGTTGCGGTTATGTATTTGGGGAAGATTGTAGAAATTACCGATCGACAAGAACTCTACGATAACCCCCTGCATCCCTATACGCGAGCGCTTCTCTCGGCAGTACCCATCCCAGACCCGGTGGTCGAAGGCAATCGGGCGCCTATTATCCTGAAAGGAGAAATTCCCAGTCCCCTGAATCCGCCTTCGGGATGTGTATTTCATCCACGGTGCTTCGAAGCCAAAGAAGAGTGCAGCCGGGAAGTGCCGGAACTCAAGGAGGTTCAACCCAACCACTGGGTTAGTTGTTTGTGACCCTGAAGTCATCGAAACCAGCCAGAGGAAAAAAAACAAAGGCTGGAGAGAGGAATATTCCCGATGAGGCCAGCCGTTGATTATTTCTAATGTAGGGGCGGCCCTATGTGGCCGCCCGCAAGATGGGCTAAATTTTATTGAGAAAAAATGTCGGTACCTGGAGCTACCGGCTAAAAGTTGATGCTTTCTTTTGGTTGCGGCTATGGCCGCACTGAGCGCTATGCGATTTTCTACGTTAGGGTAAGGAGGAATTCGGAATGAGCAAAGGACCCCTCGAAGGACTCACCGTCATCGACGCTTCCTCAATCGTTGCCGGCCCCATGGCGGCCACGGTTATGGCCGATTACGGGGCCAACGTGATAAAAATTGAACATCCGGCCCGGGGCGATGCCCTTCGGAATATGGGCTTGAAAAAAGACGGGGTCCCTCTCTGGTGGAAAGTACTCTCACGCAACAAAAAAGCGATCACCTTGAGCCTTTCCAGCCCGGAGGGCCGGGAAATATTCCTGAAGATGATCGCCAAGTCAGATGTGTTGATCGAAAACTTTCGCCCCGGCACCATGGAACGGTGGGGTCTTGGCTTCGATGTCCTTCATTCCCTGAACCGTGGGCTGGTCATGCTGAGGGTCACCGGCTTCGGCCAAGATGGTCCATACTCGCATCGAGCCGGATTTGGTACGGTGGCCGAAGCCATGAGCGGGTTTGCCCACATCACCGGGGAGCGTAACGGGCCGCCAACCCTCCCGCCCCTCGCCCTGGCAGACGGGGTCGCCGGCCTGTTCGGGGCAGCGGCAGTGATGTTTGCCCTTCGGTGGCGGGATGTGGGCGACGGAAAGGGAGAAGGCCAGTATATTGATTTAAGTCTCTATGAGCCCTTGTTTTACATCCTGGGCCCTCAAGTGTCTTACTTTGATAAACTCGGATTCGTTCAAAACAGGGTGGGCAATCGGGGAATGGGAGGAGCACCGCGCAATGCCTACCCAAGCAGGGACGGCCGCTGGGTGGCCTTTTCCGCCAATGCTCCGGCGATCGTGGAACGCATCGTGCGCCTTCTGGGGCTGGAAAAGGACCCGCGGTTTGCGACTTTGCCGGAGGCCTATAAGAATGGAAACGAATTGGACGCCCTGCTGGGCAAGTGGATCCAGGAACACGATCTCAAGGAGGTACTGGGCACGTTTGAACAGTATGAAGCGGCCATCGGACCCGTTTACAGCGTTGCCGACCAGGTTAAGGACCCGCACTTTTTAAGTCGCCAGGATATTGTGGAGGTTCCGGACCCGGAGCTGGGTCAAATCAAGATGCAGGGGCTGGCCCCCCGTTTTTCGGCTACGCCGGGTTCGATTGAATTCGCCGGTCCGCCCAAGGGCGCCCATAATCTGGAAATCCTGCGGGATTGGCTCGGGCTGGAAGAGGAAAAACTGAAGGAGCTCAAAGAAAAAGGGGTCATCTAGCAAAATAGGGGTCACGCCATGAAGGAAAGGAGGCTGCAATGGCCGGATTGAAAGGGGGCAGAATATTCCCTGCGCTTTGCAGGGACGGGAGCTTGATTCTCTTCTTCCTTCTTCTTTTCTGTGTTTCGGTTGGCTTTGCAGCGGTGGAGGAGAAGCCCCAGCACGGCGGAATCTTGATCTTCGCCGTCGGAGGTGAACCCCCCACCTATGACGGCCACCGGGAGAGCACCTTCGGCTTGATTCACCCTATCTCTCCCCACTATAGCCTTCTGCTCAAGTTTGACGAAGACCGCTATCCCAAGGTGGTCGGGGACTTGGCCGAGAGCTGGGCCGTCTCCAAGGACCAGAGAACCTACACTTTCAAAATCCGCCAGGGCGTGAAATTCCACGACGGGAGCATTTTGACTTCGAAGGATGTCAAGGCCACGTACGATAAGATCATCTTTCCTCCCCAGGGGGTCATCAGCCCCCGCTTCGCCTTTTATTCGTGCGTGGAAAAGGTGGAAGCCCAGGATGACTACACGGTGGTCTTCCATCTCAAATGGGCCTCGGTCTCCTTCCTGGCTAGCCTGGCCTCGCCCTGGAACTACATCTATAAGGCAGAGATCCTGGCCAAGAACATCCGGTGGTACGAGAAGAACATCATGGGCACGGGCCCCTTCAAATTCGTGGAGCACGTCGCCGGTTCCCATTGGGTGGGGAAACGCAACGAGGACTATTTCCAAAAAGGCCTGCCCTATCTGGATGGCTATAGGGCCCTTTTCATACAGGACACCGGAGCTCGGGTGGCGGCGATTCGGGGAGGCCGGGTGCACACGGAGTTCCGAGGCTTCCCCCCGACCCAGCGCGACGATCTGGTGCGGGCCATGGGGGATCAGATCCGGGTGCAGGAGAACTCGATGAGCACGTGCATCTCGATCATCTTCAACTGCGAAAAGAAGCCCTTCAATGACCCCCGGGTTCGCCGGGCCCTCACCCTCGCTCTGGACCGATGGGAAGGCTCGAAGGCCCTCTCCAAAATGTCCATCGGCAAGTGGGTGGGCGGGCTGTTGCGGCCGGGTTCGGAATTCGCCCTCTCCGAAGAAGAACTTGTCCAGTTCGCCGGTTATTCCCGGGACATCCAGGCGTCCCGGCGGGAGGCTCGACGATTGCTCCGGGAGGCGGGGGTGCCCGAAGGCTTCAGCTTCGACCTTGATAATCGCCCCACGGCCATGCCCTACGAGATTGATGCCATCTGGGTCGCCGACCAGTGGCGCCAGATTGGTCTGAACGTGAGGCAGAAAGTTCAGGATTATGGCGCCATGCTGAACGTCTATCGGGCGGGCAGCTATGTAGCTGGCCTTTATAACATCTCCGACTACATGGACGAACCGGACCTGCAATTTATCTGGTCCCTTTCTGCGGATAAATCGTCGAGTAACTTTGGACGGTACAAGGATCCGATCCTGGATGATCTTTACCAGAGACAAAACCGGACCATGGACCCTGTAGAGCGGCGGAATCTCTGCAAGAAATACCAGCAGCGGGTTCTGGATGAGATGGCCTATTCTTTCCCGACTTTTTGGTGGCACCGGATCGTCCTCCACTCGGCCAAACTGAAGGGAATGAAGCTCCTCCCCAGCCACTTCCTCAACCAGGACCTCTCCCATCTATGGCTGAGTAAGGAATAGATGGAGGCGGGACATACCGGCAATTGAATAGGTTCGATTGAATTCGCAGGTCCCCCAAGGGTGCCTATAATCCGGAAATCCTGCGGGATTGGCTCGGGCTGGAAGAGGGAAAGCTGGAAGAGCTGAAAGGGATGGGTGCCATTTTAATGCCTGGGAGTTATAATTAGTGATATGAGGTGTCACAGAAGGTAGTTTCGTTGACAGCATGGGTAAAGATGGACAGGGAAACATTACTTCCTGAACTCCTCAAATAGGCACAGAGAAAAATTATTCACGCTTTCTCCCGGTAATTATCACCTACTATTATGACCCGGATTTTCCTCAGACGCTTACCTCCAGCCGTAAAGATCAGGAATATGGGGCGGATGAACCGGCGTGTCCCGGTGAGCCTTCAAAAAGCCTGCCGGACCCCGGTAAATGGCTGAAATCGCCCCCGTCTATCCGCGAAATCCCCCGAATCCCCGCTGAAAAGATCCCCAAGCAAACGCAAGGTCTTGTGCTAAAATTCTCTTGACACACAATTGCCTTTTTTATATATTCAACCCACCCCAAAGCGAGTTCTTATCAAATATTCAAAATGAAAATAGTCGACATATGCGCCATTCCCCTTTCTGCTCCACTTGCTGTACCCATCGGACGATCGCAGAATTATTCCTACAGCGCTAAATATGCCGCCTTGGTAAAAATTGTTACCGATGAGGGAGTTATTGGCATTGGCGATGCCTTAACACCAAAGGGTCCCAAATCAGTTTGCGCAATTATTGAAGAAATAATTAAACCAGACCTGGTAGGACAAGACCCGACTCACATTGAAGTCTTATGGGAAAAAATGTATCGCAGTATCAGGAGTCTGGGCTGCAATAAAGGTTTTATGATGATGGCGATTGCCGCCATCGATATTGCTTTATGGGATATTCTGGGAAAAACCGTACGCATGCCGATTTATAAGCTTTTGGGTGGATGCTTTAGAGAAAATATCAAGGCATATGCGAGTTCTTTATATTTCGCCGGACGCGATACGCAAGAGATAGCTGCCGCAGCTGAGCAGTTTGTTAAGGATGGATTTACGGCCATAAAACTTAAAGTGGGCGCAGGCGAAAAGAGAGATATCGAAAATATAAAAGCAGTCAGAAAAGCAATCGGAGATGATGTTCAATTGATGGTTGATGCCAATGGCGGCTATGATCGATTCACCGCCATAAAAATCGGCCGCGAATTTGAGAAATATGATGTATTCTGGTTTGAGGAGCCTATTGTGCATGAGGACATAGACGGATATATAGAAGTTTCAAGGGCTCTTGATATGCCCGTTGCAGCCGGCGAGTGTGAATTCACCCGTTATGGGTTCAGGGAACTGCTTGCCAGAGGTGCGATCGACATCGTTCAACCGGACGTTTCAAAGGCCGGTGGAATTTCTGAGTGCAAAAAGATCGCCAACCTGGCAAGCGCGTTCAACATACCCTATGCGCCTCACGTCTGGGGCTCGGCGGGTTCTCACATGGCGACCTTGCATCTGGCGGCATCGATTCCCAATTTTTTGATATGTGAAGTAGATAGACTGCCGAATCCATTACGAGAGGAATTAATTCTCAACCCGATGCAAATTCAAAACGGTTATATTAAGGTTCCACAAGAGCCTGGATTAGGGATTGAGCTCAACGAAGAAATATTAAGGAAATATGCCATTTAAAGCTTTTAGGTTTTATTGCCAGGCATGATAGACGGTAAACCCATTCCCGTATAGGGATATCGTTTGACAACGTCATCATCTATCGTAATACCCAGACCGGGACTATCCGTTATCGTTATATATCCATTCTCCGGCCTCACGGCCCCAGTGGAGGTGGAATAAAAGATCCCTCCAATGGCAACGCATGAATTTGCCCCCACCCTCTGTTTATTACTTGGGCTGAATCTTTAAATAATTGAGCTTTATCAGAGAAGTAAGACCATGAAGACCGTTACGCATTTGTAACCTTTCTTTGTAACCTTTTAAGGAGGATCGCTATGAGGATTAAGATGTTTCGGCGGAAGGGGAGGTCCCCTTGATCTCCTTAGCCGGCGGGATTCAATGATGGACCTGCCACCGATTGTTATGGAGGTGCTATTATGCCATTCGGAGGAAATGACTGGCTCGCGTTAACTACGGAACCGACGTTGGAACCGGAGATGCCCATTTGCGATCCCCATCACCACTTCTGGGACTATCGAACCGAGCGCCTTCCCTACCAACGCTATCTCCTCCACGAGCTGGCCGCTGACATTCACAGTGGACACAACGTGCGTTCGACCGTGTTTATCGAGGCACGAGCGATGTACCGCGCTGACGGACCGGAGGAGATGCGTTCCGTGGGTGAAGTCGAATTTGTCCAGGGGCTGGCTGCGGCCAGCGCCAGCGGTCTGTACGGCCCTGGCCGGGCGGCGGCCGCCATCGTCGGTCATGCCAACCTAAACCTGGGCGAACGGGTTGCACCGGTGCTGGACGCCTTGCAGGCGGCCAGCACCAACCGGTTTCGTGGTATCCGCCATTCCGTGACGTGGGACCCCCACCCCGAGGTGGAAAACACGGCCGCTCACAAGAGGGAGGGGCAGCTGGCCAGTGACCATTTCCGGGCAGGCGCGCGGGTGCTGGCACGGAGGGGGTTGTCCTTCGACGCGTGGCTTTACTTCCCGCAGCTGCCCGAGTTGGCGGATTTCGCCAAGGCCGTCCCCGACCTGACCGTTATCCTGAACCATATTGGAGGCCTGCTGCGGGTTGGTCCATACGCCAACCGGGACAATGAGGTGCTGGCCACCTGGCGGAGCGGTATCGCCGCCGTGTCAGCATGCCCCAACGTCACCATCAAATTCGGTGGCATCGGCATGCCCCGCACCGGTTTTGATTGGCATGCCCGGAAGACGCCCATCGGCTCCGCAGAGCTGGCGTCGTCGATGGCCCCCTTGATGACGTATTGCATCGAGCAGTTCGGCCCCAACCGGTGTATGTTTGAAAGCAACTTCCCCGTGGATAAGGTGTCCTACTCTTACAACGTGCTGTATAACGCCTTCAAACGGCTGTCCACTGGCTACTCGGCTGCCGAGCGCGCTGCGATGTTCCATGACACGGCTGCGCGTATCTACCGGATAGATGTCTAACGTTCCGACGATTGTGATGACGACAGACGGGACCCTTCCCAGCATAGACGGTCCCGTATGGGCCAGGTGGGTCGCGGTGTTAGCTTCAAATTTTCGGGGAGGCTGCAATTTTCTCGGAGACATGAGAAGTAGCCCAGAGGGATTGTTCCTCGCGAAAGATGGGTCTCACTAACAGATTTGCGAGCATTTCTGACGGTGGCTGGCCACTTCGCAAGTGCGGGGACGAAAATCATATTGCTCGAATCGACTTCCAGGGTTGGCGGCTTCTCCGCGATAAGCGGAGGGTCGCCCGTGTTCGCCGGGACTGATTTCCTCATTACGGTGAGTGGCGATCTTCTTAGAACCAATGCATACATCTTCGCCCATAATGGGATCTTGGGGTATACGACAAGCAAGAAAATAAAGTTGCCAACCAACTGGCGAAACCTGATTAGGGAAGTTGAGTAAAAGCAAGAATTTCTGACGCAAAACGGGCGGGAGCCCACGAAGGACGGAATGACATCCTTTCTTTTGCCAGGGAACGTTTGGACAAAGGAGACCATTAGAAGGAGTATGCGAATAAGAATACGTAATGGCAAAGACTTTTATGCCGGGCTCTTCTTTTTCTTTATTGGCATTGTAACGGTTCTTGAGGCCCGCGCCTATTCGATCGGGACTGCCCGAAGCATGGGACCGGGCTATTTCCCTATTCTCCTGGGATACCTTCTACTGATGATAGGCGGAGGCACTGCGGTCCGCGGGCTGTGGTTAAAAGGTAAAGGGATCAAGATAAGTTCAATTCGCCCCTTGCTGATGGTGAGTGGTGCCGTCCTGTCGTTTGCCTTTCTACTGAAACCGTGTGGCCTTATATTGGCGCTCCTAGCATTGGTCTTCATCAGTTGTCTGGGTAGCCGGGAATTCCGCATTCGCTATGCCGTCATTCTATTTTTCGTACTGGCTGCTATCGCCACGGTCCTGTTTGTCTATGTCCTCGGGTTACCCCTTCCCCTTTTCTGGAGTAAATAGTGGACATTTTTAATAATATGATTCTGGGCTTCACCGTTGCCTTTACACCATGGAATCTGTTCTACTGCCTGTTTGGTGCGCTCATCGGAACCTTAATCGGGGTTTTGCCCGGCGTTGGTCCGGCGGCTACCATCGCCCTGCTATTGCCGTTCACGTTCAACGTACCGCCCGTAACAGCGCTGATCATGCTTGCCGGCATCTACTATGGTTCCCAGTATGGCGGCTCCACGACCTCGATCCTCGTCAATATCCCCGGCGAGTCCTCCTCTGTAGTCACATGCCTCGATGGCTATGCCATGGCTCGTCAAGGCCGTGCCGGCCCGGCATTGGCCATCGCTGCCATGGGTTCGTTCTTTGCCGGCTGCGTGGCCACCGTTATTATCTGCTTGTTGGCCCCGACGCTGGGGGAATTGGCGCTGAAATTCGGCCCGGCCGAATATTTCTCCATGATGGTGTTAGGGCTGGTAGGGGCAACGATGCTGGCCCATGGCTCGCTGCTCAAGGCCATCGCAATGATTTTGTTCGGACTTGTTTTGGGTCTCGTAGGCACCGATGTAAACTCTGGAACTCGCCGGTTCACTTTTGGAATTTCGACCCTTTTCGACGGGATAGACTTCGTGGTAGTGGTGATGGGGCTATTTGGCCTCGCCGAGATCATTTCCTCCCTGGACCATGAGAAGAAAAAGGAGATCTTAACCACAAAAGTAAGCGGACTGATGCCCACGCGATCCGACCTAAAGGCCTCATGGAAAGCAGTCATCCGCGGCACCGTCCTGGGATCGGTGCTCGGCATATTGCCGGGGGGAGGGGCAATTCTGAGTTCATTTGCCTCGTACGCCTTGGAGAAACGAATAGCTTCCGATCCTTCGCGATTCGGCATAGGCGCGATCGAAGGGGTTGCCGGGCCGGAATCCGCTAACAATGCCGGTGCCCAGACTTCGTTCATTCCCATGCTCACCCTGGGTATTCCGACAAACGGGGTCATGGCACTGATGTTAGGGGCCATGATGATCCATGGCATCACCCCCGGGCCACGAGTGATGGTCGAGCGGCCGGACCTGTTCTGGGGTCTCATTGTGAGCATGTGGGTTGGAAACTTGATGCTGGTCGTGCTCAACTTGCCGCTTATCGGAATATGGGTCCGTCTGCTTACCGTTCCATACCGGTTTCTTTATCCAGCGATTGTGATGTTCTGTTGCATCGGCGTTTACAGCCTGAACAACAGCATTTTCGACCTAGCCATGGCTACCGGATTTGGCATCGTGGGTTACATTCTTCTCAAACTTGATTGTGAACCAGCGCCCCTGGTGCTCGGGTTCATCTTGGGCCCGATGATGGAGATATACTTCCGCCGTGCCATGGTGCTTTCCCGGGGTGATTTCACCGTGTTCTTCACCCAACCTATCAGCCTGACCATGTTGCTGGCAGCGGCAATCCTTCTGCTAATGAATATTGCACCCATTGTCCGACATAAGCGGGAGGAGGTATTTTAGGAATAGCCTTCTTGTCCCTGAATGGACAAAACCTAAAGTGCGAAAGGAGAGCCACGTGAGAAAAAAATTAATGCTTAGTCTCATGAGTCTGGCATTGATTGCCACGGCATTTGTCCCCTATCCGGATAGCGCCCTCGCCCAAACCTATCCGACCAAACCTATCAACTTTATCGTCCCTTTTCCTGCCGGAACTGGAAACGACGTCATTGCCCGTACCATTGGAGACAAACTGTCAAAAAGCCTGGGGAAACCCGTGGTGGTCGACAATAAAGCAGGGGCAACCGGCGCCATCGCCGGAGAAGCCGCCGCCAAAGCCCCACCCGATGGTTACACCATTTTCATCCCAAGCACGACTCTTTCCATCAACATGAGTGTGAGCAAGGTACCTTACGATCTGGTGAAAGATTTTACACCGGTGGCCCTGGTGGGAGTGATGCCTAACTGCCTCTTGGTCCCTTCGTCATTACCGGTCAAGTCGATCAAGGAGTTGATCGAACTGGCCAAATCCAAACCAGGCCAACTCAACTTCGGATCCAACGGATTCGGCGGCGCCCCCCATCTCTTGGCTGAAATGCTCAAAATCGCAGGCCAAATTGACATTGTCCATGTCGCCTACAAGGGAACCAACGAAGTCGTCGCCGATCTGCTGGCAGGGCGGGTGCAACTCTTGTTCGCGCCGTTGACGACGGGAATACCCCTCATCAAAGATGGTAGGCTAAGGATATTGGGCGTAGCCAGCGACAAGCGTTCACCCGCGTTGCCTAATGTGCCAACCATGGCAGAAGTGGGATTTCCCGCTCTTGCTATTCCGAACTGGTATGCCGTCGTGGCCCCGGCCGGTACCCCCAAGGCAATCATCACCAAACTTAATACGGAGATTACAAAAATTATGGCGATGGACGACGTGAAGGAGCGTTTAACCAATCTAGGTGTGGAACCCCGCAGCAGCACGCCCGAGGAGGCCGCCGCCTATATCAAGCAGGATGTTGCAAAATGGGCCAAAGTGATTAGGGATTCGGGCGTGCAGATGAAATAGCTGACCAGATTGCAGATTTGCTGGGTACGAGTCGCCGGACTGTTTTTCTTGACCGACGCAGTATTCGCAATAAAGACGATACGTTAAAAAAACTCATGGGGCGACCTGAACGGGTTCATCCTGCTTAAAGGCAGTGCTCAGAAGCTTGCGGAAATCCGCAGAGATAGTGCTTTTCTTGACCTTGTCGTCGAATCACAATACTGTCTGGAGGGGTTTGGGGTAAGTTACAAATTCATAAGTGATGGGCACAGCGCAGTGCCCTAACCCTGCACTATGCTCCTCCTTGGCCCCGGGATGGTTGGGGTTTTGGGGCTCCGCAAGAAATTCAAAGAAATGGCTTCTGTCGAATTGGCAAAGGACGAAGGCAGGGTCATGGATCGCCCTGCCTTTTTGCGCATTTTAACTGGTAATCTTCAACCCACAAAATAGTGTTATCCTCACTCTTTGTAGGTGTACTCGATATTTTTGAAAGGTGCGTAAAGCTGCTGAGACTGTCGAAAAAGGTATGACTCGGTGTTTTTTAATCCCTCCGTAGGATTTGCTTCTTTTGTCTGCTACGTATTTCTTTTCGATTTTATCGTTGATTAAAATAATTTCTTTCTGAAAGCTGATTTTGTTTCCAGAGAGAAGGAATCTATGATAGAAAGAATCGGCGATAAATCGATTTTCACCTATATAGGATTGGAAGAAGCGATGGCCAAGTACAAATCGTATGATTATTCGCAGCGAGTAATGATTCCGGTATCCTTGGAAGAGCAGCTGGTTCCGGGGACCTTGGAGTTTGCGATCCAGACGTTGGTAGAAGATCGAATGGATATGGCGGTATTTGAGGATCGATACCGGAATGATGAGATGGGGCGGATGGCCTACGATCCCAAGATTCTCTTGAAGGTGGTTTTACTGGGTTATGCACGGGGTTTGGTTTCCTCGCGGAAGATGGAGCAGGCGTGCCGGGAGAATGTGACGTT
>Ga0187849_1003743_pt1 | contig 13096 bp, 8 predicted proteins | sample June2016WEW_4_10_2_FD_132412 | JGI IMG/M metagenome (GOLD analysis project Ga0187849, IMG submission 132412) | Peatland microbial communities from SPRUCE experiment site at the Marcell Experimental Forest, Minnesota, USA - June2016WEW_4_100 | ecosystem: Environmental > Terrestrial > Soil >... | reverse complement strand
TACTGCGGCAAGCTGCTCGCCGACATGGGCGCCGACGTCGTCAAGGTCGAGGAGCCTCCCGACGGCGATCCCGCTCGACGGCGCGGCCCGTTTCCGGACGATACGCCGGACCCCGAACGCAGCGGCCTGTTCCTGAACCTCAACACGAGCAAACGCGGCATTGCTCTCCATCTCGCTACTCCGGCAGGTCGCGAGGTTTTGACCCGACTCGTCGCCTGGGCGGACGTACTTATCGATAATCACCCTGTCGGGTGGCTCGAATCGGTCGGGCTCGACTGGGAGACGCTGCACGGGCGTCACCCCAAGCTCATAGTCACCTCCATCACGCCTTATGGGCGAACCGGCCCGCGCTCCGGCTGGAAGGGGACCGATCTCACCGGCTACCATAGCGGCGGCGTGGGCACGCTGCTGCCGCCGCGCTCGCCGGATATTAGCCGCCCGCCCGTCAAGGCCGGCGGCTACCCGACCGGCTACCACGCGGGACTGACCGCGGCGCTGGCGACCGCAGCTGCGCTGCTCGGCTGCGACGACGGCGACGGCAGCCTGATCGACGTCTCCGAGCAGGAAAGCATCCTCTCCCTCATCCGTGGCGTCCTTGCCAACAACGTCCACCAGCGCGTCAGTTGGAGTCGTGTCACCGACCGCCCACCCTACATGGGACGCATGGAGTGCGCCGATGGCTACGTCGTCCTGTTCATCGTCGAGGACTCGCACTGGCGTGGCCTCGTCGATCTGATGGGTAACCCGGACTGGGCCTCCGGCGAAGAGTGGAACAGCTTCCCCTACCGGATGGGTCACCTGTTCGAAATCGGCGAGAAGATGGACGAGTGGGCGAAGACCCAGAAGAAAGAAGACTTTCACCATCAGGGCTCCGCCAGGGGCTTCTCCGTCGGCACGGTATACAACGCCGAGGAGGTGCTCAACAACCGCCAGTACCTCGCCCGCGACTACTTCGTCGACGTGGAACACCCCCAGGCCGGCAAGCTCCAATACGCCGGCTGGCCGTACAAGATGACTGCCTCACCACCGACGGTCAGCCGTCCTGCTCCGTTGCTCGGCCAGCACAACGACGAAGTCCTCCGCGATGTCCTCGGCTGCCCAGAGGCTGAGTGCGCGGCGCTGCGACGCTCCGGTGCAGTCTGGAAGGACGCCGCCCCGTGAGCAAACAACGCCTGCCGCTCGAAGGCGTCCGCGTCGTCGATATGACCTGGGTGTGGGCAGGTCCCTTCTGCAGCATGCTGCTTGGCGCGCTTGGCGCCGAAGTCATTAAGATCGAGAGCCGCGACCGCCTCGACTTCTTCCGTCGCTATGTCATTTGGCCTCTCGCCGACGCCGCGCCGACCGATTTGGGCACCGAAGAATCGATGATGTTCCTCGTCGCCAACCAGAGCAAGCTCAGCGTTACCCTCAACCTGGCGCGACCCGAAGGCATGGACTTGCTGAGGCGCTTGATAGCCGTCAGCGACGTGGTCGTCGAGAACATGCGGCCAGGCGCTATGGAGCGCATGGGGCTCGGCTACGAAGCGCTGTCCCGAATCAGGCCGGGAATCATTATGCTCTCCTCCAGCGCCCGCGGCGGCGAAGGCCCGGAGAGTAGCTACGCCGGCTATGCTGCCGTTAATCACGCCGTGGGGGGCGGCACCTATATAACCGGCTATCCCGACGGTCCGCCCGCTCACGCCGTCGGCGACGTCGATATTATGAACGCGACGGCAGCCGCTTTCGCCATTGTCGCAGCGCTTCATCATCGGCGGCAGACGGGCGAAGGGCAGTTCATCGACTACTCGCAATGCGAAGGCGTCACCTCCTTACTCGGCGAGGTGCTGCTGGACTTTCAGATGACCGGTCGCATCCCGGGGCGCAAAGGCAACAGCGACGAGCTCATGGCGCCGCACAACGTCTACCCCTGCTGGGGAATCGACCGCTGGCTGGCCGTCGCTGTTGAGACCGACGCGGAGTTCGCGGCTCTTTGCGGGGTGATGGAGATGCCGCAGCTTGCTGGCGACGCTCGCTTCGCCGACGCGGCGTCTCGCAAGCGCAATGAAGCGAAGCTGGACGAGATCGTCGCTGCCTGGACGAGACGTCAGGACCGCGACCACGCGGCGAATCGCCTCGGGGCCGCCGGCATCGCGGCCGCGCCCGCCCGCGATGGACAGGACCTCTTCCACGATCCGCATCTGCGCGAACGAGGTGCCTTCGTAGAGGTGGAGCGCCCCGACGGCAGCGGGAAGTACGAACTGGTTGGGATGCCGTGGAAGATGTCGAGCTGCGAACCGCGATTGAAACGCGCGCCCACGCTTGGCGAGCACAATACCCACGTGCTGGAGAAGGTACTGGGGCTGACGCCGCCGGAGATCGAGCGACTTGAGCGCGAAGGCGTCATCGGCTGACGGGCTGGCGACGAGGAAGGTGCACTCTTGAGTGATGAGGAACACTTCCGGCGGCTGGAGCGAATGTTCGCCTCCGCTCCGATCAACGAGTACTTTCGGCCGACGATGCGCGTCTCGGAAGGACGTGCCGTCATAACGGTAGAGGTGCGGCGCGACTTCTTCCACGCGGCAAACGCTGTCCACGCAGCCTTCTATTTCAAGGCGCTGGATGACGCCGCGTTCTTCGCCGTCAGTTCGCTGGTGCCCGACGTATTCATGCTGACCGCGTCGCTGAACGCCAACTTGCTGCGTCCGGTTTCAGGGGGAGAGATCACGGCTGTAGGCGAGGTTGTCCACCGTTCGCGGCGACTGTTTGTCGCTGAGTCGAAGCTTTCCGACTCTGCGGGCAAGGAGCTTGCCCGGGCGAGCGCTACTTTCATGCGCAGCGATATTCCGCTGTCGGCTGAAATCGGCTACGTGTAGGGCGAGCTGTCTGCGATGTCGTCATCGCGCGGCATCCAGAGGGATGCTCGTTCCCGGGTGCGACGAGCTACATTTGGGCTCGCGGGCTGTCCGAGCCGCGTGTCATGTAGCAATCGCGGCAGTAGACCGGCCTTCCCTCCTTGGGCTCGAAGGGGACTGTCGTCTCTTTGCCGCAAGAGGCGCACACGGCCGGAAACATCTCCCGCGTTCGCACAGAGCTGCCGCCTGCCGCCCGCTCGCTGCGTCGCGCCGCGCGACAGGTCGGGCAGCGCTTCGGCTCTGTGTAGGATCTGCTGGCGAAGAACTCCTGCTCTTCCGCCGAGAAGATGAATTCCGATCCACAACCCTGGCACGTGAGAGTCTTTTCTTCGTATGGCACGCGATGACCTCCTTGACAAGCCGGCGCGGCTCGGTCATCGGCCCGCCTCGACGATGAGCCGAGGCCAAACAGCAGTACCGGATGTTTAGACCCCGACAGACTAGAACATTGAAAAAGAAATTGCAAGTACTTTCCTGAAAGGAAACTGGGCGGGGAATTCGCGACGGGCGGAGTTTCCGTTACTGCGACTTCTTGTGCAGCGTCGAAGAGAGGACTTCGCTGTAGCGAGGGTCGCGGGGGAAGTAGACTACGGCGTCCAGCGCCGGCAGGCCCTCCGGCAGAGAACGGTCGGCCAGATAGCGGCCCCACTTCTCCCAGGCGCTTGTGTCCACCAGCTCGCGCAGGACTTGCGACGAGCTCAGCCCCTCGTAGTCGACCGGGAACCACCAGCGATGATGGTAGCGCGTTCCTTCCGTGAAGATGGCCGGATCGATCTTGAGATAGGAATTGTCCTGCCATTTCGCCAGCACGACGCTGCCAGGTGGCGGCGTGTAGTCTTTGTTGATGTCCTGGATCGTCAGGTGATCGTACTTGCGCAGGTACCAGGCCCAGGGCCAGGAGAAATCGTCGGTTGAGTCGATCACGATCGGCAGGTGGGTGCCTTCGCCGGAGGCAGCCGCCACCTTGTCGATGGCGTCTCGCACAACCGGAACGTCCGGCGACGTCTGCACGTAGTCGAGCATCTCGACCGGGGTATCGCCGCGGTCGCGGGAAGCGAGCATGTTCGCGTTGTTGAGCACGTCCGGGTGGCCCCAGCTCGAAAGCACAGAGGCGCGCACGGTGAAGACCAGGAGCGCCGCGCCAAGGGCCGTTCCGGCGATCCGAAGGCCGGCCTGAGCGCTGAAGGAGCGTCCTGACCAGAGGACCGTCAGCAAAGCCGCGGCGACGAGCAGCCAGCCGGCTATGGCGGGCCCGCTCTCAGCGCCGGCGAGCACGAACAGGCCGGCGGCAAGCGCTGTCGAGAGCGCCGCAAGGGCCAGCGGCGCCCAGCGTCGCAGCGGCGGCATCCCGACCCGCAGCTCGAGCCCGCTGACAAGGCGACCGATGGACCGTCCGGCAAGCAACGCCATCGGCAAGGCGATGTGGACGTTCAGCCAGGGCATCTTCTCGCCGGCGACGGTGAAGGCGAAGAGCGCGGAAAGCGTCCAGTAGAGGAGGAAACGGGTCAGCGGGTCCATGGGCAGCACGAGCATGGCGGCGATTATGGTCACGAAGCCGGCTTCCGTGCGGTAGGGGCCGATGAGCGGAATGTGAGCGCCGACCATGGCCAGCGCGAAGACGATGCCCAGGGCGGCCAGCGCAATCAGTTTCTGCGAGCGCTTGCCTCGCAGGAAGTAGAAGATGACGGTCCCCAGCGCGAAGACCAGCGGCAGGAACTCGTAGACGGGCAACAGCATGAAATAGTAGTAGCCGGGCTCGCTGCCCAGGCCAACTCCCTGTTGCCCCAACCAGTAATCGAGCGAGCCCCAGGTGCCGGTCCAGAAACCGTTGGCGTTGGTGAAGAACGTGGTGAAGAAGAGGATGAAGATAGCCCAGAATATGACGGCGGCGGCCAGCCAAACCTGTCGACGCCAGAGGAGGCCGAAGAAGAAGGCGATGGCCAGCAGAGTCAGCACGGTCGCGTGCATGACAGGCACTTCGGCGGCCGGATTGGATGCGCCGCGGTCGCCGACGAAGGGCAGCTTCTCAACGGCGGCGGCAAAGAGCGGCAGCGTCAGGCAGCCGACGAGCATCATCAGGTGGCCGGCGCGCGGGAAGACCTCTAGCCGCAGGCGACGGCGCAGCGAGCCGAGAAACGGCCAGAAAGGCAGCAACAGGGGCGTTGCCGCCAAGAAGGCCGTGTAAATGGCGAAGCGCCGCAGTTGGGGAACGAGGCCGGTCGTCGGCGCCGGTGCGACGGGTCGCCCGACAGCCTCTCGTATCTTTGCCAGACGCCGGTTGTACGATTGTCGCTTGCCGGCGTCGGAAAGCACAGAGAACGCCTGCTCGATGCTGCGGGCGCCCTCGCCGTGCTGCCCCTTCGCGAGGCGGCGATAGGCGCGCCGGATGTCTTTGGTTGACGCATCGTTTGCCAGGCCGAGCAGCTCGTAGTGGCTCGGCTGGCTGGCGTCGGGCGCGGCGTCTTCAAGCTCGTCGGGAGTTGCTTCGCCGAGGGTCTGCGCCGCCAGCGCGCGCGCGGCCAGCAGGTTGAGGTAGACCATCAGCAGCGCGACGATGATGTAGGCGACTTCCTTGGTAGCGAAGGTGAGCGCCAGGAGCGCCGCAATCACATATAGATAGAGGCGTCGCGGCTGCTGAAGATAGCGCCAGATGCAGATGAACATGGCCAAGGTGAAGAAGGCGACGTAGATATCCTCTCGGGCGAAGCGACTGAAGTAGAGGAGCGTCGGCGAGACCGCCAGCAGCAGCGCGGAGACGATGGCGCCCGTTCGGCCAAGATGGCCGCGAAGGAAGAACGGCAGGCCCACGAGCGCCGTGCCGAACAGAGCGGGCAGCACTCGGGCCGTGTAATCGCTGTCGCCAAGGAGCATGAACACCCCCGCGGTGCCCAGGAACTGGAAGGGGCCGTGCGTCAGGGGATTGTGGATGTAGCCGCGACCGTCGGCGAGTTGCCAGGAAAAGCCAGCGGTGATCGCTTCGTCGCCGTGGAAGGTGCGGGCGCCCAGGTCCCAGAAACGGAGCAGCGCCGCGATGGCGAGGATGGTGACGAGGGCGACAAGCTCCCAGCGGACGACGGGGAATCGCCGTCCGAAAGGCGGCTTGTCGAGGCGGCCGGTGGCGCGGCCTTGAAGTCGGGCTGAGTTAGTGATTCCGGCCATCCTTGCCTCCTGCGCGCCGACCGAATAGGGGGTCTTGAGCGCAATACTCCTCTCGCAGCCCTCCGATTATCGGTGTCGCGCACTACGTGGAGGCATAGGGGGAGCGCCTATTTCGGCAGATAGAGGCACGAATTCGCCTGGGAAATCGCCTTAAATCGCAAAATGGCTTTACTCAAGTGCGGCCGGATGATACCCTGCCACATGATGTCCGTTTCTGGTAACTGATCGGCGGGTTTTCTTGTGTTAAGGGAAAGCAGGTAGTAGACTTCAGGTCACGTCGGAGCAGATACGCCGCCGGCCCTTGCTACGGCCTAGCGGCGTTCTGTGGCGGCCGGTACGCCTGACGCAAGAAGCGTATTTCGCCGAACACACCTGGCGTTCTCAGAGGTCGGCTCCATGGACCAGTTCATACAGCAGTTTGCGACCGGTCTCTCGACCGGCAGCCTCTACGCAATCATCGCCCTCGCCCTGGTGCTAATCTATCGGTCGACCGGCATCGTGAACTTTGCCCAGGGCGAGATGGCGATGTTCATGACCTTCGTTGCCTGGTCCATCTGGAATTCGAACTCGAATTTCTGGCTAGCATTCTTCATTGCCCTTGTAATCGCCGGCGCGTTTGGGGCGCTGACAGAGATGACCATCATCCGGCCGGTCGAAATTGGCCCTGTGCTCAATCCCGTCATCGTTACCGTGGGGCTCTTCACGGTCCTCCAAAGCGCGGCCTTGCGCGTCTGGCAGGGTGAGCCGAAGTTCTTCCCCACGCCGAGCGTATTCAAGGGAGCCCCCTTGAAGCTCGGGCCGGCTGCTATCAGCCGCACTAACGTCGGCGTGTTCTGCATGGCGATAGTCATAATGTTGCTCATCTATTTCTTCTTCAACTACACGAAACTGGGACTGGCCATGCGAGCGACGGCGCAGAACCGGACCGCCGGGAGGCTAGTCGGCATACGCACGGGCCGGATGCTGGCGACGGGCTGGGCCCTTTCTACGATGGTCGGCGCGGTGGCCGGCATACTGCTGGCGCCGGTGCTCTTCTTGTCGCCTAGCATGATGGATGGCGTGCTGCTTTTCGCTTTCGCTGCAGCCGTGCTCGGGGGGCTGGATAGCTCGGCGGGCGCGATCGTAGGCGGACTAACGATTGGCGTCGTCCAGAATATGGCCGGGACCTACATTCCCAACGGGTCCAGCATCGACATCACTGTCGCATTCGTCGTAATCATTGCCGTTCTACTGGTCCGCCCGCACGGGATATTTGGCCGAAAGGTCGTCCAGAGAGTCTAATGGTCCGAACGATTCTTCGTCCAAAGCTGCTCTTCGTGGTCCTCGCCCTGGCGCTGCTAGTAGTGTTCCCCTATCTGTACAGGGTCCCGGGTATGCCTTTCCTCAGCAGCTTCCGGAACTTCCAGGCAACGCGATTTGCCATCTGGCTCATTGTCCTCATGGGGCTGAACCTGCTAACCGGCTATAGCGGTCAGATATCCCTCGGCCACGCCGCGTTTGTTGCGGTGGGCGCCTACTTCGCGGCCATCCTGATGAAGGAATCGGGCGCTCCCGTGTTCCTGGCGGTGCTGGGGGCTGCCCTGCTGACGGGGCTCCTGGGCTTTCTCATCGGCGTCCCGGCGCTCAGGCTTTCCGGTCCCTATCTGGCGATCGCTACTCTTGCCCTCATCATCGTCCTGCCGCAGATCCTGAAACATCCTTCTATCGACCAGTGGACCGGCGGTGTGAACGGTATCCGTGTGAGCTTTCCTCAGGTGCCCGCCAGTCTCGCCAACAATCTGAAGATGAACAGCGATCAATGGCTCTACTACAATTGCATGGCTGCTGCCGTCATCATGACGGCGATGGCGTGGAGCCTGACGCGGAGCCGGTTTGGACGCGCCTTCGTTGCCCTGCGCGACTCAGAGATCGGCGCTGAGCAAATGGGGATCAACGTTTCGCTCTACAAGATGACCGCTTTCGGCATCTCTTCTCTGTATGCGGGCGCCGGGGGTGCCCTTTACGTTTACCAGGCCGCGTACCTCGGTCCCACCTCATTCGACATCATCTTTTCGCTGACGCTCCTGGTGATGATCGTTATCGGCGGGCTGGCCTCTATCACCGGCACCATCTTTGCGGCGCTGATACTTACCTTCCGCGTCGACATCACCAACTTCGTTGTCAACCACATACCCTACGGTTCGAGGGTCGGCATCGATCCTCTCCGCGGCGCCGTCTTTGGAGTCCTCCTCATCATATCGGTCATCTTCACGCCGCGAGGCATCTCCGGGAACATCGAGAAACTGAAGCACGCGAATATAGGTGGCAAGTTCGCGGGGCTGCATAAACGATCGGACCGATTGTCGCAGCAGAAAGACGCTGAAGCATCAAGCGATTGAAGCGGGAGACTTCTATAAGGGCGCAGGCAGCGCCGAGCTTGGGCAGACCACGGGGCCATCCGTGTTTCGGCTGGCGTGCTTCAGAGAGCAATCCACCGAGATCGCTGAAGCTTGCCAAATCAATCAGGCAAGGCGGGGAAATCGCCGCTGACGCTCCAGATTAGACGGAGGTGAAAGGAATGTTCAAGTCTAGTCGTTTGGTCCTCCTTGTGATTGCGGCATTCATGGTCTTTGGGCTGTCGTTTGTTGCCTGTGGGGGGAGCAGCAACAACACGGCCAGCACTGGTGGCGGGACTCCTAGCTCCGGGGCATTCCCTACGCCTGTTCCCGGGCCGGGCGTCGGCGACACCATTGGCGTGACCGACACGTCGGTAAAGATCGGGACCCTTCTGCCCATCAGCAACACGACCGCTGCTGCCTGGGGTGTGCCGGAAGAGGCCGCCATGAAGGCCTGGTTCCAGTACGTTAACGACAACGGCGGTATCTACGGCCGGAAGATCGACCTGGATATCGGCGACAGCCAGTACACAGGGACGGTAGGAACCGAGACGGCAAGGAAGCTGGTGGAGCAAGACGGCATATTCGCCATGATGGGCACGATTGGCATCGAAGTTGAACTGGGCGTCATGCCCTATCTGCAGGACAAGGGCATCCCGGACATGTTCATCCAGGCGTCTGAGAGCGCGACTGTTGACCCCATCTCCTATCAGCGCTACCGCTGGCTCCCTGACTACACTAAAGAGGGCGATATCATCGGTAAGTACATCGGTGAGAACTACAAGGACCAGAAGGTCGGCATCCTCGCCCAGAACGACTCGTTCGGCAAGGCCGGTGAGGCGGGCGTGAAGCAGGGTCTAAGCGACGCTGGCTCTAACTCTGAGACTACGACTCAGTACTACGACGCCACGCAAAGCGATGTTACTGCCCAGATGCAGCGGCTGAAGGCTGATGGTGCGCAGGTGATCGCGCTCTACGCCCAGCCCGGGCAGGCGGCCGGAGCGATAACCGATGCCCGGACGACGCTCAGCTGGGACGTCCCCTTCTTCATGACGGGCGTCAACGCAGCCCAGATCATGGGCGCGCTCGCCGGTTACAACAACATCCAGGGTGCGGTCACAGTCTCCTTCGGCCCGCAGTCCGACGAGACAGATATTGCGGGAGTCCAGGACTTCGTGAACAACATGAAGAAGTACCAACCCGACGCGGCGATCAACAGCATTGCCTTCTCCGCCTACGCGCTCGCGCAGGCGATGACGGCGGTCCTAATCCAGACAGGGCCGGACCTCACCCGGACCAACTTCCTGAAGGCTGCTCAGTCGATCTGTAGGTGGGATAACGGAGCGGTGTGGACGCCCAAGAGCCTGTCGCCAACGGACCACGACTGGAACGAGTCGGAGGTGCTCGTGAAGGCCACTGGAACCTCGGCCGACGACTTCAAGTGGGTTCCTTTCGGCGATGTCATTGACTTCGAGACGACCCAAAACTGCACGGCGCCAACCGAGCCGGCCGACGCGAGCAAGCAACCGGGGTACGCGCCGCAGGGCATAGCCCAGTCCATGAGACCAACACCAACCAACTAGGATAATCGAATATAGGACCTGAGACAGGATACGGAGTCGCCGCTCGCTTGGCTAGCATGAACGTTGTAGCGGTCACTTCGTCGGAAAAGGAAGAAGATGTTGAGACGGCGGCGGCACCTGCCGCCGCCGTCTACGCTCTCTCGCCGCCCGAACACACATAGCGTTCAGGGGGCTGAACCGGAAACGGAGGTGAGAGGTGTGCGCGCGCTGAAGCGATTTTCCCCACTCTTGCTGTCATCGCTGGTGCTTATCGTGCTCGCCCTGTCGGGATGCCAAAGCAAGGGTCCGCCAGCCAGTCCGGGCGTCGGCGAGACGGTCGGCGTCACCGACACCACGATCAAAATCGGCGCACTTCTCCCGATAAGCAACACTACTGCCGCCGCCTGGGGGATTCCCATCTCCCAAGGAGAGAAAGCCTTTTTCGATTATATTAACGACCAGGGCGGCATTTACGGCCGAAAGCTGGAACTCGATGTCGGCGACAGCCAGTACACCGGCCCCGTAGCCAGCGAGACGATCCGAAAGCTGGTCGAGCAGGATGGGATATTCGCTCTCCAGGGAAGCCTGGGCACGGAAGCCCACCTCGCGGTCTACAAGTACCTCGAGGAAAAAGACATCCCGGACATGTGGATCCTCACCGGCGACTCCATATGGACCGACCCGGTCGCGCACAACCGCTTCGGGTATCTGGTCGACTACACGGATGAAGGGCGCATTCTCGGCCGCTACATCGGCAATAACTTCAACGGGAAGAAGGTCGGCATCCTCATCCAAAACGATGGCTTCGGTCAGGAGGGTGAGAAGGGCCTGAAGATGGGCATCGCCGATACCGGCGCGACTATGACTTACGCCAACACTGAGCAATACGACGCGAGCCAGACCGACGTGAGCGCCCAGATATCGCGCCTGAAGGCTGACGGTGTTGACGTGGTCGCTTTCTACGGGATGCCGGCGCAGGCGGCGGGCGGAATCAAGTACGCGCGCGAGACGCTCGGCTGGGACGTGCCCTTCGTCATCACCGGTGTCGACGCCGTCGAAATCGTCGGGCAGCTCGCGGGGTACGACAACATAGAGGGCACTGTCACTGTTGTTTACGGCCATCAGGCGTTCGAGAGCGATTGGCCGGGGATTAAAGAGTACACTGACATCCTCGCCAAGTACGCGCCCGACGCGTCGATGAACAACCTGACGCTCACTGGTATGGCAATCGCGGATTCCACTGTGTCGGTGCTGCGACAGACGGGCAGGGACCTCACGCGAAGCGGATTCCTGGCAGCCGCCGAGTCGACCTGCAACTTCACCGCCCGTGCTTCTATCGCGCCGTCAAGCACGAGCCCGACAGACCACCGGCCGATCGAGGTCGAAGAGTATGTGCGAGCGACCGTCGACGAGTCAAACACAGCCCATCCTTTCACGTGGCAGCCCTTCGGCGATGTGATGACGTTCGAATCGACGAAAGACTGTGTGACGCCGACACCGCCGGCCGACTTCGACTCGCAGCCTCACTGACGCGAGGCGCCGACAATCAAGCGGCTCGTTGAGACCTCCGAAAAGGCCGAAATGAACGGCGATGCGTGCGCCTAAGGAAAATGTGCGGTAGCGTTGCTGCGCTGCTGGCGCTGGCCCTGCGCGTGCTCGTTGGCGCGTGGCAGGTGCGGTAATGGCATCACTGAGGTCGCTGCCGAGTGCGCAGTCCCCTCGTCCCAATACTTTATGCGTGGAGGTTCGAAAAATGCGGTGGCTAAGAAGACTGGTCCGGATTGCGCTTGTACTCGGGGCGGTCACAATTGTGCTGGCCGTTGCGGCCTGCGGCAGCAGCGGCAACCCTTCGCCTTCGCCGGAGGCTAACACCACTCCTGACACGACCGGTGTCTCTGCCAGCGAGATCAAGTGGGGGACGACTTTCCCGCTGAGCCAGAATCCGGCGGCGGCCTACGCGCCTATCGCCTACGGCATGAAGGCGTTTTACGATTACATAAACGCTCAGGGTGGCGTGTACGGTCGCAAGCTAACCCTCGACATCGGCGATGACCACTACGCTCCCGCCGACACGGTTGAGGTGACGCGAAGCCTGGTAGAGAACGACAAAGTGTTCGGGATGGTCGGCAGCCTCGGCGACGCCACGCAACTTGCCGTCTACAAGTACCTGGAGGACAAAGGCATCCCGAACATGTTTCTCTCTACCGGTCTCGCCGTGTGGACGCATCCGATCGTCAAGAGCCGCTTTGGTGGCAACCCCGACTACGTCACGGAGGGCAAATTCCTTGCGCAGTACATCGTGCAGAACTTCCCGGGCAAGAAGGTGGGCTTCCTGCTTCAGAATGACCAGTTGGGGATCGACGGCGAGACCGGCCTCAAGGACGGCCTGGCCGGAAGCGACGTCCAGATCATCGATGAGGAGAAGTATGAGGCGGTCGATGCCGACGTCTCCGCGCAGACTGCGCGCCTGAAGAACGCGGGCGCCGAGGTGATCGTTGCGTTCGCCATCCCGCCGCAGGCCGCCAGCATGGTGAAGTCGGCGCGCGAGACGCTCAACTGGAACGTGCCCATACTGGTCAGCGGCATCAATTGCAGCGACATCTTTATCCTCCTCGCTACGGCGAAGGACGCCGAAGGGGTGATCAGCTTCACCTTCGGGCACCAGGCCTACGAGACGCAGCTTCCGGGGGTGCAGAAGTATGAGAAGATCTGGGCCAAGTTCGGAAACGGCGGAAGCCTGAGCAACTTCGAGCTGTACGGGATGTTCGTCGCCGAGCTCAACACGTACATCATGGAGTTGACCGGCCCTGACATAAGCCGCCAGTCCTTCCTTGACTCGGCCGAATCGGTCTGTCAGTTCATGTGCACCACCTGTCCCGGTTTCGGGCCCGTGAGCTTGAGCCCGACCGATCACCAGCCGACGGAGGTGCTGGTGTACAACGAGGTCATTAACGGCGCCTGGACGGCCATTAGCAATCCCGTCAGCTTCGAAACGACGAAGAGCTGTCAGCAACCGACGCTGCCGGCGGACTTCGCCTCGCAGCCGAAGGTGGGAGCGGACGCCGACTACGTAGAGACGCCATAGCGGCTAAAACGTCTATGAGCGAAG
>Ga0187849_1003740_pt1 | contig 13102 bp, 7 predicted proteins | sample June2016WEW_4_10_2_FD_132412 | JGI IMG/M metagenome (GOLD analysis project Ga0187849, IMG submission 132412) | Peatland microbial communities from SPRUCE experiment site at the Marcell Experimental Forest, Minnesota, USA - June2016WEW_4_100 | ecosystem: Environmental > Terrestrial > Soil >... | reverse complement strand
TGCACTTTCTTTGGAAGCGTGTTCTTGCCCAGGCCCCAACGAGCGATATCCATCTCGCAAACACCCTGGTTGCCGATGTCGCCGTTGCCGGTGTTCCAGAACCAGTGCCAGTTGTAGTGAAAACGGTTCTGCGTGAAAGCGTGCTCGGGCGCCGGACCGAGCCACAGGTCGTAGTGCACGCCGGCGGGCACCGGCTCGACCGGCTTGCGGCCGATGGTGTCGCGCCACTTGAAACACAGGCCGCGCGCCATGTAGACCTCGCCGATCAGGCCGTCCCGCATGTGTTGGATGGCTTCGCGCGAGATGTTCGAGCGGCAGTTGGTGCCGTGCTGCACCAGCCGGTTGTACTTCTGCGCCGCCGCCACAATCTGCTTCGCCTCGAACATGTCATGCGAGCAGGGCTTCTCCACGTAGACGTCCTTGCCCGCCTGGCACGCCCACACGGTCTGCAAAGTGTGTTGGTGGTTGGGAGTGGCAATCGAGATGGCGTCGATACTCTTATCTTCGAGCAGCTTGCGAAGATCGGTGTACGCCGCGGGACGCTTCCTGCCGGCCTTTTCCAGCTCGGCCACGCGCGCGTTCAGCACCGATTCATCCACGTCGCAGATGGCCGCGATCTCCACATTCGGCATTTCGCTGTAGCGGCGGATGTGCGTGCGCCCCTGTCCATGGACCCCCACGCAGGCCACCCGCACCGTGTCATTGGGGCTCGCCAGAGCGCTCGAGCGGAGCGCGGCGCCGGCGGACGCCAGAGAACCCATCAGAAAATGTCTTCGATTCATTTCACTTCTCCTCGCGGCCTGGTATATCCCGCAATTCCATTTGCCACGGTTTAGCCACCAGTTCAGTCAATCAGCTCTATTTCTCTCAGCGGCTCAAGAACACCGTTTTGCAGCTTGCTCTTGTCAAAGCCCGTTTCCGACTCGGCCCGGATGCTGACCTCAATCTCTCCGGCCATGTCTGCGAGGTTCGCGATCGCGTTCCATGCGGTGTAAAGCTGGTCGCGATTGGCGGTGAAGCTCAGTTGAACGACCTTGTCGGTTGGCGTTGGTGGTGGGGGCTGGCCCGGTCCCGGCGGGGGCGTAATCCCCGGTGGCGGCGTTGTATCCGGATGCACAGGACCGACGCCCGGCGGGGGTACAACGTCGGCGGGGATCGCTTGGGGGAGCATCAAGAAACCGGATTCAAGGTCGACCTCGTCATCTGAGATGGAGACATCGAAACGGACCTTACTTCGGGCGACTTGATACTTGCCAGCGGCATCCAGCGCAGGAACGGCGCCGGCACAGTAGCCGAATACCCCCTGCTGCACGCCTCGGGCAACGGCCTTCTGCACGACCTCCTTGCTGGTCAACCGGGTGTAACCAAGAAACGAGTAGAACCCGCTCACCAGGTCGGCGCAACGAATGCCGACCCGCGGCGGCTGCCCCTCTCCAAGCTTGAATAACTCCACAATCTTCACTGGGTTCAGCGTTAGGAAGACGCGCGACTGCACTACCGTCAGGAGTTCCATGCTCCGCTCAAATATCATGGCCAGGTGTTTTTCGTCGATCGTGGTCTGAAGGGGCCGGCCGCCTACCGCGATCTTCTCAACGGTAATCGTGCCCTGGTCGAGTTTGGGAAGCCACACTTCCGGGTAGAGTTTCACAAAAGCAGACTCGGCGGCGCTGCCGTGAGTGGCTTTGCGCTCCCGCAGTTCGTCAGTCTGTTCCTTGGTGAGGTTGTGTTTCTTAGCTGCCTTGCCGACGCGTTCAACTGCGATGAAATAGCGGACCTCGCGGCGCAGGCTTTCCGTCTGGTCCATGGTGGGAATCGCCAGAGCCAAACCATTCCTGTATATACGCGGTTTACTCCCGCACTTCTCAAGAAATTCGCTCGCCAGAGCGTCCCTTTCCTTGGTGGACTTGGTGGCGAAGTCGAGAGGTAAATAGGTAATCTGGAAGCGGGGCTGTTCGTCGGGAATCTCGCCAGATGCGCTGGGCCAGGGGATAGCGGCATGGTGTCCGGCGAGGCGCTCTTCCAGCATGTCCTTGATCTGCCTGGTCACGAGGCCCTCATCCCGCGCGACAGCATCCGCCTCTTGTTCGATAAGCAAAGTTACGTTGGGGTCTTGCTTGAAGCAGTAGCGTACACCGTCGAAATGCAGATAGAGGCACGCCTGTCTGAGTTCGCCCAAGCACGCCTTTGCCGTGAGACTGTCGAGGTCCGGGCCGACGCAGGCCGCGAGAAGGTCGGACTCCGAGACTCCAGGAGGAAGCACTTCCGTAGTGCCCGCGCCCTCACGACGCAGACCACCGAACGAGTACAGAAAGATGGCGGTGGCCAGACGAGTGGCAATCGATTTCCCGATTTCCGCTGGGTTGGCCTTGGCGCGAAGTTTATCAATGCGGCCGGCTGTCGAGTTTGCGCCCACAAGGTCGGACTGGAAAACAGCGTCAAATCGATTCATCAGGCCGAGTTCTTTGATGCAGGCCCTGCGGACTTCGGGGTCGTTGAGCATCACGTCGCCTGGGCCGAGTACGACGCCGCTCTTGCTCACCTTACTGTGCGCCCGCAGGCAAGCCGCAAGAAACCGCAAAGCGCCACGAGTCCGTTGGTACTCGGGCAACGACGCCCAGCGTTGGCGCATCAGGTCCAGCAAGGCCGGATGGAATGGATAGGCCAGCCGCATCCGGTCCCGCAGTTGGATACCTTCTTCGGCGGCCTGTTGCTCCTCCGCCGCAGTGCCCGCATATGCCTTGCGCATCTGCGTGAAAATTTGTTGGTACGCCGCCGCGGCAGCACCCGCAACCGCATCCTCGGGCATCTCCTCCAACAAGCGGCGCTGGATGACCCTGAAGACCTCGTCTTGTTCAACTGGCTCGCGCAGAGCGTCTTTGCGACCGATGAAGTGGTCCAGTGTCTGTAGAAGTTGACTATGCTGGAGCGTCTCGCGGGGCTGGCTGGACGGCAGGGCAATCAACACGGCCGTCCTCGGCGCGTTGGCCGCCGCGACCGCGAGATCCTTCAGGAAGTTGAGTGTCTGCTCGCGGAGATCGGTGTTCAGAACCTTCACGCCGCCGGCATTGATCAGGTACTCGAGAATTTCATCCAAGAGGATGAGGTTCGGTTTGTCGCCAAAGAGTTTGAGCAGATCGTCGCCACCGGGGGACACGCGGGCTTCGTCGTTGGCGCGCATCTCCTCGTATCCGGCTTTCCCTCCAAGTTTCAGGGCCAGCCAACCCCATAAGGTCCGCGGCCTGATGCCGTCGGACTCCTTGCCTTGTTGGGCGTTGAAAAACTGCCCATCCACCACGGCGACCCGGACTCCAGTTGGACTCTCCAGCCCCTTCGCCTCGGGTAATACGTCCAACGCCTTCCGATTTCCAGCCGCGTGGAACAAGGCGGCCATGGTGTGGGACTTGCCACCGCCGAAGGGCGTCATCAGCTTCAGAACAGGGGCGCCGCCTTTGCCCGCCAGACGTTTCAGCACCTCGTCGAGCAGCGATTTCAGCCCGGCGGTCACGTACGACGCCCGGTAGAAGGACTCGGCATCACGGTACACCGGCGCGACCGTGCCTGAACCGTCAGCCAGAGGGCCGAGATCCAGGGCGAAAATGTCGGTCTCTGCATTCTCTTTCAACACGTCGGGATGCAGGTGCACCAACTCGATCCATGGCTTTGGATTGTTGCTCATGTCATTCCTTCTATTCCCTGAAGAGTGGCTGTTGTCCCGTGCGCCGATCCTCCACTGCCGCCTTGCCGATCATGACCGCGCTCCAGTTCGCCAGCAGCTTGCCGAGCGCCGATTGCTCGGCGGTGGAGGACACATCGGCTAGTTCGCCCCCGCTCAACGCCGGCCCCCCAAGAGCCTGGGCGACGAGCCGCAGTTGTTCAATATTCGGTTTGGCCTCGTTCAGAAACTCGGGGATCTTGAGCGGCCTGTGCTCCAGGAGCCATAGGAGCCTGTGCAGGGCGTCCACGGCTGGGGCCGATGTGCCGTCCTCCGCCGGCTGGCCAAGCGCGTTTTCGTCGCCGCGCTCGGTATAGTCGTGCAATCGGTACTTGCTCTTCTTCTTCTCCAGCAGAGCGCGGTTGCCCTGGGTAAGGCTATGCGGTCCGTCCAGTTCAACGTGTGTTCCGTTGGCAAAGATGATCGCTTCGCCGGCGTCCAGTTCCGCGGCGCCGTAGGTGTAGCGCCATAGAACATAGAACCGGGTGGCAGGGTCGAGACCGGCAAGGCTCGTTTGGCCGTTCTTTGTTCCAACAGTCTTAGAAAGCTTGCCCAGGATGGTTTCGAGGACGACCGTTTCGACCTCAGCAAGGAACCGCTCCGCTGGGACCTCCTCGCCGTTGCCGTACTCCACGCGGGCGTACTTGGTAAACGCGCGCAGCCCAGCCCCGACGCAGGCGATCACCAGGTCTGCCCCTGAGACCCCCATTCCCCACAACGTCTCCACCCGTTCGCGAACGATGCTGCCAAGTTCTGGGACCACGTCCGTCTCGTAGTTGCCGGCCTTGAGTGACGGGGCACGCCTGCGAGCGACCAGGAAAATGCTGGAGGCGAGGGCGGCGTCACCCTGGTGAGCGATGCGTGCCTTGGCCTCCGTGTCGAGCGGCCATGCCTCGGTAACCTCGTATTCGGCGCGGCGAATCGCATCCACGAGCGTGGCCCAGCCGAGCGTTGTCTTATGCGCGTACACCATGACGAGGATGCCGTTAGGTTTCGTCACACGATGGGCTTGCTGAAGTGACTGAAAAAGGCAGCCCTCATAAAACGTCTTGGCCGCCGCTTTGCCGCCTTGCCGATAAGCTGCCGCGACGCATTCCTTCTTCTTGGGCGTCAACGGAGTCGCGAAGTGCTGCGGGTAAAAAAATCCGATGGTTGGCCGCAACCAGACGTAACAGACATCGGATAGTTCGGAGTAGCTTTCGTTGTCGTAATACGGGGGATCGGTGATGACGGCATCGAAGAAGCCGTCAGGAAATGGCACCTCCGTAGCAGAACCGCGCACGCACTTGGCCAGCAGGCGACTCAAGCCTTCCTGGCGAATGGCTGCGGTGATGTATTCGAGGTTGCCCCATGCATCGCCTGACGCTCCCCCGAAGATATTTACCTCCGGAAAGTCCCATGCCATCGCAAACCGCTTCATGGACGTGAGACCTTGAATCTTCTCGCACGAGTTATCCCACCGCGCGAGGGCGTTGAACCTATCCGTCAACCTACTCAGCCATAATCCAAGGTACGTGGTAATGGCTTTCGCTCGCTCTGCAGGCACGCCGTCTTTAAGCATGGTGTCATGCGCACGTCGAATCTCGCGAGCCAGCGTGAGCAGGGTGCATCGTTGACGGGGCGTGAACATCTGACGGAACGTGCGGATACCGTAGAGGTAGCTGTTTCCGGTCGCGAGTCCTGCGTTGCCAGTCGGAGGGATTGTCTCATCCAGGCTGCTGTTCCCCAACTCCTGCTCCAGCTTTCGCGCACGCTCCTCAGCGATGGCCTGTCGTTCTGATTCGCCATGTGCGAGAGATTCATCAGTGAGGAAGAGCTTGCCGGTTCCGTGAGGATTGAGCGCAATCACGCACATCAATTGTTGTCCGAACCCGGTGTTGTCGCCGTAGGCGCGAACATACGCGCCTTCGAGCGCTGCCTTACAGAATGGACACACCGTTGCGGAGCTTTCGCTCCCCTCGGTCGGATCAAAGCCAAGCCCGGCCTCAGAAGCCGCTTCGATAACTCGAAAACGCACGGCTTTGTGCTGGTGGTCTGGTTCGGGTTTCAGGGCCACGTAGCCGGATTCCTTCCTTCGGAGCCAGGTTTGCCGATACAAGGGGACGGTCCCGCGGCAAGACGGATTGGGACAGGGCGCGGTGCGCGTCCAGTAGTAAGCAACGACGGAAAGGTGCTCGTCCTTGCGAGGCGAAGTACCAGACGACAAGAACTGTTGCTCGTCCCCACTCGAAAGAGTCAAGCGAGGAATGCGCGCGAACAGGTCCGACACGCTGTCGGCGGTATCACCCAGCACCTTCCGTCCCCATCTCTCGACATCATCGGCCAATCCAGAGCCAAACTGCTGTGGAAAAGTCACGGAGCAAAGCTCGATAAGATGGGCAACAGGATTGAGTTCAAGGGCATGAGTTTCGCAACCGAGCCGCGCCGCCTCCAGCGGGATCGCGCCGCCGCCGGCAAACATATCGAGAACACGTGGGCGCGGAGCGTGACCGGACGCGATGTCGTCTGGCGAAACCGCCTTGCCAAGTTCCCGCGAAAGCCGTTCGGCATGGGCGATCAGGATATGCCTTTGCGCCTCCTGAATAATTCGTGGCTCGCCGGGGTAGAGGCAGAGGGCCTTCACGAACTTCGCGGAGTTGGCGCGGCCAAGGGACTTCTTCTTCTCATCCGACCCGTTATTGGGCACAAACCGCGACATCGGGACCAAAGCGCCGTAGACGGCCGCGCGGCAGGCGACCAGCGGCCGCCTCGCCCGCCAAATGTGCAGCGTGGAGATATGCCCTTTGGTTCGCGGTTCTCCCGACGCCTCGGCAGAAATGGCCTCGATGGGCAGGTAGTCTTCGATCAGGCGTTTGTCATCCGCCATTGGCAAGTCCTTCGTTCAGGATTGCGGCCATGGCATCGAGCTTCTCCATGACCTCGGGATGGATTTCCTCCGCCTTCATCTGGGCCGCAATCTGGAAGTAGTCCTTTTTTGACAGCCGGCACCCAGCCCGCTCCAGCAAGCCGGGCAGGATGGATTTGCTGGCCGGGGTGGAGATCAAGTAATCGCTGTCCTTGAGCGGGTCCTTGAAAGTGGGCGGGGGAAAGTTCTCGTTCATGAACTCCTCCGCCCGCATCCGGCTATCCATGGAAAATAGATCCGGCTCAGGCCCGGCCACAAACCGCAAGAGAGCTTCTGGATGGAGAAGGTAGTTCTCGATCTCGTAGCGCCGCCACCGCAAGAGCGTAAGGTTGTCCGCGGCAATCTCGCGGTCGGGCAGGTTCCGGTTGTCCCCGTCTAACAGCAGAACACCCTTTACCGCCGGTGAAATCGCCTTGAGGCCGAAGAAGTGGGCTTTTGCTTCACGAGCATCACGCCCATGAATGGGGCAGACAAAAGGGGAGTCCGCGAAGAGCGCGAAGGGGTGATTGAGAATGCGGGCGAACCCCGCGAGAATCTTGAAATCGGTCTCGTCTTCGACGTAGAGAATGTGCCGGCCGTTCTCCGCGGCCAGGATATCCAGAGAGGAGAGCCGCTTCAGCGCCTCCCGTATCTGGTCGCGGTCGGTTTCGATGGCCAGACGATGTGGGTGGCCGTAGAAAGAGAGAATTTGCTCCGGCCCTGTATCCTCCAGGAGAATCTCCGAGTGCGTAGAGATCAGAAGTTGGCAGGCCCGCTTGCGGGCGACGGTGCGCAGAAGGTCGTACACCTGGCGTTGCAGGATCACATGGAGGTGAGCGTCTGGCTCATCGAGCAGCAGCACGGAGGCGGACCGTGTATAGAAAAAGCCAAGCAATGTCAGAACCTGATGGAACCCGCTACCCGCGGAGGCAATGTCGAAGGCCGTCTTTGTCTCGCCGTGAGTGTATTCGACCCGGATGAAAGGGTCGGCTGCTTCTGCGTACTGAGGTTCCTTGATTCGATAACTGAAAAGGCCGAAAACGTCCTCAGTCAGGGCCCGCCAGTGGCCAGTCTTCTCCTGCTGGTCTGTGCGATAGACCTCAAGAAGAAGGTTGCGCAGTATGTCTCCTGGCTTCCCCTGCCCAACAAGGCGATTCTGAAACCCTAGTTGGAGTCCGGTCTCTTCCGCGCCGATACCGGAGAAGGGCGGCACATGGACGATTTTGATATCGCGGGCCGCCGCGGGAACATCGCTGATGATGTTGCCTGCATTATCCGCCAATTTGACGTAAATCTGCTCTTTGTTTGTGTAGCGCAAAGTAACGGTCAGGTGCCATTCGTCTTGCCCCGGATTCTTTCCATAGAGCGTGATGGCCGCCAATTTCGGTGCGCCGGCCGCCATCCCATCTTTCTCTCCTTGGCTGTAAGCCGTATCGCGATCAAACCACAGCAGGTCCATCTCGCGCAGCGGAATGGCTGTAAAGTCACCGCGGGAAATAGGAACGCCGGTTCTCTGCTTGGCTTTGGACGACTCCGCATGCCCCGCCATCCATCGCTGCAACGCGAGATTCCAGACCGCTACGGCTTGCAGCAACGTCGTCTTGCCGGAGTTGTTTGGACCAGCTAGAACCACGTCGTCGTTTACATCGAACGATTGCGACTGAAATCGTTTGAAACTATCAAGCACGATTCTTGTGATCATGTTGGGTCTCCTGTTGCTCGTGCGGCGACAGACTCTATCGCATCCGCCGATATGTCGTAGTAACGGGCTGACACGACCGGCTTCGCGGCGTGCTCAAGATGCTTGGCGGGGTTCTGGATCATCACAGGCATAGGGTCGGGGTTGTGCAGCGGGTCCCACACCACGTAGAGCCAAAAGGAATCGCCAAGTTGCTGGGCCTTATACCATTCGTTGGTAGTCAGGCGGATGGGCTGACCCTTCCTACGGCCTTTGACTTCGATCCGGCGCACGCCATGAACGGGATCGCGGTAGCCGGTTTGGGAATTCGCAGGGCCAAGGCTGCGAATGTCGAAGCCGATCTTCAGATGCCCGACCTTTTCGCATTCCCATCCACGGGCCGATTCAAACGCGAGCACCACGTCTTCGGCGGCCAGCTCGATGCGGCGCCGAATCTCGGGATCGATATCTTCGAGTATGGCGTTGATCTGCTCAGCCGAGCTCGCGGTGGAGGGCAGAACCAGGGCCGTGGCAATATGGCGTACCGGGCCATGCCGGGCGATAGTCAGACGATCCAGGCCGGCCAGCCGGTCCTGACGGGTCCGCTGGAGGTCGGCGAGATCCTGCTCCGACCGCTGGCGTGCCAGGCCCACCTCCGGCGATTCCGCCTCGCGGGCGCGAAGCGCAAAGACGCGGTCCTGCGCCGCGCGAATCCGGGCATTGAAGGACTTCTCCAGGTAGTCCCGGCAGACCTGCGCGTAATGCCTCCGCTCTTCCTGGCTGGCGGCGCGCCTTTCCATCTGAAGCGTGGTCTTGAGGAAGTCCGTGGCCGGACCAAGATCCAGGGGCCAAACCGTTTCCGGCGGTGAGGGGTAAGCGGGAAGGTCGATGAGAACGTCGGCGGGAAGCACCGAGAACCTATCTTCAGGCTGCAGCCCCGCTCCCGATTCCTCGCGCACGGCGACCAACTCGGCGCTGATCGGGACAAGTTTTCCCTTGCTCGTCTGGCCGCGAATGGACATCTCAAAGAAGTGCAGGCTGTAGGCGACTTCGGACTGTGTATCGATGTAGACGGCCTGGCCGGCATGGAGACCGGCGAGGGCTTCGTTGAGCTTTTCATCTACTGCCGCGTAGAGCGCGTGCCCTGGCCCGATGAGAACCGCGTTGAAGTGCGCGTCCTGGTCAAGGTGCTCCTTGTGAAACGTGAGCTTCGATAGGAAGGCTCGGGCTTGCCGATACGTTGAACGCTCTCGCGCCGCTCGGAGCGCAGGTCGGCGAGAACGTGCTCGATGCGCCAGAGGCCGTCCGCCCGCGCCTCCACCTTGAGACCGATCTCCTGAGACGCTTTGAGAAACTGCTCCTCGACGTACTTCGGCATCAAGCGGCGCTCTTCGGCCTCGACGTTCGATCTGAGAAATGACGAAAAATCGACGTTGGCGCGCGCCAGTGCCAGTCCCGTTGCCTCTTCGTACTGTCTCAGGCGGTTAGGATCGATCTGGTCGATGCGGTCGAGATACTCTTCGAGCCGCCTCGGCTCATACGCCGCTTCGCGGAGCATTTCCGGGAGGTTCACGTCATTGAGAGAAAGCACCTCGCCGATGACGTCGAAAACGCGGTCATCCAGGGCCACTCTCATTTGGTCGAGCTTATGGAGCAGGCGCTCCAGGATGCGCCCCTCGATAATCGGCTGGCCATCCTCGGAGTCGCTGGCCACGAAATTGTACGCGTGGCAGTCGTCTTTTTGCCCGATACGATGGATGCGGCCTAACCTTTGTTCCAGCCGTGTGGGGTTCCAGGGGAGATCGTAATTGATCATCAGATGGCAGAACTGAAGGTTGATGCCTTCTCCGGCCGCTTCAGTCGCCACGCAGATCTGCGCAGAAGTCCGGAACTCCTCTTGCGCCTTCTTCCGCTCGTGAGGATTCATGCCGCCATGGATCTCGCAGACGGCAAAGCGCCAGGATTGGAGGTGTTCCTGGAGATGCTTCAACGTGTCCCGATGTTCGGTGAAGATGAGCAGCTTGCCGCGCCCGTCATGAAGCTCTTGAAATTCAGCTTCGGTCAGACACTCCTTCAGTGCCGATAGCTTCGAATCCTGGCCACGCTGGCGAACCTTCGCCGCGCGCGCCTCCAACTCGCTCAGGGCGGCGAGTTCGGCCTGGAGTTGATCCAGGCCCTGCGCCGTAGTCGTTTCGTCCAACAGGTGATCGCGCGCCTCGTCGTCGAGGTCGTCCTCATCTTGTTCGACGTCGGTTATTCGACCCTGCAGATAGGCCAGGCGTTTCCCACGTTGCGCAGGCGGGAGTTCCTCAAGCTCGCGGTCAATCTCCCGCAGTTTCTTCAGCCGCCGCAGGAGAGATTCGTGAATCGCACGCGTGGAACTCGCGAGACGCCTCTGGAAAACAGTCCGGGCAAGCGCCACGCTGTTCTTCCGCTTGCCGGTGGCCTGGGGCAGAAACTCATTGATGTAGGACGTAACGGCCTTGTAGAGATCGAACTCCTCCCGGCTGAGCTTGAAGGTCACGGTATGGCAGTGGCGGTCGGGAAAGAGCCGATTTCCATCCATGTCCCGCAGGTCTTCTTTGAGCCTGCGGAGCGCCCATGGGCAATCGGGACCCAGACGCAGAACGTCCTGGCGGATGAGCTTGACTGTTTCCTCCCCAAGCTTGTGTGGTTCGGGGAAGAGGTCCGGGTCGATCAGGCGGATGAAATGGTTGAAGCGGTCTTCATCCCCATGGTGCGGAGTGGCGGTCAGAAGCAGTAGATGATTGTCAGCCGCGGCCAGCCTTTCGGCGAGTTGGTACCGCTTGGTCTTATCGACCTCGTCACCCCGGCTCGCCGAGCGCTTCGTGTAGGCGCTGCACTTGTGCGCTTCGTCAATGATGACCAGGTCCCAACGCTGTTGCCAGATGCGCTCTCGTACATCATCCTGTTTGGCGTAGTCGAGGGAGGTGATCACGAGCGCTTCCCTCTGCCAGAGGTTGATGAGTTGCTGCTGGTCGTTGCCGGTATGAATGATCTGGAACGTCTCGCCGAAGAAGCGCATCATCTCGTCCTGCCATTGGATGGTCAGCGGAGCGGGTACCACGATCAGGCAGGTTTCGATGGCTTCGCGAAGCTTCAGTTCTTTGATCAACAAGCCCGCCATGATCGTCTTGCCTGCGCCGGGATCGTCGGCGAGCAGGAAGCGCAGGCGCGGCTGCGGGAGCATCTTGAGGTAAACCGCTTCGATCTGGTGGGGAAGAGTGCGGATTCCAGACAGGCTCACCGCAAACTGGCGGTCGTAGGTGTATGCCAGGCGGACGCGGGCAGACTCCACCAGTAGCCGCAGCTTATCGGCGTCAACCGGTCGGAGCCTCTCGGGCTCGCCTGGCCGGGTTTCGAGTAGCCCAGCTACGTCATCGCCGGAGAGAACGGCTTCGTCGAGATGGCCACTCGCAAGCCTGACACGTAATTCAACTCCGGAGCCGAGAGCGCGTGCCGATTCGATGACGACCTGTCCTTCGAAGTGGCCCGGTAACCTGACCCGGGTGCCGACGAGCGAATCGAGCAGAGATTTGTCGAACGCCCTCATGCTTGGCCAGTCTCCCTGGTCCCGTCGGCGCCGCCGGAGCGAACCCAAGCATCGACCTCGGAAAGCTTGAACTTCCAGAGGCGTCCCACGCGATGGGCGGGCAACTTCCTGCGGTCAATCCAGCGGTAGATGGTGTCGATCGCCACGCCGAGGTGACTGGCGACCTCGTTGACGGAATACCAGCGGGCCTCGGGAGTTCCGTTGCCGGTTTCGATCTGCGCCACTCGGTTATTGTGACAGAAAGTCGGCAACGAACGCATCCCCACAACGGACCTTTTGGGGGAAAGGGGAAAGGAAATAGACGCGTTTTGCGGGTTTGGCAAGAAATGTGGTCGCGGTAGGGACGACCATCGCTGGTCGCCCCGCGCACAGATCCGTACGGGCGGCATTACCGCATACGGCTCCCACCTTGGATGGGTTACGTCAAATCGCGCGTCGGGATATGGATGCAAGATGCGGGGCCGAGGAATCCACCGTTCGAAAGTCGGTCGCAGTGAGTCCCATCCCGGCGGTCGCCGATCTCCTGATCCGTGTCGCGACACCGATAGTGCCGGAGTCTCTCCCTCTCACCGCCGCCGTGACCCTCGACTTTCGTGTGCTCGCATTTGCCGGCGCCATCGCGTTGGGCGTTGCCCTGCTCACCGGCACGCGCCATTGTCATCGGTGAAGTCGCGCTCTCGCTGGTGCTGGTCTCGGGCGCTCATCCGCTTCTGAGAAGCCTGCTCAAGCTCCAGGGGCTCGACACCGGCGTCCGCATGGAAAACGTGATTACCATGTCCGTGGATCTTCCTGAGGGCGCCTACCGGACACCCCAGCAGACCGTACCCTTCTACCAGGCGGCGGCCGAGCGGCTTCAGGCCGCGCTGGGAGTCGCGCAGGCGGGGATTTCAACGGCTTTGCCTCTCCAGTGGATCGGCAATGGCGAGGCAATGAAAGTCGCGGGACTGGAAAAACTGGTGAGAGTCCGGTTCAAGCGTGTAGTGAGTCGCAAATTGCACAGGGCAAACCGGGTACAGGCACGAAGTTTCGCAACAGCGGCGAAATTCGAGCCAGTCCCCGCTTTGCAGCCCGTTCCGATACCCGACGATATTTGCGACGCACTACAGTGCTTAGCTGCAGCCGCTGGTGCCGCCGCAGTTGCCGCACTTGTAGCAGCTTCCGTTGCGCGTCATGATGGAGCCGCACTCGGAACAGAGCGGGGCGTCGGCCGCGACGGGCGCAAAAGGCAGCTCCTGCTGCGGGTCGGCCTCGGTG
>Ga0187849_1003725_pt1 | contig 13140 bp, 13 predicted proteins | sample June2016WEW_4_10_2_FD_132412 | JGI IMG/M metagenome (GOLD analysis project Ga0187849, IMG submission 132412) | Peatland microbial communities from SPRUCE experiment site at the Marcell Experimental Forest, Minnesota, USA - June2016WEW_4_100 | ecosystem: Environmental > Terrestrial > Soil >... | reverse complement strand
CCACGGGCAAGCTGGCGCGCTGGCTTTCCAAAAACGGCCACAGCCCGACGATGGTTTCCGTGGACGTTTACCGTCCGGCGGCGCGCGAGCAGTTGAGCGTGATCGGCCGCGAGATCAAACTGCCGGTGTACGCGGGCGCGCCCGGCGAAACGACTACGGCGGAACTGGCGCGCTCGGCGCGGCGCGAGGCGGCCAACGGCGGCAAGGACGTGCTGCTGGTGGATACGGCGGGGCGCCTGCACATCGACGAAGAGTTGATGACGGAGTTGCGGCAGTTGAAAGAACTGCTCGCGCCCACCGAAATTCTATTCGTCGCCGACGCCATGACGGGCCAGGACGCGGTGAAATCGGCGGACGAGTTTCACAAGCAGCTCGGGATCAGCGGCATAATCCTCACGAAAATGGATGGCGATGCGCGCGGCGGCGCGGCGCTCTCGATCCGCACGGTGACGGGGCAGCCGCTGAAGTTCGTCGGCGTGGGCGAAAAGTTCGACGCCATCGAGCCGTTCCACCCGGACCGCGTTGCGTCGCGCATACTCGGCATGGGCGACGTGCTCTCCTTCATCGAGAAGGTCGAAGAGCAGATCGATCAGAAACAGACCGAGGAAATGCAGCGCAAGCTCATCGATAATGAGTTTACGCTCGAAGATTTCCGGGACCAGATCCGGCAGCTTCGCAAGCTGGGCCCGCTCGAGTCGATTCTGGGGATGATGCCGCAGATCGGCCCGTTGAAGGATTTGAAGAACGTCAAAGTCGACGAAAAAGAGATTACCCGCGTGGTGGCGATTATCGATTCGATGACGCCTCGGGAGCGGGATAAACACATGATTATAAACGGTTCCCGGCGCCGCCGGATCGCGAGCGGCAGCGGGACCACCGTGCAGGAAGTCAATCAGTTGCTCAGGCAGTACACGCAAATGCGTAAAATGATGAAGAGTTTCTCCGGCGGTTTTCTCGGCAAGAAGCTCAGCAAGATGAAACTGCCGCCCGGAATGCTCGGGCAGCGGTCGTAACTGGCCACTTGGCAGGTTGCGGAATAAGCTTTTAGTGAAGCCGGCTGGCAGGCGGAACCGCCTGTCCCACTTTGCAGTAATTTAGGAATTCGAGGAGCGGAAACACAACATGTTGATGATTCGATTGGCGCGATTCGGCGCTAAGAAGAAGCCGTCCTACCGCGTCGTGGTGATCGATAAGGAACGCGCGCGGAACAGCAGATCCGTGGAAGTGGTGGGCTACTATTGCCCGGTCAGCAAGCCGGCGGTGGCGAAGTTGAACCACGAGCGTATCGAGCACTGGATTAAGACCGGCGCTCAGCCTTCGACAACCGTAGCGCGCCTGATCGAAAAGTATCCGGCGCCGGTTGCCGTACCCACGGCTTAACTAACACGACAGGAGCGTCCTGCGCTTCGTTTGCCCTTTCCGCTGTGCGGGATAGGACGTTCCCCGTCCGGGAATGTTATCATCGGGCCATAGAGGAGGCGCTGGAATGGCAGGGATGAAAGAACTGGTGGAAGATATCGCGAAAGCTCTGGTAGACATCCCCGACCAGGTTGCCGTCCGCGAAGTGCTGGGCGAACAGGTTACGGTGCTGGAACTGCGCGTGGCCCCGACTGACCTAGGGAAGGTGATCGGCAAACAGGGACGCACGGCGCGCTCGATCCGGACCATCCTGGGAGCCGCTGGCATGAAGCTGAACCGGCGGTTTACACTGGAGATTCTGGAGTAACCGTTCTGGAAATTGGAAATCCTCAGCCGGCGGAAGAGTGGGTAACTCTTGCCGTGCTCGGACGAACTTGGGGAAGGCGCGGAGAGCTGTCGGCGGTTTCGCTGAGCGCCGGCGCGGAACGGTTTAGCGAATTGCGCGAGGTTTACCTCTTCGGCCCGGATGGAGTGTCCGGGACGGGGCGGCGCATGGAATTGGAATCGGTGTGGGATCACCGCGGCGGGCTGATTTTCAAGTTTCGCGGCGTTGACTCCATTTCGGACGCGGAAGAGTTGACAGGCGCGGAGGTTCGCATTCCGGCCTCGGCGCGGCGAGTGATCGAGCCGGGCGAATATTTCGAGTCGGATCTGGTGGGTTGCGAAGTTTTCGAGCGACTGACGGGCGAGCGAGTCGGCGTCGTGAAGGCATTACAGCAGTTTGGCGGGCCGCCGCTGCTCGATGTGGAAGGGCCGGACGGCTCCGTGCCGATTCCATTCGCGCGTGCGATTTGTCCGGTGATCGATATCGAGGCCCGGAAGATCCTGGTGGATCTGCCGGAGGGCCTGAAGGAACTGAGCCGCTGATGCTGTTTGAAGTGCTCACGATATTCCCCGAGTTTTTCCGGGGGCCGTTCGAGCACGGCGTAGTCGCCAGGGCGAAAGAGGCCGGGGTGCTGGACATCCGGGTCCACGACCTGCGGGACTGGACGCACGACCGGCATCGCACGGTGGACGACCGGCCGTTTGGCGGTGGCGAGGGCATGTTGCTGAAGCCCGAGCCGCTGTTCGAAGCGGTCGAGTCGATCTGGCCGGAGCGCACGGCGCGGGCGGAAGGCGGAGAGGCGCGGCGGAAGGTCGTGCTGCTCTCGGCCCAAGGGCGGTTGTTCGATCAGGAGACGGCGCGGCGTTTTGCTTCGCTCGACGGCCTGCTGTTGCTTTGCGGGCGGTACGAGGGCGTCGACGAGCGCGTAGCCGAGCACTTGGCGGACGAAGAGATTTCGATTGGCGATTACGTGTTGAGCGGCGGCGAACTGGCTGCCGCGGTCGTGCTGGACGCGGTGGCGCGGCTTTTGCCCGGCGTTCTGGGCAACGAGGAATCGGCCGTGAACGAGTCCTTCAGCGGCGTGCGGGAGGAAATCCTCCTGGATTGTCCGCAGTACACGCGGCCGGCGGAGTTTCGCGGTTGGAAAGTTCCGGAAGTGCTCCTGAGCGGGCACCATGAAGAAATCCGGCGCTGGCGCAAGCGGGCGGCGGTCGAAAAGACGCGGCGCTTGCGGCCCGATTTGCTGGCGCGGCAGGGTGTGTTCGGACCGGCGCGGCCGGGCGAAGAGGAATTAGCGGTTACTAAAGCAGGGAAAGAATCATGAATATCTCGGCATTAACGAAATTCGTAAATCAGAAGAAGCGCACGGACGTAGTCGAGTTCCGTCCGGGCGACACCGTCCGCGTTCACGTGAAGATCAAGGAAGGCGATAAAGAGCGCTTGCAGGCCTTCGAAGGCACCGTGATCGCACGCAAGAACAGCGGAATGGGCGAGACGGTCACCGTCCGGAAGATCAGTTTCGGACAGGGCGTCGAGCGCATCTTCCCGTTGCACGCACCGGTGGTGGATCGCATCGAGGTGGTACGCACAGGGAAAGTGCGCCGGAGCAAGCTGTACTACCTGCGGGAGTTGAAGGGGAAGGCCGCCCGCCTCAAAGAGCGTAACTGAAATTGGCAGCGCCGCCTAGAGTCAAGTGCCGATGCCGGGGAAGCCTGGAACGGGAAGCGCGCGCTTTGGGGTATCGATTCGTAGCGGGCGCGGATGAAGCGGGCCGGGGCTCGCTTTTCGGCCCGGTATACGCCGCCGCCGTCGTCCTCAGCCCGGAGCGCCCGGTGCGCGGGCTGCGGGACAGCAAAGTACTCGATGCCCGGCGGCGCGAGGATCTCGCGCGCGCGATTCGCGAGCGCGCCGTGGCGTGGGCCGTGGCCGCGGCCGACGCTTTCCTGATCGACCGCGTCAATATCTACCGCGCTTCCTGCCTGGCGATGGTGCGGGCCATCGAGCAGCTTTCGCCGCCGCCCGATTTTCTTCTGCTCGACGCCGTCCGCCTGGATCTTCCCTTGCCGCAGAAGCGCATCGTTCATGGAGACGCACAGTGCCAGGCCATCGCGGCCGCCTCGATCCTCGCGAAGGTATCGCGGGACGAGTGCATGGCCGAATGGGACCGGGTCTACCCGCAGTATGGATTGTGCAGGCACAAAGGGTACGGTACATCTGAACACTTGCAGGCGCTAAGCCGTTGCGGACCGACCATGCACCATCGCTTCACTTACGAACCCGTGCGAGCCGCCTGCGAGCGCTCGTTTTGGGCGGTCTTCGCATTGCGCGAGCAATTCCATTTCCGCTGGGAGCCGGCCGGAGCCGGGTCGAGGCGGGCAGCGGAGACCGGCGCATGGCGATAGAACAGCAGCCCGTGAATTTGGAGACGGTCCCGCCGCCGCGGGCCGAGCCCGTTCGCCGCTATCGCTGGTACCATCACGCGGCGGCGCTCGTGTTCGTTTTCTGCTGCTTCGAAGTAGGCATCATCCTCGTATTTATGCCCTGGCTCGACTGGTGGCCGCGAAACTACTTCGCGGCGCTAAGCCCCACGTGGTACGAGTTCTGGAGCAATACTTACCTGCGTGGCGCGGTGAGCGGACTGGGGCTCGTGAACGTTGCGATCGCGTTTTCCGAGATGTTGCGGCTCAAGCGTTTCCGCCGCCGGTGAGGGTACGGCGGGCCGCAGCCTTGACCGGCGCGGACCCGAAGCGTTCGAAAACGATTTTTTCGATAGAATAATTGACTTCGGGGGCAATATTGAAACTCACTAAAGCGGGCGCCGGCGGCAAGGTGGAAGAAGCGAAGAAGCCGCGTAGCGGCGAGCCCTCCCGTAACGCCATCGCGGAGTGGGCGGTCACTATCGTCCTGTTGCTGTTTGGCACCACGTCGCTGGTGCAGGCCTTCGTAATCCCCACCGGATCGATGGAAGATACGCTGCTCATCGGCGATCACCTGCTGGTCGACAAACTGGCGTATTCCCCGGCGGACTCCGCGATCGCGCACTTATTGCCTTATGAGGAGCCCAAGCACGGGGATATCATCGTGTTCCGCTATCCGGTGGACATCCGCCAGACTTTCGTAAAGCGTCTCATCGGCGTTCCGGGCGACCGGATTCAAATGATCGACCGCGCCGTCTACCGGAACGGCAAGAAGCTGGACGAACCGTATACGTATCACAAAGTTCCTTGGCCCAATACATACCGCGACAACTTTCCCAAAGCGCCCGATCCCCAAGTTCTCGATCGCGGCATGGAGATGCTGGAGCGCAATCTCGTGAACGGGGAAGTAGTCGTGCCGTCCGGAAATTACTTCGCAATGGGCGATAACCGCGACCAGTCGCTCGACAGCCGCTACTGGGGCTTTGTGCCGCGCGAAAACATCGTCGGCAAACCGCTCATCATTTACTGGTCCTACGAAGCTAGCACCGAGGAACTATCGGGGCCGACGGTCAGCGTCGATCACATTACGGACCTGTTCATGCACTTTTTCTCGCGGACGCGATGGCAGCGCACTTTTATGTTGATCCACGGATACACGGGGAACTGATCGTGGACGATACCGGCGTCAACCAGCCTCTCGAAACCGGCCAAACGGCCGAAACGCCCGCCCAGGCGCACGAGCCGGTCGAGGCCGCGCAGCCCGCTCCGCTCGACGCCGTCCAGGCCAAACCGGAAGAACCGTCGGAGACGGTACAATCCGAACCCGCTGACGCAGTGCCGGCCGAGCCGGAAGCGTCCCCGCAACCTGAGCGGGTGGACGTAGTGCAAACCGATCCGGTGGAAACACCGCGAGCTGAACCCGCCGGCGCGGTTCAAACCGGTCATGTAGAGCCCGCGCAAATCGAACCGCTGGAAGACTCGCAAGCCGAACAGGAAATACCGAGGAATTGGATCGCCGAGTGGTGTCTCATGGCCATCGCTCTGCTGTTTGCGATGACCGGGCTTGTGCAGTCCTACGTCATTCCGACGGTTTCCATGGAGAGCACGCTGATCCAGGGCGACCACCTGCTGGTGGATAAGCTGGCGTATGCGCCCATTGGGCGGTTAAGCCGCTATCTGTTGCCCTATGAGCGGGTCAAACGCGGCGATGTCGTCGTGTTCCGCTACCCGGTCGATATTCGTCAGAACTACGTCAAGCGCTGCATTGGAATTCCGGGCGACCGGATCAAGGTCGTAAACAAGCGGGTTTTCGTCAACGGCAAGGAGCTCAACGAGCCGTACGCAATTCACCGCACGCCCTACATCGATTCCTACCGCGACAACTTTCCGAGTTATCCGAACGTGCATCTGGCCGAGCCGGCGCTGATCATGATGGAGAAGAACGTGGTCAAAGGCGAGGTGGTCGTACCGCAGGGCCAGTATTTTATGATGGGCGACAATCGCGATAATTCGCTCGACAGCCGTTACTGGGGATTCGTGCCGCGCGAGAACATCGTCGGCAAACCGCTGCTGATCTTCTGGTCTTACGACGCTCCGACCGAGCAATTGGCCGACCCCAACTTTATGAGCAAAGCGCACCTGATCGATCTGGCGAAGAATTTCTTCCGGAAGACCCGCTGGAACCGGTGCTTCCAGTTGATTCACGGGTATCCGCTGAACTGAAAACCGCGCCGCTCGAATCGACATGTCCAAATCGAACTATTACGGAATGATTATGGCCGGGGGCCGCGGGACGCGCTTCTGGCCGCGCAGCCGCAAGCGCCACGCCAAGCAGGTGCTGAACGTGACCGGCAGCCGGACGCTGATCCAGGGCACGGTGGACAGGTTGTGCCCGGTAATTCCGCCCGAGCGGCTCTGGGTGATTACCAACGAGTTCCTGCGCGACGAGATCGTTCGCCAGTTGCCGGAAATTCCCAAGCGCCAGATCGTCGCCGAGCCCGCGCAGCGCAACACGGCGCCGTGCAACGGCTTGGCCGCGCACATTCTGCACTCGCTCGATCCCGAGGCCGTCATTGGCGTTTTCCCGGCCGACCACGTGCTGCGCAAGCCGGCGAGTTTCCGCAAGCTTCTGCTTCCGGCCTATCGCGCGGCAGAGCGGGGAAGTCTGGTCGTGCTCGGCATTCAGCCTCGCTGGCCGGAAACGGGATACGGCTACGTCGAATTCCCGAAAGGCACGAGGCCGGAGAAGGCCGCCGCCCTTCCGGTTCGCGGTTTCCGGGAGAAGCCCGGTCTCGCGGCCGCAAAACGCTTTGTCAAGGCGGGCAACTTCTACTGGAACTCCGGCATGTTCTTCTGGCGGGCGGATGCCTACCTGGAAGCCATGCGCAAGTATCTGCCGAAGACCGCGACGCTCTTGGCCTCGCTGCCCGCGTTTTCGAGCCGCGCCTTCGCACGGCACATGCAAGAAGTGTATCCGCTGTGCGAGAACGTTTCCGTCGATTATGCCGTGATGGAGAAGGCCGCGAACGTGGTGGGAATCGCCGCCGGAGCGGAAATCGAGTGGAACGACGTTGGAAGCTGGCACGCCGTTTACGAACTGCTGGCGCACGATGAAAGCGGGAATGCCGGCAATTCGGGTCTGTTGGCTATCGATAGCTCGGGGAACTACGTCGATGCGCGCGGCAAGCTGGTCGCCCTGCTCGGCATCGAGAACCTCGTCATCGTGGACACGCACGATGCGCTGTTGGTGGCCGTACGCGAACGCGCGCAGGAAGTCGGCGAGATCGTCAAGTTGCTCGAAGCGCGCAAACGCCACGAATTGTTGTAGGGGGCTTCCGCCCGTCACGCAATATCGATATTGCGCAGCCAGTGGGACAGGCCTCCCGGCCTGTCCAGTGCATTTCTTCAAACCCCTACGCGCTTGCGTAAACCTTTTCCGCGGCCTCGGTTCCGCTCGCGTGTGTTGCGTAACCCTCCGCGCGCAACGATACTTCCAGGCCTTCCAGCAGCCGCAGAATGTTCTCGCGCTGCGCCGGCACGCCCATGATGCCGATGCGGAATATCTTGCTGGCGAGATCGCCGAAGCCGCCGCTGATTTCGATCGAGAACTCGTCGCGCAGGCGCGCGCGGACGGCGGTGCCGTCTATGCCATCGGGCACGCGCACGGTGTTCAACATCGGCAGACGAATCGCCGGATCGCTCACGTGCATCTCCAGGCCCATCGCCTCCAGACCCGCGACCAGCGCGCGATGTCCGAGGCGGTGCCGCTCCCAGCGGTTCTCGATGCCTTCCTCCGCGATGACCGCCAACCCTTCGCGGAGCGCATAGAACATCGTGATCGGCGCGGTGTGGTGGTAACGGTGCCCGCCCTTGTAATATTCGTCGAGCAGCTTCAGATCGAAATAGAACGTGCGGATGTCGTTCTCTCTGGCGCGCAGTATTTCGAGCGCGCGCGGGGAAAGCGTGATGGGCGAGAGTCCGGGCGGACAGGCGAGCCCTTTTTGCACGCAACTGAACCCAATGTCGATGCCCGTCTTATCGATCTCGACGGGCATGCAGCCGAGCGACGTGACCACGTCGGAAATAACCAACGCCTCCACTTCGTGAGCCGCATCGCAAAGCGCTTTGCCTTCCTGAAAGACGCCGGTAGAGGTTTCGGCCTGCACATAGGCGACAACTCGCGGCCGTTCGCGCAGGATCGCGGAGCGCGCCTCTTCGTCCGACGCGACCTCGCCCCACGGTTTATCGAACCGCACGACGTTCGCACCCTGGCGTCTGCCGATCTCGCAGATGCGGTCGCAGAAATAGCCGTTCGCGAATACCAGAAACTTGTCGCCGGGACTTACGAAATTCGTGATCGAGGTCTCCATGCCGGCGGTGCCGGTGCCGGAGATCGCAAGCGTGAATTCGTTCTTGGTCCCAAACGCGACCGCCAGATGTTTACGAATGTCCTCGGTAACTTGGAAGAGGAACGGGTCGAGGTGGCTGACGATTGGCTGAGCCATTCCCTCGTACACGCGCGGGTCTACCATACTGGGGCCGGCGCCCATCAGGAAGCGCTTAGGCGAACATAGAGCGGAAATCTTTTCGGGCATGACCTTTTATGGTCCGTAAAATCGAGTGAAGTGTCAAATCCGGGTTCGTATCGCGCTCCGGATGGAAGGAATGGAGGGGAGGCCGTCCGGCGGCTTTTGGCGCCCTTAGCAGCCTGTGGTGAATATCCGTTTTGTATCAGGGCACGCCTTCAGGCGTGCCGCAAGTGCCGTGTTATGAATGCGCCTTTAGGCGCTGGTATTTGGCGGTGGAGTTTCACCGCAACCTGCCAGAAGCTCCTATAGCGCCTCAATGTCATGATGCGGCTGCCGATAGACCGGGCCGCCTGCGCAATTTGCCGCGGCCAGGCTGCTAAAATAGTTCCTTTCCCAAACAGATGGCGGAATCTATCGTGTCGCTAGAAGAAAGTTTGCGCGAAATCGAAGCCGGCGCACTCGCGCGCATCGCGGCTGCCTCCAACCTCGAAGAACTGGAAGCCGTGCGCGTCGACGTGCTGGGCCGCAAGGGCACGCTCGCGCAAATCGGCAAGCAGATGGGCCGGCTGGCCCCGGAAGAACGCGCCGGCATCGGCAAACTCCTCAATGCCGCTAAGCAAACGGTTGAAAGCGCGCTCGATGGGCGCAAGATCGAGTTCGAGCAAAGCCAACTGGCCGTGCGCCTCGATAAAGAATGGCTCGACCTCACCTTGCCCGCGCCCGGTCCGCGCCCCGGCAGCCTGCATCCCATCACGCAGATCCAGCGCGAAATCGAGGATCTGTTCGTCTCGATGGGCTTCACCGTGCTCGGCGGTCCCGAGGTCGAATCCGAGTATCGCAACTTCGACGCGCTCAACATCCCTGCCGATCACCCCGCGCGCGATATGCAGGACACTTTCTGGCTCGATGGAGGCAACCTGCTGCGCACGCACACCTCGCCCGTTCAGGTGCGCGGCATGGAGCGCTTCCGGCCGCCGCTGCGCATGATCGCCCCCGGTCGCGTCTTCCGCAACGAAGAAGTGGACGCCTCGCACGAGCACACGTTCTATCAGCTCGAAGGCATGATGATCGACCGCGAAGTTTCCGTGGCCAATCTCATCTACTTCATGAAAACGCTGCTGAGCCACATCTTCCGCCGTGAGGTCACGGTGCGCCTCCGCCCCGGCTATTTCCCCTTCGTCGAACCGGGCTTCGAACTCGATATTCACTGCCTGATCTGCGGCGGCCCCGGTTGTCCCGTCTGCAAACAGAGCGGCTGGGTGGAACTGCTGCCGTGCGGCCTGGTGCATCCGAACGTCCTGCGCACCAGCGGCATCGACCCCGAGGAATGGAACGGATTCGCTTTCGGCCTCGGCCTGACGCGCCTGGCCATGATGCGGTATGGAATTGACGATATCCGCCTGCTGCAAGGCGGCGACCTGCGGTTCTTGACGCAATTTTAGCGTGGTGAAATTTTGAACCGTGACCGCTGGGAGCGAGGATTGTGGCGCACGCTCATAGCGTGCCGTGCCTACACTCGTGTGGGCACTCCGGCCGAACCGCTTGTGTTGTACCCGAGCCGCGACTGTAAAGGAGCGGTATTGCAGTGCCCGGCCAGTGGGACAGGCCTCCTGGCCTGTCCGTAATTTATCCACGGCCCTCGTAGGCCGCGCGTCGATGGTGTCTGAAACATATGCTTTTTTCCTATAACTGGATTTCGGAATTGGTCGATGGCCTCGATGCCTCTCCGGCAGAGCTTGGCCGCCTCATCACCATGAAGACCGCCGAGTGCGAGGGCCTCGCCGCCGTTGGCGCGCATCTCGATCGCGTCTGCGCCGCGCGCGTCACCGCCGTCGAACCGATCCCCGGCAGCCACAACGTCAAGGCCGCCATCGAAACCGGCCGCTACGGCGCGAAGACCGTGGTCTGCGGCGCGCCCAATTGCCGCGCCGGCCTCGTTACGGCCTACGTTCCTCCGGGAACCGCGATCCCCGGCCGCGAAATCGGGACCGCCGTCGTCAGCGGCATCTTGAGCGAAGGCATGCTCGCCAGCGGCGCCGAACTCGGTATCAATCGCGATGACGACGGCATCATCGAGCTCGATGCCGCGCCTGGCGCGCCCATTCCCGGCTGCAAGCCCGATAGCGTCATCGAAATCGACAACAAGTCGCTCACGCACCGGCCCGACCTCTGGGGCCATTACGGCATGGCGCGAGAAGTAGCCGCCATCCTGCGCGAATCCTCCGGGTCGAATCATAATCGCGCGGTGAGCGCATTGCGCGATCCCATCCGCCCCGGCCTGATCCCCGATGGCGCTCCGCAAGTCAACGTCGAAATCGAGGATTACGCCCTCTGCCCGCGTTACAGCGCGCTGGTCTTTGAAAACGTCACCGTGCGGCCATCGCCGCTCTGGTTGCAGTACCGCCTCGAATCCATCGGCCTCAACCCGATAAACAACATCGTCGATGTGACGAATTTCGTCATGGCCGAGCTTGCACAGCCCATGCACGCTTTCGACGCCAACCTGCTCCACGGTGGCACGATTTTTGTCCGCTCCGCACGCGATGGCGAACTGCTCGTCGCGCTCAATGGCGAATCCTATAAGCTCGACCGCTCGAACTTGGTCATCGCCGACGCGCGCGGCGCCATCGCGCTTGCCGGCGTCATCGGCGGCATGGATAGCGCCATCGGCCCAACCACCACGCGCATCGTCCTCGAAAGCGCCTGCTTCGCCGCGTCGAGCATCCGCAAAACTTCCTCGCGCGTGAAACTCCGCACCGACGCTTCCATGCGCTTCGAAAAAGCGCAGGACCCGGCCAACACCGTGCGCGGGCTCGCCCGCGCCATCGAACTTTTACGCGAAGTCTCGCCCGGCATTCGCCTCGTGGGCGGACTCGCCGACTGCAAAAAGGATTTCGCCGCCCCCGCGCCCATCGCGCTTCCGCTCGATTGGCTCGCCAAAAAACTCGGACGGCAACTCGCCCCCGCCGAAGTCTGCGACATCCTCGAACGCTTGCAATTCGGCGTCGCCGAAACCGCGCCGGGCACTTTCTCCGTCACCGTGCCAAGCTGGCGCGCCACCAAGGACGTCTCCATCAAGGAGGATCTGGTCGAAGAAGTCGGCCGCATGATCGGCTACGATTTCATCGCGCCGCAAGCGCCGCTCATGGCTGTCGTCCCGCCGCCCGCCGATGACGAGCGCCTCTTCGAGCGCCGAATGCGCGACCTGGTTGCCGCGCAGGGCTTCACCGAGGTCTACAACTATTCCTTCATCGGCGAAGAGCAAGCTCGCGCGCTCGGTTTCGACCCCGCCGCTCACGTGCGCGTCTCGAATCCCATTGCGGCCAATCAGAGCCTCATGCGCATGAGCCTGCTTCCCGGCATCTACGGCAACATCGTCGAGAACGGCAAGCAGTTCGATTCTTTCCGGCTCTTCGAGATCGGCCGCGAGATTCACAAACAGTCCGAAGGTTTGCCGCGCGAGATTCCTCACCTCGCCGCCGCGCTCTATTGCCGCGAGAATGGCGAAGCCGGTCTGTTCGAGTTGAAGCGTCTCGCGGAATGCATCGCACCGGGCGCGGAAGTGCAGCCCGCCGAGCCGCGCCTGTTCGAGCATCCGGCGCGCGCCGCCGAAATCGTCTGGCGCGATAACGTGGTTGGCCGTCTCTTCGAGTTTCACCCGTCGCTCGTCACCGGCCGCGCTGCCGTGCTAGATCTCGACCTCGAACTCATCGAACGTCTCCAGCCGCGCGACGTTTGCTATCGTCCCATCCGCCGCTATCCATCCAGCCCCTTCGATCTTTCCGTCGTCGTTCCGGCCCGCACGCTGGTTGGCGAAATCCAAAAGAAGCTCGCCGGGCTTGCCGGCGCAGCTGTCGAATCTATCGAATTTCTCCGCGAATTTTCCGGGCCGCCCATTCCCGAAGGCTCCAAAAGCGTTTCGTTCCGTTTGATCGCCGCCGCGCAAGACCACACGCTTTCGCCCGAGGAAGTGGTGGCCATCCGAGCCGGAATCATCGAAGGAATGCAGGCGCAAGGCTACGAACTCCGCGTCTGAGCGACGGCCAGATGTGACAGCGTGGACCGCTCCCTTACGGTCGCGGCTCATGACGGGACCGAACCCCCCGCGTCAGCAAGCGGATTTCCTGGCGCGATGCGCGCACTACGGTGCGATCTACCGGTGCCTGCGAAGCGCCGTTATTGCGGCAGGCCGTTATTGCCGGTGTTCAGCGTCTGCGTCGCGAATTTGCCCAGGTAGGCGGAGAGGCTTCCGTCCGCTTTCATCGCGAAGACGCAGCCGTCTTGCCAGATGCCGTCCAGGTGCTGGAACTGGCCGGGGGGATCGCCTTGGTTGCAGTGCACGTCGTGTACGCCGTTCCCAGTTGTATAGGGCGCGCCGAAGGCATACACTTTCGTCGAACCGGTCACCATGGCGACCAGCGCTTGGCCTGCCTCGTTGCCCGTCACGTTG
>Ga0187849_1003720_pt1 | contig 13148 bp, 14 predicted proteins | sample June2016WEW_4_10_2_FD_132412 | JGI IMG/M metagenome (GOLD analysis project Ga0187849, IMG submission 132412) | Peatland microbial communities from SPRUCE experiment site at the Marcell Experimental Forest, Minnesota, USA - June2016WEW_4_100 | ecosystem: Environmental > Terrestrial > Soil >... | reverse complement strand
TTCGGCCTTGAGGACGAGAAACACAGGAACAAGAAGATACGATCCTCCTAGCAGAAGTTCAATGGATAAAGCGTTGGACTCCGGATCCAAAGGTCGGAGGTTCGAATCCTCTCAGGCACGCCACTTCATTTTCCCCATATAAATCTGGATAATCAGTAAGTTACATCAAGAAACCCATCCATCCCGCTTTCAATCATATTCCCTAAGAAACCGCATTTTTCAGCATAATTCTGGACATTTTAGTGGACAGTTGGTTATTGCGCTTGATAAGTTCATCGCGTGGACGTAGGTTTATTGAAAAGATAAGAGGCGGATTGCCATTGCCCTAGGATGGAGTTTTCTCAAAGGAGGGAAGCATGCGTGATCCAGAAATATCGGAAAGAATTCGAATCCGAATTAGAGAGAGCAATCGAAACTACTCCCCGAAGGAGCAGAAGGCCGAGCTTCTTCTAAGAAATCAGCAATTCTTGGAGGAGAGGGAGCGCAAGGGGCTTCCTTTACGCCATCCTGCCACTGATACAAGATGGGAGTTGACCGAGTATAACGCCGAGTGGCAGAACTTCAATTACCGCTGGTGGATTGACGGTTATTGGGATGGTTGCGATGCGACCCTTTGGGAGCACGTCATGATGGAGCCAGGAGTGTTCTTCCGTGATCCAGATTCAAGGATAGTGTGGATTCTAAGCAGAGATTACGAACAGCCTTGCGCTTCTGATCAGAGTTCGGATACAGCGGCCCTCAATATCGCTGATGAAGGCGCGTTCATCTACATTAAAATAAATCCATGGACTCTAAAAGAGAATCTTCGAGAGCTCGAGCCGATGATACGCAAACTTCGAAAAAAGGTTTTTCGATATTCAGTGAGGGAGATGCATAATTTCGGGCGAGATCTCTGTTGGTATGACCTTCATTTTCAAGATGAGTTTGGAAAGCTTCGCTATGGTGAAATTAGGATAAATTGGAGACGTTTCCATCCAAGCCGTAGCTTGCCACATCGAGAAAGACTTACAGCAGTCGAACAAAGAAAAATTATAGCAGCTGAACGGAAAAAAATCATAGCAGCTATAGGACGAATCCGGACTTGCATAGAGCGCTTAACCCCGATCCCTGCTCGTTTCTCCCCCCGTCCGTAGTCCCCAAGGGAAGTCTGCTTGCTCTCTATTCCGTTTTGTGCCCCCCTTGTATACATTAACTGGCCCAGTTAAAGTATACATAAGTAGTAGAAAACAAACAAATTAGCTTGACAATTTGGTATAAAAATGGTAGATTCAAGATGACCATTGAAGACGCAAGAATGAAGGAGAAAGCATATGAGCCTCGAGCGACGATGGCTTAAAGTGTCGGAAACCGCCCAGTACCTCGGCATGAATACTAAGAGCGTTTATCGGAGTTGTAGCGCTCGGCTAATCCCTCACTGCAAGATTCGGGGCGTTGGTATCCGAGTCGACAAACATGCGCTTGATCTGCTGCTCGAGCGAAGAGGAATCGGGCCAGAGGAATACCGCCAATCATTGGGTGAGAAATAGGCGACGATACACATGAGAAATACGCGAGACTGGCAAGACAGCGCCCGTAGTAAGGCCTTTTCTGAAATATCTTTAATAAAAAGAACAGAGAATGGGAAATCCTGAGAGTCGGGAAGGGGCTAAAATCTCTCTAGCCCCTCAGGAAAAGGGAAAAAGGCGATCTCGAAGTGTATTTCGTCGAGAACTGGCCTTGCGGGTATATGAGAAAGAAGGAATTAATCCGCCTTTAACTGTGGATGAATTGAGATACAACGGAAGGTCAAAGGGATTTCTTGTCGTCCCCACTGAATTCGTTTTCTCTAGTAGACACCTTTCTCTTGGCGAAAAAGCGGTCTGGCTCGCAATCTTCCTCCACAACTGGAATCCTGACCCCACCTACCGGGTGTCTTGGCCTGGTCGAGAGCGACTCGCTTTAATTGTGGGAAAGAGCGTCAGGCAGGTCAGCACATACCTCGGCGGCTTGCGTAAGAAAGGCCTTTTGAAAACGAAGCGTCGGTTGGATCGGACAAGTCTCTATCTTCTCTGGGATCCGCCTCAACGTTGGATGGAAGAAACGAAAAAGGAACTCGAGAACGAAAATCTGAAAAGAAGGGCAAAGACTGAACGACAGCAAAGACTTAAAGAGATTAAGGCTGAGGGGCCTTGTCAGGTAGAATGGGCAGAAAACTGCAGAAACGAAGAGGAAGAAAGTTGCCTATAAATACGATTAGCTTTAATAGGATTAGCTTGCTGGAGGAAGACCAAGAGGTCTTCCTGGTCGGCGCGAACGCAACAGCGCCCGAAGCGGGCGCCAGGCCCATGCCTTCGCTCGCCTTCGCTCGCGGTTGGCATGGGCCTGAGCAAAGATCAATTCAATCCCAAATCTGGGGGACTCCAGCGGCTGAGACCTTTGAGGAGGAGAGCTATGAACGAGAATCCTGAACGGATTACCGGCCTTAAGAAAGCCTCAACCGAATTCTTTACCGTTCACTCGCAGATAAGGCGAGGAATCCAGTATGTGGGCACTCGGCTCTCGAGCATCAAAACGGCTGGCGAAAGCACGTCCTCCTGCAACGGCTTGACCTTCAGTATCTTTCTGCCGGCCGATCTGAGAGCGGGCTCTAGACCGTTCCCTAGAGAAGGCGGAAAGTTGGAATTAAGATGACAAGAGCTAAGGCCATAAAACGGTACTGCTATGAGTGCGCTGGAGATAGCACGGTAACCGTCACACTCTGCCTCAACTTTAAGTGTTTCCTCTGGCCTTGGAGGCTGGGAGTATCGATAACCTCGAAGTCCTATCAGGCTCGGGTGGAAAAAGCCCTTAAAAACCACCAGGATTGTATTCAGAATCTTGCGGGAGTCGAAGTGGATGTCAGTCGCTTTAGTTTAAAACACACGATTTCTGCTCGCAGGAAGGGCGAACGCAGCTCGGGCAAGGGGGGAATGGCGGGGGGACCCAAGGATAGGGCAAAAGCCCAGGAAAATGCTGCCAATTTTGAAGAAGGAGGTGGCCCATAGAGTCGAAAGCACCTTATAGCTAAAAGTCAATGGACTTATTCGAGATTTTCTCGAAAATGAAAAATCTATTAAGGAGGAACATAAGATGGAAACAAAATCGACGAAAAGTAGTTTTGTAGGGGAAGTAAAGAGACTGGTTCCATACGCTTTTCTTAGGAAACATGCAGGAATACGATATGACAAGAAAAAAGAGAGGATTGTTTGCTTCATTCCGGAATGTCAATTGCGACTCATGCTTCGCGACCTGGGATGCGAAGTGGTGGGTCCCTCGCCCCGTAAAAAAACGAAGAAACCTCAACGCGACGGTGATGTAAGAAAACTGCAATATGGCAGTTTCCTTGTAAATTAGAGCATAACGGAGGAATGAAATGCTTAAAAGAAATCATGAAGAGCAGTCAAGAATGGACATCCCAGAAGGTTGCCCGCAGAAGGCTTTTATCTACGAATGGAGAGATAGAAGCAACGAGCGTATCTGCTATGTCGAGGTTCTAGAAGATGGCCAATTGCTCTCGTATAGGTGTTGGGATAAGGATAACAATTTACTCTATGAGCGCAGATTCATTGAATTCGATAGTGACAAAAAGCTTTGGTTTCTCCCGACCCCAAAACAGCCGTTTTTTCTAAACATCGGAAGTACCAAATGCTATAATTTGGGAACATCAAAAATCGACCCGGAGAAGAACGAAAAATGTGTCCTAGAGGAGGAAGAAGAGAAATCAAAGAGGGATAAGACCATTTGGTATGATTTTCATGACGAACATAACAAACGGAACTATGAAGTTGGCTTCCACATTGATGGAGACATGGTTGGATACTGCACTTCTGAGAGCACTAAAAATGACCCTCTTTATCAAATAGTTCCTAGCTCGGGTTGTGAGCACTATGAGGAATACAAAATAGATGGAAAATGCGTGCTAGTAGGAAAAGGCTGACCTTCCTCAATGGACCACCCCTGAAGTGAGATTTTCAGGCATTGGACTTGCCCTCTGGTTTGGTCCAGTTAGTAGGGATGAGGTCCTCTGAGCTTTTGATGGAGGAAGTGGTACACAAGGAAAATACGTCGTCTTTTTCAGTCCCGCAATTGCGAGGTCGCCATTTGCTCGTAGGGAAGCTAGCACTTCTAAACGGCCCCATTTATGCTAAGCTTTTCAACCATGCCCATCATCTCCCCGGCACGGTGTCATTATCTTTAGTTGGATAAAAGCATCAGGACGTACGAAGCAATAGCACGCATATTTCGTCAGATAGACCTAAGCCCAATGGAGTCGTTGAAAACACCACCTTATAGGTGGTACATTTATACGGGTATATGGGCAGGTCAGAGCATTCATGGGTAAGCCGAGATGGATACATAGTTTAGAAATCTCTCTAGCGCATAACTTCAGGCAAGAGGATTAAATTGGGCAAGCCGTTTATCCGTGAGCTTCATCAGCTGGAGGCTACATATTCGGCTGCGCTTTCAATAAATACGACGTCTCTAAACTCAATACTGTCTGATTCCATGCGCTACCCACTGGTGGCCGTAGGGTCAGGAGGGTCACTGTCTGCAGCCTATTTCGCCTGTCTCCTTCATCAGAAGTTGGCAGGCAAGCTAGCTAAAGCTTCAACACCTTTTGAGATACTATCATTGCTAGCTGAAACCGGTTCTCGGCGCTGCCTTATCGATAGTAGTGTGCTCTGTCTGAGCGCGGGAGGCTCAAACACCGATATTAATCGCGCTTGGCGTGCGCTTATTGATGCCGAACCACGTCACTTGGCGGCCGTCTGTGCACGAAAAGGAAGCGCCCTCGCCAAGATAGGGAACAATTTCGAATACGTAAGAATGTTTGATTTTGAGCTCCCCTCAGGAAAAGACGGATTCCTTGCGACTAACTCCCTAATCTCATTTCTGGTTCTCATAGCAAGGTCGTATTATCAGCTGCTAGACAATGCTTCGGTATTGCCTTTAACTTTGTGGAAATTGCTAGGCAACTACAATGATCTCAATTCCGCCCTCAACGACCTTCGTTACAAACTGGGCCCTTTCCTTGAGCGTGACCATCTTGTTGTACTTCACGGCGTTGGAACAGAAGCTGCTGCTTGCGATATCGAATCCAAGTTCACTGAAGCAGCGCTTGGCTCCGTTCAGCTCTCGGACTTCCGCAACTTTGCCCATGGGCGGCATCACTGGCTGGCCAAGCGTGGTAACACTTCCGCCGTCATTGCCCTGGCAGGGGATAGTGATCTAACACTCGCAAAAGGAACAGTGAGCTTGATCCCATCTTCGGTACCCTCAACTGTCTTCCACTTTCCTGGTGACCCAGCACCGAGTGCCATTGCAGCGATAGTGACCGGTTTTTTTATAACTGCCCTGGCCGGCGAGATGAAGGGTATTGATCCCGGCCGACCCGGCGTACCCTTCTTCGGTCGCCAGATATTTCGCCTCGGGATGGGTGCCCTCGGCGGAAGTACAAAGAGAGAAAAGGCCCCGATTCTACGGAAAGCAGCTGTATGCCCGCATTTTTCCTCTGAGCTCGTGAAGGCCCATAATACATTTACGCGCTCCTTAGGGCTTACCACGTTCCAGGCGCTTGTGCTCGACTTCGACGGTACGCTTTGTAGAACCGCGAATAAAGCCGGGCCATTAGATGTGCGGATCGCAAGAGAGCTACTTCGCTTGCTACGTGCCCGAATCCCAGTGGGAATCGCTACTGGGCGCGGCAAATCTGTCAGAAAATCCTTGCAGGAGGCACTACCAAAGACTGTTTGGGACCGGGTCATAGTTGGATATTACAATGGAGCCGAATGCGCTCCGCTGAGCGCAAACTCAGCCCCCGATGGAACTGATTGCGTCTGCGCAGAGCTTGACGCAGTCGTCATAGCCTTGGCTGCTGATAGTAATCTCAGACAAATAGCCGCCACAAACGTCCGAAAAAGGCAGGTTTCGCTGGAACCCATGCAAATACGTCATCTGGATGTTCTATGGGAGCTTGTGGGCGAGCATATCTCTAGCCTAGGCAAGGAATGCATCAAAATGGCAATGTCCGCCCACTCAGTTGATATTCTGGCGCCGGGCGTATCTAAACGGAACGTGGTTGCTGCTGTCAGACCCTCCTGCTTGACAACGAAATGTCCGTCTGTGCTATGCATCGGGGATCAAGGCCGGTGGCCGGGGAATGATAGCACGATGCTGTTGGAAGCCCATTCATTGAGCGTGGACACGGTTTCTTCTAATTTGAACACGTGCTGGAACATCGCTCCTGCGGGTTACCGAGGGCCACAGGCTACTTTGTTCTATCTGAAATGCCTTGCTCCGAGACACGGCCAGTTCAGTTTCCAACTAAATCGAGGTATGAGGACATAGCTCATGAGAGAAGCTCTTGCGGAACGCCTTCTTGCCAAAGTTATGCATTGGACAATTGAAGACGTGGCTACTGAGCGTCCTCTGCTTCAGGCAATGGCAGCTCTTAAGTATGATGAGTATCAGCAGTTTGCTCCCGGGATGCGTTTCGTCGAAAGCCTGGCTCTATGGTTACGGCAATTCAACTCTGACGAAGAGCGCCGTACGGCATACGACTTTGTGAAGTCCAGGCTAGTCTTCTTTTCTTCAGCCGAGATCGAGCATCTTGTCTCGATTGCCTATCCGGACCATATTCGACCTCTGCTTATTCGCCGAGCTGCGAAAACTAAACGAATTGCCGAGAGCTATGTCGCACGCATCGCCGCCAGCCAAGAATATCGAATCCTACGCAGGCAGTGCTTGTTCCTGGGACTCAGTGATGGAGCCTGCATTGACACATTCAGACGTTCGACGAATGCCGAACTTAGCCATGAGCAGATTTGGCAAACCTATGATATGTCCCCAGAGAAGGGTGCGGGCCTTTTATTCCAATTGCGCAAGGATCTTGGCCCCAGCGGAGGAACAGACACAAGTCTTTTTCGAATGATATTTCTATTGGACGACTTCTCTGGAAGTGGCAGGACCTATCTCCGCACGGAGAGTGATGGAAAACAGCTTGCGGGAAAAATAACAAAATTCCGTGACCAATTACGTTCATCTGATAGGCTAGGCAAGTTGATTCACCCCGACGATCTTTATGTGGATATCGTGTTTTATATCGCAACAGAGCAAGCCGTTGATCACCTGCGCCCTCTGCTCAAGGATCTATTCCAGGAATGGTCGGGGGTCAACTTTGATATTCATGTCGTGCACTTGCTTGACAGCAAGGTCAGCCTTGACGCTGAACGAGATGCTGGCTTCCTCGGTCTTGCAAAAACGTACTATGATAAGAGCGCGGAAAACGAACACACTTATAAGGGTGGAACTGACGTCAGACGAGGTTTTGCGGGATGCGGCTTGCCTGTGGTTTTAAGTCATAACACCCCAAATAACTCCATGTTTTTGCTTTGGGCAGATCCTGAGAAACATCAAGTACGTGGTCTTTTCCCCAGGATAATTCGGCACAGGAGTGATTCTTGAGGGAGCCCCGTAATCCGTTCCGGTTGAGAGCCTCGGAGGACACGGAGTCCCATGAGACCTTCGTTCGGCTCTTTAGCCCGGAGGCCCTGGATGTCCTCCAGGCAGATGAGCTCTGGAAGCGTCCCCAGATAATTAGAAGTGCCCCTGGTGGCGGAAAAACGTCACTTCTCCGGCTATTTACTCCCTCGTCGCTTAGAACCATCTATTCGCTCAGAACTCGGGATTATATGAAGGATCTTTTTAAGAAACTGACCGCAATGGATGCGATGGGTGACGATGGTCCACATGTCTTAGGAGTGTATCTCAGTTGTGCGCACAGTTTTGCAACGCTTGATGACCTTAGTATAGAAGACGTAAAAAAGAAGCGCCTATTTCTTTCGTTGTTGAATGCCAGGATTATACTTGCGACGTTGCAGAGCGCTCTTGACATGAAGCAAAAGGAATATCCGGGTGACCTAACCAGCATCTCTTTGCCCGTTCAAAGCATCACGACTCCTATCTCTGACTTGCCTATTGATTTGACTGGGAAGTCTCTCTACGAGTGGGCCCAACGCCTCGAACGTGCTATATGTGATGCTCTCGACAGTTTTGCACCGCTGTCAGAAACGCATCTACCAGGACACGACTCGCTTGTAGCATTGCAGGTGCTCGGCGGCCAGTCACCCCAATTTGATCACCATTCTATCGCAGATAGGATTGTGCTTCTATTAGATGATGTACACAAATTGGCCGCGAAACAACGTGAGTGGCTTCTCGATACCATTCTGACTATGCGATCATCTACGACCGTATGGATAGCTGAACGCTTGGAGGCACTGAATGTCGATAGGCTTTTGTCTGGCGGAGCAACGAAGGGGAGAGATTATGATGAGATTACTCTAGAGGACTACTGGCGGGGCCCTAGGGCTCAAAAGTTCGTAAAGTTAACTTCGAGTGTAGCCGACAGGCGGGCGAGTGATGTTCGTGATGTCGAAATGGGCCCATTTGCTTCTTGCCTTCAGGATTCTCTTGACAGTATTAAATGGGAGGATGTCTTTAGCTCAAGTACTACGGTGGTTGCCAGCCGAGTTAAGGAAAGGGCTGCCAGCTACCAACGATTCTCGGAGTGGATTGCAGAACGAGAGGCCGGCGGCGGGACACCCCGGGAACAACTTCTAGCCTGGAGAAAGCTGGAGATACTCATTGAGAGGGATCTACGGAAGACACAAAAGACCTTTGACTTCGAGCTGGCCGTAGATGAATTAGTGCATCGAGAGGATGCAAGTGTAGAAGGAGCTGCCGAGCTGTTTTGTGCTCGTGAGTTTAAGCTCCCATATTACTACGGGCTGTCACGATTGGCTTCTTTAGCATCCTCGAATATCGAGCAATTCTTAATGTTAGCAGGAGACGTTTTTGAAGAATGCGTATCAGCTGTGCTGCTCAAACGACCTCCTGATCTTCCACCTGAGCAACAAGAACGAATCCTCCGCAAGGCAGTCGTGGAAGCGTGGCGACGACTGCCTGATCGGATTCCTTATGCCACTCAAGTTATGCGTTTCCTTGAATCTATTGGAAAGATGGCTGTCTGGGAAACATACAAACCTAATGCACCATATGCGCCAGGCGTGACAGGGATTGCAGTCCAAATGTCTGAAAGAGAAGTCCTACGTAAATCAATTGGGAAGTCTTCTAAAGAGAATCTTGGATTTCTTGCGCAAGTCATTGCAACGTGCATCGCCCATAACCTGCTTGAAGTCAACCTTGACCAAAAGTGCAAGGGGCAGTATTGGATGGTAATGTACTTGAATCGCATGCTTTGCATGAGATTTAACCTTCCCCTCCAGTATGGTGGATGGCGAGAACGATCCGTATCCGAACTTGTACCCTGGATTGATAAGGGCTTTATAGTATCTAGTGGTCGGTCGAGGCTTCTATGATGAGACCATCGGCCAACGGAGCCAGTTCCCGTTGGGATCACTATTTCCTGCGGCGAGGTAATGAATGTCCCGCTTTTTGGAAGGAATATTTATCAACATCAAGTCATAGCCTTCTCTTCATCCTGGGGCTGGGATTTGATCCCCGCATGTGTCTTGGCCTTAAAATGCTTATGCATGTAACACCTGGTTGCGTGAAGGAGAGCTTACTTATAGAGTACGATGAAGGAGAAAGCTCACCGTCTCATCGATACAGTGATCTTGTTGCGAAAAACCAAGCTGATCTTCTTGATTTAATGGGCAGGGGTGGTGTAATAAAGAAGGCTCAGGTGTCGATGTGGTCTGCAGATCGAAGGCGGCGAATAGGGTCGAGGCGGGCAAGCGACGCTATTCAAGCCGCTACCATAGAAAGATTTACAGATGTCATAGTCGACATAAGTTCAATGCCAAGAGGCATATTTTTCCCCATTATTGCAAAGATACTATACCTTATTGATACAGCAAGCGGTGGGTGCCACCCCGTGAATCTTCATGTGTTCGTCCCGGAACAGATCTCGCTTGATAAGAAGATTCAGGAAGAGGGGATAGATGACGATGCCTCATATATGCATGGGTTCACGAGCGATCTCGTTCAAGAATCCACAGCAAGTGTTCCCAGAATTTGGATACCAGTCCTTGGCGAAGGCAAAGTAGAACAACTAAAGCGCCTCCATGATCACGTGCGCCCCGACGAAATTTGCCCCGTTCTCCCTTCTCCCTCTGTGAATCCGAGAAGGGCTGATGATTTAGTTTCAGAATATCGCGAGTTGCTTTTCGATAGGCTCCATGTTGAACCCCATAACTTCATATATGCAAGCGAGTGGAATCCCTTTGAGGTATATCGTCAAATCTACCGAACTGTGGAGCGATATAATAATGCCCTTGAGGCTTTGGGTAAGTGCAAGGTCGTTATGTCGGCTCTTTCAAGCAAGCTTTTATCGGTGGGAGTTCTTTTAGCTGCATACGAAGCCAAAAGAAAGGACTTCATGGTCGGAATTTCCCACGTTGAAACCCATGGATACAGAATCCAAGAGCCTACTGAACCGTGTGATCCTGAGTTATTCAGCCTTTGGGTCGCTGGGGAATGTTACAATGTCTAAAAGAAGTGAAATGCCTCAGATGCCTGCACCAACCTGTGTTGGCACTGGTTTGATCGCCTTGGACATGGTCACGAATGGCGATCGGGGTGAGGCTCCGCGTTTATGGGCAGGCGGTTCGTGCGGAAACGTACTTACAATTCTTGCCTATTTAGGATGGTACTCATATCCAATCGCTCGGCTCGGCAATGACAAGGCGGCTAAAGCTATTACCAAAGACATAAGCAAGCATGGAGTAGATACACGACACATAACGTATGATGAGTCCATAGACACACCAATAATCCTTCAGAGAATTCTGACGGCACCGGATGGCAATCCTACTCATAGGTTTTATTGGGTGTGCCCTAACTGCGGGAACTGGCTCCCTCGGTACAGATCTGTTTTGCTAAAGCAGGTCCAAGCTCTCGTCGATGGCTTGCCCAAAATGACGTGTTTCTACTTCGACAGAGTGTCGGCAGCCTCCCTTCACTTGGCCGAGAAGGCACGGAACCAAGGCGCATTAGTCGTTTTTGAACCAACAGGAATCGGAGAGGACGAGCATTTTGATAAGGCCATATCTCTGTGTGACGTGTTGAAATACTCAAACGAGCGCGCCAAAATCCTAGCAAAATCCATTTATGAATCTTCAGCTCAGCTGGTGATCGAAACGCTCGGGGCTGAGGGCTTGAGGTATCGGCTAAGGAGAAATGGGCAATGCGGCGAGTGGAAGTTTCTTTCAGCTTTCCACGTGGTGAACCTCAAAGATGCTGCGGGCGCCGGAGATTGGTGTACTGCGGGGCTATTGGACAGGCTTGCCAGGGAGAATAATCCTCCGTTTGGGCGTGTTGGCGAGGGGAAAATAGTCCGTGCTCTTCGATTTGGGCAAGCCTTGAGCGCCCTAAACTGTGCCTTCGAGGGGGCTCGTGGAGCCATGAATCACTATAACAAGAAACAGTTTACCGCAGAAGTCCAGGCAATCCTAGAGCGAAAAGAAGCCAGTGCTTCAGCACCAGATTCCCTCTCTCCCGAGGCCAAGAAGGCGGCCCAATGCGTTTGCCCGGCGTGCCAAGCGGCTGTGAAGAGACCTAGGAGAAGAAGTCGCTGGGCCATGGTCTTATAGGAGAGCCTTAGCCGGCTAATATAGCGGCAAGTTAGGGCTCCCAGTACGCCAAGAAAACTTCCGAACATTACAGCGCCCGGATAAAACCCGATAAGGTACTCGTGCGTGTAATGACTGAAATACTTAAGAAAGATATTTGGGTACTTCTCAAATCGGCTAAAAAAAGGCTAATGCTTCTGAGACAATCTTCCACGAAATGTCTGTTCTTTTATAGCAGCCTGAAAGCACAGAGGTTGACAAGTTACATCTTATATCCCATCATAATTTCGGAAGTCCTTCAATCGGTTTGAAGGCGGCCTAAAAAGGCTCCATTAGGTGCCCGGTCTGGGCATGGTTGGGTTAATCCTGAGAAGAGTCGTAAAGGAGGACTACTATGGATTCAAGGCTGTCAGTCCAGTTTAAGAGAGGTGGGAGAAGGCCCAGGTCGCATGGAGGGTATTCTTATCTCACAACAGGTAGTATGCCTGAGAACAGGTCCAACATCTTGAGATACCTGATGGCCGTCCGCGCGGGACTGGTCGAAGATTTGGGGCCTTGCGAAAGCGATTTGTCGACCGCTAGGATTGTCCTTATCGATAGGTCCATCTCTCTGCTCGGAATTCTTCGACTAATTGAGGAGCATGCCCGAGAAAACGGTGTTTTTTTTAATGGCGATTTATCGCCGAGCTTAAAAAATAACTACCTGGCTTACTGCAACTCTTTGCGTTTAAGCTTGGAAGCATTGGGATTGGATGTGAGAAAAAAGAATGAGGTCCTAGATTTAAAAGTGTATGCGAAGAGCAAATATGAGGACCGACAAGGAGCTAAGGAATGAATATCATTGAGTTCATCCAGGATTCCAATCTAATCAACGACCAGTCTTTATCTCCTGCTCAGAAGATGTCGCTTAAATCTGTATATGGATTGCCGTTGGATAGAAAAGAGAAAATCTTGTTCCGAAAGACTACTGGTCTAGTTCGGTATGTTTCTAAAGAGTGGGAAGAAGCGACTTTCATACTGGGAAGAAGGAGCGGTAAATCCGACAAAATCGCGTCTAACATTGCACTATATGAAGCTTGCGTAAGGGAACATAAATTTAGCAAGGGAGAAATTGGGGTAGTAATGCTGGTGTCCTCAGAGCTCAGGAGACAAAGTCGAATCCTGTATTCGTACATATTACATAAGCTGCAGGATTCACCTATCCTCTCTAGGATGATAAAAAATATCACAACTGAGGAAATTACGCTTAACAATGGCGTGACAATACAGGTCTATCCCTGCAACGTCGCCCGGATACGGGGAGCCTCCCTTATTGCATTCATAGGGGATGAGGCATCCTATTGGAAATACGATGGTCGTGATATCGATGTGGATGTCCTTGATGCAGCCCGGCCCGGTCTTTCGTTTCCTTATTCGAAGATGATAAAAATCAGCTCGCCGCATATGATGCGGGGCGAGATTTACAACGATTTCAAGAGATTTTATGGAAAGCCAAATAGTGATGTGTTAGTTTTTCAAGGCTCTACCGAGCTGTTC
>Ga0187849_1003714_pt1 | contig 13167 bp, 15 predicted proteins | sample June2016WEW_4_10_2_FD_132412 | JGI IMG/M metagenome (GOLD analysis project Ga0187849, IMG submission 132412) | Peatland microbial communities from SPRUCE experiment site at the Marcell Experimental Forest, Minnesota, USA - June2016WEW_4_100 | ecosystem: Environmental > Terrestrial > Soil >... | reverse complement strand
GAGGTCCTCTTTGTCAATCATGAAACCGTTCAGCGCTACATAGTCAGAGAAGGCGTGCGGTATCCCTCCGACGCAGATGACGTCGTCCACATTCATCGCAATCACATCGGCAGCCAAAGGCTCGAACCACTTACAGTCACCAGTCTCCTTGTAACAGAGGTAGGAGACCAGAGGTTTGCTGCCCGCCCCGTCCTCATGGAGGATGATCCCTTTCTTAGAATCGGATGGGTGCCTGACCACTGAGCAGAAAGCCTCGGGGAATAGATCATCGGTTATTGCCCGAAGGTATTCTATCCCTTTCTTGCTTACATCAACGCCCAGTGACTCGTATCTTGACGGCAATGCCTCCCAACCTCGTTGAGAACTGGATTCGTTTTTCTTCATAAAGGTTGCCTTCTGTGTCACGATCGCGCCAATCTCGAGGCAGTTCGGAAACCCAACAAGCTTTAATAATTATGGAGTCCCGATAATCACCTGTGAGATCGGATGAGTGAGGAGCTCAAGAAGTACGTCGAGGATGCCCTTCATAAGTGGATAATGAAGCAGATCGAGGAGGGCAACTTCAAAGCAAACCTCAGGATCGAGATAGATAGCCCCATAGAAGTAAAAGGTATGAAGGGCAGGGTTGTGGGCGAGATCATCTTATCGGAACAAGTTCCAGAGCGGCTTCCATCGATCCCTGCAGAGTATCCGAAGAAGGCGGAGGGAGAGTCCGCTGAGGCAAGCAGTGGAGAGCAGAAGAAAGAAGGGCGGGCTCAAAGTTCCGAGGATATGAGCCTCTCAGACGTTGACAAGCTGCTCAGGTCCCTGGGCGTATGAGCGTAATGGGCATCAAGGCTATTTTTTACTAGCTTTCGTGACGTCGATATGCAGCCCAGTGTGCATTTCCAACTCCTTCACCTTCGACTCGACTAAGCCACAGAGTGATGAGTCAGTGTATATGGTGAAATCGCTTCCTTGGCTTGCTGCCAGAAGCCCAAACTCCACAGCATGAAAACGGTAGTGGACATCAAGCTGCCTCTTCCTTGCTATCCTGCGTGCAGTTGACCCGAAAACACCCGAATGCATGTGGGAAACAGAGAGCAGATCGTCCCGAGGAGCCATTTGCTGGATGTCCTCTTCATCGACACAGACCAGCGTAATCTTGCCAACCGACTGGTTGGTCGTTGAGAAAAACTTTTGCGAGAGCTCGACGATATTCCGTGGGTAAGGTTTTTCAGGTGAACCAGTCCTCAAGTGGAACTGCTGGTTGAGGAGGAAGGCCAGAGGCGGCATAAGGCCGAGGTCGTGAAGGAGCTCAGCCTGCTCGAAGAACTCATCCGATCCACCCGAGAAGACCAAGCGCCCTGCATTCAGCGCCCTCACCTCGTCCGCCCACTCGTAAGCGGTCTCAACATCGTGTGTCGAGATGATAACAGTCAATCCCCTGTTGTTGAGTTCGTCAGATAGCTCCAGCAGCTCGTGCACCATCTCATAGTCGAGGCCAGCCGTCGGCTCATCCATGACCAGAACGTTTGGCTTCATGGCGAGCGCGCCAGCTAGCGCAACTCGCTTCCTCTCCCCAAAGGAGAGCTGCTGAGTAGGCTTTTCGCGGCTATTTTCCAGCCCTATCCATGATAGGGCTTCATCCACCCTGCGCCCAACCTCCTCCCTATTGAGCCCCAAGTTCAATGGGCCGAAGGCGACATCCTCCTCTACCGTGGCTGAAAAAATCTGATCATCAGGGTTCTGGAAGACAAGAGCTATGTTTTTGCGCAGTTCAGCCAGTGATGAAGAATCGTAGGAGATCTTCTTTCCTTCATAGAAGACAGTACCACTATCAGGTTTGAGAACGCCGTTGAGATGAAGAAAGAGCGTCGATTTGCCAGCGCCATTGGGGCCCAGAAAGACAGTCTTCTTCCCCTTGGGTATGTCGAGTGTGACGCCGGACAATGCCATAGTCACATTATCATAGGAGTATGAGAGATTCTCTGTGCGAAGAATTGGCTGTGGCATGCTGCATCCTCACAGTACGAGCCATCCAGACGTAAGATAGCCAAGGTAATACAGTATAAAAAAGATGGCGATCGGAACTATGACCCAGACTGCAGTCATCTTTGGAGGCGTCTTGAAGGAAGGGAAGCTTCCTTGAAAGTTGCGGCAGTAGAGGGCATATTGCCCCCTTTCAGCGAGATCCATGGAGCGGCTGAAAACGCAGGCTGTTATTATGGAGATTGTCCTGATTGAATTCCGCAACCCCTTGAAGCCCAGACGGCACTGTGCAGCAGTTATCATTAGCTCGACCTGATCCGCAAGCAGGAATGAGTACCGGTAAATTAAGACCGCCAACTCGCTGATGCTAGCTGGGAGACCTACCTGCCGCAGGGCAGTGAAGAAGTGGGGGATCGAGGTCGAAGATGCAAAGAAAAGAAGGATTGACAGATCAGCTACCGCCCTTAAGAAGACGAGTACACCCAAATTCATTCCTTCCCGTGTCAGATAAAGAGTCAATGGGCCCAATTCTGCGCTAAGGAGCGTCGACCCTGGGGTCAACAAGGCTATGATAAGGGCTCCAATCAGAATTACCAGCAGGGTATCGATGCAGGCAAATAGAAATATCCTTGGGAGGTAAAACTTGCTCGAAAGGCTGAAGAGGATTGTTCCAATGGCAAGAACAACCAATGGCACGGCAGGAGAGTTGGTGAAGAGCGTGGCAAGTATTAGCGCCAAAGAGAGAACAAGTTTCCCCAAAGGGGGCCAGTTCCTGAACGGGCTGTGGAGATAGAGCCTGTCCATGGAGGTCTCGTGCATTTATGGCCTCAACCTTCTCCATTCTCCTTCTTTTTCTCTTCCTGCTTCCGGGCGATTGATTCAGAGGGCGTGTGCCCTATGAAATACATTATTACAAATGTTCCAAGAACAACAGCTACGATTAAGAATAGTGTCTCGATCTCGGGAGGGAGCTGGTAGATCGGAGCGAACCATGATTTGAAACCAGGATAGGTATTTCTGATCATATTGCTGATGATATCGTCTGATCCCTGAGAGCTGGCATTGGCGTTGATGACGAGCACGAAGGCAATCATGGCAATGATAAAAGCCACTCCTAGTGCATATCTTATCGAAGCCCTCACATCTTGTCCCCCAGTATCTGAACGACAAGTTTCGGCCTTGATCTCTTCAAGTAGTCAAAGAATATGATGAAGAGTATTCCCTCCACTATTGCGAGGGGTATTTGGGTAATTAAAAATATCCCCAAAAAAGTTGTGAAGGATCCCATTATGCCTCCACTGGCCGAAGGGTATACGACTGCCAACTGCAGAGCCGTTATAACATAAGTAACCAAGTCTGCCACGACTGCGGTGGAGAAGACCTGAATTGCCAATCTTGCTTTGAGAAAACGGAGGATTCTGAAGGTTAAAAAACCCGCAGTCGGTCCAGCAATTCCCATGGAGAAGATGTTTGCGCCAAGGGTTGTCAATCCCCCATGCGCCAAAAGCAATGCCTGGAATATGAGGACTATGGCAGAGAGGAGTGATGTGGTTGCCGGACCATACAGGATAACTGACAACCCTGTTCCAGTTGGGTGGGAGGATGAGCCAGTCACAGACGGAATATGCAGCGAGGAGAGCACGAATATAAATGCCCCTGACACTGCAAGTACGAGCTTCTGCTCAGGTCTCTCGCGGAATATTTTCGCGACATTCCGAGCGCCCCATACCACAAAGGGTATCGCCACCAAGAACCAGAATAAACACCAGATAGGAGGCAAAAAGCCTTCGGCAATGTGCACATTCCATCACGCTCTTAAATAAACCATGATGACCCAGCTTAGACTTGTAAACGAATGATCACAATTTGTGAGGATGAATTTAGGTTTTCCTGTAGAGGATCTGCTAGGTCATGCCCTTCTTATCCAGAGCAGTAGCAGTGAAACCATACCTTTCAGGAATTGCTTTGCCTAACGTTTTTGTTATGTCAATGATCTTATTCTTGTCAAGCCCGACAATGATGGAGTTTATTACAAGGGTGCCCTCGCTCTGCGGATTTGCAAGCTCGCTCTTCACATAGACGCCATACTTCGCCCCGATTGTGTCAGCCTTGACCCAGCCGCCAGTGGTGTGCAGGATGCATTTGACATGCCCAATCATCGTTGCGCCCTGCTTGACGCACTCGTCGGCTATCTCCTTCATCAAATCCCGCGCCATATCTTCAAGTCTAATGGGATCTAGTGGTTGTGGGGCAACGAGCTTGAAGGCGATTCCATAACCCCATTCGTGGTCCACCTCGTAGTGCGGCAGCCCCCAGTTCGTGCTCATCTAGCCCACCCTACCGCCTATGGGCGTACCGCCAGGCTCGAGGAGGATCCTTATCAACTCGTCCATACCATCCCCCCTGACCACGGAAAGCCGGATTATCAGGGCGCGTGTATTTATCCCCCTAATCATCCTCTCACAATATCGAATTCTCTCCTCATCAACAAGGTCGACTTTGCTTATGGCGACAACATCGGCATTTAGCACCTGCCGCATGATGAAGTTATTGACTGTCTCATTTTCAAGCAATTCGTCGACCCTGAAGGCGTCATAGAGAACTATGACTGGACCAATCTCTATTTCAGCATCTGTGTCCCGGGTACTCATCGCTATGGCTACCTTCACCTGGTCAGGTATCGCCACTCCAGTTGGTTCAATCAGTACGAGATCCGGCTTGAAGTAATCCGCGAGGTCGACCAAAGAAGCGGCAAGGCTGGGGCCAAGCTCGCAGCAGATGCATCCACCTGCAATCTCCTTGACCTTCATTCCAGCGACCTCAATGACTTTTGCATCAACTGGTACGTCCCCTATCTCATTTACGACCAATGCCACCCTTTTTTTGTAAATTTGGGAGATCTTGCTTGAGGCTTCAAGCAGGATTGACGTCTTCCCGCTGCCCAAGAAACCAGCTATTTGGACAACCTTCATTTTACTTGAGCTCCTTGGATTCCAATGCTGGCCTTCCGGTGGCCGTCACTCTTATGTCGCTCCACATGAAGCCAATCTTTGAAAATACCTTATCCTCTCTTTTCACCTTGAACTCTATATCGATTGCGCCTGTCTTTTCTGCCTGTTTATACGCCTCTTCTTTGCCCATTTTTATCGCGAACTCTGCTGCGGATTCGAGGTCAGAGAAGACATGCCTCCCCGGGAAGACAACATAGCATTCAGGCATGACCTCCTTTCGCACGAGAAGATCGAAGGTGCTGACGACGTTCCCTACGAGCGAGCCTATGGCAGCTCCAACCTCATAGTGCTGGGGTATTATTGACTCGGTCTTCAGCCTTTCAGCGATCTGGGGAATGAAGAACTGGGCTGGCGCACCTATGCCCACGATGGGGACATTGAGTGAGCATGATACAGAGATATCGCCAAGAGATCCGCGTATAATTGAGTCAAGGATCTCCACCGCTGGGTTTGGCTTCTCTGAATTTTCCATGATCATGTTTCCAAGGGGGGTCTGCAGCTCAGCTAGCCGCAGTGCATTCTTCTGGACCATCAGGTCCCATACCTTCTCGTAAAGCTGATCCTGGGTTATGTTGAGCCTTTTTGCCAGGATCCCCGTGCCCAACATGGAGGCCTCGACGTCTCCCAAGGTAAAGAGACCTTTCACGTGCATGAGGTCTGTCGGCGTTAGACCTATCCTGGCCATGTAGCCGGAGTCCTCGAGCATACCGATCAGCAGGTCAACTGGTGTGCTCTTCAGCTCCTTCTTGATTTCAATAATGGTAGCAGGCTCAAGATTCAATACAGCATCAAATAATTTTTGCGAGAGCCCGCCCGCATCGGGTCTTCTCATCGCCTTCGAGGCGCTAAAGAAGTCTACCGTTTCGAACTGTTGCATCTTCCCCTTGAGGGAAGGGAAATCTTTGGATGCAAAAGCAAGCGGTATTACTCTTCTTGGTCCTACCTTGAGGATGCCCATACTGTCGACAGATATCCAGCTGTCACCACCATTTCCGAGGGCATCTGCGTCCACTGCCCTGACTCTGGTCTTCCACCCCGCTATGGTGGCGCCGCTCTCATCTATCTTGGGCGCACCGGCCTTGACGGAGCAAATGATGGTCGTAGTACTGCCGATATCCATAACTACCACATCTTCTTTGGATGATAGGAACTTCCCCCCGATGACGCTGGCGGCAGGGCCGGACTGGATCGTTTCAATAGCGCGTTCCATGGCAACAGCATCATTCATAAGGGCGCCATCTCCTCTCACAAGCATCAAAGGGGCACAGATGTTTCGCTGTGACATGGCAGCTTTTACGGACATTATAAGGCGCTCAACTATGGGCATTATCCTGGCATTCAGCACGGCCGTGACCGTTCTTTCATATATCCCCAGTTTACCCGCGAGCTCAAAGCCGCACACTACGGGCTTATTGGTGTGGCGGCTTATTATGCGCTTAACAGTCATCTCGTGGATAGGGTTTCTAACACTGAATAAGCCTGAGACAGCAAATGAATCCACGGCATCTTTACTCCTTTTCACCCCATCCTCGATAGCGTCCAAATCCAGCGGGCAGATCTCGATTCCGTCTGGTCCGTGCCCGCCATTAAAACTCATGATATTGTGAACAGGGAGATCCCGGGCATTTTCGGGCTTTGAAATTAACATGTCTGACTGCTGGAAGCCGAGGAGGATTAGTGAGACCTTTCCGCCCTTGTTCTCGATGATTGCGTTCGTCGCCAGCGTAGTTGCAAGGGAGACAAGGCCGATCTCTTCGGGGCGGACATTGCTACTGGACAGCACCTTGTCGAGTGAATTTATTATTCCCAACGAAAAATCATTGTAGGTGGTTGGCGACTTCGCCTTAGAGACTACGTGCCAATTCTTGAGATCCATGATAACGGCGTCAGTGAATGAGCCACCACTGCTAATGCCAATGCCAAACATGGAAGACCCTACAAAACTCTCGCTTTAAAACTTTGGTGTCTAAAAAAAAATAAAAAGGGATTATGTGTGGTGCTATGTCTTCTTGTAGGGATTGTACATCTTGCAGGCGTCAACCATGGCCTTTGCATTCAGCAACGATGCATTGGGTGGGAACTCACATCCCGAACACAGGAGGAAGCCTCCGCCAGCCGCGAGGGCATCGATCTGCTTCTTGGACTCCCTTAACACCAAGTCCTCGTCTCCCATGTAAAGCACGTTGGGGTTGTCCATCATTCCCAAGAGCACTACCTTCTTGCCCCACTTCTCCTTCAGTTCCTCAAGCGAGCTGATTCCATCTGGGAGGTAGTGGAAGGAGATTCCCAATGGATTGTACCACTTGGTCATTGTGTCGAAGTAGGTTGCGTTGCCACAATTATGTAGGATGACTGGGACGTTGCGCTTATGGCATTCATCTGAGAGTTTCACGCAGAACTGCCCTTCGAATTCATCGTAGACAGGTCTGCTCCATATGAACCTCGAGGCGAATAGCACATCTAGAACTATGGCGTGCACTCCTGCCTCTATCTGCTGAACCGTATAGTCGAGGAGCACATCATTGACTACCTTGAGAGCCTTCTTGACTGCTGAAGGGTTCCTCTTCAGATCGAGGCTCATTTTTTCCAGTGTTCGCATCATGGATAGCACCCCTGCCGGACCATACACGAAGCCCATTATGGCGACTTCCTTGCCCTTCTCCTTAGCTACCGTTGACGCTACCTGCACCGAATTCTTCATTCTGGTTGCCTTTTTGGCATCAACCCACTCGAGCTTTTCGTAGTCCTCTACGGTCTTGATCAGTGGATCTCCTTTGAAAGCCATTGTAATTGGCGTGCTCTCCATTGGATAATCGACCTTTTGACCCCACGCCTCACACTCGACGCTTAGGTCTGTCAGCAGCAGGAATCCATCGAACCCTAGGAGTTTCTGCGCTTGGATGAGAGACTTGGCTGTCAACTCTGGCTTTTTCGCCCATTGTGCATAGGTAATGCCTAGAACCCTTCGGGAGGCACCGCAGACTAGTGGTCCAGCTGGAACTCTATCCGATTCCCTGAAGGACAGTGCATCAACTACTCTTTCTAAAGATGTTTTTTCTGGCATGTTTAAGCCCCCTTCATTAGTTTTTCAAATGCCTTTACAGCCTCAGTGGCATCAACAGCATATGCATCTGCTCCGACATTCTGTGCGAAGGCTTGTGAAGTTGGTGCGCCCCCGACCATGACCTTAACCTTTTGCCTGAGGCCTTGCTCGACCAGCATATCCACAACATCCTTCATCTTGAACATGGTGGTGGTCATTAGCGATGACATGGCAATTACATTTGCGTTTGTCTCCTTTGCTTTCGTAACGAAAGCCTCTATTGGAACATCTCTGCCTAGATCATAGACCTTTACCGATGAAGCTTCCAGCATCATCTTGACGATATTCTTACCAATATCGTGGACGTCGCCTTCGATGACTCCTATGACAACACTGGCGGGAACAGTGGACTGGACCTTTATGTACGGTCTGAGAACATCCATCGCAGAATATAATGCCTCTGCTGAAAGCAGAATTTCTGGGATGAACATCGTACCGGCAGTGTATCTGTCACCTACTACCTTCATTCCCTCTTGGCATCCCTTGGTCAGAGCCTCATAAGCGTCCATTTGTGCGTTGAGAGCCTTTTGCGCCCAGACCTTTGACACATCTGGGTCTCCATCGATGACGGCCTTTGCTAGGCCAGCTAGGATATCTTCTCTTGTAGACATGAATAATTTTCTGATATTAAGGTGTAATTAAGGATTTTGGTAAAAAAAAGTTGAGGTTTTTAGAATAAACTCACCATTAAACACCATAGGGATGGTGCAACCGTCTACCATGAAATCAAGTTCTGCGCTAGGCTATGTCACAGCGTGTAAAACATCCTAGCCAATATTCATAAAACAAAAACTGCAAACGGTTACAGGGCTTAAGATTTTTCCTTGCCATTGTGCGAGTCATGGTTGCAGGTATCATTGTGGTCGCACTCTTCGCTTTCAGATTGTGGAGGCTGCTTCAGAGCTTCTTTTTGCAATTCTACAGAATTCAGGCGCTCAAAGGCGGAGAAACGATCCAAGGCATCTTTTCTGTAAACCGAGCTATGATCAAGGGCTTCAAGGACAATTCGGACCTCTTCCTTTGAAAAGTTGTAAAGCTTGAACGCGAGGGCGTCCAACTTCGCAAGAGTATCTGCAAGGTACCGCTCCACGCCGATGAGATTCTCTGGAACATCGAGGGGCTCGCTATCAATAATCTTGAAATCATATGTGACGTACTTCTCAACCATAATGTAGTTATGGAAATCGATTGCAACGGCCTTAAAAATGTAATCAGTCTGTCTTTCTGTATCCTGCTCTCTCAGAGGGACATCGGTCCCTTCCATAATGTCTTTAATGCTGGTGTGCTCCAACCGGTTAGCGGAGAGAATTGAGCAATAGACATGGAGCAAAAGCTCCTTCTTGCTGAAGGATAGGATGCCCAGCTGCGCGCTACCACTCAGGCTCTCACCATGGAAGGTCAGTGAATTGTCTTTGAGATCAGGCCTGACGATAATATGTTCAAAGGTTTTGCTGTACATTGGGTCGTCGGGCTGTGGTATTTCTGCCCTCAGAAGCCACTGTTCGAAGGCACCACTGCACTCCGCATGAACGCTTTCTACAATGACCTTCAGCCTCTTAGAATTAGACTTGAAGAATGCAGAGTAGGTGCGCCAGAGATCAATGTATGTGCGTCTCGCCTTCTTCAGGTTATAGGCGTCATTCGCGATTTTTTTCAGCACACTGTTGAAATTATCTTCGGGCATTATCAGCGGTATAGTGCTTATAGTTTTGGCATCCATTGTGATTTGTGTCTTGACTTTTTCCCCACCATACTTTACTAAAAACCAGACGACAGATGAATTCAGGAGCGCAATCAAGCATCTGGGATCGATGTCGATGGGTTCGATGTAGTATGCTCCACTGTCAACATAGTATGGGATGTTGACAAAGGCAAACCGGGGGTATTTGGTTACTGTGGCAGAGACTATTTTCTTTGGGTTCGTTGCTGTTTTCATAAGGCTGGGATCCAACAGCTTTGGAAGCACAACTCTTGCCTTTGGCTTATCAGCGTAGTAGAATGGCTCGATCTGGTCAGCCCCATACAGAGGTTTGATCCTTGACCTGATTGCTTCCAATGGTTCAATAGAGTCATACTCAGCCTGAGTGATTGTAGTAAAATCCTTAAGCTTGTCCATATCATTACGTCTTGCAAAACCCTGCCGATCCATGTACACCGTAATGCCAGAAGTGATTTGTTCTCTTGGAAGCCTAAAGTTCGATGCAGCTTGGATCTTTTCCAGTATTTGATAGCTCATGCTTTCTGGCATTTTTGATGGTTGATTCTGCTCTAAAGTATTGCCCTTCGTTCTGACCTCACTCCTGCACATTATGTGAATGAAAAATTCGAGTATATAAGTGATGAACGGGGATTATTTTAAAAGCCAAGCTTCTCCTTCACGAGTATCAGGGTAGTTCTGTTTTCAATTGTCTCCCTGTTGATTATGACCCATTTTGCCATATCACAGGAGAATCCATACGCTTTTTTCACCATCTGGTTGGTGAGGGGGAATGCATGCTCCTGAACCCTGTGCATGGCGTCTTCGAGGTTGCTAGTGATTTTGTTTACTCCGCTCACGAGCATCAGGTGCTTTGCCGCGTATAGATACGCACCGATCCTTGAGCCGGACATGTCGCAGGCGACAAGCTCGCCCTTGAGCGTTATTGCGTTGACACTGCCCAAGTAGTATTCGGCTGTGACAGACTTACGCCGGAGCTCTTGGCGCACTGAATCGTCTTTCTCCATCTGGATCTCTGCGTATAGGTCTTTCCAGTCATGTTTCCCTGACTTCAGGTACGCCTTGAACCCAATCTCCTCCAGTGTAACCGAGCTGCCGCTCATCACCTCTGCCCCGCGGGGGATGATTCTCTTTATATGTGCGAGAGCCTCCTTGCCATTTTCAGCCAGTATCGCATTTATCCCGTTTCTTTTTATGGCATCAAAGGTTGTTTTCACAGCCCCTTCGTCAGGCATCTTTGACCATTTTTCGCTCATCTTGAATCCCCCTAATCCACGAAGAACTCATCAAACAGAAAGAACGGATCCACATAATTAGAATCTTGCGTGGGGAAGAGCCCCCTTACAAAAGCGCCCTCTTCCTCCTCAGTTTCAACTGCTTTCTTTATTTCTACAGCTGCATTGTTTGCAATGGGCATAATTCTCTCCCCATCTTGGATTTTTTCCTTTGCAGCAAAAAGAAACGGTAGAAGGAAGAAAGATTAGGCTTTCTTGACTGCTTTCTTCTTCTCGGCTAGCTTGAGTATGCCCTGCACTATGCCGTTGATTATAGCCTCTGGCTTTGGTGCACACCCTGGTACATAGACATCCACAGGCACAAGCAGGTCAGGCGAGCCAAGTATGGCGTAGTTGTCCGGATCCTCGTTGTAGAAGAGGCTGCCACCACAGGCGCATCCACCGATCGCTACGACAACTTTAGGGTCGGGCACCTGTTCGTAGACCCTTTTTACCATGGGTATGAACTGCTTCGGCACACAGCCGGTGGCTATGAGGATGTCGGCGTGCCTGGGGGAGGGTACGAGCTGTATCCCGAACCTCTCAGGGTCCCACCTCGGCGAAAGCGCAGCGAGAGTCTCGATGTCGCAGCCATTGCAACCTCCACAATGGAAGTGGAAGAGCCACGGCGAGTAAATCCTAGACTTGGCCATTATTCCCATCTATTTTCCCTCCAGCCATACGTGCTTCTTGGTATGTGTGTCCAGCTTGTATGCCAGGGCACGCCTGCAGTCCGGACAGTACCCCTCTACCTTCTTGAAGTCGGCGGACACTACATCTTTTACCGCCGGGTGTATGTCCTCCATGAGCCACTCGTATGCCTTGTCAACGTACTTCTTAGGAAAGAAAGTCTTGCCGCAGTTCTGGCATCTTAGCAGATCAAGTGTCGTGTCCACGTAGTTCGCAGGATCCTCCCTAGTCAGGGCAAAGGGCTCGAACTTCTTGGACATCGTTAGAGCTTCTGTTGGGCACTCGTCAACACAGTGCTGGCAGAATGTGCATCTGAAGAGGAATATCTGGACAAGTCTCTTGGCATCCTGCTCGTTGTCGAATATCTTTGTGGCCATCCCCGAACAGACATTAGCGCAGGCTTTGCAGCCTATGCACTTCTCTTCGGATCTCTCAGGTATACCCCTCAGGCCATCAGGCACGGAGCTGACCCTTCTATTTGGAGCAGTATTTGATGGATACGTCAGGGTCATTGGAGAGCTATATTTCGCAAGCACTTCCAAAAGGATCTTTATTCTAGCGGACATTTCAGACCACCACCCAATTATAGCTCAAAGCAAGCGCCACCATTATCACCGCAAGGATTGCGAAGACAGCGATCAAAAGCCCGTAGGATCTCATGGCCCTATCTATCTTCCATCTGGGGTGTAGGACGTGCACTATGGACAGGAAGAGCACTACAACGATGGCACTGATTATGTAGACTGGAATCCAGAGGGCTGTCCCGAACATCGGAGCAAGGAAGAGGACAATGAAGAGCCCGACCATGTCATAGAACAGGAATCCTTTGGTAAGCTGGAGCATGCCCAGATATTTGCCAGAATATTCTGTATAGGGACCGCCGACTATCTCAGTCTCGGCCTCGGCAATATCCAATGGTTTTATGCCCAGTTTCCCTATCATCACAAGGAAGAGCAGCACGGCTGCAAAGGGGTTGAGGAGAAGCAATGGAAGGCTCGAGGTTGTGGCTATGGTCCATATGGAGAGAGTACCATAGGTCATGGCTGCCGCGAAGAGCGCAACAACAAAGCCTATCTCATAAACCAAGAAGATCTCGCTCTCCCTCCTTGCACCAATGGCGCTCCATGGAGAACCGCTCGAGGCAGCGCCGAGTATTGTGAACATTACGGCCGCAATCAGCAGGTAGGAGGCGATGACAAGGCTGTCATCCAGGTAAGATAAGAGCGGCACTCCTGGCAGTGGAATGAAGAATATAGCCCCAAATGCGCAAGCCAACGCCAGGTAAGGGGACGCCTTGAAAAGGGTTTTACGAGCCACCGACGGCACTACGGTATCCTTGCCGAAAAGCTTGAGAATATCGTAGAGTGGCTGCAGAATCCTAGATCTGCCCAGTAGCGGCTT
>Ga0187849_1003708_pt1 | contig 13175 bp, 10 predicted proteins | sample June2016WEW_4_10_2_FD_132412 | JGI IMG/M metagenome (GOLD analysis project Ga0187849, IMG submission 132412) | Peatland microbial communities from SPRUCE experiment site at the Marcell Experimental Forest, Minnesota, USA - June2016WEW_4_100 | ecosystem: Environmental > Terrestrial > Soil >... | reverse complement strand
CTAGTGCTGATAGAGCTGCACGTTTCGCAGATGCTCTTCCAGCGTCTCGGCGAAGACGTGGCTGCCGTCGCCCTTGGCGACGAAATAGAGATAGTTCGTCTGAGCCGGGTGCAGGACCGCTCGAATCGAGTCGAGGCCCGGGCACGCGATCGGTCCGGGCGGCAGGCCGTTGTTCACGTACGTGTTGTAGGGCGAGTCGACCTTCAGATCGTCCGCTGAGAGTTCCGTCTTCCAGTAGCCGAACGCCTCAACGTTCTGCGGGTCGTTGCCGAGGGCGTACTGCACGGTGGGGTCCGCTTCCAGGGGCATGCCGATGTTCAGCCGGTTGATGTAGACGCTGGCGATCAGCGGCCGCTCCTCCGGCTTGACGGCCTCCCGCTCGACGATTGACGCGAGCGTGAGCACCTGGTCGAGTGTAAGGCCCGTTGCCGCAAGGTCCGGCTGGACTACCGGAAGCACCTGCTCATTGAAGGCGTCGAGCATCTTCTGGACGGCTTCGTCCGCCGTGACCTCGCGCGAGAAGCCGTAGGTCGCCGGAAAGAGGTAACCATCGAGGGTGCCGCTCGCGTCGCCGGCGACGACCGCCTCGGCGCGACGGTCCGCCACCGCCTTCATAAAGTCAGCCTTAGACACGACGCCCTTGGCGTCCAACAGTGCGGCGATCTCTTCGACGCGCAGCCCTTCGGGAATCGTGACCATCAGCGGCGCCGTGATGCCGTTGTGGATCCGGTCGATGGTTGCTAGCGTCGTCATCCCTTTGTCGAACTCATAGTCGCCGGCCTGAAGCTGGTCCTCCTGCCCCATCAGCGCGACAAGGACGCGAAACAGCGTCGCGCTCTGGATGACGCCGGCGCTCTGCAGGTCCTGGCCAATCTTGCCGGCCGCCTCGCCGTCCTTGATTGTAACGTTGGCGACGCCGGAGGCGGGAGTCGGACCGAGGGCCGCCGAGGGCTCACTTGTGAGGATGCTGCCGGGCATTACCCACATCGCCCCGGCAACCACGCCTATCGTCACGACCGCCAGCGCGATGGCCGCCGCGGGCATCAGCTTCGACAATTCGACTGTCCTTGTTCTCCGGCCGGCCGGCTATCGAGGTAGCCCTGGAGGATTATCGCTGCCGCCAGTGCGTCCTTTTCTCCCGCATTCTTTTCGGGGGCCCGCCTGCCGCCGGGCCTGGGCCTGGAGCGCGTCTCGCGCCGCAAGAGCTGTTCCGCCTGCACCGTCGAAAGCCTTTCATCCCAGAGGGTCACCGGCGCGCTGATGGCAGGCAGCAGCAATCGCACGAACTCCTGCACGCTCTCCGCCTGCTCGCCCACGCCGCCGTCGAGCCGCAGCGGCAGGCCCACGACGACGGCTTCGACGCCCTCCTCGGCCACCAGCGCCGCTATCTCCCTGACGGCTGCCTCCTGCGCCTTCACCTGGAGCGTCCGCAGGGGCACCGCGACCTGGCCGTTCGGATCGCTTATCGCGACGCCGATGCGCCTCTCGCCAACGTCCAGCCCGAGAAATCGCAAATTACGAGTCCTTGAGCCCCCTGATCTTCTCCACCGCCAGCTCCTTCGCCAGGCGCAACGCCTCGTCGAGTCGCGACGCGTCGCGACCGCCTGCCTGCGCCATCTCCGGCCGGCCGCCGCCGCCGCCGCCAGTGACCTCCGCCGCTTTCTTGACGAGCTCGCCGGCGTGCAGGCCGCGGGCCGCCAGGTCGGGCGTGACCATCGCCAGAAGGCTGGGCCGCCCTTCGACGACCGTGCCGAGAACGATGACGCCGCTTCCCAGACGTTCGCGGAGCCAGTCGCCTATCTCGCGCAGCGCTTCCGGGCTGCTCGCGGGCACGCGCGCCGAAAGCAGCGCCCGCCCGTCGACGTGCTCCGCCTCCGCGAGCAACGACTCCGCATGATTGCGTCCGATCTCCCTCTCCAGCGCCTGAACGCGCTTCTTCAGCGAGTCCACTTCCTGGAAGAGCGCGTCGACGCGCCCCACGAGCTCGCGGTCGTCGCCGGTGACGCCCAGGCGATCACGGAGCTGCCGCAGCGTCGACAGGCGTTCGCGCACGTACCCTTCGGCGCCGCGGCCGGTCAGCGCCTCGATGCGCCGCAGCCCGGCGCCGACGCTCTCTTCGGTGATGATGACCAACTGGCCGATGTCTCCGGTCGCGTGGACGTGCGTGCCGCCGCAGAGCTCCGCGCTGTAGCGGTCGCTGTCTTCGATGACTTCGACGACGCGCACTTCGGCGGCGTACTTCTCGTCAAACAGCGCCGTTGCGCCGCCGGCCGTCGCCTCTTCGTAGCTCTGGCGTTGCGTCCGCACCGGCAGGTTCTCGCGTATCTTCTCGTTGACCAGGCGCTCCACCTGGGAAAGCTCCTCCGGCTTCAGCGCCTCGACGTGCGTGAAGTCGAAGCGCAGACGCTCCGGCGCGACGAGCGAGCCCGACTGGCGGGCGTGCGGCCCCAGCACGCGACGCAGGGCAGCGTGCAAGAGGTGCGTTGCCGTGTGATTACGCATGATGTCCCAGCGGCGGTCCGCGTCCACCTGCGCTGTTACGTCGTCGTTGACAGCGATTCGACCCTCGACGATGCGGCCGCGATGCAGGCTGAGGCCGCTTTCCGTGCGCTGGGTGTCCTCGACGCGGAAGCGACCGCTTGACGCAACGATCTCGCCGCTATCGCCGACCTGGCCGCCCTGCTCGGCGTAGAACGGCGTCTCGAAGAGGACAATCTCCGCCTCGTCGCCCGCTTCGACGGAGTCGACGGCCGCGCCTCCCGCAATGATGCCGGCGACGCTGGTCTGCTGCGAGAGCGTGTCGTAGCCGGTGAAACGCGGCTGGAGGTGGGAGAGAGTGGCGTAAGCTTCGGCGGACTCGGCTTCGGAGAGGCGGAATCGACCGGCGGCGCGGGCGCGCTCCCGCTGCTCTTCCATCAACCGTTTGAAGTCTTCCTCCGCCATCGGATCCACGCTGATGCCATACTTGGCAGCAACCTCCGTCGACAGCTCTGGCGGATAGCCGTAGGTATCCCAAAGAACGAACTGCGCCCCGCCGGTCAATCTCACCGGCCCCTGAGCGGCTGCCCTAATTCTGTCCGGATCGGCCTTCCACCAGCGCCTGCCAAGTACCCGTTCATAAGGCTTCAGTATCTCCGCTTTGACGGTCTCTGGTAAGGCTGTAGAGAAGTACATCTCCCCCAGGGTTTTCTGCCGCGCAGCAGCAATTCCAAGGGGTGCATCAGCGAGAAGCTGTTGGTAGTATTCCTTCGCCTCGGCGATAGACCTAATCACCGCCTCTCCACGGACCATGGTTCGGGAGAAGCGCTCTTCCTCAATCGCAACCAACTCAGAAATGAGAGCCGCCTGCTCCCTCAACCCGTGGTAGAACGGCCACATCTGCTCAATTGCCTGCTCAACCACGTACCGCATAACTTGTATATCTGTGCGTCCGTGAGCGAAATAGATCGCCCTCCTCAGCAATCGCCTCAGTACGTATCCTCGCCCCTCATTGGCCGGCATCACCCCATCTGCTATCAGGAAAGCAACTGCGCGAGCATGCTCCGCAATTATTCGCATCGCCCTTTTCGTCTGATCGTCGGCGTCGTCGTACTTCAGATACGTGCGGTCTTCGATTCTCGCGATGATTGGCCGGAATAGGTCTGTGTCGTAGACGTTGCGCTTGCCCTGGAGGACGCTCGCCCAGCGCTCCAGCCCGGCGCCGGTGTCGATGTTCTTCTGCGGCAGGTCGCTGCGGGAGCCGTCCTCGTTCTGGAAATACATCGTGAAGACGAGGTTCCAGAGCTCGGTGAAACGCCCACATTCGCTCACGGCTGGATGGCATTTGTCCGCGTCGCACAGCTTGCAGCCCGGCGTCTTGCCGAAGTCGTAGTGGATCTCTGAGCACGGGCCGCAGGGGCCGACATCGCCGGAGAACCAGTAGTTCTCCTCTTCGCCGTTCTTTTCGATGTGGTCCTCCGGGACGCCCCGCGCCCGCCAGTAGCCGTACGCCTCTTCATCGTCCTCATATACACTTACCCAGAGCCGCTCCTTCGGCAGGGCGATCTGCTCCTTGGGGTCGGTCAGCAACTCCCAGGCCCACTCGATAGCCTCTTTCTTAAAGTAGTCGCCGACGCTGAAGTTCCCGAGCATCTCGAAGAAGGTGAGGTGCGTGTCGTCGCCCACCTCGTCGATGTCGCTGGTGCGGAAGCACTTCTGGACAGACGCCATCCGGGGCGCGGGCGGCTTCTCCTTGCCCATGAAGTAGGGCTTGAACTGCACCATGCCGGCGCTGGTGAAGAGGAGCGTCGGGTCGCCGTGCGGCACGAGCGGCGAGCTGGGGATGATGCGATGACCGCGCGCCTGGAAGAAGTCGAGGAAGCGCTTTCTAATCTGATCGCTGTTCATGGTCATCGAGAGACAAGTCTAGCAGAACGAGGGTCGCCCGTCACCAAGAGCGCTCCCCTTGACAGCGCGCAACCGCCGCCGATACTATTCGTAGGTGGAAACGGGGGTTTTGACCCGCCGGTGAAACAAGACGACCCGGACGATAGCGACTATACCGATAAACGCGAAGCTGGCGCTTCCCTCGAGCGCAGCCACGTCGGCCCAACGGCGCATCGCGCGAGCGTCGCCCGAGGCCGTTTTTTGTTGACCCCCCAGGTCGAGCAGGTCCGCGATGCAAGATAGCTGGACCGCAATTGTCCTCGCGGCCGGGCTCGGCAAGCGAATGCACTCGAAGAAGCCGAAGGCGCTCCACGAGATCGCCGGCCGGCCCATGCTCTTCCACGTCCTCCAGACCGCGCGCGACGCCCTCGAATCGACCTGCCGGGATGCGCCCTTCATCGTCGTCCTCGGACACGGCGCCGAGCAGGTGCAGGCCGTCCTCGGCGACGACGTTCAGTGCGTTCGCCAGGCCGAGCAGCTTGGCACGGGGCACGCCGTCGCGCAGGCGCAGGAAGCCGCTAAGGACGCCGCGCACGTCCTCGTCCTCAACGCCGACGTCCCGCTAGTCACCGCCGGCACCATCGCCGCCCTGATTACCGCGCATCGCGACGCCGAGGCGGACCTGACGTTCCTCACCGCCAGCGTCGACGAGCCGCGCGGCCAGGGACGCCTTCGCCGCGACGCCGCAGGCCGCCCCGTCGCCATTGTCGAAGAGGCGGATGCCGACGCAGCCACGATGGCCGGCAACGAAGTAAACGTCGGCGTCTACTGCTTCCACGGCGGCTGGCTCTGGCCCCGCCTATCGCGCATCGAGCGGAGCGCGGCCAGCGAGTACTACTTGACGGACCTTATCGGAATGGCCGTCGCCGACGGGGCTAAGGTTGTCGCGGTTGCCGCCGCCGATCCAATCGAGGCGCTGGGCATCAACGACCGCACCCAGCTCGCGCAGGCGGAGGCCGTGGTCCGCGAGCGCATTCGACGCCGTCACATGATCGCCGGCGTCACTCTCGTCGATCCGGCTACGACCTACATCGACGTCGACGTGACGATAAGCGCCGACTCGACTCTGCATCCCAATACGTCGCTTCTCGGGAAGACTGCGGTCGGCGAAGACTGCGTTATCGGGCCCGACAGCCGCGTCGTCGATTCGACGGTCGGCCCCGCTTGCCTTATCGTCTCATCCATCGTCGAGCAGTCGACGCTGGAGGATAACGTAAGTGTGGGCCCGTTCAGCCACCTTCGCGGCGGCGCCCACATCTGCAGTGGCGTGCACATCGGCAACTTCGCCGAGGTCAAGAACTCGCGCCTGGGCCGCGGCGTCAAAATGGGCCATTTCAGCTACATCGGCGACGCGGACGTGGGCGAGAACGCCAACATCGGCGCCGGAACGATCACCTGCAACTTCGACGGCGTGAACAAGCACCGCACGGTCATCGGCGATGGCGCCTTCATCGGCAGCGACACGATGCTCGTCGCCCCCGTGACCGTCGGTGAGAGGGCGCGGACGGGCGCCGGCTCGGTCGTCAACCACGACGTGCCGCCCGACGCGCTGGCGGTCGGCGTGCCGGCGCGCATCCGTCGCAAGCGGGAGAAGAGCAATGAGTAAGAAGGGCCGGATATGCATGCCTCTGTGGCTGGTCACGCTGGCGCTCATGGCGGCGCTCACGGCGAGCGAGCGCGTCCGACGCCGCAACAACAAGGCCAACGAGGCGAAGAAGCGGGACGACAGTGAGTAACGGCGACTGGATCGCCCTTGGCCTGTTGCTCGTCGACCTCGCTCTGCTGGCGGTCGTAACGGCCGCCGAAGCAGGCGCCGTCTGGCTCAGCCGCATGCGCGCCCGTTCGATGCTCGTCGGCGGAGAGCCGCGGGCCGAGGCGCTGCGGTCCTATCTCCGCGAACGCCATCGGCTGCTGGGAGCGCTCGACATCGCGCGCAGCCTCGCCATCATCGCCGGCGTCGCGTTCGCCCTCTTCCTCATCGTTGGCGAGACCGGCCATACCTGGCTGGGCCTGGCGCTGGTCGCCGCCGCCAGCCTGCTCGTCCTGACGCTGCTTCAGGCGACATCGCGACTCCTCGTAATCGCCACGCCGGACCGCTGGGGCCCCCGCCTTTCGCCGCTGGCCGCCGCCCTCGAGACGCTGTTCGCCGCTCCCGCGTGGCTGGCGATGCTCCCCGACCGCGTCCTGCTGCGAGTTCTGAAGCGCACCTCCGAAGCAGCCGAAGACGTCGCCGAGAGCGATGAGCTGCTCCGGATGATGGAGATTGAGCAGGAGGAAGGCCCAATCGAGCCGGCGGAGCGCGAGATGATCCGCGGCGTCATCAACCTGGAAGAGACGAGCGTTCACGAGATCATGGTGCCGCGCATCGACGTCGTCGCGGTCAACATCGAGGACACGCTGGACGACGTGATCCGCATCATCACGGAGCGTGGCTACAGCCGCGTGCCGCTTTTCGAGGAGACAATCGACAACATCGTCGGCGTCGTCTACGCCAAGGACATCATCAAGCGCCTGGCGGCCGGCGACCTCGACCGCTCGAAGGCCAACCTGCGCGAGATTGCGCGGCCGCCCTTCTTCGTGCCCGAGTCGAAGCACGTCGGCGAGCTGCTGGCGGACATGCGGGTGAACCGCGTCCACATGGCCGTCGTCGTCGACGAGTACGGCGGCACGGCGGGCATCGTCACCATCGAGGACATGCTGGAGGAGATCGTCGGCGAGATAGAGGACGAGTACGACCGCGAGGAGCCGGCGATAGAGAAGGTCGACGACACGGAGGTCATCGTCGACGCGCGCGTGAGCATCGACGACCTCAATGAGCTGCTGGGCCTGCACATCGAGGGCGAGGACTTCGACACGGTGGGCGGCTTCGTCTACCACGAGCTGGGGCGGATACCGCTCGCCGGCGACGAAGTGCAGTCGGACGGCTTGCGACTGCGGGTGCTCTCGGTGCTGGGGCGCCGGATCAAGAAGATCCGCGTGACGAAAGAGCTGCCGGCGCCGCCGCCCTCAAACGGCGACGGGAACGGCAACCGGTAGGGCTGCTACCGAGCCCGTCGCCTCCCCACGAACCATCCCCACGCCGCTGCAATGCCGGCGACAGGACCGTGTCAGCCTATCTTATTCCAGGTGCCGCAGCCGCTCGACTCAAAGCCGGCATCGCCGGGAACGATCGTCACGATTTGTGGCGAACTGGCGTACCCGTTGGCGATGATCTGATCAGAAGTGCCGCCAAATCCGCTCAATCGCGCCCAATAGCACCCGCCGCTGGAATCATTGTTCCGCCACGTCCCCGGTGCAACATCGACGCCAACGATAACCTTCCCCGGGCCGAACGGCGCCGAAGGATCGCTCGTGATGGGAGCCAGGTTCGATGTCCACGTCCCGCACCCTTCGCTGCTGAACCCCACATCTGTCGGGCTGATCGTCACGATGTCAGGACTCGCCGTGAAGTTATTAGCGATTATCTCTTCGAACGAACCGCTGAAACCGCTCAGACGCTCCCAATAACAGCCTCCGGACGGGTAGGGGGCCCGATAGGTGCCGGCGGGGATATCTGCTCCGACTCGGTACGTGCCGTCTCCGAAGCCGGCGAAAAAGCAGGCACTGCCCATCACGCCGACAACGAGGGCAGCTATTACGATAGGAGAACAAATGAAAAGCTTCGAAGTGATATGCCTTGACATCGCTTTGACCTCCCTGTTGAGCGAAACCGCCGTCCACTTGGCAAGGGGAACCACCGACGCGATTATAGCGCTTCCTACCCGCCTGTCAAGCTCGCCAGGGTGACGCCAAACGCTTACCACGCCGCCCCACACCTGCTATCCTGCACCCTGGCAGAACCGGCTCGTCACGCACCCGCGCAATCGAGTCGCTACCGGACCCTTTCGCGATGACTTTTCGCCTCGTTATTGCAATTTCTCCAGATTCGAAGTCCTCTTCCGCAGATTCAGAGAACACCTCGAAAAACAGTTGAATTCAATTGGTCAATCAAACGCTGCGCACCTCCTTTCGCCCGCCCGACCCGCCGTTTTGTCACGCCGATACCGCTGTGCTAGAATGCGCGGCGATGACGAACGAGGAAGCCGACCTCAAGTTCTGGATCGCTTTGGCGCGCATCCCGCGCATCGGACGCGCGCGCTTCTCCCTCCTCGAGAAGCACTTCGGCCGGCTGGAGAACGCCTGGACGGCCGCCGCCGCCGAGCTGCGCGCCGCCGGCCTCGACCAGGCGTCCGTCAACGCCATCGTCGCCGGACGGCCGGAGGTCTCGCCGGACGCCGAGCTGGAGCGCCTGCGACGCGCCCACTTGAGCGGTCTCACCTGGAATCACCCCTCCTATCCCGCCAAGCTGAAGGAGATCTACGACCTTCCGCCCGTCCTCTACGTCCGCGGCAAGCTGGAAAGCGTCGACGAGTGGGCGGTCGCCATCGTCGGCACGCGGCGGGCCACTCCCTACGGCCGTCAGGTCGTCGAGCAGTTCTCTACCGACCTCGTCCGCAACAACGTCACCGTCGTCAGCGGCCTGGCGCGCGGCATCGACGCCGTGGCGCATCGGGCGGCCCTCAGCGCCAGCGGCCGCACAATCGCCGTGCTGGCGTGCGGGCTGGACATGGTCTACCCGCCGGAGCACGTGAAGCTGGCGCAGGAGATCGCGGAGAACGGCGCCCTCATCTCCGACTACCCGCTCGGCACGCAGCCCCGCAGCGAGTTCTTCCCGCGGCGCAATCGCATCATGAGCGGCGTCAGCCTGGGCGTGTTGATGATCGAAGGCGACCTGAAGAGCGGCGCCATGATCACGGCCCACCTGGCGCTGGAGCACAACCGCGAGGTCTTCGCAGTGCCGGGCAGCATCTACGCACCGACGTTCCGCGGCCCCAACAAGCTCATCCAGGACGGCGAGGCGAAGCTGGTGTCGAAGGTGGAGGACATCCTGGAGGAGCTGAACCTGACGATGGTCGCGACCCAGGTCGAGATGAAGGAGCTCGTGCCGGCCGACGAAACGGAGCGACTCCTCTTGCGACATCTGTCGTCACAGCCGATACATATCGATAAGGTGCGCCGCGAGTCCGGCCTGCCGATCGCGACGGTGAGCAGCGCGCTCGCGATGCTGGAGCTGAAAGGCATGGTGCGACAGGTGGGCCGCATGAACTACGTGCGCGTCCGCGAGGTGGGCCCCTCATACGGATGACGATGCGGGCGCGGGCTATGCCCCCTTGCGGTATGTGGCATAATGGAACGGAGATAGATTCAGCTCAGGCAGGGAAATGACAAAGAAGAAACAGAGAAACCTGGTGATTGTTGAGTCACCGGCGAAGGCGCGAACCTTGGCCGGTCTTTTGGGCCCGCAATACGACGTCCACGCTTCCGTCGGGCACGTGCGCGACCTGCCGAAGACGAAGCTCGGCGTCGACATCGACGACGGCTTCGCGCCGCGCTACGTCGTGCCGCGCGAGAAGGCGAAGGTCGTCCGACTGCTCAAGGCGGCAGCCCAGGACGCCGATCACGTCTACCTGGCAACCGACCCCGACCGCGAGGGCGAGGCGATAGCCTGGCACGTCCTCGAGGCCGTGGGGCTGGAGGGCAAGCCGCACCAGCGCGTCGTGTTCCACGAAGTGACGAAAGACGCCGTCCTCGACGCCTTTGCGCACCCGCGCCAGATAAACGAACGCCTCGTCGACGCCCAGCAGGCGCGACGCATCCTGGACCGGCTCGTCGGCTACAAGATAAGCCCGGTGCTGTGGCAGAAGATCCGGCGCGGGCTCTCGGCAGGGCGCGTGCAGTCGGTGGCCGTGCGGATGGTGGTCGAGCGCGAAAAAGAGATAACCGCGTTCGTCCCGCTGGAGTACTGGACGCTCGACGCGCGCCTGGCGAAAGCAAAAGGCGACGGAACGCTGACGGCGCGTCTGGCCGGGCTAGCCGGCAAGCGCAAGAAGCTGGAGATCGGCAGCGCGGCGGAATCGGACCGACTGGTCGCGCTTCTGCGGCCGGCGCTCTACACTGTGACGTCCGTGCGAAAGAAGGACGTCCACCAGCAGCCGGCGCCTCCCTTTACGACTAGCAGCCTGCAGCAGGAGGCGTCGCGGCGGCTCGGCTTCACGGCGAAACGGACTATGGCCGTCGCCCAGCAGCTTTACGAAGGCCTTTCCGTCAAGGGCGCCCAGATCGGCCTTATCACTTACATGCGCACGGACTCGACGAACGTCGCGGGCGTCGCCTTGAGCGAGACGCGCGACTACGTCGCCGAGAGGTTCGGCGCCTCGCTGGTGCCGGCGGCGCCCCGCGTCTTCCGCAAGAAGGCGAAGGGCGCGCAGGAGGCGCACGAGGCGATCCGGCCCACGTCGGTGCGGCGCGAGCCTGCCTCGCTAAAGACCGCGCTCAACCGCGATCAGCTCCGCCTCTACACCCTCGTCTGGCAGCGAATGGTCGCCAGCCAGATGGCGGACGCCGTCTACGACCAGACTTCGGTTGAAATCGAAGCGCAGCCGAAGGAGGGAGCGGATCGCTACCTCTTCCGCGCCGCCCGCAGCTTCCTCCGCTTCCCCGGCTATCGCCAAGTGTACCAGGAATCGACAGAGGAGGCAGAGACGGAGGAGAAGCGTCCGTTGCCGCCGCTTGCCGAGGACGAAGAGCTTCGCCTGCAAGACCTCCTGCCGGAGCAGCACTTCACCGAGCCGCCGCCGCGCTTCACTGAAGCGACGCTGGTGAAGGCGATGGAAGAGAACGGCATCGGCCGGCCGAGCACGTACGCGCCAATCCTCTCGACGATCCAGGACCGCGGCTACGTGGAGAAGGAAGGCCGGGCGCTCAAGCCGAAGGAGTTGGGCGTCGTTGTCAACGACCTGCTGGTCAGCTACTTCCCGGAGATAACCGCCGTCAGCTTCACGGCAGAGATGGAGGAGGAGCTGGACGAGATCGCCGGCGGTCAGCGCGAGTGGCAGCCGGTCGTGCGCGACTTCTACCAGCCGCTGGCAGCCGCCCTTTCCGTCGCGGAGACGGCGCCGCGCGTCGAGGAAGAGACGACCGAGGTCTGCGACAAGTGCGGTCGGCCGATGGTCATCCGCTGGGGTCGCTTCGGGCGCTTCCTGGCATGCAGCGGCTTCCCGGAATGCAAGAACAGCCGGCCCCTGGAGCGTCAAGAGGAGCCGGTCGAGGCAACCGATGACATTTGCCCCGTCTGCGGCAAGCCGATGGTCATTCGGCGCGGACGCTTCGGGCCCTTCCTTGCCTGCTCCGACTATCCGACCTGCCGCGGCACGCGTCGAATTCTCAACAAAGTCGGCGTCGCCTGCCCGGAATGCGGCGGCGACATCGTTGCCAAACGGACACGACGCGGTCGCACTTTCTACGGCTGCGCCAACTACCCGAAGTGCCACTTCACAAGCTGGTCGCGCCCGCTCGCGGAGCCATGCCCTGAGTGCGGCGGCGTCATCGTGGCGCAGGCGGGCGGCAAGGCAAAGTGCTTGAAGTGCGGCTGGCACGGCTCTGCCTCTAAGCGTCAGCCGGCGGAGGTCAAAGCCTAGCGCGATGAGCGAAGCAGCCACCGACAGGGAAGTCGAAGCGGGACAGCTTGCGGAGGAACTGCTGACCGCTTACCTGGCGATGCTCGCTGCGGAACGAAACCGCTCCGCGTACACGCTGCGGAACTACGCGGCGGACCTGCGCCCCTTCTTCGCCTTCCTCGACGAGAAGCGCATCGATGTCCTCGCCGCGGACCGCCACGCCGTTCGCGCCTATCTGTCGAGCCTGATGGACGCCGGCGTCGCCTCCGGCAGCATCGCGCGCAAGCTGAGCACGTTGCGCTCGTTCTACCGCTTTCTGCAGCAGGTCGAAAGGATCGCCGCCAACCCCTGCGAGGGGATGCGCGGCCCGAAGCAAGCGCGACGGCTGCCTTCGTTCTTGAGCGAAGAGGAGGTGTCGGCGCTTGTCGTAGCGCCTGAGCCGGACACGCCGCAGGGGCTGCGAAATCGGGCGCTACTGGAGCTGCTGTACGCGGCCGGCGTGCGCGTCGGCGAAGTGTTCAACCTGAACGCCGGCGACCTGGAGCTTTCCCCCGAGGGCGGCCTCTTGCGAGTGCGCGGCAAAGGCAACAAGCAGCGCGTCGTCCTCGTCGGGCGGCCGGCCGCGCGCGCGCTCAAGCGGTATCTGCGGCAGGGACGGCCGGCGCTGGCGAAGGGCGCGCAAGAGGCGCTATTCCTCAATCGCGACGGCGAGCGGCTGTCGACGCGGGCGGTCCAGACGATTGTCCGAAAGGCAGCGCTGGCTGCCGGCCTGGACAGGCGGGCGCATCCGCACCTGCTGCGTCACACCTTCGCCACCCACATGCTCGACGGCGGCGCGGACCTGCGCGTCGTCCAGGAGTTGATGGGACATGCCAACGCCAACACGACTCAGATCTACCTTCACGTGACGGAGGCCCGCCAGCGCCAGGTCTATGATGGAGCCTGGGACGCCATGGCCGAGAGCTACCGGCGTATCGCCGACGAGCGCGCAGGCTCCCGGGAAAGCGACGAGCAAGAGGAGGGAACCGATGCGAATTCTGCTGATTGACGGCCCGAACCTGAACATGCTGGGGACGCGCGAACCGGACGTCTACGGCAAGATGACGCTCGCCGAGATCCGGTCGCGGGTGAGCGAGAAAGCGAAGGAGCTCGGCGTTGAGGTGCGGCCGTTCCAGTCCAACAGTGAAGGCGCAATCATAGACTTCATCCTATCGGAGGCGCCGGGCGCGGACGGCATCATCATCAACCCGGGCG
>Ga0187849_1003707_pt1 | contig 13177 bp, 14 predicted proteins | sample June2016WEW_4_10_2_FD_132412 | JGI IMG/M metagenome (GOLD analysis project Ga0187849, IMG submission 132412) | Peatland microbial communities from SPRUCE experiment site at the Marcell Experimental Forest, Minnesota, USA - June2016WEW_4_100 | ecosystem: Environmental > Terrestrial > Soil >... | reverse complement strand
GACTGGTTCGTTAGCGGGTAAAATCAAAAATAAAGTTTCTTCAACCGCTCTGCAAATTCCCTCCGAAGATGAAATAACACTTTCGCAAAAAGAATCAACGCAATTAATAGCTGAGGGTTTAATTTTGGGAAGTTATAGCTTTAGTAAATACAAAACCAAAGAAAAAGACGAAAAAGATTTAGCGACTGTAATTATTTCCGGCTCAAATTCACGCTCAGCTAAAGAGGGAATTGAAAAGGCAGAAGTTTATGCCGAGGCGACAATTTTAGCTAGGGATTTAGTTAATGAGCAGGCAGCAATTGCCACCCCAACTTATCTGGCAAATGTGGCTCAAGATATTGCTAAGAAGGACGCAAAACATATAGCTTGTAAAGTTTTTGATAAAAAAGAAGCGGAGAAATTAGGAATGAATGCTTTTTTGGGAATTGCCCGTGCGGCAGATACGGCGCCGAAATTTATCGTTTTAGAATACGTTCCGGACAAAGTTTCAAGCAAGGAAAAACTGGCGTTGGTTGGAAAAGGAATTACTTTTGATAGCGGCGGAATAAACGTTAAAACTGGCGACGGTATGCAGGATATGAAATGCGATATGTCCGGCGCAGCAATTGTGCTATCTGTTTTTTCGGTGATTTCCAAAATAAAACCGAACTTTTCGGTCCTAGGAATTGTAGCCGCAACACCAAATTTAATTTCAGGCAAATCTTTAGTTCCCGGTGACGTAGTTAAGGCTATGAATGGGAAAACCATAGAAATTCTCGATACCGACGCGGAGGGAAGAGTGACGATGGCAGACAGTTTATCGTATGCGGTTAAGGAAAAAGCGACTAAGATTTTAGACTTTGCAACCTTAACTGGGGCCTGCTTGGTGGCCTTAGGAACCGATGTGACCGGACTTTTCTCCAACAATCATGATTTGGCTCAAGATATAAAGAAAGCCGCTTCTGCAGCTGGCGAAAAAATGTGGGAATTGCCCTTGGAAAAAGACTATAAAGAGTTGAATAAAAGTGAAGTTGCCGATATCGCCAACATTCCTAATACCAGATACGGCGGAGCGATAACCGCCGCGCTTTTTTTGGAAGAGTTTGTCGACAATATTCCTTGGGCGCACATGGATATTGCTGGGCCGGCGTTTATCGCTAAGTCAAATGACCTTGGGCCGAAAGGGGGAACTGGACACGGTGTGCGGACCGTTCTAAATTTATTATTATGATTGTAGTATCGGAGCTAAGATCTGGAGTAATTTTTGAAGAAAACGGAAACTTATTACAAGTTTTATCCTACGAGCATATTAAGATGGGGCGGGGAAGTGCCAATATTAAAGTTAAGGTCAAAAATTTAAGAAGCGGTTCCACCACGGAAAAAAGTTTTATCAATGGCGCCAAGGTTAATGACGTCACGGTTTTAAAACGTGACTACCAATATTTATACAAAGACCAAGAATTTGCTTATTTTATGAATCCGCAAACTTTTGAGCAGATTAGTGTTCCCCTAAAAGTTATTGACGGTGACGAATTCTTAAAAGAGGGGGATATTTATTCAATCAGTTTTCTGGAGGAAGAGCCGTTGTCGGTTAATCTTCCACCAAAAGTAGTTCTGACAGTGGTTGAAACGGCGCCTGGCGTTAAAGGAAATTCCGCGACTAATGTTTTTAAAGATGCAGTTTTGGAGAATGGATTGACAACCAAAGTTCCTCCTTTTATTAAAACCGGAGATAAGGTCCGCGTAGATACCAGAACCGGAGCTTATACAGAGAAAGCCCAATAAAGAAATGAAAGAAAATCTTATTTTAAGAGTTCTTCGTATCAGGCCTTTTGCATATTTGATTGCTTCGGAATTCTTTTCCCAATTCTCAATGAATCTTTTCAATTTCGCGCTTTTAATTGTTGCCTTTAGTGTAGCTAATTCCAACAGCGCAGTTTCCGGAGTCGTGCTGGCTTTTACGATTCCTTCAATACTGTTTGGAATTTTCGCTGGCGTGTTAGTTGATAGATGGAACAAAAAAACCGTCCTCTTTGCCACCAATATTATCAGGGCCTTATTGATTATCCCGTTAGCCTTTTTACATACTAATCTGGCCGTTATTTATGCGGTTACTTTTGGAGTTTCGGTTGTGACGCAATTTTTTGTTCCCGCCGAAACGCCCATTATTCCTCTTTTGGTCGAAAAGCCGTTGCTTTTGTCGGCTAACGCACTATTTGGAATGGGAATTTATATTTCTATTTTTTTGGCTTATGCAATGTCTGGACCAGTCATTTCTATTTTCGGACAATCAAATCTTTTCATCTTTTTGGCAACTTTATTTTTGATTGCCGGATTTTTTGCTTTCCTCATTAAAGGTAGCAAGTCAAAAATAGAGCCGAAAAAGGCTACAGTCGTTGTCGGTTTTAAGGAAGAAATTAGCGCAGTCCTAAAGTTAATCTCCAAGACAAAAACTTTATCGCATGCGCTTTTTTCTTTGACCTTGGCGCAAATCCTTATTTTGGTTTTGGCCGTGATTGGTCCCGGTTACGCCGAGCACGTATTAAGGATTAGGGTAGAAAGTTTCCCGACTGTTTTTATGCTTCCGGCAGTAGTCGGAATTGCCTTGGGAGCCTTAATTATCGGGAGCTTTTTGCATAAAAAATCAAAGTCTGCTTTGACTAAATTTGGCATGTTATTAATGGGTATTTCAATTCTTCTTTTACCTTACGGCTCCAGAGTAGAATCGAGAATGATTATTCACTTTATCAATTTTTATTTGCCGCACTTCTTGCAGATAACGTTGCTGCACATCACAGTCTTATTAGCATTTCTCCTTGGTTTTGCCACTTCCTTTGTTTTTGTGCCGTCGAATGCGCTTCTGCAGGAAGAAACGAGCGATGAATGGAGGGGAAAAGTCTATGGAGTTCTAGGCTCATTGGTTGGCGTAATGTCGATCGTTCCGGTGGTCGTGGTTGGAGGTTTAGCCGATTTAATCGGCGTTAGGATGGTCATAACTGGAACTGGAATAGTAGTAATAATAATTGCCCTAATTAGAATTTTTATTACCGACAGAGATTAATATGGTTTTAGTGATATTCGTTTGTTTTTTTCTATTCCTTTATCTTGTTTATTATCTTTCTAGGGACGATTTTGTTCTGACAAGAAAAGATATTCCCGTGACGAAAGTTTTTAGCACGGTTTTTTTAACCGGAATAGTCGCCTTATTTTCCGCCAGATTTATTTTTGTCTTATCCTATCCGACTTCGGTATTGTTAAACCCTTTAGGGTTCTTAGCCTTTTATTACTATGCTGGACTTTCTTTAATCGGGGCAATCTTAGGCGCGGAAATTTTTATTTATTTTTATTGCCGATATCAAAAAATGCCTACAGGAAAAATATTTGATCTGTTCACGCTGGCGTTTATCGGTGTTTTGCCGATTGGCTTAATCGGCAATTTTGTCATCCATCTTGGTAAAGTCGGACTTTTTGCAAATTTATTGCTTGTTTTTTCAATTGTTTTGCTGCTGCTTTTTAGTAAAATTATTTATCCCTTTTCCGCCAAAGGAGAAATAAAAGACGGCAGTTTGAGTTTTATTTTCGTGGCGATTTTTTCCTTTTTATATTTTCTAGCCAAACTTTTCCTAAATCTTAAAGATTTTTCTTTTCTTAATCCGGAGAGCATACTACTTTTGATTGCATTATTTTCTTCGTTAATTTTGCTTTTAAACCAGGAGATAATGGACAAGTTTTTAGGGGGGAAATGAGCAGAATAAAAGTAATTTACGAAGACAAAGATATTTTAGTGCTTGATAAGCCTTCGGGAGTAATTGTTAACAAGGCCGATACAACCAAAAATGAGCTGACTGTGCAAGATTGGTTAGAGAGCGGGTGGCAAATAGGAGATGGAAGGTGGCAAGTGGATGAGCAGTCAGACTTTTATAAACGGGCCGGGGTTGCTCACAGGATTGATAAAGAGACTTCGGGAATTTTAATCGTGGCCAAAAATAAAGAAAGCTTCGAAAATCTTCAGGCGCAATTTAAAGAAAGAAAAGTAGAAAAGACTTATGTCGCGCTGGTTCATGGGAAAATGGAGTCGGAAGAGGGTGAAATATCCGTGCCGGTTGGAAGGTTACCTTGGAATAGGAAAAGGTTTGGAGTTTTAGCCGGTGGAAAAGAAGCGGTAACGCGCTACCGCGTAATTTCAAATTTTAAATTTCAAATTTCTAAAAATAAGGAAGAAGAGCTTAGTTTACTGGAATTATATCCAAAAACCGGTCGCACTCACCAAATCCGAGTACATCTAAAATACATTAATCATCCGATTTTTGGTGATGAATTGTATGCCGGTCGGAAAACTTCCCGTGACGACCGGAAACTTTTACAAAGATTTTTTCTGCACGCCCAAAAAATCAGTTTTTTCCATCCGCAGACAGAGGAGAGAGTAGAGTTTGTCAGTCCGCTCCCACAAGAGTTACAAGCAGTCTTGGACTTACTAAGGCGTTGACTTTGAAGCTAAAAGCTTCTTTAATATTAGAGGAGGTGATTTTATGGGAAGTTTCGGGGGATACTATAAGGGAGACAAGAAAAAACCCAAAAAAGACAAACAAGCCAAGGAGAGCTTAGGAGGCACTCCTGTTTTTAGTATGCCTGAATTAATTTCAAAGAAAAAACCCGTTTGATAGAACTCAATTTATGTCAAAAAATAAAAACGAAACTAATCTGAAACTGGCAGGATTGTTTATTTTGTTTGTTTGCGGCCTAATAGCGGTATCATTACTCTTAAAAGTTTTTTTGGTATTTCAAGATAGTAAATTTGATGGTTCGCATAGTTTTATCGTCGGTTTCGTTGGACAGAATCAAACTAAACTGGTTTCTTTTAATCCCCAGAATCAAACCATGTCAATTGTAAATATTAACGCCAGTTCGGATAGAAATGCGCTTGAAAAAACCCTGGAAATTCCCATCGATGGAATTTTAAAATCCGATAAAAATATTCAAGATAAGGATATCGCTCCACTACTTTTAAAATCTTCCTCTCCATTTTCGACTTCGCTTGAAGGGTTAACTTTTATTGATGCGTTTCGGTTGTCTATTTTTGCCAAAAGCGTGCAAGCAGGCTCGATTTATGACAGGGATTTTTCGGCCGATTTGAATGATGCTCAAAAGGCCACGATTTTAACCCTTTCGTTTACCGACCCGACTATTTATCAAGACAATTTGGGTATTCAAGTAATTAACGCCTCCGATGTTTCCGGTGTCGGTTCAAGACTGGCAAGTCTAATTACAAACATTGGGGGAAACCCAATTCTGGTCACCACGGCCGACAGCCCGCAAAATGACTCAAAAATAATTTATTACCAGACTGAGTCTTATACAGTCAAAAAGTTAAGTGATTATTTAGGATTTCCCGTGGAGGAATCGAACAAAAAGGGGATTGCGGATGTTATAATCATAATCGGCAAAGATAAAGTTAATAACTTGAATTTTTAAATATGTTTTGGCTAATTGTTGCATTGCTATTGGTGGTCTCTTTCTTGTTGGCGCTGAAGTCTTTAAAGACGCTTAACGAAAAACCTAAAATCGGTTTTGTCAAAAAAAGTTTAGATAAAGATAGGGTAATTTATCATTCGCGTGCTTCTTCTTCGGAGTAGTCTTCTTCCTCTTCTTTCTCTTCATGGTCCTGCGTTTGCATTTTTATTTTTTCGCTTTTTTCCAACACCAATGGCGAGTCGGTAATCGAAGTAAAAGAGGGTTGGTCTTTGTAACGTGTCGATTTTTTAATTTCTTTAATAAAAATAGTCACTTTATGTTGATTGGATGATTTAACATAAGCCTCATATTTGCAGCCGCCTTTTATGAATTTAATTAGTCTTCTGGCGATGTCATCCGGCAAGACGCCGATATACTGTGTCTCTTCTAGGGCAAAAATTTTCAGTCTTTTTATGGAAAGCTCCAATGATTGGCCTGTGCGTAACGATTCAACAATTTTTGCTTGGGCAATGTTTACAAGCTCCACGACTTTAGTTTTGCCCGGCTCTTCTAAGAATTTATTATTGATTTGGGAATTTGAAAGTTTCGCCGTCAAGCTGAATTTTTTATCCTTAATTTTTTTAAGGTTTCGAAGAGCAATTGGGTTTAAAGGATCAATACGGATTACTTTTTGATAGGTTGATTTGGCTTCTTTTAGTTTGCCCGTAATGGAATAAGCCAGAGCTAGTCTATTCAATGCGTCGATGTCCTCCGGATTTTCCGTGATGAGAGATTTATTCATGACAATGGCTTCGTGCCAATTTCCCTGGAGTGCTGTTTGAATTGCCTGGTTTTTTAAAGTCATTGGATAAAAAATGGATTAAAAAGATTGCAAAATTCTACCTGAGTTTATTGCAAAAGTCAAGATAGAAACAGTATAATAGAGCGTTATTGTTATGAGTGGGCACTCCAAATGGGCACAAATTAAAAGGCAAAAAGGGCTTAACGACCAAAAACGGGGTAAGACCTTTACCAAACTTGCCAATGCGATTAGCATTGCCGTTAAACAGGGTGGGGGAATCGGTGATCCGGCTTCCAATTTCCGCTTAAGATTAGCCATTGATGCCGCTCGTGCCTCAAATATGCCCAAAGAAAATATCGAAAGGGCAATCAAACGGGCTTCAGGTAAAGACGCCGGGGAAATCAGCGAAGTAACTTACGAAGGATTTGCCCCCGGCGGAGTTTCGGTAATCGTTGAAGCGGCCACTGACAACGCGATGCGCACCACTTCGGAGGTAAAAAGTATTTTCAATAAAGCTGGGGCTAGTTTTGGACAGCCGGGCTCCGTTTCTTATCAATTTAAACATGTCGGCCGGATTATTGCTCAAAAGGGGAGTAAATCGTTTGATGATATTTTTGCAATCGCACTGGAGCAAGGAGCAGAAGACATCGAAGAAGTGGGGGATGAAGTCTTTATCTATACGCCCCTCTCAGACTTAGCAAAAGTTAAAGATGCTCTAGTAGCTTCCGGCGTTGTAATCAGCGAAGCAGAGCTTATTAGGGAGCCGATTATGACAGTCGAGGTAGGGGAGCAGGATAAGCTTTTAAGAATTGAGCATTTTATTAATTCCCTGGAGGAGTTAGACGACGTCCAGAAAGTTTATACCAATCTTCAATAATATTTATGCAAAATATCCAAAAAATGGGGAAATTCCAGCGTAAAAAAATCAGAAGTTTTTTAGGGAGAGTTTTATTTAACAAAAGGCAGCGGTTTATTCTGGCGGTAATCATTTTATCGTTGGGACTTTTTCTCTCCGAATATATTCTGGGCAAATCGGCAATTTCGCTTGTTTTTGCGCTGTCATTTTTAACAGTCGGTTTTCTATTCTTAACGCTAAAAGAAGATTTAAAAGATAATTTTAGTCCGCAGGTTTTTATACTTCCTTTTTTCTACAGTTTGGCGTTAGGGCTTTTTTACCTTTTGGTTCCAGCCAGAATGTTTACCCGAATAGGCATAACCAGCCTGTATGCGCTCGGGCTTTATTCGCTATTTTTATCCGAGAACATCTTTACCGTCTCTTCGATTAGGACCATCGCGCTTTTGTCCGGAGCAAGAACCGTTTCATTGGTTTTGGCCCTTTTGTCTTTTTTCTTTCTTTCCAACGTTGTTTTCTCGTTTCACATTAATGTCTTCATAACGCTACTTCTAATTTTTGCTTACTCATTTCTACTGGTTTTACAATCGGTTTGGACTTACACTTTGGAGAAAAACCCGCTGTCGGAAATTTTTTGGGTGCTTTCACTAACCTTTTGTTTAGTCGAAGTAGCAATCTTTTTATGGTTCAGGCAAGGTTCGCCGACGGTGCTAGCACTTTTCCTAACAGCAATCTTCTATGTCTTAATCGGATTGACCCAAGCCTGGTTTGAAAAAAGACTATTTAGGGGAGTAATACTCGAGTATTTTTGGGTAACAGTGGTATCATTTATTTTCCTCATTTTGTTTACCAACTTCGGCTAAAATAGCTTTGAATTCGTAATTCTAGCCTCAAGAATTTTTTTGTGGCTTGACCGGAGAAGGGGGAAGTGGAGTAAAGGCTTATTAAAGGGTCGGGAAATAATAAAACTATAAGATCTGATATAGTTTGATATAGAATATGTTTTAAAATTATAGGATATATTTTCAAGCTAATGTGGATAACTTCTTAATTTTCACGGGATTTATGCTTGACTTTTCACGGGCTAGACAGGCTCCCTCTGCCTGCCCGACGCAACGTGTTTCCAGATCTGAGTAGCTAACAGTACGAAAAAAATACGAATGTCTCTTCAGGAGCGCTCTTCTTAGAAGATAGCCCGATAAGTCATCATATATTAAATAATTTATTGTAACAGGTTACAGGGAGTAGTAAGTCGTAAATCATTTCGATTAGAAATCCTTATATCTCCCTCTAAACGTTTCTCTTATAAAAATTCCGCGAAATTGGCTGTAGGTGAGCGTATGTGTTTATGTCGCACAATAATACTTTTACGACATCACTCACGCACAGTTTCCGAGAGAAGTGGTTTCCAGACTGTTATTTTTTGTCGATATATTTAATCAGTTTTGTTATTGCTATCTTCTCTTCTTGAATTATCTTATATATTTTCCCCAGTTTGGAATTTCTTGGCTCTCCCCTACTATGGGGTTAATAAATAAATATTTTTTGAGGCTAGTTGAAGCTAAATTTTGTAAAAATTTCCCACTATTGACATCCCCTAGCCTCGGAGAATATACTTTTATAGTTATGATTGACGAAACCGTTGACTCTGGCAGCAAGCCTAATCCAAAAGAACAAGCAGAAATTCAACAAAGAATTAACGATCTTGGTAAAAGAGCAAGATCGATAATTCAGGCAAATGATCTTTTGAAAGCGTTTGGGATTATGGATTTAACTGATCTGGCCCAGAAACGGAGAGCATTACTGGTCGAGATATTTATCGCAGAGCAATTGGCCGTTGATGCTTTAGGTAGAAGATTAAGCAGGAGGTCGACTATCGTTTCAGAGCAGGTTTTGGAGAGTGTGGTTGTTCAAAACCGACATTATCTCGCGCATCCGGAAGATTATCCAGGGGCCGGGAACATAAAATTTGCGGTGCAAACGTTATTTGAGATGGTTCATGAAAGAACCGGAAAGTCCATTGATCCCGAAATACCCATTGACAAAAGAGCAGACCCTCCCGCTGAGCGAATTATACCTAAGTGGAAGGAGAGATTTTCGTAGCTCCAATTATTTCTTCTTGCAAGGACAATTAAACCAACACTTTGGGCATTTCAGCTTTCCGCCGAACATCTCATGGCATGGACAATCGCACTTGCATTTTTTGTTTTGTGCCATGAATGAATTATAGAAGATTATTTTGAGTATATCAAGCTTAGTGTGACGAAGTTGAGGATGCTGGCATGGAAGACGATACGAATGTTATTTGATCAACAGCTAAGCCGGTTCCTGTTTCTGTGCGTCCGCCCTGATCATTTCTTTGAACGCTTCCATTGACTAGCCTTGGATTCCCTAGTTGAATATGAATTCCGTCAACGGTAAAAATGGGTTCTAAAACTGCTGTTTCAGTTTGTCCACCATTGTTAAACCTTACGATTAATGGAACCTGATCAGCGTCATTAGTGCCTGGATTTCTAATATCAAATTCAGTGACTCCTTGAGTGACTGTTTGCCCTTCAACGTTTAGGATTTGGTTTCCGTGAATAAGTCCGCCCTCCGAAATCGCTTGTCCGTTTTCGTCTTCTCCCCCTGGGAAGATAAGCGCATTGTATCGAGCCTTTGGATCTAAACTAAGTCTTAAAACGCCGCCTTCATCAACACTTGTTACATGATTAGCGCTAGAATTTTCCGGCGAGTAAGGCTTTTGTATCGCGTCAGCCATTTCACTACCTGCGTTAATAGTAGATTGTACGACTGGGGCAGTCTCAACAGCTACGCCTATGCCAGTTGCCGCAAGTATTGCCGCAAGAGCTCTCTTTGTCCAAACAGAGCCTCTATTTGTATTTGCCCTTTGTTCACGAGTCGTAATTTTTGGTTTGTCTATTGTAGTAGGTCCGTCTGCCATAGATCTAGATTACCATTGAGTTTGGGGTATGTCAACATTGACAAAAATAATTCTATGTCGCAGAATGTAACTAGTCGCGTCGCAGAATATGAAAAACGAAAACCTACCTGAGCTGATTAGTCAATTCTTGGAGAACTTGGAGATTGAAAAGAATTGTTCAAAACTGACTATTCGTGATTACCGACATTACCTTGATGTCTTTAACGAATGGTTCGACACTGCCCTACCTGGAAAAAATTTAAAAAATCTGGATTTAGCAACAGTCAGAAAATATCGGGTTTTTCTGGCTAACAGGGCCGATAAAAAAGGTATGACCTTACAAAGGGTTACCCAAAATTATTACGTGATTGCGCTTCGTTCATTCCTGAGGTTCTTAATAAAAAACGATTACCAAACTTTGGAGCCGTCAAAAATTGACTTGCCAAAAACCGAGTCCCACAGCCTCAAATTTTTGGAAAAAGAGCAAGTGGACCGGTTGGTGACCAGCATTGATACATCTAAAAAAGAAGGAATCCGCGATCGGGCAATTCTGGAGCTGCTCTTCTCCACCGGTTTGCGTGTTTCGGAATTAACCAAATTAAATCATGACCAAGTAAATCTGGAAAGACGCGAATTTGGGGTCATCGGCAAAGGTGGAAAAGCCAGGTTAGTGTTCGTCTCCGACAGGGCGGCTGATTGGATAAAAATGTATCTGGACAAGCGGGAGGATGTTTTTAAACCTTTATTCATCCGCTATTCCGGGAGAGTTGTCGAAGATAACGGTGGAGAGGAAATGCGGTTGACTGTTAGAAGTGTCGAGCGGATAGTTAAAAAATATGTTCGAAAAGCGAGGATTCCTGTTGATGCGACAGTCCATACACTTCGGCATTCTTTTGCCACAGACTTATTAACAAACGGTGCGGATATCCGTTCGGTTCAGGAAATGCTTGGACACAAAAATATCGCCACTACCCAAATCTACACCCATATTACCAATAGACAATTACACGATGTCCACAAACACTTTCACAGCGGAAACAAATAACTAGTAGGTTTCGTAGTAAAGGACTACGTCGACTGTCAAATTATTTTCTCCCGGAGTAATGTTGGTTGGGGTAGATTGGTCGTTTTTGGCAACTCCCGCGGCCATCATCAAAGGCATCGGTTGATTTGAGTTCTCAACCACATTTACAATTTTTCCCAAATGGATGCCGGCTGCATTAGCCAAAGTTTGTGCTTTGGCTTTGGCATTATCGACTGCAGTTCGGGTTGCTCTCTCTTCCAGCGATTTACTCAGCGAATCGCTAAAGGTGAAATTAATTCCGCCGACCAAATTTGCCCCGTCAGCTGTCGCCGCATCGACAACCTGATTAGCTTTGTCGATTGGTTGGATTTGTATCTCCAAATTTTGTGTAACGGTATAGCCGGTAATATCTTGTTGTCTATTTGGCAATATTGGGATTATCGGCACAGCTCCAATTTCATTTGAATAGTTTGGAGTGACGGAGTAATCGGTGGTCTGAATATCCTTATCGGCAATCCCCAGTTTTTTTAAATCCTGAATGATTTTATTAGCTGCCTGATTTACTTTGTTTTTAGCATCGGTTACGGTTTGCGATTGCTCTGTCACGCCGACATTGACAGTCGCCTCGTCCGGAACAGCCGTTACTTTCCCCTCACCATTGGCAGAGAAAAGGTCGGTCTTGGTGTTAGTGACACTGTTAATAAAAAAAGGAATCGGTCCGGCCAGCTTGGTGTAGACAAACAGGACGACGAAAAAAACAATGATGGCTCCCGCCCAACTTTCCCTCATAGACCTATCTTAAGATTTTTCTAAAGAGGTGTCAATAACAAAACTTAAAGGGATTTACAGCAGATAGTTCCCGATGTACAATCGTACATTCCGATTGATTTCAAATCATTGGCAGAAATACAAATTCGACTGCCGATGCAAGATCCACCAACAGCCCTACATTGAGCGCCCGCAGATGGCGTTGGTGTATTTCTGCAGCAAAGCATTATAGAGCTTGGGCATCCCCCTTTGATTGCAGCAATTCCTGTTGGGCAAGAGTACATACATGTGCCACCTACATTTGAGCAAGGAGGTGGTGTTGGTCCAAGAGTTGGTGAAGGAATTGGTGTGCTGCTTGAGCTACATAGACTGTCATTGTAAATGGAATTTATAATAGTACAATTATTATTAACGCATGCTCTTTGTTCATAGGTGGTACCTGAACAAAAACTTTGGCAATTAGAGGTGTTGCAGGTTGGTGCGGGAGTTGGACCACCGCAACTGGGGCTATTATAGATAGTATTATAGAGTGTGCAAATACCATTTATGCATTGCTGTTGTTCATAGGAAATGCCCGAACAAAAACTTTGGCAGTTAGAGGTGTTGCAGATGGAAGCAGCATGCTCCAGGAGATTTGTTCTAGTGTTTGCAGCCAAAATGAATGCTGGTAATGTAATAAGAACGGCTAAAAATAGAAATAATTTAAACGGCGGTTTACCTGAAAACATCCTCTTTGCCTTATTCATAAATACTATATAATAACGATAAGACAGATTATCTGTAATTGTCAAGGGGATATGCAAAAAGCAGTCAGGATTTTATCATTGTTTCTCTTTTTGTTTTCTTTTGTAGTTCTTGGTAAAAGTTTGTTTTTAAATTTTTATCCGGACTTTAGTCAATATTATTTTGGCGCAAAAGCCGTTAACCCTTACCTTAACGGCGTTATTTATCCTCCCCTGTCGATTGTAATTTTCTCATTCTTAAATCTATTCTCATTTGCCATGGCAGAGAAAATCTGGACAATTTTGTCCATGGTCTCGCTTTTTGCGTCGGTTTACCTAATCTTCAAAATCTACAACAGAAAGATTCTTTCAACCCTAGGATTTATAGTCCTCGGCTTAGTCTGCTTTTCTTTTCCGGTCAAATTTACTTTAGGCATGGGGCAAATCAATAATCTTATCTTGCTGTTGTTTGTCGTGGCAATATATTTCTTGCAGCAAAAGAAAAATTTTCTGTCTGCATTTTTGCTTTCCCTTTCTTTCGCGATTAAGCTTTTTCCAGCCTTCCTACTTTTGCAATTTATTGTGATGAAAAAGTGGAAGTTCTTGTTCGCGTTCGCAGGCTTTCTGATTTTATTGAGTGGGATTGCCTTTGTTT
>Ga0187849_1003701_pt1 | contig 13196 bp, 16 predicted proteins | sample June2016WEW_4_10_2_FD_132412 | JGI IMG/M metagenome (GOLD analysis project Ga0187849, IMG submission 132412) | Peatland microbial communities from SPRUCE experiment site at the Marcell Experimental Forest, Minnesota, USA - June2016WEW_4_100 | ecosystem: Environmental > Terrestrial > Soil >... | reverse complement strand
TTTATTGCCAAGACGGCGGCATTAAAGGGAAAAAGTGCTGTGTTTGAAATTCAAAGACAGATTAACGGACAAGCCTCCGCTGTTAAAGTTACTCTTACTCCAAGAGTAAATCCTCCGAACGGCGAAGGACCTATCGGGGTAACTATAACCACAATGGAGATTTATTATCCACCGCTCTTGTTGCGGCCTTTTTACGGAATTTATTACGGATTTAAAGACGCGATTTTCTGGGGACAAACAATCGTTCTCGGACTTTGGGGAATAATTGCCGGCGCGTTTCATGGTCAAGCGCCTCAGGGTGTTTCGGGACCTGTTGGGATTTTTGCGGTAACAACCGAAGCGGCACAAGCCGGAATTTTAACTCTTATTAATTTTGTGGGAATTCTTTCCGTTAACCTTGCAATTCTTAATATTATTCCTTTCCCGGCTCTTGATGGCGGAAGACTTCTTTTTATCGGAATTGAGGGGGTAATCGGCAGAAGAATTGTTCCGAAAGTTGAAGCAACAATTATTAATATCGGATTTATTATTCTTATTGTTCTTCTTCTTATAATTACAATCGGGGATATCAGACATTTAATTTCTGCTGGCAGTCTTGAAGGATTCATAAATTCGGTAGGAAAATAAAAATAAATGGAAAACGACGAAGATTTTTTTGGAAAAGAACTTAGCAATAAAGCCGTTGAAGTGGTCCGACTTTGGCAGAAAGTAAAAGCCGAAAAAGATTCAAATAAACAAACCGAAATGGCGACGGAATTTGCTGAGGCATTACTGGATATAGTTGAACCTGGGCACAAGGGGGATCATTACGACCCGCGAGGACAAAAACTTGTTGAGCTTATTCTACACGGAACAGGGAGTGAATTTTATTTTGGTAGTGGGTCTTCAGGGAATAGAATATCATTTCGGGATCACTTGGCTGATCCTAACGGAGGGCTCAATGACATCGAGTCACCCGATGGAGAGGTCGGTTTTATGTTTTTTCCGGATCCGGGTAAGTCACACGGTGAAGAAGAGTTTAGGAATTTTGTGAGGCACTTCGGTTCATTTAGGGTGGATTTGAGCCGGCAGTTGAGTTAGAATAGCTTCATATGGCGACTTCAGAGAAAAAACAGTTAACAAAAAAGAGCGAAGATATCTCGGCCTGGTACCTAGATTTAATTGCCCAGGCAAAACTTGCTGATTATGGTCCCGCAAAAGGGACAATGATAATAAGGCCCTACGGATTTGCAATTTGGGAAAACATTCAGAAAGCGCTTGATAACGAAATAGAAATTTCTGGAGCTGATAATGCTTATTTTCCTCTTTTTATTCCAAACTCGCTTTTTAGTAGAGAAAAAGAACACGTTGAAGGATTTGCGCCGGAAACTGCAGTTGTAACTATTGGCGGCGGAGAAAAGTTGGCCGATCCTCTTATAATCCGTCCGACGAGTGAAATGATAATGTATGAGGCCTATGCCAGATGGATTTCTTCTTGGAGGGACCTCCCCATGGTAATAAACCAATGGAATAATGTTGTCCGGTGGGAAAAGCGAACCTATCCTTTTTTGAGAACCTCGGAGTTTCTCTGGCAGGAAGGACATGGTGCACATGCGACCGAGAAGGAGAATTGGGAGAGGGTTCTCTGGGGGATAAAAACTTATGCAAAAATTTATAAGGATTTTCTTGCGCTTGAAGGGGTTGTCGGGGTTAAATCCGAATCGGAAAAATTTGCAGGCGCAAATACAACTTTAACCTGCGAGATTTTGGTTGAAGGCGGAAAAGTGATTCAGGGCGGAACATCGCACGACCTGGGACAAAATTTTTCAAAGGTTTTGGGAATCCAGTTTCAAAACAAAGACGGTAAAAATGATTTTGTCTGGCAGAATTCGTGGGGATTTTCTACACGTTCAATAGGGGCTTTGATTTTGGGCCAGGGGGACGATAGCGGTCTTGTCCTTCCTCCAAAAATTGCACCCATAAAAGTTGTTATCGTTCCGGTTTTGGGGAAGAGGGACGGCGAAGTTTTGAAATATTGCCAAAAGATTAAAGAAGTTTTGGAAAAAGAAAAAAATGATTTTCCCGGTAAAGTTGAAATATACGATGATGGCGAGAAAAGTTTTGGTTGGAGAATGAATGATGCGGAAATCAGGGGAGTTCCGGTTAGGATCGAGGTTGGGACAAGAGAATTGGATGAGAAAACCGCAACGCTTAGTTTTAGAGTTTTGGGAATTGATAAAAAACTTGTCAGATTTTCCGATATTAATCAAAAAGTTGAGGAAATGTTGGGAATAGTTCAGGAAAAAATGCTGGAAAATTATAAAAAGTTTTTGGCTGAAAATACTCACGATGTTAAAGATTACGAAGAATTTAAAAAAATTATGAAAGGGCCAAAAGGTTTTATAAAGGCTTTTTGGTGTGAGGATCCGGATTGTGAAGCAAAAATAAAAGAAGAAACAAAGGCTTCCACTCGTTGTAAACCTTTGGATGCCAAAGAAGAAAAAGGGAAGTGCATTTACTGCGGACGTCCTGCAAAATTTGTCTGGTACTTCGCTCAGGCTTATTAAAAAACAAGCCTGACAGTTTTCCCCAAAGAATCGGATAAACCGTCAGGCTTTTTCAGTCATACTTCAAGGATTTTCTTATCGTCCATAAGAGCCCATCCCCAAATGAGGGTGCTTATCGGCAGTGCGAGTGCGGATGTTGTTACTAGTAACGCAAAGATACTCGGGACCGATTGTGTGCCGGGAAAGAGTGAAGCGATAAGGCTTACGATCACTCCGACAACGGCAGCCGTAACAACCGTTATTACCAGGAATTTGAACCTTTTTTGGGCGCGGGCAAAAACCACATAGAGCAGGAATGTAACCGCCTCGGTCGCCAACAGTATCCAAATTATCGACGGATTGAAAACGGCCTTGGGTCCTACCGAGTCAGGTGCTTTTGAGATCAAAAAGGTTAACGCTCCGATGACTTCACCGATAACGATCAGCACTTGCGAAACCCAGAACAAGTATTTCATCTTATCCTCCTTGAGTGAATTTAAAGAACTTTGGGTAGTGGGGGAATTATAGCACGAGGAGCCTGCTATTTCACTGTAACGCTTTTGGCCAGATTTCTGGGCTTATCGGGATCCAGACCTTTTTTAATTGTTAGGAAGTAGGCCAGTACTTGGGCAAAAACAATATTGGGGATAATTGTCGCCTCGCGTGCATCATCAACTTTGATAAAGTAATCAAAAACTTCATGAGGTTTAAACGAAACCCCGATAATAAACCCGCCCCGGGCTTTCATTTCCATCGCTCCCGCAAGATTTGCACCGTATGTTTCATCATCGGGCAGGAAGGCAATGCAGGGAGTTCCTTTTTCGATTAATGCAAGGGGCCCGTGTTTGAGCTCACCCGCAGCCAAACCTTCGGCGTGAATGTAAGAAATCTCTTTGATTTTAAGCGCGCTTTCAAGCGCCGTCGGATAGGAAAGTCCACGCCCGATTACATAAATGTGCTTTTTGTTTTTGAGAAGTTCCGCAAGTTTCTTAATCTTATTTAAGCTTTTTAGAGAAAGAATTTTTTTGGTTGACTCGACGGATTTGGTCAAAACTTTTTGTCCCTCTTTTGACCCTCCGTTTAACGCGTATGCAAGAAGAATCAGGTGGGCAATCATTCCGGTTAGGGCTTTGGTCGAGGCAACCGCCTTTTCCGGGCCGGCGCCGATTAACATTTTGTAATCCGACATTCTGTAAAGTGAGGAACCGAAAACGTTTGTCAGGCAGACGATTTTTGCATGTTTTTCTTTGGCTTTTTTAATTGATTCCAGGATGTCCATAGTTTCGCCGGACTGGGAAACTGCGACCACAAGACTATCCTTATTAAGAAAGTCCAGGTGGTATCCGAATTCACTTCCGATAGCAAAGTTAATGTGGCGCTTGGCAATTTTTGAAAAAAGATATTGCCCGGCAATACATGCGTGCCATGCCGAACCGCATCCGACAAGGTAAGAACCTCGGGATTTTTTAATAATCTTTGCAATTTTTAGTTCATCGCGCGGATTTAATGCGACCTCGCTTATTATTTTTGGCTGTTCGAAAATTTCTTTGAACATGAAGTTCGGATACTTACCCTTTTCCCCCTGGGAAAATTTCCAATTCAGAATTTGTTTTTTAAATTTAATTTTTTTGCCGTTTTTGGCACTGAAAACTTCAACCTTATTTTTTTGAATTACCGACATTTCACCGTCTTCCAGAAAATAGACACTTTTGGTATAGGGAAGAAGTGCTGCGGCATCGCTGGCAAGAAAATTTTCGTCAGTCCCGAAGCCGATAACGAGTGGGGAACCGTTTCTGACCGCAACAAGTAGGTTTTCTTTTGTGCTAACCGCGACAATTGCATTAAGTCCCTGCATTTTGGCAAATGCCGATCGGACCGATTCGGTAAAAGATATTTTTTTATTTAATTCTTCAATAAGATGAGCCGCGACTTCAGTATCAGTCTCACTTATAAATTTGTGGCCCTTTTTGAGAAGCTGATTCTTTATTTCTTCATAGTTTTCAAAAATTCCGTTGTGGACTATTGCTATTGTTCCCGTGCAGTCAAGATGGGGATGGGCATTTATGTTGGTTACCCCGCCGTGGGTTGCCCAGCGGGTATGGCCAAATGCAAATGTGCCTTCGGGTAAGTTATCAACGTTTGCATTTCCGATTTTTCCTGCTTTCTTTTTGACAACAATTTTAACTTTTGTAACAGCCGCAACACCCCAGGAGTCGTAACCGCGGTATTCAAGACTTTTTAGTCCGGATAGAACCAGTTTGGCTGCATTTTTACGATTACCGATGTATCCGAAAATGCCGCACATAGAAGTTCATTTTACACCCCTTGTATAGGTCCGTGAAAATTAATATACTGGTTCGATTGAAACATGAATAAGGACTGTATTTTTTGCAAAATTGTGAGGGGAGAGTTGCCTTCGAAGAAGGAATACGAAGATGAAGACACGCTGGTAATTAGGAACATTGCCCCAAAGGCCGAAATCCATTTACTTATAATTCCAAAGAAACATGTTAATACATTTTTGGATCTGGGGAATGAAATGAATAAATTAGTCCAAGCCGCACAAAAGGTTATTAAAAGGATGGGAGTAGAATCCGGTTATAAAATGCTAATAAACGGAGGAAGATATCAGCAAGTTCCGCATTTTCATTTGCACCTTCTTGCTGGTAAACTTGAGAGCAATAAAGAGATTTTAGAAGAAATATGATAGCTCAAACTTTACAAGCTAAAATCGGCGAGTCGATGAAGGCTCACAATGAAATTAGGACCTCAACTTTAAGATTGCTTCTTTCGGCTCTTAATTATGAAAAAATCGACAAGCAGCACGATTTAAACGACGAAGAAGAATTGGTTGTAATACGGCGCGAGGCAAAAAAGAGAAAAGAAGCAATCGAAATGTATAAAAAAGCGGGAGCGGAGGACCGTGCCGCAAAGGAAGCGGAGGAGCTCTCTATTCTTCAGGCATATCTTCCGCCGGAGATAGGGGAAGAAGAATTAACCAAACTTGTTGACGAAGCAGTTGCCCAAATTAAGCCGACCGGCTTACAGGATATGGGGAAAGTTATCGGGTTTGTGAAAGGAAAAGCGCCGAATGCGGACGGAGGAAAAATTGCAGAGATGGTAAAAGGGAAGCTTTCGGAATGATCAAAGTCCTCGTTAGTAAACAGTCGAATTATCCGGTTAATGTACCGGTGGTTAAAAAGAAATTGGCCGGATTTTTGGCCAAGAATGGCATTGTGTCGGATGCTGATGTTTCGGTGGCAATAGTTGGAGAAAAAAAGATGCTGGAAATTGGTGCAAAATATTTAAAGGACAAAAAACTCCATAATGTATTGTCATTTGTGCCGGGTGAGGTCAAAAAAAACTTTGTGTATCCGCCTGACGGCATAATTCATCTTGGAGAAATAATTGTCTGTTATCCGGTTGCCGTAATGGAGTCGGGTGTGGAAAATGTTCTGATAGATCAAAGAGTTTATGAGTTAGTGGAACATGGAGCATTACATCTTTTGGGAATTCACCACGAAGAATGACACTTTATCTTAAATATCGGCCGAGAAATTTAGACGAACTTGATTTGCCGGATGTCGGAGAATCCCTTAAAAAAATAGTATCAAAAAAGGCCATTCCTCATGCATTTCTTTTCGCGGGGCCTAAGGGAACCGGTAAAACTTCAGCGGCAAGAATTTTGGCCAAGATTATTAACTGTGAGGATTTGAGAAAGGATAGCGTCCCGTGCGATAAATGCAAACAGTGTACCTCAATTACGAACGGAAACAACCTTGATGTTATCGAGATGGATGCCGCGAGCCACAGAGGAATTGATGACGTTAGGGTTTTAAGAGATGCCGTTAAACTTGCGCCAGTTTCCGCCAAGAAAAAAATTTACATTATTGACGAGGCGCATATGTTGACTACAGAAGCCAGTAATGCACTTCTTAAAACTCTGGAAGAGCCGCCCGAACATGTGGTCTTTATCTTGGCGACAACCAATCCTGAAAAATTAATTGAAACAATTCGTTCAAGAACAACTTATATTCCTTTCAGGAAAGCTACAACAGATGAAATTGTTAAATCTCTTAAAAGAGTTGTTGCCGGGGAAAGGATAAAAATTGAGGATGCAACCCTTGCAGTTATTGCCGAGGCTTCGGACGGATCTTTTCGCGACGGGATAAAAATTTTGGAACAATTGGTCGCGGAAGAAAAAGATCTCACAAAAGAATTTCTTGAGGAATTTCTTTTCAAGAAGAAGGCTTTTGATTTGGACAAGTTTATTGAGCTTTTAATTAAGAAAGATACAAAAAGTTTGATTGAAGAAATCGGAAAATTAAGTGTAAAAGGAGTTGCGATTGACACTTTCCTCGTAGCCCTTCTGAAAAAACTGCAAACTTCTCTTTTGGCAAAAGTTGGCATTGGAACGGATGAAGTGGAGGAACTGGACAGGAAAAGCCTCATCGGCTTAATCGAACTTTTCTCGGAGGCATCAGAAAAAATTTCGACTTCTCCCATCGAAGAACTGCCGCTGGAAATTGCGGTGATAAAGTGGTGTGAGAAAGAAACGGAAGATCGTTTGCAGTTCACTCGCTTGAAGGGCAATTCGACGCCGGTTGAAACGTCTCAAACACTCCCTTCCGGCGCTCGTGAACAATCTCGCGATATTCAAGCGAGAAAGGAAGATTTGGCTCAGACAGAAGATCCTGGCGCCCGCAAACAAACTGCTGTCGCATTAGGAGATGAAGTGAATGATGATGTCTGGAGAAATATTCTGGCTCTTATTAAACCTCTGAACGCCTCAATTGAGGCGCTTCTTAGAGCGGCAAGACCAATGAGCTACGACGGAAAAGTCCTTACCCTTGGAGTTTTTTATAAATTTCACAAAGAGCGGTTGGAGGATGCTCCCCACAGAAAAGTATTGGAAGATGCGGTGGCAAAGGTACTGAAATCCCCGACGAAAATCGTTTGTACATTGGTTGAACCACCCCCCAAGAAAATAGTTGTTGAGGCAAAAGCCGAGACCGTTTTGACTGAGGGGAAGGACGCTGATATAATCAAGGCTGCAGAAGAAATTTTCGGCACATAAATTATGTTTGACAAATTTAACCAACTAAAAGATTTGGCCAAGATGCGCCAAAAGGCGGTTGAGCTCCAGAAGGAGCTTGAAAAGATTGTTAAAACCGTGGAAAAACACGGTTATTCCGTTTCCGTTACGGGGGATCAAAAGATCCGATATATCAAAAAAGACGGGGAAGATATGAACGATTTGGTCGACCTGATTAATGATGCAATGAAAGATGTGCAAAAAGACGCTGCAAAGAAAATGATGGAAATGGGTGGAGGATTAGGGGGACTCCTGGGTGGACTCGGCAAGTAACTTCGGATAGAATAACATCATGAAGATTGCACGACCGATTGCGGCTCTAATTGAATCCTTTCAAAAGCTCCCTGGAATCGGGCCCAAATCGGCTCAAAGACTTACTTATTATTTGCTTCATGTTCCGCAAATCCAGCTGGATGATTTTGCCGAATCAATAGAGAGACTTAAAAAGGATACCGTTCTTTGTTCGATTTGCAAAAATGTGAGCGAAGCTGACCCTTGCCCGATTTGTTCAGACCCGGCCCGTGATCAAACCCAAATAATGGTGGTTGAACAACCGCTCGACATTTTGGCGTTCGAAAAAACTGGAAAATTCAAGGGAGTTTATCACGTTCTGCACGGCGCGATTAATCCGTTGGAAAACATCGGTCCGGATGAAATTTACATTGATCCATTAATCGACCGGATAAAAAAAGGCAAAATTAAGGAAGTTATAATTGCTACCAATCCGACGATGGAAGGAGAAGCAACTGCAATGTACCTTAAGAAACAATTAACAATTAGTAGTTCACAGTTAGCTATCACCCGTCTGGGAATGGGAATTCTAACCGGCGCCGACCTGGAGTATGCTGATGAAGTAACCCTTACGCAGTCGCTTGAGGGGAGAAGGAAACTCTAGATTATGAATAGTACTGCCAAACAAACCGGTCAGTCTGCACGCGATCTTGCACAAAAAATTGCCAAGCAAATGGCCAGGGAACCCTTAGAGGTTCTAAAAAATGCTGAGAACCAGGTTACGGGTCAGGAAGAATTAGAGCCCCGGGAAAATCCTAATCAAAATTCAGATAATCAGGCAAAAATTGCCGAACACCAAAGGCAACTTCAGGACAAGATGAAAAGCGGCAGGAGGATGGAAGCTCTGGAAGCGGAGCTAAAGGATATTCGCAAACAGGATTTGTTTAAAGATTTGCAAAATAAAATTGCCCAGGGGCTGGAAGTTCCTCTTGAAGATTACCCGGAACTTTCGATGGAACAAAAGCAGGTGCTTAAGGCACAGATGGAAGCCGTAAAGTTTCAGAAACAGCAAGCGGCTTACGCTCAGAGCCAGGAAGGGTTTAAGAGCCCGGTTTCCAAAAAAGGCCGCAGATTTGGAGAAACCCGGAAGGAAGAAGCCCAGAGGGAACAAACACACGTTGAGAAACCCGTTCCGCCTTCAGGGTAAAGCCCGGGTCAAATACCCCATAGCCTTGATTTTTATTGCTTTCACTGCTATACTCCCGCCGAGGGTAGAAAGTGGCACACTAAATCATAGGAGGTGAGCTTTGAAGAGTACCTTGATTATCCTGGTTATTGCGCTTTTTCTTAGCGCTTGCGTTTCGGCGCCTGTTCCGGCCGGGAACTATCAATTTGTTCCCCCGACAGGTCCCGGAAAGGTTATAAAAACGTACGGTTTTTTGAAGGCGCTTCCTGCACGAATAACGGTAAAACCTTTGGCGCAGGGGGAATGGGTAATAATTCACGGTACAGGCGGAATTTTACTCCCTTCGCAAACACTTGGTGCAGGAAATAAATGTTTTGTGGTCGGGATCGTCGGTCCGACAAGCTCTACCTATGCGGTTACAAAAGGCTTCCACTTATTCGATTTTATTGACGAATCGTCAAGTTTTGAGTCAAGCGGAGCCTTTTCCAGCGAGTTCTCTATCTGGCAAGAAGTAATGCTGCAACAGCCGGATTGCAAGGGCGGACTCGACGTCTGGACAATTAACAAATAATAAAAAATACGTGAGGGTGTTCCCTTAAACACCATTTTCTACCCTCACGTTTTTCTTCAGGTTTGATTCTGCTACAATAGCCTTAGTGGATATTTATTTAACCAATTCTCTTTCGCGCAAAAAGGAAAAGTTTGTTCCCATAAATCCTCCTAATGTCGGAATGTATTCCTGCGGAATTACCGCCTACGACTATGCTCACATTGGCCACGGAAGAAAATATGTTACCGATGATATTCTCAAAAGACTTCTTACTGCGGATGGCTTCAAAGTAAAGCATGTTGAAAATGTTACGGATGTTGGACATCTGGTTTCGGACGCCGATACCGGTGAAGATAAGCTGGAAAAGGGTGCGGCCAAAACCGGAAAAACGGTTTGGGAAGTTGCGGAATTTTTTACGAAATACTTTTACGACTCGATGGACAAACTCAACATTATTAGGCCCGATATTATCTGCAAAGCTACCGATCACATTAAGGAGCAAATTGAACTTGTGCAGAAACTTATGGATAAAGGTTTTGCTTACGATACTCCCGAGGCGGTTTATTTTGATGTAACAAAGTTTAAGAAGTATGACCAGCTTTTTGGACAAAAACTGGAAGAAAAGAAAGTCGGCGTACGGGAGGCGGTTCAGGAAGGAGAACACAAAAAACACCCTCAGGATTTTGCCCTTTGGTTTAAAAGGGTTGGAAGATTTGAAAATCACACGATGCATTGGGAATCCCCGTGGGGCGACGGATTTCCCGGCTGGCACGTTGAGTGTAGTGCCATGAGTATGAAATATCTTGGAGAACAGTTTGATATTCATACCGGTGGTGAGGACCACTTGAGTATTCATCATCCCAATGAAATTGCCCAAAGTGAAGCCGCGACGGGTAAGGTTCCTTTTGTAAAATATTGGATTCATACGGCATTTTTGATGGTTGACGGACGCAAAATGAGCAAAAGTTTGAATAATTTTTATACGGTTGATGATGTGGAAAAGAAAGGTTTTGATCCCTTGGCCCTAAGGTATCTTTATCTCGGGGCTCACTACCGTGATCCTTTGAACTTTACATGGGATTCACTTGAAGCTTCACAGAATGCTCTGGAAAAACTTCGTAATCAGATAGCGTCGCTAAAAACTCAAAATAACAGAACCGTCCTTTCAAAAGAGAAGGAAAATAAGGTTGAAGAATTTAGAAATCAATTTATGGAAGCGGCGGGGGATGATTTGAACACCCCGAAAGCATTAGCGGTTGTCTGGGATATGCTTAAAAGTAATATTCCTTCGGAAGATAAATATGATTTGGCAATGGGTTTTGATGAAATTTTGGGCCTCAAATTGGGAGAGGCAAAAGTTATTGAAATTCCCGAAAATGTTAAGTCAATGATGATAGAGAGGGAAAAGCTTCGCTCGGAAGGCAAGTACGAAGATGCGGATAAAATTAGAACTCAAATTAAGGAGTTAGGATTTGAAGTAAAAGACAAAACCGTCGAATTGTGAGATATAATTAATTAATATGCCCAATCAAAGCGGAAACGCTGTAAGTTCTCCGTTTGAAATCGTAACAAGTAAAAAGTCCGGCAAGGGTGGAAAGAGGGGATTAATCATTACAATAGTAATTGCGGTTTTTCTGGTTCTCAGTGTAGTTGCGGGAGTGCTTCTCGTCCGGCAGCAGCAAAATCTTCAGGAAAAAGCGCAGCAGATACTTTGTCCCGCGGCCGAAGCCTGTCCCGTTGCGGGGCAGCCGGATTTGCTTATGAGTTGTAATCCTTCAAATTCCGACGGAACCCCCGTGAGCTTAAGTTGTTTAACCAGCTCCCTTGTCGGAACGATTGCTGCTTGCGGAGCCCAAAGATATTGCTGTCCGTCACTTGGTGCTTCCTGGACAACGGATTTAACCTTGTGCTCGTCACCTTCTCCGACTCCGACTTTAGCGGCACTGGCCACAGCGTCAGCAAGCGCAACCCCAACCGCATCTTCCAGTGCGACACCTCTTCCTACCCTGCAAACTTCACCCCGTCCGATTCCGGTTACAGGTACCGATTGGCCGACAGTGGTTGGCGCCGGAGTGGGAGCTGCAGCAATAATCGGAGCAATTCTTCTTGCCCTCTAGTTTAGTTTTATCTTCTTGAGGGAAAATTTGTTGACCACAATTCCAATATGGTCGATCAGGGGAAAATGACTTTTAACCTCATCCTGAAACTTTTCCGCAAGATTTCCTGTGTAGTTTGCAAATCCTGCTTTCTCGGATTGTGAACAGAGTTTATCTTCCCATTCCTTGATGATTACCAGAATTTTTTCTCCCTCCTCGTTAAATTTTTCCTGATTTTTGTTTTGATCAATTGAATATTCAAAATGCGCTTGGGTAAATTTATCGAAGGCTTCTTTATTTTCGGAAACCATTCTGTCAAAGTATTCTTTGTACTTTGTCATATCTGTATCTTACTGAAGAGGTAGCTGCCGATACCGATTAGAACGGCCGTAGCGATTGAAAGAACCAAAAGGTCGGCGGGAAGTCCGAAATGAAACGAGTTTGTAATGGCACCCCGAAGTCCGTCGACTCCGTATGAAAGCGGGTCAATGCTGGCAATAACATTTAAAGCCCCCGGAACTCCGGAAAGAGGGAAGAGGGCTCCGGAAAGGAAGAAAAGAGGCATTATGAGGAAATTCATAATTAATTGGAAGCCCTGCATATCTTCGAGGATTGATGCAATTGCGGTTCCGAGTGCAGTGAATAGAAGAGCAATTAAAATCATAAATAGTACCATTTGGGGGACAAGGGTAAATGTTTCAATTTTGAACCCAAAAAAGAGGGAAAGAATTAAAACTATAATTCCCTGAAAAACTGCAACGGTTGCGCCACCGATGGTTCTCCCGATCATTATTTGCCACCTTGAAATGGGGGCAACCAGCATTTCTTTCAAAAATCCGAATTGCCGGTCCCAGATGATTTCTATTCCGGAAAAAACCGCAGTAAAAAGAATGCTCATTGAAATTATTCCCGGAGCAATAAATTCAAGATAATTTCCCTGTCCTGCCTTGGCAAAGATGGGTCCCAAGCCAAACCCCAGAGCCACCAGAAAAAGAATGGGTTGCCCCAAGCTTCCGACAATCCTTGAACGGGAGCGGAAATATCTTTTGAGTTGCCTGAGCCAGATAATATAAATAGACTTCATATTTTAATGTCTCCAGCCTCCGTGATGCATTCTGAAACGCTCTTGTGCCCCGACTGATTCATCCCTGATTTCGTGTCCCGTCAAAGCCAAAAACGCATCCTCCAAATTGGTTTTCTTGGTTGTCTTAAGTAACTCGGCAACTGTACCGGTTTTAATAATGTTCCCGTGATCGATTATTGCGACTCTATCGGCAACGCGGGCGGCCTCATCCATATAATGGGTTGTAAAAAAAACCGTAATTCCTTCCTCTTTATTTAATTTTTTGATGTAGGTCCAAATGTGATTTCTGGTTTGTGGATCAAGTCCAAGAGTCGGCTCATCCAAAAAGAAAATCTTTGGGTGATGGAGTAGTCCGCGGGCGATTTCAAGTCTTCTTTTCATTCCGCCCGAAAAAGTTTTAACCAGAGATTTGCGTCTTTCCCAAAGGTC
>Ga0187849_1003700_pt1 | contig 13197 bp, 4 predicted proteins | sample June2016WEW_4_10_2_FD_132412 | JGI IMG/M metagenome (GOLD analysis project Ga0187849, IMG submission 132412) | Peatland microbial communities from SPRUCE experiment site at the Marcell Experimental Forest, Minnesota, USA - June2016WEW_4_100 | ecosystem: Environmental > Terrestrial > Soil >... | reverse complement strand
GAGCGCATTCTCTTTCTGGCCCGACGTGGCTCGGAGACGGTGGGAAGGATCGCGGGCATCATAGATCGCCATCATAACGAGTTCCACGGCGAACAGATGGGCATTTGGGGATTTTTCGAATGTGTTGACGATCCGGAGGCCGCTGCGTCGCTCTTCTCCTCCGTGGAGACGTGGGTTCGCCGGAAGGGGATGACCTTCGTGAGAGGCCCTCTCAACCCATCCATCAATTACGAGGCGGGCTTGCTCATCGACGGGTTCGATCATCCGCCTGGTTTGATGATGACTTACAATCCGTCTTACTACCCGAGGTTGGTCGAATCGTGCGGTTTCACCAAAGAGAAGGACTTGTTTGCCTTCATGGTAGATGGGGATTACCGGCTTCCCGAGTGGCTGGATCGTCTTGCCGAACGGATGGCCCAAAAAAGAGGTGTCCACATCAGGGACTTTCGGCTAAAGGATGCGGGTTCTGAGCTTGCTCTGATCAGGGAGATATACAACGACTGCTGGTCCGGCAACTGGGGTTACGTCCCCTTGAGCGATAATGAGACACTGGAGATGGGAAAGAGCATGGTGAAAATCGGGGACCCGGACATGGCTTTCTTCATCTATTATGAGGATGAACCCGCAGGTATCTGCGTGGTCTTGCCCGACATCAACCCTTTGCTCAAGCGTCTCAACGGGCGCATCGGCCTGCAGGGTTTGCTGAAGGTCCTCATATATCGGCGGGAGATCACCGGATTGCGGGGTATGCTCTTCGGGATCAAGGAGAAGTATCGACAACTGGGACTCCCTATACTGGCCTTCCACCACATGTATAAGGTTGTGAGGAAGAAAGAAAAATATCGCTATATGGAGATGGGCTGGACCCTGGAGGACAACGAGTCGATCAACTTCTTAGTAAAGGAAGTCGGCGCAAGAATACACAAGAAATATGGCATATTTAGAAAGTCTTTATAACTACTGAAAGCGAGAGTATCGCGTTGAAACGGGGGACTGGACATATTGACTGAAAATCGGGTTCCAATCATTGCTTTCGTCTGGCGGCCTGAAGATATGATCCCGTCTGTGACCCAAATGGCACATCGAACGGGGAGCAGGGCCATCTTCGATTTTTCCATGATGGGGGTGGAATCGCTTTTTTCTTTCTTACGAAAAGCCGACCCTGCCGGCCATGTCCGGGATATCAAGATTTCTGCCCCTGCCTTGATGGATCCGTCTTTGGGACAGTTGTTGAAAGCAACAGGGGTCCAAAACATCTGGGTCGAATGCCACCCCCAGTTTTTCCCGGGGGACCCTTCCGCCTTTCTACAGAGATTGAAGGATTTGCCGGAAGACTACCGTTGTTTCCCAATCATCGGGGACCTGAAACTCCTGGCGGCTATTTTGACAGACAGCTCGGGAATCGGGCGCATCGTCCTGAAAGGATGCGAGGCATCCGGGTTCGTGAGCGGTGAGACGACCCTGGCTCTATATTCAGCGGTCAAGGAAATGCTGCGCAACCCCTTGAAGCCGCTGGACATTCTCATCTGGGGAAGCGTCTGCACTCCTGAGGCGGCTGCGGCATTACTGTCCACCGGGGCCATGGGGATCGTCTTCGAGAGCGTCCATTGGCTGACAGACCTGGTTGCCGCCGACGATCTCCAACGCCGGCGGCTCTCCAACCTCCGCCTGGACTCCACCGATCTGGCCGGCCTTGACCTGCAGGTCCCTTGCCGCCTTTTCAACAAGGGAAACTCTATCGCGTTCAAGGAGATCAAAAAGTTCGAGAACTCGCTGTGCGGCGCAAAGATTACGGAGGAAAGCCGCCGTTCCTTCGCAGGCCGAGTGAGTGCCGGGGCACTCCACCCTCTTGAGAGCCATTTCACCCCGGGCGAGGTCATCCCTCTGGGTGTGGAGACCTCCTTTGCTGCGTCCTTCGCCGAGCGTTTTGGGACGCGAACCGAAGAGGCCGTGAAGTCCTTCATGGACGAGATTCGCAGCTTATGCCGCCTGGCTGAGGTGAAAAAGGATTGCTTTTTGGACAGCCCTACAGCCGGAGAGATGGGAGTCCAATATCCTTTTATTCAAGGGGGCATGTCCTGTATCACGGATGTCCCTGAGTTTGCCTCAAGGGTTGCCGAGGCCGGTGGACTGCCCACCATCGCCCTTGGCCTGATGGACGCGGAGACCCTTGACCGGAGGCTGGGACGCCTGGCGGAGATCATGAGAGGACGCCCTTATGCAGTGAATATCGTTTCTCTGGCGGAGAACCCTTACAGGGAGACCCATCTGGCCTGGATAAAGAAACACAAGCCCCGTTTTGTGGTGATCGCAGGAGGGGATCTCTCACCTTTAGGGGAATTGATGGAATGCGGTTTAGAGGTCATATATATCGCCCCTGATGAGGCCCTTTTGGGGCTTGCCCTTGAAGCCGGCGTCCGGTACGTGATCTGCGAGGGATATGAAGCCGGCGGGCACGTAGGGCGCCATAGCACACTCACCCTTGCTCAAAGGGTGTTGGATCTGAAACGGCTGAAGCCATCCCTGTTCCAAAATTGCCGCATTGTTTTTGCCGGGGGAATCTTCAATCGGGAGACCGCGTTCATAGCCGCCATGCTCGGAGCGGATGCCATCCAGATGGGCACCGCGTATCTGGCCACCAGGGAGATCGTTGAGACGTGCGCCCTGACGGCGCTCTATCAGCGTATGATCCTGGAATCGCTTCCGGGGGGAACGGTCGTTTCAGGCCAGGACACCGGACTGCGGGTGCGATCCTTGAGGACCCCTAGAACGGCTGCTGTTCTATCCCTGGAGAGGGAGTTTGCAGCGGGTGACCAAGATGAGCATTCCTTCCGCACGAGAATAGAAGAGATGACAGCGGGGAGCCTCTTCGCTGCGGCCCGAGGCATGGACAAACCGTGCGGGGCGCCTCTGGACGAGCGGGCCTGCCTGGAACGCGGGCAATTCATGAGTGGGGCCTGCGCCGGCCTCATCAGTAAGGTCCTGGAGCTGCCGTCCTTCCATCGCGAGCTGGCCGCAGGCACTCTCTTGCTGCATCAGCCATTTGAGGGGCCTATCGAGAGAATGCCGGAACCTTCACCCGGCGCTTCGCACCCCATAAAGACCCCATCCAGCGGGATTGGCCATGGACTGGAGCAGGCAACGCCGCATAGAGGCGCCCATGAAAGGGTTGCCATCATTGGGATGGGTATTCTCAATACCTTGGGGAAAAGCGTGGAAGAGGTCTGGGCTTCAAGCCTGGCAATGAAAAGCGGGATTACCCTGGTTCCGCCTTCCCGGTGGGATCACAAGCGTTTTTATGATCCCCGCCCGTTCGTTCCGGACAAAACTTACTGCAAGGTGGGCGCCTTCCTGGACTTCCATATCTCCCGCAATGAGCTCGGGATTTCCCCACATGATTTCCGAACCATGACCGAAGCCACAAAGATCACCATGTGGCTGGCGGAGAGAGCCATCCGGGCGTCCGGCATCCTGGAGTCCAACATCCCACGGGAGCGAATCGCGGTCCTCATCTCCCAGAACTCGGGAGAGGTGGCGATGACCCTCACCGATTTGATCATAAGAGGGTACGTTAACGACATCCTTGCCGATATCAATAGGGCTGTTCACCTCAGTCCGGATCAGATGAGCGCCGTCGAACGTGAGGTGAAATCCGCACGCCTGGCCCCGGACGATACCACACTCCTGGGCAGACTCAGTTCCGCAGCGGCAGGCTTCATTTGCAACCGGTATGGGTTCATGGGACCCAGTCACTCTGTCTCCGCAGCCTGCGCGACCTCACTGGTCGCACTTCACAGCGCGATCCAGATGATCCGAACCGGCATCATCGATGCAGCCATCGTCGGAGGGGGCGAGGATAATCTCAGGCACATGCATTTTCTGGAATTTTCAGCCCTGGGCGCCCTTTTCGGGCTGTCCGGGCAGGAAAGGCCCGCTCACGAAACCTCCCGCCCCTTCGATGCCGAAAGAGACGGGATGGTCCTGGGCGAAGGCGGGGGAGTAATTGTCATCGAGCGGGAAAGTTCGGCCCGTGCAAGGGGGGCGCTTGTCCACGCCGTCATCACGGGCATGGGAGCGAGCAACAACCATCTGGGGATGGTGGAGTCCTCCAGTGTCACTCAGGAGATCGCCATCCGCGCCTCTTTCCAAGGGACACCCTATGGGCCGGATGCGGTGGACCTGGTGGAGTGTCATGCCACGAGTACCCGGCAAGGTGACATAGAGGAGGTCCGTGCCCTGAAGTCCTTCTTCAATTCCTCCAAGCGCACAGTTCTCACCTCATTTAAATCCCAGATCGGACACACTCTCGGCGCCTCGGGCCTTATCAGCCTCATTCGAGGAGTTATGGCCATGAAGGCGGGGGTTTTCCCCCCCACCCTCAATTATATAAATCCAGACCCGGAAATCGACCTTGAAGGATCGGGTCTCTTCATCGCCCCCGAGCCGCTTGACTGGGAGTGCAGGGCCGGCCGGCCACGAAGGCTTCAGGTCAACGCTTTCGGGTTTGGAGGTTCTAACTACGTCGTGCAGTTGGAACAGGCGATGGATGAAGCAGCTACGATTCTGGTATCCCCGGGCGGTGAGCCCGGTCTCGATCGAGAGAAAGGTGACGGCACTTCGGATTTCGGATTTCGGACTTCGGATTTGAAGGAAGAGCCCAATTCCGCTGGAGAAGCAAGTGGTGGGTCTCCTGAGCTTCAGGGCGTATCTTTGTTCCGAGTCAAAATGGACGGCCGTGACTTCCGGATGGCTGTCGTGGCGGAATCCGAAGAAGAGGCGCTCACTGTCATCGAGAGGTCACGTCACCTTACAGAGGGCGGGATCGTCACACCCAAGGCCTTGAGGTCCCTGGCGCAGCAGGGGGTCTTCATGGGCGCTGATGATCTGCTGGCGCTACCGCTCGCCTTGGTGTTTCCCGGGCAGGGCACCCACTATGAAGGAATGGGGCGGGATCTCTACGAGTCTTTTCCCGTCATCAGGGAGTGGATGGATCGGGCTGCGGCGGCTGCGGACTTCGACCTCCTTCACCTGTTGTTCCATGATCGAGAGGAGAATCTTCAGAAGACCAGGTGGCAGCAGCCGGCCCTGTTCGTCTTGGAATACGCCATGGCTCGATACCTCCTCTCACTTGGCATCCACCCGGTGGCGACAGCCGGCCACAGTTTAGGCGAACTGACCGCCTTGTGCCTGGCCGGAGTCTATACCCTGGAGGACGGGTTCCGAATCGTGAACATGAGAGCCCGCTGTATGGACAACGCCGGTGGCATGCACATGGACCCGGGTGTCATGGCGGCCGTGGACACCCCCCTGGATCTGCTCAAAGAGTTGATCCAGGGACGGGAGGAAGATGTCCACATCAGCAATATCAATTCACCGAGCCAGGTCGTTCTGAGCGGCAAGACCGAGGCGGTCAACAATTTTACTAACGAACTGAAGGAGATGGGATACAGGGCCACTCTTTTGCGAGTCAGCATGGCCTTCCACTCCCCTATCATGAGAGTCATCCATGATGAGCTCGAAGCGTTCATTGCCCCCATCCCGTTTCATTCTCCGCAGATTCCCGTCATCTCCAATACGACCATGGCTCCGTATCCATCAGATCCCGGAGAGATCAGGCGAATTCTGATGGCCCACCTGGAATCTCCCGTCCATTGGATGAATAACGTTCAGACTCTTTGGAACGACTACGGAGTCCGGATCTTCGTGGAGGTCGGCCCAGGCGATATATTGAGCAATCTCATCGCAGACACGCTCTCTGACTCGGCATGCATCCAGACTTGCCTTCCCCGGGCAGAGAGCTTGACCTGCAAGACGGCCCTTGCTCAGCTCTTCGTGCAAGGGCATCTAAAGGTTCAAAAGGAACCCGGATTTGTTTGCCTCCCTGGAGTTGGAAAGGCTTCGGGATCTTACCGCTCACCCCCGGCATCCACGTTACGACCCGTGGCGCCAGGGCTTGCAGGGTCCAACCCGATGGGAGGGATCGTTCAAAGGGAAATCAACCGATTCGTGCTGGAGACCTTCGGTCGATTCCTTAAGCCCAATATCCTGGAAGCCATCCGCCAAGAGGTCGCCCCGGCATTCCAGGAGGACGATCTGGCATCGGTTATCCAATCCATGCTCGGTGGCTCCGGGCCCCCCGAAGGCCGGAGGGAGCCCCCCGATGCTGTTGAATTAAGGATCAATCGTGATTCGCATGCCCGTAGAATTGCTCCCGGCCCTCCTTTAGAAAAGAGGGAAGCTGCCGGAAGCCCCCCTTTTATAGAGGGGGATTCAGGGGGATTTCCCGAGCCAGGCGATTCACCCGTATCGATGGAGACTCCCGCCCCCGGCGATGCGCCTGAGAGCCGGGACCACATGGAGAGCCTTATTCGAATCATCATGGATGCTACTGGATTCGAAAGGGGCGAGATCCAACCCGATATGGATCTCAAGAGAGATCTCTCCATCCGCTCCAGTCGTCTCCCCATCATCATGGACGCTGCGGAACGCCACTTCGGGATCACTATCGAATTGCAGGATTTTATCCATGTCCGCACCGTGAGGGACATCGCGCAGAAGATCTCCGAGATAGTCGCCAGGCGGGGAGGCGCCGGGCCGCGGCCGGCCACCGCGGCTGTTGACCCCGGCGCGGTGCGGGATGAAACCCTGAAGCCTTCAGAGGATGATGCAAGCCTAAAGCGGCTCGTATTCAGTTACGTCCCTCTCGATCTGCCGGCTTCCATTCCCATGAAATTGGAGCCGGGCGAGTCAGTCCTCCTTCTCTCACCGGGCAGGGATGACCGCATTGCAGCAAGTGCAGGAGACATCTTCCGCCTGGATCACGGGGTTGACATATTTCCCATGCCGTTCATGCAAGAGAGCTTCGCTCCAGGCGAAACGGGCTACGACATTCGAACTGCCGAAGGGGCCCGTGGGGCTTCCGATAGGATAGCAGACCTGACGTCCCTCGTTGGGATGCTTATCATATTACCTCAAGGTGTGCCGGAAAGTTTAAGAAGCATGGAGGATGTTTCGCGGCTTCTCAAGGGGCTCTTTATCCTCCTGAAAACATTTCTCCAATCACCGGCAAGGAAATTCGTCGTGCTGATTCACTCCGGGGAGAATATCGAAACATCGGTTCGGCTGCCAGCGGAGGGGATGCTGGGACTATTTCTGAGCGCAGCGCAGGAACACCCGGCGGTCCAGTTTCGCACATTGGAAATCGGCCGTGACACCGACCTTCGCGCTGCCTTATGCGATGCTCTGGACAGAGGATACACGATGGTTGAGATGGCTCATCGTGATGGAAGGGTTTTCACCTCGGAGGGACGCGTCGCCCCGTCGGTTTTCAGGGACCCGTCAAGTCTCGAACTTAGTCCTGGAGACGTTGTAGTCATGTCCGGGGGCGCAACGGGGATCAGCGCCCACCTAGCCCGCAGTCTTGTGCCCTTTAAGCCCCGCCTGGTCTTTCTGGGGAGGACGTCTCTCGATTCAGGCATGAATACCGTAAAACCCCGTCCCACGCATCCGCTTTCGGAGTCTTTCGCTTTCGAAGACAGGGCTTTGGAGATTACCCGGACCCTGGCGGATTTGCACTCCTCAGGGATCGAAGCATCCTACCATACCTGCGATGTCACTGACCCCGAGGCGGTCCGTGCCGTCATGGACGAGGTGGCAAACCTTTATGGCAAGGTCCGCGGGATCATCCACGGCGCGGGAGTCCTCAGGGACGGTTTCCTCAGCCAAATTACTCCGGATGATTTCTCCATGGTCACGGACATCAAGTTTCTCGGGGCGTGGAATCTATTCTTGGCTTCCGAGAAAGCCGACTTGAGGTTTTTTGTGGGCCTTTCTTCGGTGGCCGCGATCCAGGGGAATCCTGGCCAAACCAACTACGCGGCAGCCAACCGGATGATGTCTGCGTTGATCAGGACCCTCCGGCGGAAGAATGGCGCCATACGGTTCAAGGCTTTGATGCTTCCCCCTATCGAGGGGGCGGGCATGGCCGAGGACCCGGATGTACGGGAGCTAATGAGGTGGAAGGGCGCGTCCTACATCCATGTAAATGAGCTTGCAGGGCTTTTCTGCCGGGAGCTCTTCGTATCCCCGGCCGACGACGATTGGGTAATGTTCATGAGGACACTACCCTCCGTTAAGACGGCAAGGCTAAATGACATGACCCGTCCTTCGCCCAATGGAGAACTGGATGGAGGCTCCGCGTCCTTCAGCCCCGAGGACTTTCCCATGATAGAGGGGATCTCGAGCCTGGACATCCGCCGGGAACAACTCGAGGCCTTCAGGTCCTTTTCCCGGGAGAAGGATCTTTGGATCGAGGATCACAGGCCCTTGACGTTCGTCAAGCATCCCCTGGTCTCAGCCGCCATGTTTCTGGAGACATTCATGGAAGCCGCCCGGATGCTATATCCTTACTTGCAGGTGCGAGGGGCCCGCCAGGTACGTTTTTTGGACATGATCCAATGTCCTCCCGGGGTTCCGCGGTCTTCCAGGATCTCCTGCCGCCGGGTCGGCAACGGCCTTCCGGAGGTATTATGCGAGGTCACTCTGGCAACACAGGAGATCTCCCCCACAGGAAGATTGACAGACCGCTTCACCCCTCACTGCAAGGGTCAGGTCATTCTCGACGGCGGGGAAGGACATTTAGGGGAGGGTTTCCTGGATTTTCCCGTCCGGCTCGACGAACTGCGGACGCGCCCCATGGATCATGAGAATATGGTTGAATGGTACAAGAAATACAGCGGCCTCAAAGGCCGGTATTGCGTGGTGGAGCTCCTTGACGGTGCAGGTCCGGGAGTGGTAAGGGGACGAACCACCTACCGGCAGACAGGTGATTTCGCAAATCTGCGCAACGCGCAGTACCAATACTCTCCCTACCTTTTCGAGGCCCTTTTGCAGTTGACTGGCTTCTACTGCGTGGCAATGAAGATGCCGGAGCAACGATCCATGATTCCCATGGAGATCGGGGAGATGCGGTTTTGCCGAAAATGCCGGGAGGGGGAACAGATCGCCCTGGAGGCCCGCATGCGGGAGCAGAACGAGCAAGGCCTCACCTGGGACGCCAGAGGACTTGACGATCAAGGCCGCACCATCATGCAGGTTTCCGATATGCGGATGCACTGGGTTTCGGACTGAGCCTTCAGGGCTCCGAAAGAACGCGGTTCAGGAAAGATTGGAGTGGATGTGGCAGAAGATTGCCAAGACATAACCGTCCATGCCGCGAGTTTCGATCATCGAGGGGGACCGGTCTTTTATGCATCCTTGCCATGTTCCACCGAAATCTTCAAAGGACATAGGACCAACGGGTCAGGAGACAAGGACCGTCTGGTATCTATCCTGTGGGATCACCTGATGGCGATGGGAAGCCCTCTTTGGGAATGCTTTCATTCCTCCCACGGAGCTGCTTTCCCCATTTGCTTGGTCCGCGGCCCGCTTGGCAGGCCCCATCTCCTGTTGGGAGAATATCGGGGCCCGGCCATCTCCTTCAGTGAAGGTGGAGGAAACGTCTGGGCCGCCCTCTGCGGGGATCAGTCCGATATCGGCATCGATGTGGCGGGGACCGATGAATTCCAAAAGGAATACCCCTTTCACCGGGTATTCAATGACCTGGAGCTTCAACATGCCTTGAGATTGGCGGGCGGAGAATTGGGAAGCGCATCAGCCCTGCTCTGGTCTATCAAGGAAGCCGTCGTCAAGGCCCTGGGATGCGCGTTCCACCTCGTGGACCCTCTGCAAATCAACGTCTATCCATCGGTGGCAGGGGGAGACGGCGGATATACCTTTCCAGTGGGCTTATCAAGGAAGGCCCTGATGCGGTTTTCCGTAGGCGCCGGCCGGTCCATATGGGTGCGTTCACTTCCTCGTCTAAAGATGTGGTTTTCCATCGCCCTCTTGAATTGGCATCCTTGACAGGGGCGATGACGGAGATTCCTGATACATTGACCCATAGAGGCAGGATGTAGATCCATGGCTACACAAGTTGAGCACGCAATCGAAGTCGAGAACCTGACGAAGCTTTACGATAACCTTGTGGCGGTCAACGACATATCGTTCAACGTCAGGCGAGGCGAGGTTTTCGCGTTCCTGGGCCCGAACGGCGCAGGCAAGACCACCACTGTCGAGATAGCCGACACGATCCGCAGGCCCACATTGGGGAAGGTGCGCATCCTCGGGATGGACGTCACGAAGGCAAAGCGCGGCATCGTCCCCCTCATCGGGGTCCTCCCGCAGGGGTTCAGCTCGTTCGACAGGATAACGGTCAGGGAAACCATGGAGTACTACGCGCGGCTTTTCTGTCGCAGGAACGCCGATATCGAAGGGCTGATAGATCTCGTTAAGCTCAATGACAAGGCCCAAGAGCAATACATGAAACTTTCCGGGGGCTTGAAGCAGCGCCTCGGAATCGCGATTGCACTCGTGAACGACCCCGAGATCGTGTTCCTCGACGAGCCGACGACAGGTCTCGACCCGCGCGCCAGGCGCGAGGTGTGGGATGTCCTGCTGGGCCTTAAGAAGAAGGGAAAGACGGTATTTCTCACCACGCACTACATAGAGGAAGCTGAGCTTCTTGCAGACACTGTCGCAATTATCTCCAAGGGGAAGATCATCGCCATAGACTCTCCCGTGCAGCTAATAGAAAGCAACGCGGATTACCTGGTCCTCACGCTGCAGTCCGGCGATGAAAAAGCCTTTGAAGTCCTTGGGAAGATGGGCTTCGCGCCGGACCATAACAACCACAAGAGTATCATTGTGAGGGTGGAGCGCACGGACGACATCCGGAAGATACTGAACGCCATGAAAGACGCCGGGGTGTCGTTGCTCAGCATGGACGTTCGCAAGCCCAACCTCGAACAGGTTTTCCTGAAGCTCACCGGCGAGGCGCTCCACGAAGGCGCCTCCGGGGGAAAGGGGGCGGAATGAACCTGAGAGTCGTCGGCGCAAATCTCGCCGTGAGCATCAAGATCTTCTGCCGCGAGAAGACCACAATGTTCTTCACGATTACCTTTCCGATACTGCTTATACTCGTGTTCGGCACCATTTTCGTGGACCAGGATAAAGTGAGCTTCGACCTTTGCTTGCAGGACCTCGACCAAACCGGAACCTCGGCGGAGATCGCCAGGGCCCTCGCCCTCACCGGGAAGTTCAAGATAATCGTGGTCGACCCCGCCATCGACGCCGCGCAGTACGCCAGGAAAAACGGGGTGAACCTTGTCCTGGTTATTCCCAAAGACTATGAAAGATCTTACACACAGTATCTGCAATTAGACGACCCCAACGCATTCGTTACCATCAAGTATATCTACGACCCCAGCTCCAGCTCGGTGCTTACGAAGATACAAATCCTGGAGATGGTATTCGCCAAGTTGAACCAGGGGCTATCCGGAAAGCCGCCGTTCGTCAGGACGGAAGAAACATCGATACACACCAGGAAATACCGGTTCATCGACTTTTTCATCCCCGGCATCATAGCGATGGCGGTGATGACCGCGAGCCTGTTCGGCACGGTGAACGTGAACACGGAGCTGCGGCAGAAGGGCATCATCAGGAAGCTGTCCACCACTCCCATCACCCGTACCGAGTGGATACTGTCGAACATACTGTACCAGTTCGTGCTCGCGGTCATATCCACCACTGCAATGCTGCTGGTGAGCTTCGCCGTGTTTAACGTTAAATTGCAGCTAAACGCCTGGCTCCCTCTGTTCGTTGTGCTTGACGTCTTTACCTTCGTCGGAATCGGGATGATACTCACCCGCATCGTGAAGGAGGCGCAGAGCGCCGCCGCAGCAGCCAACGCCATCATATTCCCGATGATGTTTCTTTCGGGGAGCTTTTTCCCTCTCGAGATGATGCCGCGCTACTTGCAGACGTTCGCCAGGACGCTGCCTCTGTACTATGTTAACGAGGGCCTCCGGGCATCCATGGTGTTTCACGACAACGTGACCGCACTGCGTTACTCCGCGATAATAGGGACTTTCGCGGCCATTGTCTTCGTCTTGGGCATAAAGGCCACCAAATGGGAAGAGGGCGAGTGATTTTCAATGACATCACAGCCATCTCATATATCAGAGGGGAGCGGATTCTTGCAGAAGCGCCCAAAGTGAAGAAGCAGCGCGCTGTTTCTCGTCATCCACCTTTTGCAGGGCTTCCAGCTCCGGGGCGACGACATCCAGGGCAAAGCGAATCTGCTCGGGCGTATGGGTGCAATTGACAAAAAAGCGCAGGCGGGCGGAGTTGTCAGGAACTGCCGGATAGACCATAGGCAGGACATCGATCCCTTGCCGGAGGAGGGCTTGAGAGAGCCTTACAGCCTTCAGGGAATCTCCTACGATCACTGGAATGACAGGGGAATCGCTGTTGCTGGCGCCGGTATTCAGGCCCCTTTCCCGGGCGAGCATGAGAAAAAGCCCGGAGAGCTCATGGAGGCGCGTCACCCGTTGGGGCTCCTTCCTGAGCAATCGAATGGCGGCCAGCGCTGCTGCGACGTTCGGCGGAGGCATTCCCACGCTGTAGACAAAGCCCGGAGCAGTGTATTTCAGGTATTCGATGAGGGCCCCGGATCCTGCGATGTAGCCTCCGCAACTCGCAAAGGATTTGCTCAAGGTGCCCATCCAAAGTTCCACATCGGCAGGATCGATTCCAAAGTGCTCGCCAATACCCCCGCCCCTTTTCCCCAATACGCCGATGGAATGAGCCTCGTCCACCATCAGAAAGGCCCCGTGCCGCTTCTTGATCTTAATGAATTCGGGCAGTTCCGGGATATCGCCATCCATACTGTAAACGCCTTCGATAACGACGAGGGCCCGCCGGAAACGGGGTCGCGACTCCCTGAGAATCATGTCCAGGGCTTGCCAGTTGTTGTGGGGAAAAGAAAGGTGCGTTGCTTGGGAGAGTTGGCATCCCTGGAGAACACTGTTGTGGATCAGGGCATCATTAACGATGAGGTCGGGCTTGCCGAACAGATGGCCGATAGTGGTCACGTTGGTGGCATGCCCGCTCACAAAGACAAGGCTATCCTCTGTTCCAATGAAGTCGGCAATTTCTTTCTCAATCTCACGATGCAGTGGTCTTTCGCCTGAAGCAAGACGGCTTGCCGAAACGGACGTACCGTAGCGGTCGATCGCGTCTTTGGCGGCTTGAGATACGACCGGATCTCCGGACATACCCAGGTAATTGTACCTGGAGAAGGTTATGTACTCTCGACCT
>Ga0187849_1003693_pt1 | contig 13211 bp, 14 predicted proteins | sample June2016WEW_4_10_2_FD_132412 | JGI IMG/M metagenome (GOLD analysis project Ga0187849, IMG submission 132412) | Peatland microbial communities from SPRUCE experiment site at the Marcell Experimental Forest, Minnesota, USA - June2016WEW_4_100 | ecosystem: Environmental > Terrestrial > Soil >... | reverse complement strand
TGGATTCCCGCCTTCGCGGGAATGACTGCACATGGGAGCACCCGTGTCTCGCAAATGACACCACGACGCGCTGTTCGCCGTCACTGTTCGCCGTTATTGACATGGTGGTTGGCGTATGCGAGAATTCAACGCTTTAAGGCAGGAAGCAAGGACTCACCGGAAACCACCTAAGGCCCATGGCCGACGAAAAAAAGGAGCCGCCCAAGGCGGTCGAAGGGGCGGGAACGCGAAAGCCTGCCGCGGAGGGCGGCGGGGCAAGCCCCCAAGCCAAGCCCGACGCCGGCGCATCCTCCAAGCCGCCCGCACCCGCGGGGGGTGGTGGTGTGCCCGGCGCGCCCGCCAAGCCTCCGGCCGGCGCGCCGCCCAAGCCGGTCGCTGCGCCGCCCAAGCCGGTCGCTGCGCCGCCCAAGCCGGCTGCCGCAGTGCCGAAAGCTCCCATCAAGCCTGAGCCGTGGTCAAATCCGCTGCTGGATGACCTCCAGAAAAGATTCCCAGGCGCGATCAGCGAGGCGGTGATTTTCCGCAACATGCCGTCCTTGAATGTGGCGAAGGAACACTTGGTGGCCATTTGCCAATTCCTGAAGGCCCCTGACGGCGGCGCTTACATTTTGCTGACGGATGAAACTGCGGCGGATTATCCCAAGCGGGAAAAACGCTTCGACATTGTCTATCATTTGTACTCCTTTGAACGGAACAACCGCTTGCGTTTGCGGGTGCAAGTGGGCGCCGGGGAAAAGGTTCCGTCGGTTACAGGCGTTTGGCCCACGGCCAATTGGCTGGAGCGCGAGATTTACGACATGTTCGGTGTGGTTTACGAAGGCCATCCGGACCTCAAGCGGATTCTGATGCCCGACGAATGGGTGGGACACCCTCTGCGCAAGGATTACGACATCCTGAAGCAAGACGAAGATTGGGTAAAAGCCAATCTGGGAATCGAGAGCGGACAGTAGGAAAGCAGTGAACAGTGAATAGTGAACAGTGACGAATGACGAGTGACAAGCGAAGAAGCAGTAGGAAAGCAGTGAACAGTGAACAGTGACGAGTGACAAGCGAAAAAGCAGACCCAGGAACTGAGAGCGTACTGTAACTCATGCCGGAAGCCACTTTTCTCGACGCCAACGAGCTGGTCATCAACATGGGGCCGCAGCATCCGGCCACGCACGGGGTTTTGCGCGTCAAGCTAAAGCTGGACGGCGAGCGCGTGCTGGGGACGGAATGCATCATCGGGTATCTCCACCGCGGGGTCGAGAAGATCGCAGAGAACCGAACCTACGCGCAGTTCACCCCCTACGTCGACCGCATGGATTACTGTGCTGCCGTGACCAATGGCATGGGATACGTGGAGGCGGTGGAGAAGCTTCTGGGGGTGGAAATCCCTCCGCGCGCGCAGTACACGCGGATGATTTTGGCGGAATTGCAGCGCATCGCCAGCCACCTGATCTGGCTCGGGACCCACGCGCTCGACCTCGGCGCCATGACGCCGGTTTTTTACACTTTCCGCGAGCGCGAAGAGATCCTGAAGATCTTCGAGGAGTATTGCGGGGCGCGCCTCACCACGCACGCTTTCCGCATCGGCGGCCTGCAATACGACCTCTATGATGGGTTTGAAAGGGATGTGGTGAAGTTCTGCGACTACTTCCTGCCCAAGATTGATGAGTACGAACAGCTCCTCACCAAGAATCGCATCTGGATCAACCGGACGCGCAACATCGGGGTCATTTCGGGGGAAGACGCGATTGCCCTTGGGGTGACCGGCCCCGTGCTGCGTGGTTCGGGCGTAAAGTGGGACATTCGCAAAGCGCAGCCTTACGAAGCCTATGATAAGGTCGAATTTGATGTGCCTATCGGTGAGCACGGCGACACCTACGACCGGTACCTCGTGCGGATGGCGGAAATGCGCCAGTCGGTTCGCATCATTCGCCAATGCGTTGAGCGGCTGGCGCCCGGGCCGATTTTTGGAAAAGTGGGGAAAGTCATCAAGCCGCCGGTGGGCGAGGTTTACCATTCCATCGAGGCGCCCAAAGGCGAACTTGGCTATTACGTGGTCAGCGACGGGACGATCAATCCCTACCGCGTGCGGGTGCGGCCGCCGTCGCTCATCAACTTGCAGGCCTTGGATAAGATGGCGAAGGGCCATCTGGTTGCTGATATTGTGGCGATCATCGGTACGATCGACATCGTGCTGGGGGAAGTGGACAGATAGAAGTATTGGTGATTTGTGATTTGTGATTGGTGATTTGTGATTGGTGATTGACTGCTCGACGCCCTTGATGATTTCCAGCCGTGAGGGTCACGCAGACAATCAAAAATCACCAATCACAAATCACCAATCACCAATCACCAATGCCTGACCGCGGACTTAATATATGCTTGACAGCACTATCAAATTCCTCCTTGCCAACCCGCTACTGCTCGCCCTTATCAAGATTCTCATCATTTTTGCCGTCGTATCGGGGATTGTCGCCTACTTGGTCTACATGGAGCGGAAGGTTCTGGCCTTCATGCAGGCGCGATTGGGGCCCATGCGCGTGGGACCTTGGGGGTTGCTGCAACCCGTGGCGGATGGAATTAAGTTATTGCTCAAAGAGGACATTATTCCAGCGGGCGCGGATGAGTGGCTTTTCCTCCTGGCGCCCGCAATCAGCATTTTCGCCGCCTTTACGGTTTTTGCCGTCATCCCTTTCGCGGACAATCAGGTTCGCGGCCTGAACCTTTTCTATGTGAGCGACATCAACATCGGCCTCCTCTTTATCCTGGGAGTTTCTTCCCTCGGTATTTACGGGATTATATTGGGGGGCTGGTCGTCCAACAGCCATTACCCCTTGTTGGGAGCGCTGCGCTCTTCCGCGCAACTGGTGAGCTATGAAGTTGCGGCGGGAATGGCGCTGGTGGGCGTGCTGCTGATTGCCAATTCCCTCAGCATGGTTGAAATTGTCAATCGGCAACTCAGCATGGGCGTTTGGAACGTGTTCTTGCAGCCGGTGGCCTTTTTGATTTACGTCATTGCGGCGGTGGCGGAGACCAATCGCAACCCCTTTGACCTGCCCGAAGCGGAATCGGAACTGACCGCCGGTTTCCATACGGAATACAGCGGCTTTCGTTTTGCCCTTTACTTCATGGCGGAATACACCAACATGGTGGTGGTGTCGTGCATCGCCGTGACGCTTTTCTTGGGAGGGTTTTTGCGGCCCTTTGCCAGTTACTCCGCGCTGAACTTCCTCAAGTTCGCACCCATCGTTGCTTTCCTGGGAGCGGGAGGGTTTGTGCTTTGGTTGGGGTTGAAGAGCGCCGTGGCGCTGGAGCGTTACTTCTTCATGGTTCTCACCGCCGGTTTCGTGGTGCTGGCGGTTCTGGTGGCTTATCCGCCGGTGCTCGATGCCATTCAGGGCATTTTCTGGTTTGGCGCCAAAGTGCTGGCATTCCTTTACGCCTTCATCTGGTATCGAGCAACTTTTCCGCGTTACCGCTATGACCAGTTGATGAAAATCGGTTGGCGGTGGCTGATTCCTTTGGCGCTGGCGAACCTGATCGTGACGGCGGTGGGCCGATATCTTTGGTTGTCCCACCACGCGGGGACGGCAGTGGCGTGGCTGGGCAGGTGAGCAGTACGTAGCGCCGGGCTTTAGCCCGGCAGGTGCCGCCCTAAAGGGCGGCGCTACGAGGGCAGGTGGCGCCCCTTCGCTGCGCTCAGGGCAGGCTCTAAAGGGCGCCGCTGCATCACCCGATGAGGTGAGGATGGATTGGAAAGATTTTCTCCGGCGGATATTTCTGATCGATCTGATCAAAGGTTTGCGGCTGACGTTTTCCTATCAGCGCCCGGACGCCACCTACACGGAGCAGTATCCCCTGGAGCGGCCGCCGGTGGCGGAGCGCTATCGGGGAGCGCCGCGCTTGAACAATCATCCCGAATCGGGTGAGACGCTGTGCATCGCCTGCAACCTGTGCTCGCTGGCCTGCCCGGAAAACCTGATCGTCGTGGGCTGGGCGCGCACGGAAGACCGCAAGAAGCGGCTGACCACGTTCACCTACGATCTTTCGCGTTGCATGTTCTGCGGGTTGTGCGAGGACGCCTGTCCGGTGGACGCGCTGGAATTGACGCAGGACTTCGAGATCGCCCACTATTCGCGCGAGGGCATGATCTGGGACCGGCAAGCGCTGGAGGAAGGCCCGAAGCCGGCGAGATATACGCGGTAGGTTTGCGGAGAAGTCAGGAGTCAGAAGACAGGAGTTAGAAGCTAGAAGTTAGAAGCTAGAATGAACCACCCCGCCCTTCGGGCACCCCTCCTTAGTTAAGGAGGGGAGTTATAGAATCGCTGTCCGGCAATTCCCCTCCTTAGTTAAGGAGGGGTGCCCGGAGGGCGGGGTGGTTGGGGCTGCTGGCTGCTGACTTCTGGCTTCTAACTCCTAGCTTCTAACTTCTAGTTTCTAGGCATTTATGCTTGAGCTTGGAACATTCATCGTGTTGTCCGTCGTTGCGCTGGTGTCGGCGGTTTTTGTGATCACGCGCCGCAATGCCGTGCACAGTGTGATTTGGCTGGTTGTAACCCTCTTTTCCGTGGGTGGCATTTTTCTTTTGCAACATGCCGAATTCCTCTTCGCGGTGCAAATCATTCTGTACGTCGGCGGCATCATGGTGCTGTTCCTCTTTGTCGTCATGCTGGTGGATATCGATGTGACTCTGAAACAGGCGCGGTTCGCGCGGCAGTGGCAAGTGGCTTTGCTGACCGTGGTGCTGCTCCTGGGGCTGCTGGGTTTTGCGATGTACAACCATGGACAGGGGCTTAACCTTCCGGTCCGTCCGATGGTCAGTGCCCCTGTCCAAAACACGCAGGAGGTAGGCAAGGTTCTCTACCAGAATTATATGTTGCCGGTGGAGATCGCCTCGGTGTTGTTGCTGGTGGCGATGGTCGGCGCCGTGATCATGGCCAAGAGGAAACTGGAATGATCCCCACGGAATACTACATCTTTCTCGGCACTGGATTGTTCACGATCGGCGTCATCGGAGTGCTGACTCGGCGTAACGTGCTGATTATCCTGATGTCGATTGAGCTGATCTTGAACGCTGTCAACATTAACTTGGTGGCGCTGTCGCAATATTTCAAGCATGTGGATGGCCAGGTCTTTGCGATTTTCGTGATCACCGATGCCGCCGCTGAAGCCGCGGTGGGTCTGGGCTTGATCATCGCCCTCTTCCGCAACAAAGAGACCGTGAATGCGGATGAGATCGATCTGCTCAAATGGTGAGGCGTAGGGGCGGTTCGCGAACCGCCCCTACTGGTTATCTAACTCTTTGACGACGATGCTTAACTTCATTTGGTTAATCCCGGTTTTCCCGCTCCTGGGCGCGGCCCTCCAACTTTTCTTTGGCCGCCGATTCTCCAACCGAGCGGTCTCCGCGGTTTCCGTGGGACTGCCGGGCCTGTCGTTCCTGTGGGCCGTAGGGTGCTTTGCGCAATTCTTGCGCCTTTCGGAGTCGTACCATCACGTTTCCTTGTACACCTGGCTGCCCGCCGGGGCGTTCCATTTGTCGAACGGGTCTTTAGTAAACCACCTCGACGTCAAGGTGGGAATGCAACTCGACCCGCTCTCTTGCGTCATGATGCTGGTGGTGACCGGTGTGGGCTTTCTCATTCACGTTTACTCCATCGGTTACATGGCACATGAAGGTGGATACTACCGTTTCTTCGGCTACCTCAACCTGTTCATGTTTTCCATGCTGGTCCTGGTACTGGCAGACAACTACCTGATGATGTTTGTGGGTTGGGAGGGCGTGGGCCTCTGCTCTTATCTGCTGATCGGATTCTACTTTCTGCGCAAGTCGGCTTCGGATGCCGGAATAAAGGCATTTATCGTCAATCGCATCGGCGACGCTGCGTTCCTGCTGGGTGTGATGCTCTTGGTGGTGACTTTCGGGACGCTGGACTTTCATTCCATCACCGAAGCCGCGCGCAGCGGCCAATTCCCGGTGGGCAGTGGGGTGATTACCACCATCTGCATTTTGCTTTTCATCGGCGCCACGGGGAAGTCCGCGCAGATTCCTCTCTATGTCTGGCTGCCCGACGCCATGGAAGGGCCCACTCCGGTCAGTGCCTTGATTCATGCGGCCACCATGGTGACCGCCGGCGTGTACATGGTGGCGCGCTCAAATGCTCTCTATGTGCTCTCCCCTACCGCGCTGGGGCTGGTGGCGGGGATCGGCGCAGCGACGGCGATCTGGGCGGCGTCGATCGGCCTGGTGCAGAACGACATCAAGCGCGTGCTGGCCTATTCCACCATCAGCCAGTTGGGTTACATGTTCCTGGCGTGCGGCGTCGGCGCGTTCGCCGCCGGCATCTTCCATCTGATGACCCATGCCTTCTTCAAGGCCCTGCTGTTCCTTGGCTCCGGCAGTGTTATCCACGCCCTGAGCGGAGAACAGGACATGCGCAAGATGGGCGCCCTGTGGCACAAGATTCCTACCACGGCCAAGACCATGCTGGTGGCCACGCTGGCCATCAGCGGCGCGCCGCTGCTTTCGGGCTTCTTCAGCAAGGACGAAATTCTCTGGCAGTCCTTTTCGAGCCCTTACGGAAATAAGTTGCTCTGGGCCGTGGCCGTGGTAACGGCGGGCATGACCGCCTTTTACATGTTCAGGCTCTTTTTCCTGACTTTTGCAGGCGACTCGCGGGTGCCGCACGAGGTGGAGCACCACATCCACGAGTCTCCATCTTCAATGACCGTGCCGCTGATTTGCCTGGCAGTGGGTGCCGTCGGGGCCGGATACGTGGGCTGGCCGAAAGTACTGGGCGGCCCCAATTGGTTCGGGAAATTCCTCGATCCGGTCTTCGAGAATCCCGCCCTGCGCCCTGCACTGGAGCACACCTGGAACCAGGAGTTTGGCCTGATGTTGCTCTCTGTGGCGATAGCTTTTGTGGGGTTCTTCTTTGCGTACCGCTGGTACGTGAAACAGCCGGGAATCGCGGATCGCGTGGCGGCCGCGGCGGGCGCCGGGTACAGGCTCCTCCTCCACAAGTATTATGTCGACGAAATCTATGATGCCCTTTTCGTGAACCGCGTCAAAGACCTGGGCAGTGCCCTGGCCGCGTTTGACCTGGGGGTGGTGGATGGCGGCGTCAACGGCGTGGGCTGGGCCACGCGCATGTCCGCGGAACTCTCGCGCTGGTGGGATAGCTGGGTCATCGACGGCCTCGTAAATGTCATGGCCTTTGTTGTGAAGCTCATGAGCTGGCCGGCGCGGATGGTGCAGACAGGCTTGGTGCAGAACTATGCCTGGTTCATCACGGCGGGCGTTATGGTGTTCATGCTTTACTTTGTGTTTCACTGAGAAGTTAGAAGTTAGAAGCTAGAAGTTAGAAGCTAGAAGTTAGAATCCGAGGTTGGGAGATGGGCGCTGCTGGATCCACAAATCGTCCGCCGGCGAAGAGCTTTGAGGATCTTGTGGTGTGGCAAAAGGCGCACGATTTTGTATTGGCGGTTTATAAGCTGACAGCATGCTTCCCGAAGCAGGAAACATACGGCTTGGCCAGCCAGATGCGCCGGGCCGCCGTATCGATTGCCGCGAATATTGCCGAAGGATTTCGCAAACGCGGGAAAGCGGACAAGGTGCGGTTCATGAATACGGCGGAAGGGTCTGTGGATGAGTGCCATTATTACCTGATTCTGGCGCGAGACCCGGGTTATGCCGAGACCGGATCCCTCGTGAACGCGCTGGACGAGGTCAGCCGGCTCCTGGGTTCATATGCCCGAGCCATTCTGGCTTCTAACATCTAAGAAAGAAGTCAGGAGCTAGAAGTTAGAAGACAGAACTTCCAGCTTTTAAGGTCCAGCGTCCAGGTTCGAGTGGAAGGCTTCTAGCTTCTAACTTCTAGCTTCTAACTCCTAGCTCCTGCATTTGTACGAGGCTACGCATGCAATTTCTTCACGACCATATTCTGAGCATCATTCTGTTTATCCCGCTGGCGGGGATGATTCCGCTCTTCTTCATCCCCAGGGAGAACAAGCAGGCGATTCGGTGGTGGGGGAACGTCGTAATGTTCGTGGACTTCCTCGCTTCGTTGCCCCTCGTCTTCTGGTTCTCGAGTGAGACCCCGGCTCAGCAGTTCAAATTCATTGAGCTGCACGATTGGATTCCTTCCATCGGCGCGCAGTACCATCTGGGCATTGATGGCATCAGCTTTCTGCTGATCATGCTGACCACGGTGCTGGGTTTTCTCGCCGTCCTCTCGTCTTGGACTTCTATCCAGGAGCGCGTGACGGAATACTACGCCATGTTCCTTCTGCTCCAGGCGGGGATGCTCGGCGTTTTCATGTCGCTCGATTTCTTTCTCTTCTACGTGTTCTGGGAAGTCATGCTGGTTCCGATGTACTTCATCATTGGCGTGTGGGGTGGGCCGCGCAAGCTTTATGCCGCCATCAAGTTCTTTCTTTTTACATTGGCCGGCTCCGTCCTGATGCTGCTCGGAATCCTGACGCTTTACTTCAATTATACGCTGCCCGACGGCAGGCATACATTCGACCTCATCGAGCTGATGAAGCACACGAGTTCCTGGCCGCTGCAAATGCAGATTTGGGTCTTTGTCGCTTTCGCCATCGGTTTCGCCATCAAGGTGCCGATGGTCCCGTTCCACACTTGGTTGCCGGATGCTCACGTCGAAGCGCCCACCGCGGGCTCGGTGATCCTGGCGGGCGTTTTGCTGAAGATGGGCACGTACGGCTTTTTGCGATTCTCCCTGCCCCTCCTGCCGCAAGCCAGCACCAATCCGACCGTCGTAAAGGTCATGGTGTGGCTTTCGCTCGTCGCCATCATCTACGGGGCGCTGGTCTCCCTGATGCAGAAGGATATGAAGAAGCTGATCGCCTACTCCTCGGTGAGCCACCTGGGATTCTGCACTTTGGGCATCTTCGCCTTGAACCCGCATGGCTTGCAGGGAAGCGTGATTCAGCAGATCAACCACGGTATTTCGACCGGGGCGCTCTTCTTGATCGTCGGGCTGATTTACGAGCGCCGCCACACGCGCGAGATCAAGGAGCTGGGCGGGCTTTCCAATGTCATGCCCGTCTACGCGACTCTCTTTATGATCGTGATGCTCTCCTCGATTGGCTTGCCGCTTCTCAACGGTTTTATCGGCGAGTTCACGATTCTGCAAGGCGCATACGAGGCGAATTGGCATTGGGCGGCGTGGGCTGTGGCGGGAATCGTCCTGGGCGCTGCGTACATGCTTTGGCTTTACCAGCGGACGATGTTTGGCCCCTGCGAGAATCCCCAGAACCAGGTCTTGAAGGATTTGAGCTTGCGGGAAATCATGACCCTGGTCCCGTTGATCGTCTGGGCGTTTTGGATCGGCGTATACCCCAAGCCCTTTTTCGACGTGCTGGATAAACCTGTCAATGCCATTGTCGAGCAGTTAAATCCCAACTTCTTCAAGGCGCCGCAAGCGGCGAAGGTGGCGGCGGCTTTGCCGGCGTGCGTGCGCGCCAATCTCAGGGCGTCCGTCACAGCGGGAGGAGCAAGCCGTTAATGGGGAACGCATTCTTCAATCCGCTGGATTATCAGGCCATCAAGCCGGAGATCCTTCTGACCATGTTCGGCTTGGCCGTCCTCCTGTTTGACTTCCTGCTGGATAAGCGCGACAAGTATCTCAACGCCGTACTGGCCCTGATCGGGTTGGGTTTTGCGCTCCTCCAATTCGGCATCTTCTGGCATTTCCGATTCGGCCAACCTGCCCATATCGGATTTGACGGTACCTTCACCCTCGACACTTTCGCCATTGTCGCCAAATTGATCATCGTGCTGGCCACCGCCCTCGTTGTTCTCCTTTCGGTGAAATACCTGGAGATTGAGGAAGCGAACCTGGGAGAGTATTACGCCTTGCTGCTTTTCGCCGCCGTGGGGATGATGTTCATGGTGTCGGGCGCCGATCTGATCGTTCTCTTTATCGCCCTGGAACTGATGGCCCTGTGCGAGTACGTGCTGACCGGGTTCCTGCGGGGCAGCCGGCGATCCAACGAAGCGGCGGTGAAATTCTTCCTGCTCGGTGCGTTTTCCTCCGGCCTGCTGCTTTATGGCATGTCGCTGCTTTACGCAATCGGCGGCTCGACGAAATTGAGCATCATTGCCGAACGCCTCCGGGACCGGGGGGCCGACCCGTTATCCTGGGTTGCTCTCATTACTTTACTTGCGGGAATGTACTTCAAGATTGCCGCGGTGCCTTTCCATCAGTGGACCCCTGATGCTTACGAAGGCGCGCCGACCTCGATTACCGCCTTTATCTCCGTGGCGCCGAAGGTTGCCTCCTTCGCGTTTATTATCCGCATCCTGTTCAAGGGACTGTGGCCCCTGCACGCAGAGTGGCAAGCCTTGACCATCGGTGTGGCCATTGCCACCATGACCGTGGGCAATCTTGCGGCAATTACTCAGACCAACATCAAGCGTTTTTTCGGCTACTCCACGATAGCGCACGTGGGTTACCTGCTGCTGGGGCTGGTGGCAGCCGCTGATGGAAACGGAAACGAGGATGGGGTTAGGGCCATCGTTATCTATCTGATTGTTTACGCTTTTATGAACCTTGGGGCCTTTGCCGTTATCATCATGATGCGGAGAAAGGATATCATCGGCGATGAAATTGACGACCTCGCCGGCCTGATGTCGCGCGCACCGGCATTGGCCCTCCTGATGCTCATTTTTCTACTCTCCCTGGCCGGAATCCCTCCGACGGCGGGCTTCATCGGCAAATATTTCATCTTCCTTGCGCTGATCGAAACGGGGCATTATTATCTGGCGGTGCTGGGCGTTGCCTATGCCGTGGTGGCGCTGTACTATTATTTCCGGATTGTGGTCGTCATGTTTATGAAGAGGCCGTTGGATGAAGTGCCTTATGCTACCAGTTTGGGTCTGCGGGTGGCGCTGGGAGTGACGCTGGCGATGACTTTGCTGATCGGAATCTATCCTCAGCCGATCATTGTTATTGCGCGCGAGGCGGTGCGGCCGTTCTTCTCGTGAGGGGGGAGGGATTGTGCCCAAGACTTCGGGCAAGCGAATGAGTCTGTGGGCGCAAGTTGGGTTTTACTCCAGTCTGGGCTTCATTCTGCCTGCCGGAGGACTGGGCGGGTTTGGGCTGGGCTGGGTTTTGGATCGATGGTTGCACACGTCACCGCTCTTCGCGCTGATTCTCTGCTTGGCGGGTGCGGGGGCTGGAGTGATGGAAATTCTGCGGGTCCTGACGCGAGCAGAAAAACGAAATGACCCAGACGAATCCAACGACGGATCGGGCGCAAGCTGAAGCGCGGCTGCCCCGCTGGATGCTCGCTCTGGCCGGTGTGGGGACGCTCGGCATCTTGCTCTCCACGCATGTGCGTTTCGGCGCAGGGTTTGCCGTCGGCTCGGGACTTGCCATCTTGAGTTACCTGTGGCTTCATCAGGCCGTCGAAGCCTTGATGTCGGGGGGGCAAGTACGCCCACCGGCGGCGGTCTTCGCAAAAATATTGGTCCGCTATCCGCTTGCGTTTGCGGCTGTTTATTTGTTCTATAAGACGGGGTGGCTTCCCTTTCAGGCAATCCTGGCCGGCCTCTTCGTGCCGCTGGGAGGTGTTCTGATTGAGTCGGTAGCTCTGATCCGCGACGGCTTGAAAACTCAAGCCTGAGGCGGCGACGCCATCCATCCCATTATTACGATGAGACATGAGCTTTGGTTCACGGCCGTATTAAACAAAATCCTGGGCGTGCCCGTGGCGGCCCTTCTCACCCGCTTGGGTCTGCCCCCCACCCGCCCCGCGCACCCTATTCCCAACTACATCGCGATGGAAATTCTGGTCATTCTGGTCATTTTGGTGGGGGCGTTTATTCTTCGTCGCCGACTTTCCGTTGAGCGTCCCGGCAAGTTCCAGCAAGCCATGGAAGTGGTGGTTGAATTCACGCGGGATTTAAACAGTGACATCATCGGCCACGGCTCCGAGCGCTACCTGGCCATTGTGGGAACGCTCGGCGTCTTCGTCCTGCTTAGCAATCTACTCGGTCTGGTTCCTACATTCGAGACCCCTACCGCCAGCGTCCCGGTGACTCTGGGGTGTGCGGTCGTGGCGTTTGTATACTACAACTTTCAAGGGTTTCGCGAGCACGGGCCATTCGGGTATTTGAAGCATCTTTGCGGCCCCATGCTTTTCATCGCGCCCTTGATGTTGCCCATTGAGATTTTTAGCAACTTCTTTCGGCTATTGTCCCTGACAGCTCGTCTGTGGGCAAATATGTTGGTAGGTGGCATCCTGGAAGGGATCTTTACGGGACTTATTCCCATTTTTGTCCCCGCACTCTTTATGGCTTTGCACGTGTTTGTGTCCTTCATGCAGGCGTACGTTTTCATGATCCTGCCGGCCGTGTACATCAGCTTTGCGGTTGCGGAGGAGGATTAGGAGTTTCCGCGCGAGGGGCGCTGGCAACGGCGCGCCTGTGCTGAAAGCACCGCCAGTGTGAGTCCTGCCTGCACGAGGGTTGGCAGGAAACCACCGCCTGGCGGAATTCATGTTAGCCTCTCGCCCCTGGGCGGCGAGGGCCAAAGGAGGAGAAAGTGAAACGAAGCTTACTATTGGGGTTAGTGGCGATTGCCGGGTTGCTTCTGGCCGCGCCAGCCTTCGCACAGGAAGCGGGGGCGAAAGCCGCCAGCAGTACCGTGAATTGGGTAGCACTGACTTCCGGCTTTGCCATGGCCATCGCCTCGGCGGGCTGCGGCTTTGCGCAAGGGAGAGCCGCCGCCGCGGCCTGTGAAGGTCTGGCACGCAATCCCGGCGCTCGGCCAGGAATCCAACTTGCCCTGCTCCTGGCGCTCATTTTCATTGAGTCCTTGGCGCTGTACACCCTGGCGATCATTTTCTTGAAGGTAGTCTAAATCTGCGCCAGCTCGGACCGAGGGGAGGCTTCGGCCTCCCCTTTGTACTTACGGAAGATGCCCCCGCGAGTGCTCAGCGCGGCGGAGCCGCAAGAGAAAACCAAAAGGCAAAGGGCAAAAGGCAAAGGGCCAGAATGAAAGGCCGCACTTCCGAAACTTTTTGCGAACGTGGTAACCGAGAGGGGTGTTGATTTGAATTCACTTCCCTCGCCCCCAACTGATCGTGTCCCACATCTTCTGCTGGACACCGGGGGTGCTGATGCTGCTGATGCCCAATCGAGCCCCAAAGGGGCGAACTACCTCAGCCCAGGCCAACGGCCTGGGTCCGAGAAC
>Ga0187849_1003684_pt1 | contig 13246 bp, 10 predicted proteins | sample June2016WEW_4_10_2_FD_132412 | JGI IMG/M metagenome (GOLD analysis project Ga0187849, IMG submission 132412) | Peatland microbial communities from SPRUCE experiment site at the Marcell Experimental Forest, Minnesota, USA - June2016WEW_4_100 | ecosystem: Environmental > Terrestrial > Soil >... | reverse complement strand
GGTTAGCGCTCCGACGATTCTCCACGATGCTCCAGTAACGATGGAGCTTCCCATCCTTGTTTCTCTGGGTGCAGCGCAAGAACATGCCGCTATTTTGCATCTCCCGGGCGGCAGATCAAGGGGGTAGGTCTTCACTACAGCCACTTTCGCCCTTGTCCGCGTTGACAAAGAAGAACCTAGGAACGAAAAAACCGGAAAAATCGCACGAGCTCAACCCGAGTTGGCAAAGTCGGGCTAGGTCTATTCGCTGGTGAATCGGATTAGCGCGTCGAAGAGCCGGCCGGCATGCATGGAGCTTGTTTGTAACTTTCCTGTATCGATCAGCCCAAGCAAAGCAGGTCCGTCCCGCGTTTTGTCATAGGTCTCTTTCTTAGTCTGCTGTGCTGCTTGTCTAAGAGCGTCTTGCACCCTTTGCTTGGGGATCAGTTCAACATTTGCTTGGCGAGGCAGCGCGCCACTGTGGAAGCCCTTGCCGTAGTAATTCGCCAGGGTCGCCTTGCCAGCAACAAACCACGCTTCCACGCATTGAACCATAAGATGCGCATGTTCCTCTGTCGCTCTTGCAGGTCGAAGCCACCCGGCACCGGCTCTCGACCTCAGGTGCTCCCAGACGGTACCATTGACCGGCCCTTCCGAATCAACCAAGAGCAGAACCGTTTCGTCACTGTGGTCGCGCAGCCCGTCGCAAAAGTTTTCAAACGCTCTCTCGCGACCACCAGACGCAATGACTCTTAAAGGGGCTCCCGGGCGAACCACTTTGCCGAACAATTTTCTGAAACCCTCGCGGCAGGCATCTCGAGTGCTTCTGGAGTCACCGCCACCCTCCACATAGACGCGCACTCTCACCAGCGAGTTCCTCCAATCTCACCTGTTCGCCATAGCTCCCCGAGCCTGTAGCGCTTCAGCCACGATGAAAGTCTTTGCTTGTCGAGACGTTTGAGTCTCGTGGCTCCCTCTTCCTTTTCGCAGACCACCACAGAATCGGGGATTTCAGTGAGATGATCCACCAACGTATCAGAGTGCGTTGTCACGATCAGTTGCATCCGCTCTGAAGCTTCGATCATCAGGTCAGCAAGAGGGCGCATGATGTCTGGATGGAGCCCCAGTTCTGGCTCCTCAATGCATACGAGGGGCGGCGGCGCCGGGTGGAGGAGGATCGTTAGAAGAAATAGCCAGCGCAATGTCCCGTCCGACAGACGGGTGGCCAGCATGCTTACCTGGTTCTTCTCCTCAAGATGAATATCAAGCTTACCGCTATCTATCGGCGTGTGAATGTCGACCGCATCTTCATAGAAGGCCGTGAGGTTTCTACGTAGTTCCGGGCCGACATGAGGGTCTGAATCGAATCTGTTCAGCATTATCCCGAGATTCGAGATGTCCTCTTCGAGGTAATCGTTCTTGGCCTCGGGACGGTACAATTCGCGAACGCTCGAAGCGTGCCCGAACTCCCAATCCAGATACAGGCGGAAGGAGCCCAATAACCGGCCCAGGTACGTGACCTCGGGATACCGAGTTGGGTCTTGACGTTGCGACAACACCGACTGCTGAGGGTCCTGTTCGTCGTCTGGGAACGATTGTTTGGAACCGTTCGAGTACAGAACCGGCGCACCATTCTCGTATCTGAGAAAGGTTGGAACATTTCCCCGAGGTCCGGCCGGCCCTTCGGTGGTCACGGTTTCGTCAACGATGGCCAATTTCCGGGCCTTTTTTGTGAATTCTAAGCTGTACCGAATTGGACTTTTCGTGCGACGCGGGTTCACGACGACTTCGATTTGCGCGACGGGGGTCTCGTCTGTGCCCCGCCATAAGCAATCGGAGATTCCACCTGATCTTACAACCGCGTCCGCGAAGTCCTTGGGGATGGCTTTTAGGAGACCAATGGTCTCGACAAAATTCGATTTTCCAGAGCCGTTGGGCCCAATGAGGACGTTGAGGGGACGAAGATCGATTCTCTCGCTCTCCTCTCCAAACGAAAACAAGTTCTGAATGCGAATACTCTGAATTGCTGGTTTCTTAGCCATGACTCTCCAGGGCAGATCCTGCGTTCTCCCTCGGCATTATCACGGATTATATGCGACTCATGTTCCTAAAACCACCACCCCTGCGCATGCGGTGTTCCAGGCGCACCGACCATAGGCTTGCGTTCGTGGTTGCCTGCTGACGCCGCGCGGCGGGGACTACTCTCCCTTCACAATGGGGAAACCTTTCGCGGTCCAGTCGGTGCCGAGCCGTTCGGGGATGTCGAGCACCTTGAGGTTCGTGAATCCCATTTCCTTCAGGGCAAGAAAGGCGGGGCGGATGTTGGGGCAATCGTCCCAGGGACAGCACCCGCAATAGATGACGATCTCCTGATTGCGGGGAAGTTTCGAGACGAGCTTTTTCAACGCCGTCAAACCCTCCGCTGTGACCGCGGCGCCCGCGTATTGCGAGCCGGGTATGTGTCCCATCTTGTACATCGTGAGGAAGCCGACCTGAAGCAGGACGATCTTCCCCGCTTTTACCGCGGGCAGTTGACTATTCAGTTGCGTCGCCGTCACAAGTTCGGAGGGGGTCCAGGGGCGCGCGTTGTCCGCAGCCCCTACGGCGACGCTTGCGAACATGGCCAATATCAAAGCGTTTTTCAATCTGCGTAGCACGGACATGATTCATCTCCTCCCATTGGTTCTTTCCTCAAGGTTCATCCTTGCCCAAGGCACGGGCCAGCCAGAGTGCTCCTTCGACGGGCGGTCGTTCGAGCATCTCCACACGCGCCTGGGGGGTGAAGCGGCGAAGGTGGCGCGCGAAGGCGCGGCGGATCAGGTTGCTGGAACGGAACACTCCGCCGGTTGTGACCACGGGCGTCGAGCGGCGCGTCCAGCCAGCCCGTTTCAGCAGGGCGACGGCCAAGTCGGCGAGGTCGCGGGCCGCGTTGTCGCACAGATGGCGCGCCACCAGGTCGCCATCGCGGGCCGCCTCCATCACCAGCGGAAAGAGCGCAGCCACCTGCTGCTGTTCGAGTTGTTTGGAAACGATCTCGGCGATATCCCCAAGGTCCAGATGCTGGCAGATCCGGTCCAAAAGGACAGTGTGCGGGCCGCGGCCATCGAATGCTTCCAGCGCCGCGGCCACGGCCTTGCGGCCCAGGTCGTAGCCGGAACCGTGATCGTCAAAGGGAACTCCCCAGCCGCCGGCGCGCAGCAGCCTCCCCTGATGATCGCGCGCGAAGGCGATGGAACCCGTGCCGGCGATCACGATGATACCCGGAGCGTCGCGCACCGCCGCGGCGAGCGCGATGGCGGCGTCCGAAGTGAGCAGATGGTGCCGCGCGGGAATGTGCCGGCGCATCCAGGCGAGGAGCGGACGGTGCACGGACCGCCGGTCGACTCCCGCGATGCCTGCGCAGACGGCGCGCACCACCGGCGGGCGCGACGCGCGCGCGGCGGCTGGCGGGAATCCTGCTTCCCGCAAGCAGGTGCGGAAGGCTTTCAGGATTTCGCGTTGGGCAGCGCGAAACCCCACTTTGAGAGGGTTGGAGGGCCCGGACTCGGCGCGCGCCAGGAGCTTGCCTTCACCGTCTGCGAGCCACGCCGCGGTTCGCGTCCCGCCACCGTCGATCCCCAGAAAGCAACCCATCGAGCTCCACACTATTCCTGCACAGAGACGACCTGCAAAACTTCGTCCATGGTGGTCCAACCGTTCTGGAGCAGCCAAACGGTGTAATCCTTCAGGGTTTTCATACCGTTCTTAATGGCCAGTTCGGAGATTGCCTCGGAGCTCCCGCCGCTGGCCACCAGGCGGCGCAGCCCAGCGTTCATGCGCAGGACTTCGTACACACCCACGCGCCCGCGATAACCCGTTCCCGAGCACTTGTCGCAGCCCTTGTTGCGGTAGAAGGTGAGGGGTTTGCTCGGGTCGAGGCCCATATATTTGAGCGAGATATCATCCGGTGTGTAGCTTTCCTTGCAGGCCTGACAGAGGCGGCGCGTGAGGCGCTGGGCGATGATGCCGATGGTCGAGCTCGACATCAGGAAGGGCTCAACGCCCATTTCACCCAGGCGGGTGAAGGCGCCGGCGGCATCGTTGGTGTGGAGGGTGGTGAACACCAAGTGGCCGGTCAGAGCAGCCTCGACGGCGATGTGGGCGGTTTCTTTGTCACGGGTCTCGCCCACCAGGATGATGTCGGGGTCCTGGCGCAGGAAGGCGCGCAGAATGCGGGCGAAGTCCAAGCCGATTTCCTTGTGCGCCTGCACCTGGTTGATGCGCGGCAGATCGTACTCGATGGGGTCTTCGGCGGTGGAGATGTTCACATCGGGATCGTTGAGCTCGGCCAGCGCGCTGTAGAGTGACGTGGTTTTGCCGGAGCCCGTGGGGCCGGTCACGTAGATGATTCCGTAAGGCTGCGAGATCATCTCGCGCACCAGCTCCAGCACTTCCTGATGGAGAATGAGCTTGTCGAGACCCAACAGGGTGTTGGATTTGTCGAAGATGCGCATGCAGATCTTTTCGCCCCACTTGGAAGGAATGGTGGAGACGCGAAAGTCAATGGGGCGCTCTTCCAGTCGCACGCTAATGCGGCCGTCCTGGGGCAGCCGCTTTTCCGCGATGTCGAGCTTGGAGATAATCTTAAAGCGCGAGATCAAGCCCATCTGAACCTTCTTGGGCAGCACCTGCACCACTTGCAGCGCTCCGTCAATGCGGAAGCGCACAGCGAGGTCTTTTTCCTGCGGCTCGACGTGAATATCGCTGGCGCCCTTCTTGATGGCCAGCGCCAGAATGCTATTGGCCATGCGGATGATGGGGGCGTCCTCGGCCGAGCGGGAGAGATCCGTTACGCTCTCAGGTGACTTCGTGCCTTCATCTATTTCCAGGGATTTCAGCGCTTCAGATTGCAGCGACTCGAGGATGCTCTCCGTCGAGTCCGATTTGGGAGCCGGCGATTCATTCTCCACGACCTTCACGGCCGGCGTACTTTTGGCAGTCGCCGAGCCTTGCTCGCGCGCCTGCTTTTCCTCTTCCTTGCGCAGGAGATCAGCGTAGGTGGACGTAATGAAGCGCTTGAAATCGTCTTCGGACGTCACCACGGGTTCGATAATCACGCCTTTGATCACGCGGCGTACGTCATCCAGCGCCACGAGGTTGTTAGGGTTCACCATCGCCAGCGTCAGGCGGTTGTTCGAAAAGGCCACGGGAAGCACCCGGTGCTGCTGCATCATCTGCTGCGGCAGGAGTTTTATCACCCGAGGGTCGAATTGCAGTTTGGCAAGGTTGATGTACTCGATTCCGGTTTGCTGGTTGGCTTCGTCCAGGCGTTCGGCGAGCACGCGGCTCATGGCGAGGCCGACTTTGGAACTGGTCAGCAGCACTTCGTCGAAAGCCGATTGCTCCAGCACCGAGCAGGAAGTCGGCTCCACCGCCACTACGCTCGCCACGCGCGGTTTCCCCGTGAGCAACGCCATTTCGCCGAAGCACGTGCCGGCTTTCAGCTCGCTCAGCAGGAAGTCGATTCCGGTATTGGGGTCCTTTTTGCGGACTTCCACCGCGCCGGAAGTGATGAAGAACATGGCATCACCGGGCCCGCCTTCTTTCACAATGGTTTGCTGCGGGGCAAACTCACGAGGACGTAATCGGCTTTCAATGAGCAGGCACTCTTCGTAGGGAAGACCGCTGAACAGGCGAATCTTCTGCAAGTAGTGGTTTCTGTCCGGCGCCTGCTCTTCCGCGGCGGTCCCGGCCGTTCCTGCGGCGGGCGTGGCCGTTGAAGACGCAGTCGCCTTGGGCCGGGGGGCCGCGCCGCCAGAACCCGGCCGCACGGTGTCAATCGCCACAGTCCTTTGGCATTGCTGGCATTTCACGCTGTACGCCGGGTCGGTCAGCCGCGCATTGTCGAGTTTTACGGGTGTACCACAACGCTTGCAGAAGACAACCATACCGCACTCTCCTGGCGACATTCAGCCGTTGGTTGTTCCGCCCTCCATCGGCAGAGGGGAGACTGTTTCCTTTGACGTCAACAAGCAACCTACACAAAAAGTTTGGCTTTGAGCCATTATACGCGACCCGACAAGCCTGTCCAATCCTTGTTGGGAGGTCAGTTCGCTAAGGCGGCGCTTCTCCACGCTCAGCCGGACAGTCAGAACACCGCTGGAGCCAGGATTTTTCACCAAGCCGACCTGTTCTCACCGAGCAGTCGGAAGGGCAACGGCTCATCGGGTGATTTAGCGATTGGTGATTGAGCCATTGGGCCATTGGGTGATTGAGTGATCGGGTGATTTGGTGATTTGCGATTTTCGAAGTCAGCAAATTGACTCATCCTCTCATCCGACACTACCGATAACCGATGTGGGGTAGTGTGTCACGCAGGGGTTTGGCCGTCGGCCCTGCCCGCTGCGCTGCCGTCCTGAGCCTCGACAGCCTTTCGCCTGCCCATGATGGGCAAAAACTCGGGTTGAAAAGCAAGTATGAGGATGGTACGAGCGGGACGTCGTGCCTTGGGAAGGCACGACGCCCCGCGAGCAGGTGTACGCGGACCTGTTCTTTAGGTCCGCGGCCTGTCCCCTATGGGCAAGGAAAAGCCGCGGACCTGCAGAACAGGTCCGCGCTACCCTTCCTCGGCCCGAGTTTCTGCCCATCAGGGGCAGCCGAAAGGCTGTCGAGGCTCAGGATGACAGCGCGGCGGGGAGCGCCGATGGCCAGACCCCTTCGTGACACACTACCCCATATCGGCTATCGGCTGTGTCAGGTGAGAGGATGAATCAATTTGCTGACTTCGAAAATCCCAAATCGAAATTCGGAAATCAAAATTCGGAAATCGCCCTATAGCCCGATCACCCGAGCTCGCGAGCTCTCGATCTCCCGATCACCGGATGAGCCGATCACCCGATGGCCCGATCACCCGATCACCCGATCACAAGCTGCGGCTACTTTCCCACGCAAAAGGTTTTGAAGATGATATCAAGGACGTCGTCGGCGTAGGTGGCGCCAGTGATGAGGTCGAGGGGGCGCAGCGCGTCGTAGAGGTCCAGCAGGAGCATTTCGTGGGGCGTTTGCTGCTCGGCAGCTTGGCGGGCCTTGGCCAGACCCGCGAGTGAATTCTTAATAAGCTGCTGGTGGCGCAGGTTGGTAATGAATTCGCCTTCCGGCCCGATGTTGCGCGTCGGGGCCGCCAGAGCGAGAATCTTTGCTTTGAGTTGGTGAATTCCCTCCCCCGTCAGCGCCGACGTGCGGACGATCTCGGGCGGGGTCGCTCCGACATCCGAGTTCCCTTGCACGAACTCTTCGACATCCTCAGGTATTGTAGCGCCGCCCTTTAGAGCTTGCCCCTTCGCGTTGCTCAGGGCAAGCTCTGAGCCCAACGAAGGGGCGGCACGTGCCGGGCTAAAGCGTGCCGGGCTAAAGCCCGGCGCTACATCTGTAACTTGCGGTGGCAGGTCCGACTTGTTCAGGGCAACCAGCAGCGAGCCCAGAGGGCGCAACTTCTCGAGCAGCAGGGTATCATCCTCCGTCCACGGTTCCGAAGCATCCACCACCATGAGCCGCAAATCAGAATCGGCGATGGCGCTGAAGGTGCGCTCGACGCCGATCTTCTCAACTTCGTCCAGGGCTTCGCGGACGCCCGCCGTGTCCACAAAGCGCAAAGGGATGCCGCCGAGGTTGGCCGTCTCGGCCACCAGGTCGCGTGTGGTTCCGGGAATGGGGGTCACGATGGCCCGATCTTCATTGAGGAGGCGATTGAAGAGGCTCGACTTGCCGACGTTGGGCCGCCCTACAATGGCAAGCGTCAGCCCTTCGCGCACAATGCGGCCGTACTCATAGCCCTCCACAAGCTTTTCCAGATCAGCGCTGATTCGGTCGAGACGAGTGAGAATGTCCTGCCACTCGATCACCGCCACATCGTCCTCGGCGAAGTCGATGCCCGCTTCGAGGCGCGCGATCAGGTCGAGCAAGACCTGCTTGTGCGGTTTCAGACGCGTGGAGACGGAGCCTTCGAGTTGTTGCGCGGCGACGCGGGCCTGGTAGAGCGTCTGCGACTCGATCAAGTCGCGAACCGCTTCCGCCTGGGTCAGGTCAATGCGCCCGTTCAGGAAGGCGCGCATCGTGAACTCCCCCGGCTCTGCCGCGCGTGCGCCCTGAGTCAGGCAGCACTCCTCGAGATACCGCAGGATGATCGGGGCGCCGTGGCAGGAAATTTCCACCACGTCTTCCGCCGTGTAGGAATGTGGCGCGCGAAAGCAGGTCACCACCACCTGATCGAGCACCCGGCCCGATTCCACGGGCGCGAAGGCGCCGAGCGTCGCGCGTTGAGTTTCGAGCGGCAGCTTGGGCAGTTTGATCAGGTGGGTGGCGATCTCAATGGCGCGGGTACCCGAGAGCCGCACCACTCCCAAACCGCCGCGGCCCGCGGGAGTAGAAACTGCGACGATGGTGTCTTCGCTCAGCATAGGATCGGGTCATCGAGCCATCTAAGGACTGTCCGTGGTCAGTTGTCCGTCGTCAGTGGCTTCAATCTTTCGATCTCCGCGTATCACTTGCAACGGACTACGGACCACGGACAACGGACAGCTCTTCAATGACCCGATCACCCGATTACTTGGGGAAGATCACCACTTTGCGCTCGGGTCCCATCCCTTCACTCTGGGTCCGGACCTCGGGCCGGTCTCTCAAGGCCAAGTGGATGATGCGCCGCTCGCGTGGGCTCATGGGGTTTAGGGTAAAAGGGTCGCCCGTATCGATCACCCGTTCCGCCGCCACCTGCGCTATCAGGCGCAGCTCCTCCATCCGCGTTCGCCGCCAATCCTGGCAATCGAAGGCGATTCTCCGGAAATGATCCTCATCCAGCCGGATGGCCTTCAGCACCACGTATTCGATGGCATGCAGAAGTGTGGCATTCTTTTCCAGCAGCAGATCGGCGTCCGCCCCGGAAAAACCCACCACGTATTCCGGCGCCTCCGGGTCTTCCAGCTCGGCAACAGCCTTCTGAATGGAAAAAGTCAGCTCAAAAGGGCTGTGCTCAATGACCTCGTGGAGCAAGGATTCCATCGAGCTTAAGTATTTTTCGAAATCCGTAGCGCCGGGCGGAACCTGTCCCGGCTTCGCCGGGAGCCCGGCATCGGAGGTGCGTTCGGCAGATGGAGGATCGGTGTCCATGTTTCACCCCTTGGCCTCAGCGGGCTTGCGCGCCACAGGAAGAGGGGTTGGCGGCGGCATGCGGCGATTGATGAAGACCTGCTGGAGAATCTGCGCCACATTACTGGTCAGCCAGTAGAGGACCATGCCGCTGGCAAAACGGTAGAACATGAAAAAGAAAAGGAGCGGCATCAACATCATCATGCGCTGCTGGGCAGGATCGGCGGTAGCCATGGGCGTCATCCGCTGCAAGATAAATGAACTTATGGTCATCAGAATCACTAAAACCGGAATGGAAACACCCATAATATTGAGCCGGTCCGGCGCGGAGAGGTCCTTGACCCACCAGATCCATGGCGCGTGGCGAAGTTCGATGGCAAGGTCAAGCACACGCCAGATGCCGTAAAGAAACGGCATCTGTAAGAGCATGGGCAGGCAACTGCCCAGCGGATTGATGTGGTGCTCGCTGTAGACCTTCATGACTTCTTCGTTCATCTTCTGCTTGCGCGGATCGTTGAACTTGTAATTCTTGTACTTGTCCTGGATGCCCTTGATGATCGGCGCAACCTTCTGCATTTCCTGCGCGGAACGAAAACCTTTGAGCTTCAGCGGGAACATCGCCGTATTGATGATGAGGGTCAGCAGGACAATGGCCCAGCCATAATTGTGAACCCAGTGGTCGTAGATATATCGCAAGCCGATGAACAGAGGCTTGGCGACGATGCTGAACCAGCCAAAGTCCACCAGGGAATCCAGGGGAGGATTCACGAACTTGAGCACGTCCAAAGCCTTAGGGCCGACGAACAGGCGGAATTCCAGAGCCTTCGGCTGCGTTTCCGCTAGGGTGGCGGCAAGGGGCTTGGGCTTATCCTTCTCGGTCCAATCGGGCGGGGACCACTCCTGCCGCGCCAGCCGAAAGGAGACCTGATCGGGCGCATCGGGAAGGAAGATGCCGGCGAAGAATTTATCCTCGAGTCCCGCCAGTTGCAGCGGGCCGGGAACTGTGCGGTCCTCCTTCACTTTGGCCTGTGCCACGGTGGTGAAGTCGCCCATCGAACCATAAACCGCCAGGCGGGTAGCCTCGATCACCGCCGGCGCCAAGGAGTGGTCGCCGAATCCGCCTGGCCAAGTGACCTCGACCGGCAGGTTATTTTGGCCGTCGAAGACGCTCACCGCAACCTTGGCCACGTAATCCGCGCCGAAGGAAAATTGCTTCTTCACCTGAACCTTGCCGTCGCTGTAAGTGAAGGTCAGAGTGACGGGAGGAGAGAGAGGCGCTCCTGAGTGCACCTCGGGCTTCTGCCCGGAGGGGGCAGGCTTCCCATATTCGGCCGTGGCGACGTAAACTCCCTGGTTGAGTTGCGTCTTGAGCGCGGCGTTCGTCAGGTCCAGGCTCATGGGGAATCCCAGACTTTCACATGCCGGACCGTTGACGGTATCGAGCAGTTGGTCCTTCGCGTCGGTAAAGTTCTTCAGCACCCAACTCTTGACCACTGCCCCCTGGGTGGAAAGGGTGACGCGGTAAAGCTTGTTTTCCACCATGATATCTTCGGGCTTTGTGCCTTGCAGTACCGGCAGCGCCACAGGTGCGCGCGGTGCGGCGGGCGCAACGGTGACCGTCGCTTTGGGTGCTCCCGGCTGGCTGGCGGGAGTGGTTGCCGCCGTCGGCGCGGCCTTCTTCGGCTCCGGGGGCGGCTCCTTGACGAAGTAGACGCCGTACAGGATAAGCATCACAATGGAGATCGTGAAGGCGAGCATCACGCGTTTTTCTTGGTCAAGGTCCACGGCTTAGATTCCAGGTGTCAGGTGCCAGGCGTTGGGGAAATTATGAAGTATGAAGGATGAAGTATGAAAAAACCTTCGTCACTCGGGCTCGGCCGGTTCAGGCCAAGCAGTTCAGCATTCATACTTCGTCCTTCATCCTTTCTCCAGCCCCTGCCTTTACGGTACCGGGTCGTAACCGTAACTGCCCCAAGGCCGACAGCGAAGTAGTCGCCCCAAAGCCAGGCGCCCGCCCTTCCACGCTCCCCATTTGTCAACCGCTTCGAAGGCGTAAACTGAGCAGGAAGGGTAGTGCCGGCAAACTGAGGGCAGCACGGGCGAAATACACGCCTGGTAAAAGCGGACCAACACCAAAACCAGAAGCTTCACGAGCCCGCCGAAGGTCACAGGTGACACGCCGAAGGTTACAGGTGACAGGTTACAGGGCACAGTTTCCCTTTCACCTGTACCCTGTCCCCTGTAACCTATTTGCCCTGTAACCTGTAACCTGTCCCCTACGCCGGAGGCTGATGGGGAAACAGCCGCAGCAGTTCCCGTTGGAGCGGAGCGAAGGAGACTTTCCCCACCGCCTCGCGGGGATTGACCAGGATATCCCAGCCGCCCGGAAGGTTCGCTCGATTCAGCCGGAACACTTCGCGCACTCGCCGCCGCAGGCGATTGCGCCGGACAGCATTCCCCACCCGCACCGGCGTGGTGATCCCCAAGCGTGAATGTGGTAATCCGTTGGGCCGGCAAAAGACCGTGCATAGTGACGCGCTGCGGCGCTGCCCTTCGTCGTAAACCCGCCGAAACTCGCTTCGGCGTAGCAGCCGAAAAGTCTTGGGGAAAGCTTGAGAGGTCAAACGATCTCTTTAAGGAGTCAAGCGATGACGGCTCTTCTGACGGCGGCGCCGCAACACATTGCGCCCCCCCGGAGTTCTCATACGAATGCGAAAGCCGTGCGTTTTTGCCCGGCGCCGGCGGTTGGGTTGAAAGGTACGTTTCAAGACGCAATGCTCCCCGCTTGGATTTCCTGCGATACAGTCGAATCACTAAGATACCTTGCGCGAAGGAGCTAAGTCAAGCTGCGCGGAATGACGGTAATGGTGCAGATTCCGAGTGGCCGACGACTCACCCGGAACAGACGATCAGATACCTGTTTTTACCGATTACTGACCGACTCCAACAGCGGAGCGCTGGGCGAGCGAAGAGTCCGAATATCCCGCATCGGTGGTTGGCCGAAAAAACGACTGTATTCGCGGTTGAACTGGCTGGCACTTTCATATCCGACCTCAAACGCCGCACTGGCGGCGTCCAAACCATCCATGAGCATGCGTCCCCGCGCTGCCTGCAACCGAAGCTGTTTCTGATACTGAAGGGGACTCATGGCGGTCAGCGCCCGAAAGTGGTGGTGCAGCGTAGATACGCCCATGCCCGCGGTTTGTGCGAGATCTTCCACCCGTAGCGGCTTCGCGTAGTTCGACCTGATCCACGCGATCACTTTTGCAGTCCGGTTGCTCTGATCTCCCAGGGTTGCAATCGCACGAAGGCGCCCTCCCGCCGGTGCGTGAAGAATCCGGTAGATGATCTCGCGTTGAATCAGGCCACTCAAAAAGGGAATGTCCTGCGGATGGTCCAACAACTCCACAAGCCGGCAGCACGCACTGAACAACTCCGCCGTGGTCTCGCCGGTGGCCATGGCGGGACTGTCAGAGGGCGCCTCAGACACCGGAATCTCCTCCCGGCTGAGTAGCTCCCGGACCACGGACATTTCGAGTTTGAGCATCAGGCAGAGAAAGGGCTCCTGTTCACTTGCCTCGATCACCTGGCCGATGATTGGCAAATCGAGCGACGTCAGCAGGAATCGCGACTCGTCGAAGATGAAAGTCGTGCGGCCAAGGTCTACCCGCTTTCGCCCTTGGGCGACCACGGCTAAGCTGGGCTCGTAAGTCCCGGAAGCCGGAGCCGTCGGGCCGGTCCGTCGGGTGAGCGTCAAGCCGGGAATGTCCGTTACCCGTTTCTCTGCGGAGCCGATAGAAATGGCAATCTTGCGTGCCAACTCAATCCGCAATTCGCGTGCTGGGTCAGGTGAAGCGGCAGCGCTGTTTTTGCTATTTTTCATTGTAACGCTTTCCTTTCCTCTTACCCTTAGGATAACCGCTGGTCTCCGGATACACCAATGATTCTTTCTCATAACGAGAGGAATAGGCAACAAATCGGAAGGATCAGGCTACCGCCTCCACGGCGTTTGATTCTAACCTCAGGATGAGAAACGAAAGGAGAAACAATGCAGAAGCGCAAACTTGGAAAGAGTAACTTGGAAGTTTCAGCCCTTGGGCTCGGCTGCATGGGAATGAGCTTTTCTTACGGTCCGCCCAAAGACAAG
>Ga0187849_1003680_pt1 | contig 13256 bp, 10 predicted proteins | sample June2016WEW_4_10_2_FD_132412 | JGI IMG/M metagenome (GOLD analysis project Ga0187849, IMG submission 132412) | Peatland microbial communities from SPRUCE experiment site at the Marcell Experimental Forest, Minnesota, USA - June2016WEW_4_100 | ecosystem: Environmental > Terrestrial > Soil >... | reverse complement strand
TTGTCCAGGGCAAAACACTGCCCTGTGCCTGCACGGGTGACGGCGACAACCTGTTCCGGATCCAGTCCCATCTTAACGGCCATCGGAAGCACTTCCGCAAGGGCCGCGCAATGGATATCGAATAATAGCTGATTGGTCAGTTTCATTAACTGCCCGTTCCCGGAAGCCCCAACGTATAGAATCTTGTTACCCATTGCTTCCAGGGCCGGACGAACCTTTTGAAAAGTGTCTTCCTCTCCTCCCACCATAATGGTCAGGGTCCCGGCCCTGGCCCGGGCCTCCATTCCGGATATGGGGGCATCCAAGAAAATGACTCCACGGTTTTTCAAAGATTGAGCGATTTTTCGTGTTCCAAGGGGATGGATGGTGCTGCAGTCGATTATCACCTGACCCGCTCTTAAAACCTCTGCGATTCCCTCTTTTCCAAAGAGAATTTCCTCCACCGTGTCGGTGTTGGGTAAACAGAAAATAATCCAGTCAACCTGTCTAGCCAGTTCTCTCGGAGAAGAAATGGCTTTGCCTCCTTGAGCCGTCACCTCTTCGACGACCGTTTTTCTCCGGGCAAAGAACTTCAGCGGGAACCCTTGCTTGATGAGGTTTATCGCCATCCATTTCCCCATCGTTCCTAGACCCATAAATCCGATTTCTGGCTTCATATTCTCTCCCCCCTTGACCCGAAAAATTCGTTCTAAAGAAGAAATTTCTCCATGTTCCTTGTTGTTGAGCTTAATATTTTCAGGATGAATTTGCAACCCGAAGTGGCAGGGTGCTAAAGAAAAATACTTTTCTTTAGCCCTTTGTTCAACGAATAGGCACAAGGTTCTGTTTCCGAAAAGAGAAAATACCCGGAAAGTCGATTTTTCTTGACATCCTCAGCCGAGAAGGATATAAAATTTTCACCAACCCCCAAAAAGGGAAAAAAACTTTCAACCATGGATCCCCTCTTCCGAGAATTGAAAGAGCGCGGGAATTCGCTAACCCAGTCGCAGCGAAAACTGCTCGAGTACATATTGGCCCATGAAGAGGAATCCGTCTTTCTCAAAATCGCAGCCCTGTCCCACCGGGCCAAAGTAAGCCAGGCAACCGTTTCTCGGCTCTCCCAGGCTCTGGGGTTTAAGGGATTCCCCGGATTTCAGAAGGAGCTGCAGCAGGTTTTCCGGAATAAGCTGACCACCACCTCCCGCCTCCAGAATACGGTAAGGAAGGTGGCCGGCGGAAATGATGTGCTGACCAGGGTCCTGCAAACGGATATAGAAAACATCTCCGAGACTCTGAGGCAGATTTCCCTTTCCGAATTTCGGAATTTCGTCGAGTGTCTCGCCTCCGGCGACCGCATCGTCATCGTGGGGCTGAGGAGTGTCCATTCGCTCGCCCTCTTCCTGGGGGTGGCGCTGGAGTTTCTGCAGAAAAATGTCTGGATTCTTCAGCCGGGAATCGGGGATATGTGGGATCGTTTGCTCGGTCTAAAAAAAGGGGATGTGGTCGTTGGGATCAGTTTTCCGCGTTATGCGAGGCAGACTGTCGAGGTCCTTCGTTTTGCCAAGTCCAGGGGTCTGAAAGCGCTGGCCATTACAGACACCCTGATTTCCCCCCTGGCCCAGTATTCCGACCATGTTTTGACCGCCCGTTATAAAATGGATTCCTTCATCGAGTCTTTTACCGCTCCTCTCAGCCTGATCAATGCCGTAGTTACAGCGCTGGCGGTTCGAGACCAAAAAACCACCCTCGCTTCGTTGCAGGAGCTGGAAACCGTCTGGAGGACTCAAAAAATCTACTACCATAGGGAAAAGAAGGTAGACCTTAAGGGATAATAAAGGGTGAAAAAAGATTCGGGGATCAAGAATCCGAAAGAAAACGGAAGGAGGAGAGTAGCATGAAAAAACTGTTGGCATTGATTCTCGGGTTTGCGCTTGCTGCGGGGGCCGTAGGGTATGCCGAAGCCCAAACGATCCGGATCGGCGGGATCGGCCCGTTGTCGGCACCTGGTGCCGTGGTCGGCGGCATCGCTATGCAGTGGACCATGAATCTGGCGGTGAAGGACATCAATGAGAAAGGCGGTGTGCTGGGCAAACGTCTAGAGATGATCTTCGCAGACACTGAGGGGCTGCCCGAACGCGGGGGGGCTATTGCCGAGCGCCTCATCAATGAGAACAAAGTCGTGGGCATCGCCGGAGAATACCACAGCGCCGTTGCTCTGGCCGTGCTTGAGGTGGCGCACAAGTATGGCGTCCCCGTCCTTTTCTCTGAGACCTGGGCCGATAAGATCACGGAAACCGGTTATCCGGAGGTCTTTCGTATCGCCCCAGCCGCGAGCATGGCGGCCCGTTACATGGTGGACTGGATGGCGGATGTGGGAGTCAAGCGAGTGGTGCTCGTCTTCGAGAACACAGATTATGGGATCTCCACGGCCAAAGCACAGGCGCCATTGCTGCAGGAGAAAGGCATCCGGTTGCTCGACACGATTTTTATCGAGATGGGAACCGCAGACTTCACCCCCATTCTCACCCGCATCAAGGCCATCACCCCACCACCAGATCTAGTCAGCTCCCAGGCCGTGACCGGCGAGACCAGCTACAACCTCGCACGCCAGATGGCAGAGATGGGGGTTGCGCCCAGCAAGACTACTATCGGTATTGCCAACATGGTAGCCGTAGCGCCACAGTTCTGGGAAAGTGTGCCCAACGGATCCTACTTCGTCTTTATCAACCCGGGGTTGCCGCCGGTGTTGTGGAACGACACCACCAAGCGCGTGGCCAAAGAGTACGAGAAGGTCTTCAAGAGCGCAATTCCAAGCTACGCATTAGAAGCTTATGACTCCGTCTGGGTCCTGGCCGACGCCATCAAGCGGGCTAGATCGACTGACCTTAAGGCCATCATTGCCGCTTTAGAAGACACCGACATTGTGCTGGCCCAGGGACGCTATTGGTTTGCGTACGGCAGCAAGAGGCCCCTGCCGACCAAAGAGCCCAAGTATATGTGGCACCAGTGGACGGACCCGCCGTTGCTGGTTTTACAGTATTTTTCGGCCAAGCAGCCGGGTGAGAAGGCTGCCGTGCTCTGGCCCAAGAAGTACCGGACCCACGGTGTGTCTTATATCCCCTACGGGACGAAGCCGTAGGCTGCGGCGAAAAGCGTGAAACTTGATCCGTGAGATGGGGAATCGCAGCCTTACGTTTTGCGAGCGGATCGGCAACCTTCGAGGGAGTGGGAGAATAGGTCATGGGACCAACGCATCCAGCGGTCCTCGCCTGGCTCATCTTAGCTTGTCCTGTCTGGGCGGCCATCGGCACCTGGCTTCTGCCACAAGTCTACCGGCGAAAGGGACTGGACGACTCGCTCGCCAGGTTCGTGGGTGGATTTGGGGGGCTTGCTCTGGGGCCTCTTATAGTAGCGCCCCTGTGGCGCTACACTCCCGACCTCCGCCCCTGGTTCTGGAGGGGCGGCGCAGGAATGCTGGCAGCGCTTGAACTGTACGGTTTATTTGCCATTATGAGTCCCGGCAATTTATGTGTCACCAATGCTGCCTACGTGGCCAACCAAATCAATAACGGTCTGACCATCGGATTCATCTACGCCCTCATGGCCGTCGGCCTGACGCTCATCTATTCCGTCCAGGGCATCGTCAGTTTCGCCCATGGCCAGTTCTACATGTTAGGCGGGTACGTCTCCTACTACTTCTTGCAACTCTTCGTGGACCTGAATCCCATCGTAGGGGTACCAGTGGCCGGGCTGGCCACCATGCTGGCCGGCCTGGCCTTTGATCGGCTGTTCCTGCGCCCTATGCAACTGGGCCGAATCGAGCGTGCTGGCGAGTACGCCATTCTGGTCACCTTCGCCTTCGGATTTTTCCTGGAGTATACCGTGCTGGCGGCCGTGGGGCCGTTTTCGCAGAAGACCCCACCCTTTATGGAGGCTGGTAGCCTGAGTCTGGGCCCGTTGTTGTTGATTCCCAACCGGCTGGTGGCGGGAGCCATCGGTGTGGTGCTAATCGCGGCGCTGCTGTATTTTCTCAACTGTACGTGGCTGGGCAAGGCCCTTCGGGCAGTCAGCATGGATAAGCAAGCGGCAGCGGTGGTAGGGGTCAACCCTTTGACCATGAACACCCTGGCATTTGGAATTGGCACCATGCTGGCCGGCATGTCGGGCGCCGCTCTGATCCCGATTTTTACCTGGGTGCCCTGGGTGGGCTCTACCGCGGCGAGTCGTTCTTACGTCATTATCGTGTTGGGCGGGCTGGGCTCCATTCGAGGGGCGCTCTTTGGAGGATTGATCATCGGGCTGGTGGAAGCCCTGGGCGCGGGTTGCTATCCCGATCCCAGCAAAGGCGCCGCCTACAAGACGGCCTTCGGGCTGGTCATTTTCGCAGTGATGCTGCTCCTGCGACCAACCGGCTTGTTCGGGAGGAAAGAATGATTCCTCGCCCAGACCGCCGTTGGGCAGCAACTGGAGCCTTGATCGCGCTATTGGCCATCGCTCCACTTTATCTGAGCCAGAATACTTACCGGATGTCGGTGGTGACCGGGGCCTTTTTCTACGCCATCCTGGCCTCCAGTTGGGTGCTGCTGGCCGGAATCGCGGGTCAGTTCTCCTTCGCCCACATGGCCATGATGGGCATTGGCGCCTACACAAGTGGATTGCTGGGGCGGGAGCTGGGGACGCCACCCCTGGTGGGTATTATCCTAGGCATGCTGCTGGCGGGGGTCGTCGGTCTGGTCATTGGCTTCTTATGCCTGCGCTTACGTCGTGCCTATCTGGCCCTGTTCACCATCGCCTTCTCCGAGATCCTGCGCCTCATCCTCCTCACCGAGTTCCAGTACACGGGAGGGGCTAACGGGCTGCGGCTGGCGCCATTATATAAGGACATCACACCCGTGGCGGGGTATTACATCACCCTGGCTCTCCTGCTCGGCGCAATGGCGTTGATGTACGGGTTGGCTGGCTCGCGCTTTGGCCTCTTCATGCGGGCCATGCGCGAGGATCAGGACGCCGCCGCAGCCATGGGGGTGAACGTGGTTCGCTACAAGATCATGATTTTCGTGGTCACCAGCATGATCGTCGGCCTGGCCGGGGCGACCTTCTATCACCAGGTGGGCATCCTCACCCCCAACACGATGGAACTGCTGCAGATGTCGTTGGTCATCGCCATGGCCATCATTGGGGGTATCGAGAGCCTGCTGGGGGCAGCCGTTGGTGCCTTAGTCACCCGCATCGGCCTGGAGCTGCTGCGCGAAATCAACATCTTCGGCCTGCACATCGAATTGGGCTCCTGGCGCTATGCCGCCTTCGGTTTGCTATTAATGTTCACCCTGCGCTTTGCCCAGAACGGTCTATTCTACCCGATCATAAATCGGCTGTTTCCGCAGCGAGTGCAAAGAGCGCTGATGACAAAGCGTGGAGAGCGATCAGAGAGGGGCGCATCGTGATCCAGCTCGACGTTCGCAACATCTGTAAGAACTTCGGCGGGATGCAGGCTCTGAAGGACGTAAGCTTCAGTGTCTGCAACAATGAACTGATCGGGCTGATCGGCCCCAATGGAGCCGGCAAAACGACGCTGACCAATGTCCTGGATGGGGTCCACAAGCCTGCCAGCGGACAAGTGTGGTTCAATGCCCAGCGGGTTGATGCTCTGCCCCCCTACGAGGTCGCCCGGCGAGGCATCGGCCGTACGTTCCAGATCACGCGTCCGTTTTTGCGGATGACCGTGCTGGAGAACATGCTGGTTCCGGCCATGGCCTTGCATCCCACAGCGCGTAAGCGTGAGTTGCGTAGACGAGCCCTGGAAGTGCTCGTCTTCTTGACCATCGAACGCTTGGCAGATGAGTACGCCCGCAGCCTCTCGGGTGGGCAACAGAAGTTGCTCGAGCTGGGCCGCTTGCTCATGCTGGACCCTCAACTGATCATTCTTGACGAGCCGTTCGCCGGTGTTCATCCCAAACTGCGGGAGACTATATCGCAGTTTATCACCACCGTAAACGAACAGGGCAAAGCGTTCATCATCATCAGCCACGAGATGGAAACGATCTTCACCCTGAGCCGACGTTTACTGGTGCTCCACTGGGGACAACTGATCGCCGATGGCCCGCCGGAGGTAGTGAGAAAAGACCCGGCGGTGATCCAGGCCTATCTGGGTGCGGAGGAGAAGGCCCGCCCCGCCGCAGGGGGGGCAGGGAATGCTTGAGGTGCATGACCTCTACGTCGGTTACTACAAGGATTTGAACATCCTGCGCGGGGTTTCCATCACGGCAGGCAGAGGAAGGATCACAACGATCCTTGGCGCCAACGGCATCGGCAAATCCACCCTACTGAAGGCGATCTACGGCTTCCTCCAACCAGCATCGGGTAAAGTGCTGTTGGAGGGGCGCAACCTGGTGGGGGTGCCGACCCACCAGCGCATCGGCCTGGGGATCGCCTATATCCCGCAGCAGCCGGGTATCTTTCGCTGGATGACGGTCGAAGAAAACCTGGAGCTGGGCGCCTGGACTTTCCGACACGACGATGCTCGGATCAAGCGTAAGCTGGAGGAAAATTACGAACGATTCCCGGCCCTCAAGGATCGGCGGAAATCGCAGGCCGGGGTGCTATCGGGCGGCATGCAGCGTATGGTGGAGATTGGCCGCACATTGATGACGGACCCCAAGGTGATTCTGGTGGATGAGCCGACGGCCGGTCTGGCCACGCTTCTGGCGGAAGAAGTGTACCGCATGCTGTCCGACCTGAGGGGAAAAGAAGGCATTACGATTCTCCTCGTAGATCAGGAGATCCGCCGCGCGCTCAAGATCGCCGATTACGTCTACGTATTGGAACTGGGTTGCAATAAATTCGAAGGGCCGGTGGAAGAGTTTACCGATCTACAGAAAGCATTCTGGGTGTGAAGCGCGCCAGCCGACAAATAGGGAGGAAAATTATATGCCGGAGTTTCCCAGTATGAAGGACCATGTCTTTTATAGAAATTCAAGAAAGATCTACCCTACGGCGGATCATGGGGAAGGAATTTATATCTACGACACAGCCGGGAAGCAGTATATTGATGGCTCAGGGGGAGCTGCGGTCGTCGGCATCGGGCACGGAGTTAAGGAAATTACCCAGGCCATGCTTCGCCAGGCGGAGAAAATTTCTTTCTCTCATAGCTCCCAATTCACCAGCCCGCCTTCGATTGATTTGGCAGAGAAGCTGATCCAGCTTGCTCCCCAGGGGCTCAACAGGGTCTATTTTCTCTCCGGCGGGTCAGAAGCCGTCGAAACCGCCGTCAAGATGTCCCGGCAATACCAGGTGGAAAGGGGAAAGTCGGAAAAATATAAAGTCATCTCCCGCTGGACGAGCTACCACGGGAATACCCTTGGCGCCCTGGCCCTCTCCGGGCATTCCGGGAGGAGAAAGATTTATATGCCCCTGCTCCAGCACACCCCCCACATCCAGCCGGCCTACTGTTACCGCTGCCCTTTCGGCCTCCAGCCTGAAAAATGCACCCTGGAATGCGCTGCGGACCTGGAAAAAACGATCCTCTATGAAGGACCGGATTCGGTCTCGGCTTTCATCGCCGAACCAATCGTGGGGGCCACGGCTGCCGCGCTGGTTCCGCGGGACGGGTATTTTCAAAAAATCAGGGAGATCTGCGACCGATATGATGTCCTTTTCATTGCCGACGAAGTGATGACCGGCATGGGGAGAACGGGAAAAAATTTCGGGGTGGACCATTGGAAGGTGATTCCCGATTTGATCGTGGCGGCCAAGGGTTTGAGCAGCGGATATACCCCCATCGCTGCGGTAATAGCGAAGGAAGAAGTGCACAGGAAAATTCAAGAGGGTTCAGGAGCCTTTGTCCACGGGCATACATACAACCAGAACCCTCTCTCCTGCGCCATCGCGGTGGCGGCCATCGATTACCTGCTCCAGCACAATTTGATTTCTAAATCCGCCCAACAGGGAGAATATTTTCTCCGCTCCCTGCAGTCCTTAAGGCGCCATGACTTCGTCGGGGATATAAGGGGGAAAGGCCTCTTCGCGGGGATAGAATTTGTCAAAGACAGGAAGACAAAAGAACCCTTTGACCCTAAATTAAAATTAAACTCTTTAATCGGCAACCGGGCTTTTCAAAAAGGGTTGATCACCTATCCCGGCGGAGGGGGTGCGGACGGGATTCGAGGGGACCACCTGCTCCTGGCTCCTCCCTTTATCATCACGGAAAAGCAGATCGGTCAAATGGTGGCCATCCTCGATCAAACATTCGCCGAAGTGGCGAAGGAGGTAAACGCGGAATAGTCTTATTTCAGGGGCCAGAGGCCCTTTTCCTGGAGAACCGTCCGGAAGACTTTCAGCGCGCTGTTGACCACCGGCACCCCCCCGTAGGTGGCCATTTGGAAAATGACTTCGGCAACTTCCCGGGGTGTGCACCCCACATTCAGCGCCCCGTGCAAGTGCAATTTCAATTCTTCACTCCGCTCCAGAACCGTAAGGGCGGCAACGGTCACTAACTGCCTGGTGCGGTGGGGAACCTTCTCCCGGGCATAGAGCTTGCCCGTGTAGAACAGGGAGATCTCTTTGGCCAGATCCTTGTCAAAAGATCTCCAGAGATCAAAAGGTCTCTCCCCCGCGACTCCTTTAAAATAAAGCTCCGCAGTCTTTTGCGTCTTCTCTTTCAAATCATCCGATTGATCGCTCATTCATCCACCTTTCCATGGGCCGGTAAGGACGTGTTCACCGCGCCCCTACAACATTTGATATAAGCATTCAGCGATCAGCCAATTTTCTGATAATGGAAAGCTGATCGCTGATTGTTGAATGGGGATGGCTATTTTATTTTTTCTCCTCTGCCGCCTCAAACTCCTTCATCCGTTTTGCCAGGTCCTGCAGCTTCTGATCCACCAGGTAATTAACAGTGCCCGGCGGATATTTTCCATCGGGGCCCTTCTCTCCTGCAGACCAGCCGGTCAAGATTTCGATACCCTGGTCGATGGTCTGCACCGGATAGATGTGGAACTTTCCTGCCGCTACGGCTTCTACTAAATCTTTCCGGAGCATGAGGTCCCCGATGTTTTGGTGCGGGATCATCACTCCTTGTTTCCCCGTCAATCCCCGGGCGCGGCAGACGTCGAAGAACCCTTCGATCTTGTGGTTCACTCCCCCGATCGGCTGAATCTCCCCATTCTGATTGATCGACCCAGTAACGGCGACGTCCTGGCGCAGGGGCACATCTGTCAGGCTGGAGAGGATGGCATAGACTTCCGTCGAAGAGGCGCTATCCCCGTCTACTCCGCTATACGACTGCTCAAAGGCCAGGCTGGTGGTGAGGGTCATAGGCTTGTCCTGGGCATATTTCCCCCGCAGGTACCCGCCCAGGATGAGCACTCCCTTGTTGTGGGTGCTTCCCGAAAGGTCGGCCTCCCGCTCAATGTTGATAATCCCGGCTTTGCCCATGGAGGTCTTGGCCGTAATCCGGGACGGTTTGCCGAAAGCATACTCACCCGTCGCATAGACGGAGAGGCCATTAAGCTGACCTACTTTGTCCCCATCGGAATCGATCATGATGATCCCTTCCTCGATCATCTCCTGGATCTTGTCCTCAATCATCCGGGTCCGGTAGATCTTCTCGGCGATGGCCTGATCTACATGCTTTTCCGTAACCCGGTCGCTTCCGTCTTTCCTGGCCCAGTAATTGGCTTCCCTCAAAATGTCGGTAATCCGATGGAATTCAGTAGAAAGTTTCTTCTGCCGGCCGGCCAGGCGCACCCCATATTCGACCACGGCGGCCACTCCGCTACGGTCAAAGGGAAGAAGCTTTTCATCTCGGCAGATTTTGCGGATGAAAGTCGAATACTGCTCCTGGGTTTCCTGGGTGCGTTCCATCACCACATCGAAGTCCGCCTTCACCTTGAAAATCTTCTTAAAATCCTCATCGACGTAGTAGAGGGTTTCGTAGACGTAGGCATCGCCGATCATCACCACCTTCACCCGGATGTCGATCGGCTCGGGCTTGAGGGCTGAGCTGGCAAAAAGGTAAAAAGGGTCAAAAGACTGCATTTCCATAGAGCGATTCCGAAGGGTCCGCTTCAAGGCGATCCAGACCCCTGGCTCGATGAAAACGTCCAGAGCGTTGAGGACCAGGTACCCCCCGTTCGCCCGCAGGAAAGATCCGCTTTTAACCTTGGTGAAGTCGGTCTTCCACATACCACCCATCCGGTCAACGTTTCGCTCGATCGTTCCAAAGAGGTTGCGATAGGTGGGAGAGGACTCAATGATAACCGGAGCCCCTTTGCTTTCCGAGTTATCCACCAGAACATTCACCTGATACTCGCTGAAGGTATCCACGGGAGTGGGCATGACCAGGCCAGGAATGGGAAGTTGGGGGGTTTCGGTCTTGGGCTGGAAGCGGCCGGGGTTCTCCAGGATGCTGTCCTTCACTTCAGCCAGGTACGCACGGATCTTGGGTTGCTGGTATTTTTCATGCAGCTCTCCGATCGACCCTTCCACCAGGTGGGAGATGGCGGACTTGTCCAAAGAGGCTAGCTCATCTTGAATGGTCTTTTCCACTTTCCGGGTTTCTTTGAGAACCTGCTCCATCTCGGTACTCAAGGCCGCATATTTGGTTTTCAGCTGCTCGAAGGTTTCCTTCTGAAACTGCCCCTGATCGACCAGGTTTTCCAGCTGATCGAGAGGCATGGCATTGCCGGCCACCAGGGGGACCACATCGGGACGGGTAAACGGGCCCATTTGAACTTGCACCACCGTAAATCCCTCTTTTTTGGCGCGGGTCTCAAATTCTTTGACCAGCCCCTTCTCTCTTTCCCTGTGCTTTTCTACCAGTTCTCTCCTCCTTTTCTGGTATTCTTCGCTCTCAAAGACCAGGGGAATTTGCTTTTTAAACGATTCGATGAGATCATCCATGCCCTTTTTTAAGACCTTCCCCTGGCCGGCAGGCAGGTATACACACTTGGGTTGATCCGGGTCCTTGAAGTTATTCACATAACAGATGTCGTCAGGGATCTTTCCGGTCTTGTCGATCTCCTCCAAAAGACACTTAATCGTGGTGTTCCGCCCGGTGCCCACCAAACCCACTACGAAGATGTTGTAGCCCAAACTGTCCACCTCCAGGCCCAGACGGATGGCTCTCAGGGCTCGCTCCTGGCCGATGATGTCCAGGCAGGGTTTTATTTCGTCGGTAGTCTCAAAGGGCAGAGAATCGGGAGGGCATCGCCATCTTAATTTTTCTACTGGAACCTCAGGGTATTTTTTTTCATCTCCCATAGCTATTCCCCCTAGAAGCCGTAAGCGTAAGTGTCAGCAGGAGTGTAAATTTTAACGTTAATTATAGATCATTTTTTGACTGATAACGACACTATTAAAGTGAGAGTAGCAAAATTAGCGCAGCCGGTCAAAGGGTAAAAATGACCCAAATATACCGCCTCCCCACGCCTGGTCCCCAACAGAACCTGGCAAGGGCAGGCTCGAACAGAAATTACGGGAAAAAAGCTTTCAAAAAAGACCTTCGGCGATTTTTGTCACCGAGATGTTGTCTGAAGCCCTCCTCGTGGGCAATTTTGGATAAAGTCCTCCTTCACAGCTTCTTGCGAGCACCTTTTGTCTCTCGCTTTCTGAGCGTGTCGTTAGAGCCTACCCGGAGGGGGTGCATAGGCAAACTCCATGATTCGCTGCCGTGCCTTCACCAATACCGCTAAGGAGGGGTGATTCTTCAGGAGCCGGACGATGAGTCCGCGCGCATGTTTCATAACCCGTCCCGGCAGCCTAATAAGCGAAACCCTGATTGCCTTCATCCTTTGAGCAACCCATGATCCCTGAAGCACCAGCCGCTTCATGGCCGAGTTGAGGTTGAATGCGAGGATCATGATCCACCACCAGGCGGCGTTTTCCCCAAACTCCGAAGAAGGCAGCTTCCCTCCCGCCAGGTCTTCTTTAATGATGGAATGAGCTTCTTCGCTCTTGCCGAAGCGCTTGTGGACCCAGTTGATCAATTCATTCCCTTCCGGGTCCCTGTTGGTTACCATGCCGAAGACCTTGTAACGTTTCTTCTCCATCCTCTTGGTGGGAAAGGGCAACTCGACGTGCCCCTTCATTCCCGGAAGTCCTGGTTGTTCTAAGAGTTCACGAATGGCAAGATACCGGTACACCGGATCGTTCTTGCTCCGGGCAATGGCATTGGGAACGAAGCAAACTTCGGCCCATTCTGCTCCCGTCTTCCTCCTTTCCCTCTTGATCCCTTTCCGAAAGGGTTTCCATTCCGATTCTTCGGCAACGGCCTTCTTGAACTCCTTCGTCACATCCACCCCGATGGCGAACTCGATCCTGCCGAAACGTTTGCTCTCTCCTTTCTCGCAGTATCGTAAAAGATCATGTGCATAGCCTCCAGTATCTGAACGAAGATACACCTGCGTGACCCCTTCCGGAAGCATGTCCAGAGCCTCCTTGAATACCCGAAGCTGTTCATACCCGGCCGGGACGTTCCCGTCCCTAAACTCGGTGTGAAGCACAACCTTTTGCTCCGCCCACCAAACGTTAAAGGGCTGATAGGCTTTGTATCCCTGATAGCTGAAGAAGGCATCTTTCTTGTGGGTCTCGACCAGCGTGGCGTCCGCATCCAAAGTAGCCTCCCTCTCAGGATGACGTTTCTGGATGGCTGCCACAAAGTCCTGATTCACCCTCCTGAGTCCTTGGAGGTGCTCGCTTGGCGCGGGAATGAAAGCTTTACCCTGTTCACGTTTCATCTCTTCCCCAGGATCATGGAAGGCTTCCAGGTACCGGAGTAGAGCGGAGGGAGAAAAGGAAACTTTGCAAACCCAAAAAGAAAAGACCTGCCCTTGCTTTCCCCTTTTTCCCGCATCCGCGTCCGGGCGGTCAAGAATTCCCAGGAAACTTTTGCAGAAGGTATGTTCAACAGATCCATAAATACCGTCAAAAGACCCCTTCAGCCGCCTTTTTTGAAAGGATTATGGAGGAAAATCAGCATGAAATCGAGCCAGAGATTTTTCCCTTTTTGGCCGTGATCTTAGATAACTGCTTTAAATTACAATTCAAAATAACCCCTCCAACCAAGTTTGGGTTCGTTTCGCAAAAATTAAATTTTCAAGGAATAATGCATGGTTTGATTCAAAGGAAGCCTAAGAAAATGCCGGGGGAGAGATGTGTGAAGTGAGGGATGGATCAATCTTCTGCAAGGCTAAGTGCTTATCCGTAAATAAATATTGCTTTAAACAAGCCACCCATGATAAGTTTAGCCATGGGCGCGATCATATCGTGGGCAGTCT
>Ga0187849_1003679_pt1 | contig 13257 bp, 9 predicted proteins | sample June2016WEW_4_10_2_FD_132412 | JGI IMG/M metagenome (GOLD analysis project Ga0187849, IMG submission 132412) | Peatland microbial communities from SPRUCE experiment site at the Marcell Experimental Forest, Minnesota, USA - June2016WEW_4_100 | ecosystem: Environmental > Terrestrial > Soil >... | reverse complement strand
TTCGGCTCGGAAAAATTCGGCCTCTCGAACGAGGATATGAGCCATTGCGATTGGCTCATGCGCATCCCGTCGCGCCAGGAACACGAATCGATGAACCTGGGCCAAGCGGTCGCGGTGTGCCTCTACGAACTGGCTCGGGACACCAGAGCGGCGCTGCGGGAACCGGCGGGCATTCAGCCCGCCACGGCCGGCGACCTGGAACGCTTCACCGTCAGGCTGCTCGACGCGCTGCGGCTGAGCGGCTATATCGGTTCGCGCACGGCGGCCTCCACGGAATTAAAAATCCGGCGGCTGGTGCGGCGCTTGCGCCTGCCCGCCTCGGACGCCGAAACCTGGCTGGGAGTCCTGCGGCAACTGATCTGGAAAATGGATCGCGGGAGCCGTCCACCCGAATAACAAAAAAAGAGGGAGTATTACATTATGTTCCGGCGATCTTTTTTTACGGCGCTCTGCCTGATCGGCTTAACGCTGGCAGGCAAAGCAGGAAATGCGGATTTTCTGGATCGGAAGATTCGGGTAATCGGGCTTCGCGGTCAGCCCATGCTGGAAGCCGTCACTCAATTGAGGCGGGCGGGAGTTCCTGTGTGCTTTGAGGAAGTGGAAATCGATCACATTACTGACAGGACCGTCGATCCTCGGAGTGGTGACGTTCGCATTCGCAAAACGACATTCAGTATCAGTATGAAGGACGCCAACGTCAGGGAGATTCTAAATGCACTCGTTCGATCTGATAGCGAGTATGTCTGGCAGGCCGATTCACGAGATCAGCTTATTGAGATTCTCCCCGGTAAAATCGCATCGAGCGGCGTCGTTTTGAAATCGGTTCTTGATTGGCAAGTTTCTTTTGAGCAAGGTTTGACAGGCAAGCGTTTGGATATTATCAAAGACATCGAAGACCAAATCGGGATGAAACAGCATAACGTCTACCTGATGTGGCGCGGCCCCTGGGACTTCTATAACCCTGTTGTGACGTTGCAGGCCCAATCCGGCTCTGCTCGGTCCGTCTTGAACCAACTCGTTTCTTTTGAGCCGAAGCTGTGTTGGACGCTCGCGGGATTTAAGGGAGGGCGAATACTCAGTTGCGTCCCGTGTGGAACAACGTGGGGTGCGCCACCACCGACGGATCGTGGCTCGCACCCGCCCGAATAGGCAAAAAAAGAGGGGGCTGGGTCTCAGCTCCCCTTGATGAGTGTGAGGCGGTGGCGGCGGGCCAATCCGGCCCGAGGAGCATCGCCCCTGCCCATTCGATGCAGCCGGGGGGCGATACGGTTTCGGTTTTTTGTAGCGGCCGGGCGCTCTATCCCGCGTTTCTCACCGATCTGCGGATCGAATGCTTTACCTCCGCTGGTGGCGCGCGCTCTCAGCGAGCCGTGTTGTCACTCGTGCCAACACCTTTTTCCAGCAGCTAACCATGCGTCCCCAGGAGTGGGGACGCGGCACGCAAAAGTGCGTGCGCCACCAGGCTACGCTGTGTTCCGCGAGAAATGCGCGCTAAAATCGGAATTCGGTATGACCAAGATTCAAATCCGGTTCCGCCTGTCGCGGCCACTCGACGAGCCGTTGCTCGAACGCGTCGCGAGCGCGCACGCGGTTTACGGGCTTTCCCGCATCGTTCCTTCCGGCGAGGAATTGCTGGTCGATTACGACGCTTCCCGGCTCACCGCACCCGACGTCGAGGCCGCGCTGCGCCGCGCCGGTCTGCCGGTAACGCGATAGGTTTCCTGAAGTCTGTGGGGCGGGCCCGTGGCCCGCGGCGGCCTCTCAGGCCGCCTCCCGCGCTGGCGGCGTGAGACGCCGCCGCAGCGCAAGGCGCTGCCCCACAAAACCCTACTGGATTTGCCCTAAATCAAATCGAATTTTTCCTGCTGCAATAATGGGTCGCTGACGATCAGCACCGGGCGGCCTAGGATCTCTTCGAGTTCTTCGAGCTGATCGTTGTCGTTGGATTTCAGGAACTTCGCTACTACGGGATTCACGCGCAGCGTGACATCCTTGCCATCGACCACCTTGGCGATCTTGTGCGCTTCCTGCAGCACCTCGCCCACGATGGTCGATACGCTCTTGACGTACCCGGCGCCTTCGCAATACGGGCACGGCGCGCAGAGCGTACGTTCCAGGCTCTGCTTGACGCGCTTGCGCGTGATGGCCACCAGGCCGAAATCGTTAAACTGGAGAATCTTGTTCGGCGCTTTATCGGCGCGCATGGCCTCTTCGAGCGCCTGCATCACCTTCTGGCGGTTCTTGCGTTCGTCCATGTCGATGAAATCGACCACGATGATGCCGCCCAGGTCGCGCAACCGCACTTGCCGGACGATCTCCCGCACCGCTTCCGTGTTGGTTTTGACGATCGTGTCTTCCAGGCGGTTCGACCTGCCGACGAATTTGCCGGTGTTCACGTCGATGGCCACCAGCGCCTCGGTCTGGTTAATCACGATGTAGCCGCCGGATTTGAGCCAGACCTTCGGCCGCAAAGCTTTTTCGATTTCCGAGTTGATGCCGAAGGCGTCGAAAATCGGCGCGTCCCGCGTGTACAATTTCACGCGATTCACGGCCGAGGGCTGGAAGCGCTGCACGAAACGCAGCACGCCCTCGTAGAACTCCTCGTTATCCACCCAAATGGTTTTGAACGGCTCGGCCATCTGGTCGCGCAGAATGCGGCTGACGAGATCGAGATCGTGATGGATCAGCGCCGGCGCGGGCCGCGCTTCGGCCTTCTGCCGGATGTCCAGCCACATGTTGAACAGGAACCGCATGTCGGCCGCGATGTCCTCTTCGGATTTGCCTTCGCCCGCCGTGCGGACGATGAAGCCGCCCGAAATGCCCGTGTGGTGGTTTTGCAGGATGCGTTTCAACCGCAGGCGCTCTTCGTCGGTCGAGATTTTGCGGGAAACGCCGAGGTGTTCCACCGTCGGCATGTAGACGACGAACCGCCCCGGCAGGGCGATGTGCGAAGTGATGCGCGCGCCCTTCTGGCCGAGCGGTTCTTTGGCGATCTGGACCAGAATCTCCTGGCCTTCCTTGAGCAATTCGGCGATGGATTGCTGTTCGGGCTTGCGGTCCGGGCGCGGCCCGCGCGGTTCGCGGCCGTTCGAGGGCTCCGGCGCGGCCACTTCTTCGACCGGCGCGGGAGCGGGTTCGGCCGTTTCCGTTCGTCCTTCGGGATTCAATTCCGGTCCGCGCATCTTGCGCCGCGTGCGCCGCGAGACGCGATGCATAATGCGGTGGCCCTGCTCGCGCAGAGTCGCCGTGAGGCTCACCGGCATACGCGCCGGCTCGACCTCTTCGCTTTCCGGACCGGCCGTTTCGGCGCTTTCATCCGATTGCGGCTCCCCAACTTCGCCCGGTTCCGATGATTCCGGAATCAGCGAGTCCGGTAATTCGGTGAGCAGCGCCGGCTCGTCGTGCTGTCCTGCAAAATCCGCATCGGCTGGTTCCTCTTCGGAGGATTCCGGCGCGGCTTTCGCATCGGCTTGGGCAGCTTCCTGGGGCGCGGCGCTTTCCTCGTGGCGCGCCTTATTGGAGCTAACCGCGGGAGGCGGATCGTTCCCGGCGGCCGGCGCTTCGAGCAGCGGCTCCGGGGAACTGGATGCGGGTTCTTCGAAGGCAGCCTCTCCGCCAATCGGCTTTTCGATGGCGGCTTCCGGCGCTAGTTCTTCCGCGCAAGGTGGCGCAGTGGCGAGCACTGGCTCGGCGCTAGACGCTTCGGCTTCGGAAACGGCGGGTTCGGCTTCCTCGATCACTTCCGGAACTCCCGCAGCTTCGAATTCTTCCGGCTCGCTTCCTCCGGCCGTTTTGAAGGCGCGCTTCTCGGGATGTCTGTACTTGGCGAGCGTTTCGCCGGGCAGCACGGGGAACTCGGAATCCGTGCCGCGCTCGTTGGCGCTCTCGACACGCTGGGGCGGCTCCACCGTTGCAGCCTCGGGCGCCGGTGTGGCTTGGCTGGTCTCTTCCGGACGCGCGTATTTCGATTCGGGCAATCCTCCCCGGCCGCCACGGGTGCGGCGGCGGCGCGTGCGGCGGCCACGGCGATCCCGGTCGAACTCTTCGCCGCGTTCGCGTGTTGGCGCGGCGGCGGGCGGCGCGGCAACGGGAGCCGGCGCGGCCGGAGCGGCGGGCAACTCGGCGGGTGGAGCGATTTCCGCTACAGGGGCGGGCCGCTGAGCGCCCGGCCGCTCGGCTTTGAGAGCCTTTTCCTCGGCGGCGCCGGCTACTTTTTCGTACTCTTCGTTATCTTCGAAAAAGTCGGATACGTAAAGGAAGGCGTCGCGGTCGAGTCCGATATCGACGAAGGCGGACTGCATTCCGGGGAGAACGCGCGTGACCCGGCCCTTATGAATGCTGCCGGCGAGCGAATACTCTTGCGCGCGTTGGAAGTAAATTTCGACTAACTGGTCGTCTTCAAGCATCGCCACTTTGGTTTCGTGGCGGTTGGACGAAATCACCAACTCTTTTCCCATGAGGTCTCTCCGCGCGGCTCGCGCGGCTCCCCGGAGAAAGAGGGTCTGCGTCAGTTTGAAAGCCGCCGGGCCGCACTGGAAACATGCACCCGGCGATCGACTGCAACAAATCTTGTAGGACCGCGAGACGGAGCAAACCACCTCGAACGTCTATCGCGGGCCGGGGAGCCGGTCCAAGCCGCGTCATCGACAGCGGGCTCGGGTCGTAAGCTATCCGAAAAACGATGCGTGAACGTCCTCCGGAGCAATCGCAGTCAGCCTGCGGCCGGAGGCCGCCTGCCGCGCGGTTAGCGCTCCCAATAATATCTATCGAATCAAACCTTCGCGAACTCCTCGTTGTCTTCGGCGAACCACGTTCAGCCGCATTAACTGACAAAACGCCAGAGCCTGACACTGTTTACCAGGCCTAGCATCACGAAGAACGACAGGATGTTGGAGCCGCCATAACTCATCAACGGCAATGGAATACCGGTAACCGGCATCCGGCCGACCACCATCCCGATGTTCACCAGAATATGAAATAGCAAGAGCGCGCAGACACCCATGCAGACGTACATTCCCGAACGGTCCGGGGCGGTCTGCGCGTTTTGCACGATCTGCATCAGCAGAACGAAATACAAAACCAAAATCACCACGACTCCAAGGAAGCCGTGTTCTTCCGAGAACGCCGAGAAGATGAAATCCGTATGGGGGACGGGCAGGAACCGGTACTTGGTTTGCGAACCCTGCGTCACTCCTTTGCCCCACATGCCTCCGGCGCCCACTGCAATCTTCGACTGGATCACCTGGTAGCCCGACCCTTGAGGATCTTGCCCCGGATCGAGAAACGTCACCAAGCGAGCCTTCTGATAATCCTTCAATACGTAATTCCAACCTACCGGCAGCACCAGCACCAGCACGACCGCGATCACGGCCAAATACTGCCAGCGAAGTCCGGCTAACACGACGCCGATCGCCAGAACCGGTAAGTAGGTCAGAGCCGTGCCCAAATCCGGCTGCTTCATGACGAGCAGCATAGGGACCAAGACTAAGCCCCCTAATTTCAGCAACTCACGGCCTTCTACCCGTTCCGCTTTCAGGTCCGTCAAATACCGGGCTACTAGCAATATTATCACCGTTTTTACGAATTCCGATATTTGTAAGTGGAAGCCGGGGAACGCGATCCAGCGCCGCGAGCCGAACGCTTGCCGCCCGAACGCTAGAACCAGCGCCAGGCTGCCGAGCGAAATTCCATACAGCACGTAGGCATGTCCCAGCAGCGTGTGATAGTCGATGCAGGCGATGCCCCACATCAGTGCGAATCCCGCCAGCACCCACAGCGCCTGCTTCCACCAAGCGTCCTCCCAGACCGTATCGCGCGTGGCACTGAAGATCTGGAGGATTCCCATGGCGCAGATCAGCAGCGTATAGATCATCAGTGGCCAGTCGATGTCGCGGATAGAACGATAGTGCGTCACGGTCTCAGTCTCCTGCCTCTTCCGTCGCGGCCGGTTCCGATGCTGGAGTCTCCGGCGGCGTGGGACCGATTTGCGGTACGCCGTTCTTCATCTCCCCCACGGCCTGTGCGCGCTGGAGGCGGGCCTTCTTGTCGAAATACGCCGTGAGAACGTCGCGCGCGATGGGCGCGGCCAGCATTCCGTGTTCGCCGCCTTCCCAGAGCGTCGCGATGGCGATTTCCGGGGCTTCGCACGGCGCGAAGGCCACGAACCACGCGTTGTCCTTCATCTGGTGCCCGCCGCCGCTCTTTGCTAATTCATTCGAGATCCGTTGCGCCGAGCCGGTCTTGCCGCAGACCCTGATGCCGGGCAGACGCGCGCGTCCGCCCGTGCCGCCGGCCTCGTTCACCACGCCGTACATTCCCTGAATCACTTTCATGGCGTTGGCCGGGTCGATCTTGCCCACGTGCGGAGGCGGAAGATCCTTCGCATTTTTGACCAGGTGCGGCTTATACCAGACGCCGCCCATCGCCAGGCCGCCAATTGCCGACGCCATTTGCAGCGGCGTAACCGTCAGCGCGCCTTGTCCGATCGAGACCGAAATCGTTTCCCCGGCGTACCATTTCTGCCGGAAATTCCTCATCTTCCACGCGGAGGAGGGCACGACGCCCTGCGCCTCGTTCGGCAAATCGATGCCGGTCTTCTGCCCGAGACCGGCCATGGTGGCATACTCGGCGATTTTGTCGATACCGATCCGGTTCCCCACGTTATAGAAAAAAACGTCGCAGGATTGCACGATGCCCTTGTGCAGATCGACGTTGCCATGTCCCTTCTTCTGCCAGCATTTGAAATAACGGCCGTAGAAGCTCGCGCCGCCGGGACAATGGATATGGAAATTGTCGTCCACCACGCCGCTCTCCAGGCCGGCCAGCGCCATGACCGGCTTGAAGGTCGAGCCCGGCGCGAACTGCGATTGAATGGCCCGGTCGAGCAACGGGTTGTCCGGATTCTTGACCAGTTCCTTCCAATCCTCGGCGCGAATGCGGCCGGCGAATTTATTGGGGTCGTAAGCCGGCGTGCTCACCATGGCGAGCACCTCGCCGTTGCGCGGATCGAGCGCCACCACGGCGCCGGTGCGCCCTTGCATGGCGAGTTCCGCCACCACTTGCAGATCCAGGTCCAGCGTCAGTTGCAGATCCTTGCCGGGGATGGCTTCCTTTACGCCCAGCACTTCGCGCTCGCGTCCGCGGTTATCCACCACCACGCGCCGCTGCCCGTCGACGCCCATCAGGCTGTCGTTGTACTGGCGCTCGATGCCGGCTTTGCCGATCACGTCGCCCTGGTCGTATTTGATGAACTCGGGCGAGTTCAATTCGCTTTCGCTGATTTCCCCCACGTAGCCTATGACGTGCGCCGCCAGGCCGCCCCGCGGATACAGCCGGTGTTTCGCCTGGATCAACTCCATTTCCGGGAAAGTCTCCGGGTCTCGATGCGCCTCGATGAACGACAGTTCGGCCTGTGTCAGCTCGTTCTTGATGATGATCGGCTCGTATTTCGGACGAGCGTCGAAGTGCTTCAGCCGGGCCGCCAGGCGGTCGTAGTCGATGTTCAGGCCCTCGGCGATCGGCCGGATATGCTCCTGCTTCAAGTTCTCCCGCGAAAGGATCAGGCTGTAGGAGGAGTGGTTATCGACGATCACCCGGCCGTCGCGGTCCAGCAGTTTCCCGCGCGGCGCCAGAATCGGCAGCGACTTGATCATGTTGCGCTCCGCCGCCTCGTTGTAAAACTCGGGATTGCGCACTTGGAGATCCCAGAACCCCGAGATCAGGAACAGGAAGATCCCGACTGTGGCGTACTGGAAGAACGCGATTTTCCCAGCCGCGAATTTCGGATCGTCCCGGAGGACCGGCTTGCCCGGAAAACGCTCGTCCGGATTATTGGGCACAGTCAAACTCTCTTTGCCGGAAAGGTCAATTCCTCTCCTTGAGCTTATCCAAAAAGTGAAACAGCGAGATCCCAACCAGTGCGTTCAGCAGCGCGACGATCGCCGTATTTCCGATGTCGAATCCAAGCTGCTCTCCCACGAATATATGCACTAATGCCCAGTGGCAGAGTTCATGAAAACAGAAAAAGAAGAAGCACAAGATAAAGCGCAGAAAAACATGCTCCACATCCAGGCGCACTCCCACGGAGGCGGCGAAATAGCCGACCAGGGTCTTGGAAATGCCGAACACGCCGAGTTTTCCGGCGCCCAGCGAATCCTGCGCCAGGCCGATCGCCGCTCCAATCAACGTTCCGGCGATCTGATTGCGCCGTAACAGGGCGAAATAGATGGTAACGAGCAGCGGAAGCTCCAGATAGGAAAGCACCGGAAAAAAGCGTGGAACATAGACCTGGAAAAGAATCGCCGCCAGCGGGACCGCGACGAAGGCCCAGCGCCGGAAGGGCGCGTGCCCCTTCTCGCGAACGTTGCTGATCAGAATGCGGTCGCCGATATCCCTCATGGCCTAGCCGCCGCCTTATCCGGCGGGATATCCGGAGAGCCGCCGGCCACGGGCGGAGGCGGCGCGGTTTTCCGTGGCGCTTTCCCTGGATCGGCATTGAAATCCGGGGGCTTCGAGCCTGGCAACCCGGTTCCGAAAACGTGATTTTGGGCGGCCCCGATCTGCTCGTATTTCTCGCGCAACCGGTCGGCCTCCGTGCCGGCCACTTCCGCCTGGCCGTCCGGCCGTGGTGTTTCCTGTGCGGCGGCCGCCGGAGGCTGCAAGTGGATCTCGGGGCTTGCGGTGGAAATGTCCGGTATGGGCTGGTGCACGCCTTCGACGATGATGAGCACTTCTTCCAGACCGCCATGCAGAGCGGCTGGGTCCAAAAATACCTGCTTCGACGACGGGCCCGATTGCACGGCGATTGCCGTGCCAGCCAGCAAGCCTTTCGGAAAGACGCCATCGTCGCCCGAAGTGTAAAATTTCTCTCCTGTCTCGACCGTCTCTTCGTTCTGAATGTAATCGATCTGGCATTTGCTCTGGCCCAAGCCGCGTACGTCGCCATGAACGCGATGCTTTTGCGAAATCACGCCCGCGGAGAACGTTGGGTCCGTCAGCAGGAGCACTTGCGAGGCGGTGGGATACGCGGCGACGACTTTGCCAACGATGCCTTCGGGCGTGATGACGGCCATCCCGCGCATTACGCCGCCGTGCGTGCCCCGGTCCACGAACACCACGCGCGAATTAGAGCCCGGCGCGGTCCCAATGACTCGCGCCAACAACGTGCGCGAAGGAGTCGTCGCCTGGAAGGCGCTCAGCGTCTTCACGCGATCCGCCGTCTCCAACTCGGAGCGCAGGTATTGGTTGTCGATTTTCAACCTCGCGATCTCGTCCTTGATGCGCTGGTTTTGCTCCCGGACATCGCGCAGGAAGATGTAATTGTCCGCCAAGTCCACCGTGTGGCTGCGAATGGTCTCGATCAGGTTCGCCAGCGGAGTAACCGCGGTCACGGCCCAGACGCGCACCAATGGCACGTCCTTATCCTTGTCCTTGCTCTTGACCTGATAGGCCAGAAGAATCAGTTGAGCGAAGATCACCAGCAGCAGGACGGTGAGATTGCGATACCGGCTCAACAAATCCATAGAGTTTTAGGCTCGCGCCGTTGGGGCTCCTGCCGGAGAATGCGCCGTGCCGTGGCCCCGGTTTCCGCCGGAGGCGCCAGGGCGCGTAACGATTCGGGAGAGCACTGTCACCTGCCTATTCGATCGATATCTTCCGGAGCAGCTTGAAATCGGTTAGCATCTTGCCCGTGCCCAGCACGACGGAGGCAAGCGGGTCCTCGGCAATCGAAACCGGCAAACCGGTTTCTTCGCGGATGCGGCGGTCGAGGTTCTTGAGCAGCGCGCCGCCGCCGGTGAGAACGATGCCGCGATCGCTGATATCGGCGCTGAGTTCGGGCGGGGTGCGTTCGAGCGCGACGCGAATGGCGTTCATTATGGTCGCCACGCACTCCGAGAGCGCTTCGCGGACTTCGCTATCGTCGATGGTGATCGTTTTCGGCACGCCTTCGATCAGGTTGCGGCCCTTGATCTCCATGGTCAGCGGCCGGTCGAGCGGGTACGCGGAACCGATCTGGATTTTGATCTGTTCGGCCGTGCGCTCGCCGATCAGCAGGTTGTACTTGCGCTTCAGGTACTGCATGATGGCGTCGTCGATTTCGTTTCCGGCCACCCGCACCGAGCGCGAATAGACGATCCCGGAGAGCGAAATCACGGCCACGTCCGTGGTGCCCCCGCCAATATCGACGATCATGTTGCCGCACGGTTCCGTAATCGGCAGGCCCGAGCCGATGGCGGCCACCATCGCCTGCTCGACCAGATGCACTTCGCTCGCCTTCGCGCGATACGCCGAGTCCACCACCGCGCGCTTTTCCACCTGCGTGATCTCGCAGGGTACGCCGATCACGATGCGCGGGTGCACCAGCACCTTCCGGCCGTGCGCCTTCTGAATAAAATAATTCAGCATCTTTTCGGTTACTTTGAAATCGGCGATGACGCCGTCTTTCATCGGGCGGATGGCGACGATGTTTCCGGGCGTGCGGCCAAGCATCTCCTTGGCTTCCTTCCCGACGGCCTCGACTTCACCCGTGTTCTTGTTGATCGCGACGATCGACGGTTCGTTGACGACAATACCTTTTCCCTTGGCATAGACCAAGGTGTTGGCGGTGCCAAGATCGATGGCTAAGTCGGAGGAAAACAAGCTAAAGAGGGAACGGACATTCATGCTGAATCTTTCGATACTCCTTACAAAACACGGCGTCTACCCGTTTCAGGCCACCTACCATGAAAACGGTAGCGTTCCGTAGGTCCGATTGGGAAAATTAGGATCGGCGATCCCCACAAAGGGTACCACAATGCCAGTGCGGAACGCTATCGATGAAATGCCGCATGGTCGTCATTTCATGTTGTAAACAAAGGTGAATTGAAGACGCACCTCGTTTCCGCGGTATTCGGCGGGAAGGGGCGGAAACGGCGCCGATGCGCTCACCCCGGCCACCGCCGCCCGGTCTAAAGCATCCGTGCCGGAAGGCATGGCGATGACTAGCTTGGGCACTTTGCCGTCGCGCGCGACGATGAACTGGAGCTGCACGCGTCCGCGGCGGCCCAGGCGCGCGCTCTCCGGGTACACCGCGAGCCAGTTTCTTTTTACGATAGCGAGGATTTGGTGTATGTACGGCCTGAAGTCGACGCCCTGCGGGTCGCTCATCATTTCGAGCGCTGCGCCGGGCTTGACATGCGATGGTGGAACGTTCAGCCCGTTGTCGATTCCGGAAGACTCTTCCAGGTCGGGATCTCCGGCGCTCAGGCCGTGCGGGCCGCTTTGCGCCGCGCCGCGTACAGCCTCAGTAATCGAGGTATTGGGCGGCGCGATTCGAGGCGGAGCTAGACCGCGCTGCTCCTGGACATCCGATTCCGAACCCGGTGTCTCGAAGGCTAGCTTGGGTTTTTCCGCGGTTTGGATTTGGGGCGGGGAAGCCGGCGGTGCGCTCGGGATTCCTGGCGGCGCGGCTTGCGCGGCAAGGGGCTTCGAAGCCGCGATTTTCGGAGGCGCGGGAAGAACCGGCGCTTTGGCGGCAGGCTTGGGGAGAGGCGGGACCGGCTGCGGCGCGGGCGCGGCCACCACTGGCGCCGGGCGGCGCGCCGCGAGATTTTCCAGCGAGAATTCGTGGCCGATCCGGCCGCGGTTGGGCTCGATCTGCGTCAACTCGCGGGGAGGCGCGATGAGCGGCGTGACGGTCTGCCACGCGGAGAATCCGCGCGTTTGAAACAGCGCGCCTGGAAGCGCCACCAGCATACCGATGCCGAGCGAATGCAGGAGCAGCGATACGAGCCACACGCGCGTTCGCCGCGGCGGCGCCCAATCGATGAGCAGCCGGGGCTCGACTCCACTGGATTGCGGTGTGTGCTCGAAAACTTTCATCGGCTTGCGCTGATTCTCAATCAGTCTTTACCATCGTTGACCTTAATGCTATCTTCCCGGTTTACGCCACAGCTTTTCAGCCAGCCGGCTTTGAGCGTGCCGTGCCTTGGCCCCCGCCTTGTGGCGCACGTTCTCAACGTGCCGTGCCCGCACTCTGCGGACACCTTTTGCCAGCGGCGAACCATGCGTCCCCAGGAGTGGGGACGCGGCTCGCATGAGTACGCGCGCCACGCCCTTCAAGCGATTGTCTATGGGTGCCCGGTTTACCTTACCGGACCGGCACTCCACCCTTACAGTCTAAAGACGTCCGAAGCCGTGCGTCGCGATACCGGGGAATGCGCCGCTTGTGACCGGGCCGCGACCGTTGGGGAGCGGTGCCATCAAGGTATTTTCGAAACACCGCGCTATCGTTTCCAGGCCGCGAGCGATTGTTCCACGCGGCGGGAATGTTCTTCGATTTTATCGAGGATGGCGAGCGCCAGATCCAAAGCGCGGCAGCCGTCCTCGCCCGAAACCACGGGTGGCTCGCGCGTTTCGACTGAGTGCAGGAAGGAATCGACTTCGAGGCGCAGCGGTTCGGAATGTTCGACCGGAAGCGCGTGAAACCCAATCTGCCGCCCGGCGTCCACCTCGAACACGGAGGCCTCCTGGCGCGAATAGTCGAGGGAGATGTACTGGCGCGGTTGAAACAGCCGCAGCTTGCGCACGCGTTCGGTCGAAACGCGGCTGGCCGTTAGGTTGGCCACGCACCCGGAGGGGAAGGCGAGCCGCACGTTGGCGATATCCACTTTCTTCGAAAGAATCGAAATGCCGGCGGCGCGTATCTCTTCGGGCTCTTGATCGACGAGGCTCAGGACGACGTCGAGATCGTGGATCATGAGATCGAGCACCACGTCGATATCCAGACTGCGCGGCGTGAAAACGCTGAGACGGTGGACTTCGAAAAACAGCGGCAGCGTGACCGCTTTGCGCAGCGCGGCGATGGCGGGATTGAACCGCTCCAGGTGGCCAACTTGCAGAATGCGCGAACCCGCGCGGGCCGTCTCGACCAAGCGGCGCGCGGCGGCCGGATCGGACGCGATCGGTTTTTCGACCAGCACGTCCACTCCGGCGGCGAGCAGCGCGCAGCCCACCTCGGCATGAGCGCTGGTGGGTACGGCGACGATGGCGGCATCCACTTTTCCCGCCAGTTCTTCGAGCGCGAGCGCCGGACACTCGAATGCCGCGGCAGCTTCGGCCGCGCGCTCGCCGTTGGTGTCCGTAATGCCGGCCAATTCGGCGTTCGGCAACTCCCGCACCACGCGCATATGATTCCGGCCGAACTGCCCGGCGCCTACTACCGCCACGCGAATCTTGGACAAATTATTCCTCCTGGCAGACACGCTCTGTGGCCGCTTG
>Ga0187849_1003678_pt1 | contig 13258 bp, 12 predicted proteins | sample June2016WEW_4_10_2_FD_132412 | JGI IMG/M metagenome (GOLD analysis project Ga0187849, IMG submission 132412) | Peatland microbial communities from SPRUCE experiment site at the Marcell Experimental Forest, Minnesota, USA - June2016WEW_4_100 | ecosystem: Environmental > Terrestrial > Soil >... | reverse complement strand
CACAGCGCCGTTCCCTTGAGACTCCTCTCTACAGTTTCTCCAAGTTGGGATTGGCGGCGAGTCCCCAAAACCTTGGGGCCAAACGCCACGTTCTCGAAGATGGACTTGGGAAAGGGATTGGGCCGTTGGAACACCATCCCCACCTTCTGTCTCAGGTTCACGGGGTTGATTTCGGGAGCATAGATGTTCATTCCATCCAGCAAGACTGTCCCGGATACCTTGGTGTGGGGGATGAGATCGTTCATTCGGTTGAGGGTCCGGAGAAAAGTGGATTTCCCGCAACCCGAAGGCCCGATGAGGGAGGTAATCTGCCGTTCTTTGACTTCGAGGTTAATATTCTTCAAGGCCTGAGATGACCCGTAAAAAAAATCCAGGCCTTCGGCTTTCATTTTTACATTGTGATCAGTATTGCCCATGAGAGTTTATATCATTACCCAAAAATGGACAATTGATCAAGAGTATTAATTATCTTAAGAACCGCGCTCTCGCGGCCAAATATATTCGGGTCATGAAGAGCCCATCTTTCGTATGGGAATGCGCACAAACATGGTGTCCCTCACCCGCTCAATGAGGGGCCCTTCGAGCGATATGGTCGGAGAGTTATGGGCAGGAAATACCCAGGGGGACTTTGGGTCCACGGTAAGCACCGGGGCAGCCTCTTCACTCGCAGGGTTGGAAAAGGAGATTTCGCAATCCACGGTTCCATCGCGGTTCAGGTCGATCGAATCCTGAACCTGAGAAGGCAAAGCACTTCGTGGCTCCCAGACCAGTTGCACAAAACCTTTTGACCCCTGCCCAAACAGGGCCGGGTAGACGGGATGATAGACCTTGATTTGGTGGCTGCCCCGAGCGATGACAAAGGCCACCTCCCCGCCGGAGAACTGAGGAGCGATCTTGAGGTCCAGAGCCCCGATAACTGATAAAAAAACTGGAAAAAGCTTGATCGGTAGAGCAAGCGCAAAAAGAATCGTCAAGACTGCCGCTCCATATCCCAGGAAGAGAGTCAGCCGTTTCATATTTTCCCCCGACTAAAAAAGATGCCCAAGAATTTTCGCCAGGGAATTGGCGATTATGCTTCCGCCGAACATAGTGGCAAAGATCCATGTGGCTGAGAGGAACATCATCCGCGGGACCGAAGAATTGACCGTAAACGGTGTTCCCTTGATCCGGAAGCGGACGGCTCCCTTCGGGCACACATCCGCACAAGCCGCGCACCGGCTGCAGTACATGTTGACCTGTCTTACTCCGCCTTCTTTCCGATCGATGGCCATGAACGGGCATGCTTTTTCGCAAAGCCCGCAAGAAACACATCGGTCGGGATCGGTCTTCAGCTCGAAAATGTTGATCTTATTGGCCAGGGCCTGGACCGGTCCCAAGGGGCAAAAGAAGGAACATTGGGTTCTCTTTTTAGTTAAAAGAGGAAGGACGACAACGATGCCGGCGAAAAGAGTCGTAAAAATCCCAAACTGCACGGCGGTCCTCAGGGAGGTCACTGCAGGAAATTCAGTTACGGTCTTGAAAGGGCAAAGCCATTCGCAATAAAAAGGCGCGAGGGAAATCGCGGTTCCCACAACCACCACGGTCAGCACCGCCCAAGGAAAGAGGGTCCACCGCCGGTCAATCTTCGCCCACAGCGGCTTTCGCCGCAAAGAGGCGAAGCCTTCTTCGATTCCCCCGAAGAAGCAACCCCAGCTGCACCAACCGCGGCCCAGAATCAGGGTGGCGCCAACCCATAACGCGAGCATGGCCCCGAAGGCGTGAGGGTTATCGGGCTTGGGAAGGATACTTCCCGGGAAAATGATAGTCTTGGAGAGGAGGGCAGGAAGGGCCATCATGGGCAGGGCCAGGTGGCAGAAGGGAGTGTTACCGAGAAGCATCTGCTCCAGGGAAATACTCATCGTTCCCCGCTGCGCGATGAGCTCCCAGATGAAACCCACCGGGAAAAGAAATCCCAGCGCGACGAAGAAGATGCTGCGCGGTCGGTAGGTTTCCCCGGATCTCATCATCCAGAGGAACACTCCGGCCAGGAATGCCACGGTGGCAATCGCGGCCACCCTTTCGACCAGGGACCCACGAAACAATCCCCCGGAGAGCACCATCATGGACCAGATCACCATCGGAAGGGTCCAAAGCAAAGAGACCCACCAATTCTTCGGCGCTCCGGGCAGCGACTGGATCCGATTATTTGTCGTTGCCAACATCTCAGCCATAGAACGAATTTCCTCCTGCAATTGAGATGAATCCAGAATAGATAAAATAGCCCCCCAGCGGCAGGATTAAAAAACGGGCCACCTGGGCGACCTGGCGAAAACGCCCGAGAGTTCCGATGAATGGAAAGGGAATAAACCAAAGCCCTGTTCCCAGGTAAAAAACCAGGAAAAAAAGGAGAGAGCCTCCAAGGCTTCCGGTTCGGGCCGCCCCCGTGACAGCGGCTAGGAATGGGGGACACACTTGCAACCCGCTAAGAATCCCCCAGATCCCGCTGCGAAAGAAAGCGTGATGGATAATCGCCGGCGAAGCCAAGGGCTTCAAGATTGAGGCGGGGCAGGTCTCATGAGAATGCCCGAGGGGTCGAGAGATCCCGTAATAGATCAGCCACCCGCCCAAAACCAAGTCTGCGCCGGCGAATATAGTCATGCCCGCCGCATTTTGAAAAATCGCCTGCCCCAGGAGCCAGGACACAACAGCCCAGCCGCTATAACCCAGGAGCCTTCCGGAGAGAAAGACTGTAAGGAGCGCAGCGCTTCGCTTCAAAGTGATCTGTTCGGCCGTAAGAAAAGCGGCGACGAGAGGGCCACAGGTGGCCAGGCAGGCTCCCCCGGAAGTTAAACCCAAGAATAAGGCCGTTTCCATGTGTACCCGGTCCTCCCCTGAGGAAACACCCTAAGCATTGCTTTCACCCCTCTCCCTTCATCTCAATGACCCTTTCGGAGAGATTCTTTTTTCATCTCCTCCTCGATCATCCGTTCCTTCATAGTGGCAAATTTACCGGAGGAGAAACGGGAAGACGCCAAGGCCGTGGAAGAGGGCTCTTAAGCCGAGAAGAGGCTGCTTAACTTCAGGAGCAGATTCATATCTCCCTCAACCTTGTACCGACCTTCCATGAAAGCCTTCTGGCCACTCAACTCTCCTCTGGATATCTTTAACCAGACCTCAGCGGGGGTCTTGATGACCAGATTCGGCTTGTCCGCTGGTCCTTCATGATAGGTACAGCGACCATCGGTGATTTCAAGATAAGAAATAAAGTTTTCATCACCGTGGATCTCAAACTGGAAAACTGCCCTCAAGTCTCCGGCCGTCTCGGGATTGAAACCCAAGGGCATCGACTGGAGTAATTCCCGGCAACTCTTAGCCGGTTGACCAGTCGCGCTGGGTCCCCTTCTAAGCTCTCCCGATTGGGCCTTCTTTTTGCTCTTCTGCTCTTCAATCATTTCTTTGATCCATGCTTCCCGCAACTCTCTGTCGAAAGGGACTTCTGTCGTTTCCTGCCCTACGTATTTTTCGAAGCTATCATAAAAGCCATGCTCCTGCCAATATTTGTAGTCGTGTTTCATCACCGTCTCCTTCTGGCTCTTCACCAGGTTTCCCATGAACTGGTAGAAACGGAGGTCCCGATCGGTAGCCGGATAGCGCCTCTTTTCTTTTATAGCCCGGGCCAAGTCTCTGGCCAAATCTGCAGCCCTGGCTTCAACAGCCTCCTTCCCCAAGAAGCCGCCGGGTTGGGTGGCCATGGCCGTCAACGTGCCCACCGAAAAGGCCCCGAAGGTGCGTAGCAGAAAGGCCAGATAGTTGGCCGTATCTGTTTCCCCCATGCCGGCCGAGACGCTGATGGCGAGGCCTGGCTTCCAGGTTGGCCTGGGCTTGTGCCCAAAGGCCAGGCTGCGGTCCAGAAAGGTTTTCATTTGGCCGGTAACATGCATAAAGTAAACTGGAGAGGCCAGAATGACCCCGTCTGCAGCCAGGAGCTTTTCCAGGATCTTCCGGTGGTCATCGTCGATCCAGCATCGTCCTTTCTCCATGCAGAAGGCGCAGCCGGTGCAGTACTCGATATTTTGACCGGCAAGATTAATTACCTCAAGATCGAAACCCTCCTCGGCAAGGGTGGGGCGGAGCATTTCAATCATCAGAGACGTGTTGCCAACCCCAGCATGGGGTGACCCGTTTACAGCGACAATCGTTGGTTTTTCAAACATGTATGTTCTCTCCTTCCAGAATTGATATTTAAAAGGATGAAACCCTGCTGAGTTTCCGGTCAAAAGGCATATTCATTCTTCATCCTCAATCCATATGGAATGATCGATCAGACCGAACTCTTTAAGAGCTTGGGCCAGGCGAAGACCAAGGGTACTTCCGTTTTGTTCCGGATTTTCTGACTCCCAATGAAGATGCAAGCTAAAGTCAGTTTCCAGAGCGGCGTGGCGGTAGGTCTTCATTTCTACCAGCCCGCTTTGACCAACCTCGGCCATCGGCCGCAGGAGCTCTTCCAGCAAGCTCTCGCCTCCCCCTGCCAACCGGAGCTTTATGACTTCTAGCCATTTCATTATATCTTCTCCGTCCTGTTCGTTTTACAAATTTTCCTATGCTTCAATCGTGCCGGGTTGCCATATTCAATAATATTGAAAGGTTAAAAAAATAGATAGCCTTTGATTGCCAAAAGCGGCAAAAACAATTGCCTCATTTGGCAATTTGGCCCATAATTGCATAATAAGACAAATCCACCGGTGGTAATGGTCAGCCTTTAAGAGGGAAAGGATTATGAGTGTTGACGAAAATGTTTTTTTCCGCAAGGCGACCATACAGATATGCAGCAGTCTGGATATCGAGACTGCCATGCGGCGTTCCATACAGTTTCTAAAAGATTTTATCCCCGTGGATATGATGTTTCTGCATCTGTACGAGAGGAATCTCGGGGCGATGCGGACGATCGCCATGGCCACAGCTTCTCAAGGAAGAAAGCTGGATCATCTCACTCCACTGCCCAAAGAAGTCAGGACCAGGGTTGAGGAAAGACATCCACATGTTATGATTCTGAACCAGCCCGAATTAGAACCCCTCACCAAGACCATGATTCAAAGCCTAGGAAAACCCGACTGCTCAATCCTGCTCCTGCATTTGGATGTGGAGGGCAAGCGATTAGGGGCGCTGTCTATTATTGCAGAAGGGAAAAATAAGTTTACGGAAGAGCACGCCCGATTAGTCTCGCTCTTGAATGAACCATTTGCCATCGCCTTTTCCAATACTCTCAAACATGAAGAGGTCCTTAGACTGAAAGATCTCCTGGCCGACGACAACCGGTATCTCCACCGCGAGCTCCTGCACCTGTCGGGCGATGCGATCGTCGGTGCAGACTTTGGATTAAAGAGGGCTATGGAGATGGTCCGGCAGGTGGCCCCCCTGAACAGTCCCGTCTTGCTTTTGGGGGAAACGGGGGTGGGGAAAGATGTCATTGCCAATGCCATCCATTATTCCTCTCTCCGAAAAGACGGACCTTTTGTCAAGGTCAATTGCGGAGCGATTCCGGAAACGCTCCTGGACAGCGAACTTTTCGGACATGAGAAAGGAGCTTTTACCGGTGCCCTATCCCAACGGCGCGGTCGCTTCGAGCGGGCCGACCGCGGGACCCTCTTTCTCGACGAAATCGGAGAACTGCCTGCGCAGGCCCAGGTCAGGATGCTGCGGGTACTGCAATACAAAGAAGTCGAGCGCGTGGGAGGTACGAACCCTGTCACGGTGGATATCAGGCTCATTGCGGCTACAAACCGGGACCTAGAAGAGATGGTCAAAGCAAAACAGTTCCGGGAGGACCTATGGTTCCGGCTCAACGTATTTCCCATCCATATTCCCCCGCTGAGGGAGAGGAAAGAGGATATTCCTGCCTTACTGCGCCACTTCCTGGAGCGTAAATCTCGGGAGCTGAAACTATCGGCCTCCCCTCCCCTCGCCCGTGGAGTCATTGACCGCCTGATGGCTTACCCTTGGCCGGGCAATGTGCGGGAGTTAGAAAATGTCGTAGAGCGGGCGTTAATTCTGAGCAAAGGAAAGCCTCTAACTTTCGATGATCTATCGGAAGGCAAATCAGAGGATAAATCGAAGATTCCTTCTAGCACCCAAGATGAACCTCTAAAGCTTGATGAGGTCATGTCCTGGCACATCCGCCGGGTGCTGGAAATGACCAAGGGCAAGGTACACGGCCAAGGAGGGGCTGCTGAGGTGCTCGGGATAAACCCCAGCACTCTTAGAAACAGAATGAACCAATTGGGGATTCCGTACGGGAGAGGTAGCCACTGAGAATCAGCTAACACGATCTTCCCTTTATCTTCCCTTGCCCTTTTGAGAACCAATCCAAAATTCCGTTCTTGATCGTAGGCAAATGAGAGGGAGAAATTCTCTGCCTTTTTTCGTGATCAGAACATTTCTTCGTCCAGAAGATTCTCCCTCGCCTTTCGTCTCAGAAAAACCATTTCCTCTTGCTGGTTCAAGTGGTTTAAGACAATTACGGGGGCATAGATCCCCCCGCAGATTAGGCAATGCCACAGGTAAAGAAATCTACCCAGTGTGAAGGATTTCTCATGGATCATGTTACATCTGCATCGAGGACAATGCATAATAATTCCTCCATATAATCGAAAACTTTTAACTAATCCTCTGAGGATTTAGTTCATCGCATATCTCTGAATTCTTCTGCACGCGTCTCCGGAAACTCGAAAGCAACCTCGGGGGGGAAGGACCCAGGGATCTATCATTTAAACCGGACCCGTATTTTTTCCATTGGAAAGCCTCCTTCTTTTCGTGTTATTCTTTTCCTGATTTTTATGAAGATCCCACTTTGGGCGGGCTATCGTTTCGATCGACCTTCCCATCATTTCCTTTCCATTTGGAGATTCCCGCAACATTTGGCTATCGACAGCAGAAGATTAGAATCTGGGTATTATGGCTCAATAACGGCAATGTAAATTCTTTGAAAAAATGACCCCGTTCCAGAGATGTAGGGTGGGATCATTATTAAAGGAATTCTCTGGTTGAAGATAAGTTACTGAACAGGCCAAAACCTTGATAGATTGCCAGGAGAGGTCTTTGATGAATTACGCTGAATTGTTCCAGGTCAAGCCAGGAAGCAAAGTGAAGTTGGACAAAATTGACCCTTATTTCGCGGCGAAGTACGAGAACAAGCCCGCAGCAGACGCCAAGTTAGAGAAATACACCCAGAAGCTGCGCGATTTGCAGTACTTGCTCTACGCTGAAGGCCAGCGTTCCCTGCTGATCTGTTTGCAGGGATTGGATACCTCCGGCAAGGACGGCAGCATCAACCACGTGCTGGGCGCCATGAACCCCCAGGGGACCCGGGTTCACGGTTTCAAGGCCCCCTCCAGGGAAGAAGCGGCCCACGATTTCCTATGGCGCATTGAACAGCGAACGCCGGCTAAGGGCGAGGTGGTTATTTTCAACCGCTCGCACTACGAAGACGTTCTGGTGGTTCGAGTCCACAACCTTGTTCCCGACAAAGTCTGGTCGAAGCGTTATGACCTGATCAACGCCTTCGAGAAGAGCCTGGCGGCCAATGGGACGCACATCCTCAAGTTTTTTCTGCACATCAGCAAGGACGAGCAACTCCGGCGATTCAAGCAGCGACTCGACGACCCCCAACGCCGCTGGAAAATCAGCGAGGCAGACTACGAGGAACGCAAGTTCTGGAAGAATTACCAGGAGGCCTACCAGGATGCGCTAAGCCAGACCAGCACGAAGCATGCGCCGTGGTTCGTCATTCCCGCCAATCACAAATGGTTCCGTAACCTGGTCATCTCCCGGATCGTGGCCGAAAGCCTGGAATCCCTAGAGATGAAATTCCCGGAACCAACCGTGAACATCAAAGACATCAAGCGGAAGTACCACGTTGCGGAGAAGGAAAAGGACCGAACCCGCTAAGATCCTTTTAACAATCTTTTTACAAAGATTTAATACCATTCTCACTTCCCCCACCGATAATGACCCGGGGCACGATGAGAAAGGCATCCCGGTGCTCTTTCATAAATACCTGGAGCTGGGGAGGCAGATTGCTGGCCTTCAACCTGGACCCTCACTTCAACAACACCCCAGACGGGCTCATTTTCGCAAACCTGCCCCAACCCAGCCGGCGGCTCCTCGAATTTTACATGGGGAGAGACTGCGCAGCCGGGTACCTTAGGTACCATCTGGAGGTGGACAGGCTTCGCCGCAACACGACAGGGCTGGGGCATGGGCTGAGAAAAGGGGGCGCGCGCCGGAGAAGGGAGGTAACGAATGGCGGCCAGCCGTTTCCACCTCATGATCATGGATTTCTGATGAAACCCGCCCTAAGACTGGTTTTCTCTGCCTGGTTGAGCTATAATTTATTTTTATCGAAATCTTCCACTATCGTCCCCAGGTACGCCGCCGAGCGAGGGAATCAGCGGCCTTGGAATCTCGGAAACGATCGGACATGCTTGAACAAGTCGATTTGACACTTAACATATCGAAAAAGGAATATAACCAGCTCGTTGAGCAGCTCGGCTATCGGCTAGGCGAGCTCCAGAGGCGTTGCCGCGATGCCGGAATTCCCATCGTCGTTGTTCTCGAGGGATGGGACTCCTCCGGCAAGGACGGGAGCGTGAACCAGCTTGTACGGCTGATCGACCCTCGAGGGTTTAAGGTCTATGCGACGGACCTGCCCACGGAGAATGAGCGGATGCGGCCATTCCTTTGGCGGTTCGCCATTCGCATGCCCCACCGCGGGTTCATGGTCATATTAATTCGCTCCTGGTACGGACGGGTGCTCGTGGAACGGGTGGAGAAGCTCGTGCCGGAGAGCGAATGGCGCAGGGCCTATGAAGAAATTAATGCTTTCGAGCGCCAACTTGTGGACGATGGGGCGGTTCTCATCAAGTTCTGGCTGCACATCAGCAAGAAGGAGCAGGCGCGGCGGCTGCGGCGTATGGAGAAGGATCCTTTCGAGTCATGGAAGGTCAAGCCAGCGACATGGGAGAGCCATAATAAGTATCGGGCCTACGTCAAAGCGGTCGAGGAGATGCTCCAACGGACCTCTAACCCGGCTGCCCCGTGGACCATCATCGAGAGCGAAGACCGGTATTTTGGCCGGCTCAAAACCTACGAAACCCTGGCCCGGGCCATGGAGGGGGCGCTCGCCGAACGGGAGCGCCTCGCCGAGGTGGAAAAGTCCTATGGGTTTCACGTCGATCCGAGTGCCTACCGAGCGATCATAACGCGGAGCGAGCGTTTCCTGAAACGGTACGACCTCGCGAAGAAGATCGAAAGCTTTAAAAATTACAAGGAACGGCTTGGCCGGCTGCAGAGGGAGGCCCGGCAGGTGCATAATCGGCTCTTTCTCGCGCAGATGCCCGCGGTGGTGGTGTTCGACGGTTGGGACGCAGCCGGCAAAGGGGGCGCGATCAAGCGACTCGTGGCTCAGCTTGAAACACGACGCTTCGAGGTCCTAACCCCGCACCGGCCCACGAGCGAGGAGCTCTCCCAGCACTACCTGCGGCGGTTCTGGAAGAACATTCCGCGGTCGGGATTCTTGGCGATCTTTGACCGGAGCTGGTACGCACGTGTTCTTTTGGAGCGCGTCGAAGGGCTATGCACGACCGAAGCCTGGCAGCGAGCCTACAAGGAAATCAACGAATTCGAAAAGATGCTCGCCGATTATGGGACCGTGATCATTAAGTTTTGGTTGCACATCGCCAAAGACGAACAGCTCCGCAGGTTCAAGGCCCGCGAGGAAACCCCCCATAAGCACTGGAAGATTACCGACGAGGATTGGCGCAATCGAGGGAAATGGGAAGAATACGAAATGGCCATCGCGGATATGATCCAAAAGACATCGACCACCTACGCCCCCTGGACGGTCGTTGCCTCCAACGATAAATACTATTCCCGTATCAAGGTCCTGGAGACCTTCATCGAAACGGTTTCGACGAAGCTCGATGAGCGGGGAGACGGGAACGGGTCGCCACGGAAATGATTGTATTCAAGGGTGAATCATGACACCGGAAAAACCAGCAACGGATCCCATACCCCAGGCGGATATCGACCTCGGCAATCCATCCCTCTATATCAATCGGGAACTTTCCTGGCTCGAATTTAACCGGCGAGTGCTCGAAGAGGCCCAGGACCCGCTTACGCCTTCCCTGGAAAAACTCAAATTTGCGTCGATATTCAGCGCGAACCTTGACGAATACTTCATGGTCCGGGTCGGCGGGCTCTTCCGGGTCCTCGAAGCGAACGTCGATGAAGTCGATCCGAGCGGCAGGACGATCCGGCAGCAGCTCGACGAAATCGCGGAAAAAGTTCGCGGGCTCGTTGCCGAACAGTACCGGTGCATTACGGGTGAGGTCCTACCCCGCCTCGGAAAAGCAGGCATCTTCATCCACCGACTCGACGAACTCGACAAGAAAGAGAGCAAGCGGCTCGATGAATACTTCGAGGTCCAGGTCTTCCCCATTCTGACCCCGCTGGCCGTCGATGCGGGACACCCGTTTCCCTTCCTCGGCAACCTCCGTCTAAACCTTATGGTCGTTTTCAAGGAAGCATCCGGGATCAAGGTCCCACAGGCGTACGCCTTCGTCGAAGTGCCCTCCATCCTGCCCAGGCTTATTCCCGTGAATGCGGAAATGCCGGGGCACCATTTCATTCTCCTGGAGGAGCTCATCCGCCAGCACATCCATATGCTGTTCCCCGGGATGGAGATCAAAAACATCATTTCCTTCCGCATCACTCGAAACCATGACTACGAACTCCACGAAAATGAAGTACTGGACCTTCTGAAGTCGGTCGAGGCCGAGCTCAAGGATCGCTCCAACAAGATCGCCGTTCGGCTCGAGATCGAGCCCGGCGCCCCGAAGAAGGTAGTCAATCTGATCGCCCGGCAGCTTGGCGCCGAAGAGCGGTTTGTCTTTGAAATTAACGGCCCGATCAACATCCGGGATTTCCTTTCCCTGTACGAACTCCCCGTCGACGCCTTCCACCGGGACCCTCCCTTCAACCCGCGTATTCCCCCACCCTTCGCCACCGACAAAGATATTTTTACGATCATCCGCGAGGGGGACGTACTCCTGCACCACCCGTACGATTCGTTCGCGGTGCTAATGGACTTCCTCAACACGGCTGCTGAGGATCCGGACGTACTCGCGATCAAACAGACCCTTTACCGAATCGGGAAGGACTCCCCGGTCATTGGGGCGCTGCGGCGGGCTGCGGAGAACGGAAAACAGGTGACGGCCGTCGTCGAACTGAAGGCCCGGTTTGACGAAGAGGGCAACATCGATTGGTCGCGGCAGATGGAAGATTCGGGGGTCAATGCTGTATTCGGATTCGTACGATGGAAAACCCATTGCAAGGCGACCCTCGTTGTTCGGCGGGAGGGCAAGCAATTGCGGCGATACGTCCACCTCTCCAGCGGCAACTACAACTCCCTTACCGCGAAGATATACACCGACCTGGGCCTTTTCACCTGTCATCCCGATTTCGGCAACGACGTCTCCGCGCTCTTCAATGTTCTCACGGGCTTCAACTCGTGGACCGGCGGAGACCTGTTAACCGCCGAAACGGTGGCCTCGATGTTCCGCAAATTCATGATCTCCCCGGTGACGACCCAGGAGACCATCCTTCGCCTCATCGAGCGGGAAATCCAGAAGTCTACTCCGAAGATGCCGGGACGCATCATCGCCAAGATGAACGCCCTCGTGGACACGAAGGTCATTCGCAAACTCTATGAGGCCTCGCGCGCTGGCATCCATATCGATCTCCTGGCGAGGGGCATTTGCTGCCTGCGCCCGGGCGTACCGGGGGTTAGCGAGAATATCCGGGTCATCAGTATTCTCGACCGGTTCCTCGAGCATTCGCGAATTTTTTACTTTCACAACGGCGGGAATCCGGAAATCTATTCCGGAAGCGCCGATTGGATGCCGCGAAATTTTAAAAAACGCGCGGAAATTCTTTATCCGATAGAGAACACCGATCTGAAATCCCGCATTATCAACGAGATCCTTCTGACCTACCTGAATGACAACGTGAAAGCCCGTCTCATGCAGCCCGATGGGTCGTACGTCCGGGTGAAGCCCAAGGATGGCGAGAAACCCATACGGAGCCAGAGCGAGCTGATCGCCATCGCCCGCAAGGGCGGCGTGAAATCTCCACCTTACGAAGAGCTTATCAAGAAGATCGGCAAGAAGAAGGGTTTGAAGCGCTAAAGGGGGCGAGGAGGACTGAAACGTGCAGCGGCGAAAAGGGGATGTGACGATGTCCTTCATTACTGAAACGGCACGGACCTATGACCCCGATCCGGCGCACAACAAACAGGTTACGACCCTCGCTCTCGCCCTTTTCGACGGCCTCCGCACCCTCCATGAATACGGCCTTCGCGAGCGGCGCCTGCTTGAAATCGCGGGTAGGTTACATGATATCGGCTGGTCACGAGTGGTTACGGGGAAACACCACAAACTGAGCCGTGACATGATCCTGGAGCTCAATATCCCCGGAATCGACGGCCAGGATCAATTAATCTGCGCCCTTGTTGCCCGATATCACACCAAGGCCCTTCCAGACAAATCCCGGCACCGGCGGTTCGGGTCACTCGACCCCCACACGCGTGGACTGGTAGAATGGCTCGCGGGGATCCTGCGCGTCGCCGACGGCCTCGACTGCACCCACGCCAATGCCGTCAGGCGGTTGTCTTGCCAAGTCGGCGGCCGGGCGATCACGGTCCATCTCGAGGTTACCGGAGACTGCCGTACGGAGGTAGCGCGGGCCACTCAGAAGCAAGACTTGCTCGTTCGGAAGGCTGGAAGGACAATCTTGTTTCGATGCTGATCGCGTTCATTTCCGATATCCACGGCAACCTGCCGGCACTCGAAGCAGCGGTCGCCGATGCGGAAGCCCGCGGGGCCAACCGGATCATCTGCGCCGGGGATATGACCGGGTATGGGCCTTTCCCGGATGCAGTCTGCCGCTTCCTCGAGGAGCGGCGCATCCCGGCGATCATCGGCAACTATGATCAGAAAGTAATTGAATTGGCGAAGCGGGGGTCGTCCGGGGCGGCCGGTATAAAGACGAAAAAACGGAAGATACTGGTTTGGACGGTAAAACATGTCACCGACCAAACCCGGCGCTACCTCGCCGATTTGCCCGAGACCTTCGCCTTGCGCCTCCCCGGCGGGCACAAGCTCCTCGTCGTCCATGGAAGCCTCATTTCAATGGACGATCCGATCTATCCGAGCCTCACCGGCCT
>Ga0187849_1003676_pt1 | contig 13262 bp, 13 predicted proteins | sample June2016WEW_4_10_2_FD_132412 | JGI IMG/M metagenome (GOLD analysis project Ga0187849, IMG submission 132412) | Peatland microbial communities from SPRUCE experiment site at the Marcell Experimental Forest, Minnesota, USA - June2016WEW_4_100 | ecosystem: Environmental > Terrestrial > Soil >... | reverse complement strand
TACGGATTTGGTTAAAGTTGCCGGAGTTGTAACCGAGGTCAGGATTATTGTTACCAAAAAGACAGGGGCGGAAATGGCTTTCGCAAAAATTGATGACGGGACAGGGTCGATAGAAGTTGTGGTTTTTCCGAGAATATTTAAAGAAACGCGCGATTTTTGGGTGGAAGGTCAGCCTCTTCTTATAGTAGGCCGTGTAGACACACGCGATGAAACGCCCGCTCTCATTGTTGAATCTATAGAAACGCTCTCGAGCCTCAGCGAAAAGAAACAACGGGATGTATTTGTTAAGATTCCTGAAGGTACTGATGTAAACGCCCTGAAGCGTCTAAAAACGCTTCTTACTGGTAGCCTTGGTGAAGAAAGTGCTTTTCTTGTATTTGAGGCCGGGCGAAAAGTCAGGTTGCCTTTTAAGATTGCCTGGAACGAAACTTTGGCAAAAGAAATTAGCGATATCCTCGAAAGCAAACCTTCTTGAAGCTAGACCCGGTTTTAGTGTACAATACGCCGATATGGCATTAAAAATGACACTTAAAGATGTCGAGTTTGGGGTTGGTGACAGGGTGCGTGTTGTCCAAAAGATTAAAGAGGAGGACAAAACGCGTGAAGCAATTTTTGAGGGTATGGTAATTGGAATCCGCGGCAGGGATCCTTCGAAGACCTTTGTTGTCCGCCGGGTTGGCGAAGGCGGAGTCGGTATCGAGAGAATTTTTCCGGTTAATTTGCCGACAATTGATAAAATCAGCGTTGTTAAAAGGGGAATCGAAGGAGTCCGGAAAGCGAAACTTTACTATACCAGGCAAAAACCGCCGACAGAAGTTGAAATGATTTTTAAGAAGGCTGCGGTTAGAATAAAGAGTGGAGAAAAAAAGTCCATCAAGCACTCAGGGAAAACTGGCTGAGGATTAGGCTGCAAAACTTCTAGTCGGAAAAGACTACAAAACAGTTGACAGAAACTTCAGATGTAAGTTTGGGGAGATTGATATTGTGGCCATTAAGGACATTTACTGATATTTGTCGAAGTCAAGGCAGGGTGGAGTCTAAGCTTGAAATTTCCGGCAGATCTATTACCTCTTCTAAAATTATATCAGTATTTTAGTAAATATTGACGAAAGATTTCTAATACCTTAAAGTGAAGATTGTTACAAAAATGTTTACACTGCCCGAGTTACCTTACGATTATTCGGCTCTTGAACCCCACATCGATACTGAGACGATGCGCATTCATCACGATAAACATCATGCAACCTATGTTAAAAATCTTAATGACGCCCTTACGGGACACGAGGATTTGCTGGGAATGGATGTGACCGACTTAATCAGGGATTTGAATAAAATTCCAGAGGAAATCAGAACAAAGGTCAAAAATAACGGTGGGGGACACGCGAACCATTCGCTTTTCTGGGAAATAATGGGTCCCGGAGCAGGAGGAGAGCCAGGTGGGAAGTTAATGGAAGCTATAAAAGAATCTTTCGGAGACTTCCCTACTTTCAAAGAAAAATTTTCCACTGCGGGGTTAGGGCATTTCGGAAGCGGATGGGCATGGTTGGTAATTGATGGCGAAAAGCTATCCATTTTGGATACCGCCAATCAGGATTCTCCGGTTAGTGATGGAAAAAACCCAATACTTCTACTCGATGTTTGGGAGCATGCATACTATTTGAAATATAAGAATATGCGTGCAGATTATATAAAAGCGTGGTGGAATGTTGTGAATTGGAAGAAAGTTGAAGAATTTTTCGAGAAAGCGGGTGAGAAAAAATGATGTATAACTATTGGAACGGAACTCCGGCAGGATTTGCATTTCCGGGACTCTTGGTCGGATGGTTAAGCCTTTTTGTGGTCCCGATTGCACTCTGGAGTCTTTTCTGGATGGGGTGGGCACTTTGGAAAGCCGCAAGGAATGACAGCAAAGTCTGGTTTATAGTTTTGCTGCTTGTTCATACGCTTGGAATCTTGGACATTCTTTATATTTTTGTATTCAGCAAGAGTGCAAAGAAATCTTCGAGAAGAAGATAATGTCTCAGGTGAGATAAAATCCGAAAAACTATTGACAGTAAGCGAGTCTATCTATAGACTTGCTATTCTTGTGTGATTTTGCACATTAAGTTTCGTGTGCGGATGATCGTCCAAAAGGAAGGACGCCTCCCTTTCAAGGAGGAAAATTGAGGGTTCGACTCCCCCCTTCCGCTTTTGGCAGGCACCCCAAAGGCTGCTGGAACAGCGTCCATGATGCAGATTTAATCTGGCATCTCCGCCATCTGTAGTCTTGGAGAGTGTCTGCCATCAATGGCGCTGTGGACAAGTGGTAAGTTACCTTGGCCGCAACCAAGGAGATCCCGGGTTCAAATCCTGGCAGCGCCTTTATCGGAACCGACATTCCGAGAACACCTTCCGGTTAAATGTAAGTCGCCGAAAGCCGGGTAAAAAGGTGTAAAACGCCGTTTGGAGAGGCCCGTGAAGCGGTGTCGGCTGTGGAGGTCTCTCCTTGATTAAGCAGTACTTTTATTTATTTGATTTTGACGGCTGGTAGCTCAGTGGCAGAGCACTGCGGTGACTACTGAACCTGCAGAAGTCGGGGGTTCGAGTCCCTCCCAGCCAATTCGGTAATAGTGCACATAAAAATCCGACGCCATTCGTTGTGTTGACGATTGGTGAAGTTGGCGGTGCGGAAGTGCGCATTACCAAACCAAGGTGAGCCCTATCCTAGGGTAGAGTTCACCCCTGCGGGTGTAGTTCAGAGGCAGAACGTCTCCTTGTCTAGGAGAAGGTCATGGGTTCGAATCCCATCGCCCGCTTTTGGTGAGCACTGATTGAAGAGCCAGGGAGTAAGGTGGCACCCAAAGGCCCGTCAGGGAGCTGAGGGAGTGCTCACCAAGTTTGGGTGCCTGAAGCAACACCGAAGGAGTCTGTCCTTCGTTCTAGGCGCTTAAGGCACCCAACGTATTTTTTTCGGGCAGGTACCCAATCCTATTTTTGGTCTACGGACTTAAAATTTTTGCTTTAGGATTGGTACCTGCCCGTTTCATTTTTTAAGGATGTATAATGTTCTTGCATGCTTATATTTGGTATGGATCCCGGTACTGCCACAACAGGTTTTGGTCTTGTAAACATTAACGGCAATGGGAATGAAGTCGTTGAATGGGGTTTGATTGAAACCGATAAGAAACTTCTTAAAGAAAAACGTCTTGATTTTATCTTCGAAGAAACCCTCCGTCTCATCAATAAACACAAGCCGGACGTTTTTGTATTTGAAAAAGTTTTTTTCTCAAATAACGCCAAGACCGCAATTTCTGTCGGTCAGGCCCAGGGGGTAATGCTATTGGCGGCCAGTAAGGCAAAAGTTCATGTTGAAGAATACGCACCGGGAACTATTAAAAAAATGATTACGGGAAACGGCCGCGCAAACAAAAAAGAAGTGCAGCAGCATATTAGACAAATTCTGGGAAGCAGGGTAAAGAGCGAAGCGCACAAAAAAACTCATTTTGATAACGCGGCAGATGCGCTTGCAATCGCATTGACACATGCTTTTAAATTGACTGAAGCGAAAAAGGGGGTGAAAAAAGTTGTTTAAAGTCGGAAAGGTTACTCACTACTACGATAAACTTGGTGTTGCCATAATTGATTTGGATAACACGCTTAGCGTTGGGGACGATGTAAAATTTGTCCGTGGAGGTGAAGATTTGTTTGAGCAGAAAGTTGAATCCATTCAGATTGAGCACGAAAAGAAGGATACCGCAAAGAAGGGTGATGTGATAGGATTGAAGACTAATGAGGCGGTTAAGGAGGGGACCGAAGTATTCAAAGTTTGATTGGCAGGAAGCGCCTGATATAAAGGCACGCGTTCTTCGTTTGATGGAGAATCTTCATCTTGACTATGTTTTGGGCGAAAGATTATTTTTCTACCGTTCTGTCGGATCAAAGTCCAGGGCTTACGCGAGAACATGGGGACTTCCCAGACTTTGGCAAAACGCACTAGGAGTTGAGCCCGCTTATATTATTGAAGTTATATCTCATTACTTTGATAAACTTTCACCCCGCGATCAGGATAAAGTACTTCTACACGAAATTAGTCACATTCCCAAAAATTTTTCCGGAGCGTTACTACCGCACACCCGTCATGGAAAGGGTAGTTTCCATGGAAAGTTGGAAGAATTAATCGATAAATATTTCGAGAATATGAAATGAAAATAATTGTTCTGCAAGGCGACGATGAAAGAAAGTTATTTGAAAGACTTTCCAAATTTGTTGAAACTGCCAGAAGCAGAAGTTGGGAGATTGCGTATCTCGACGATCCTACGATATCGATACAGGAGCAACTTAGTTCGGTTTCACTTTTCGGAGCCGAAAGATTTTTTATAATTAGGGATATTGCAAGACTCGATAAAAAAGAATTGGAGTGGATTGCCAAAAAATCAAAAGATTTACCAGGGAACCTAATTATTTATCATGAAGGCTACATTCCGCAAGGTATATTAAAATCCTTGCCGAAGGATACAAAAGTTGAGGAATATAAACTACCGGTAATTTTATGGAATTTCCTCGATGGATTAATTCCGGGGGATAGCGTAAGGAGTGTAAAGCAATTTCATAAATTAATTGAGCGCGAAGCACCTGAGTTTATCTTCACTCTCATTGCAAAACTTTTCAGAGATTTGTACTGGGCAAAAATTGATGATAAATCACTCCCCTATCCAAGCTGGAGAGTGGGGAAGTTAAAGTCGCAATCTTCAAAATTTACACTTGAACAGCTGAAATTTATTATTTCGGCTCTTGCCGAGATTGATATTAATGTAAAAACCTCAAAAGCTGATTTAATTAACGAACTTGACCTACTTATCATCAAGCAATTAGAATGATTACATCGTAATGACAATAGATACTTCAATTTTTAAGGCCTACGATATTAGGGGAATTTACCCTGAAAATATTACTTTGGAGCTGGCTTATAAATTGGGGCAAGCTTACGCGGAGTATGTAAAACCCAAAGGTGAGGTTGTTGTGGGAAATGATGTTCGAATTCACTCCGAGGAACTCAAAAATAAAGTTGCGGAAGGTTTAATGGACTCCGGAATAAATGTTGTTGATATAGGTTTGATTTCCACAGATATGTACTATTTTGCAGTCGGCAATTATGGTTTTGCCGGCGGAATTCAAGCATCGGCCTCACACAATCCTCCCGAGTTTCACGGATTTAAGATGATAAGAGAAAAAGTGATTCCTATTACTTTTGAGGAAGGAATTTCACAGATGCGTGACCTTATTGTTAAGGATAAATTTGAATCGTCATCAGTAAAAGGAAAAATCAGAAAACTTAATATTGAAAATGATTATGTTGATTACATTTTAAGCTGGCTTAAGGTAAAAGAAGTGAAGCCGTTTAAGATTGTTATCAATCCTAATTTTGGATATGCAGGAGTGATGTTTCGGAAAATAGTTGAAAGAGGTAAACTTCCTATCGAAATTATCGGAATTAATGATGAACCTGACGGAACTTTTCCTAAAGGTAGACCCGATCCTTTTATTCCCGAAAACAGAGTGGAGATATCCGAAAAAGTTAAATCCGAAAAGGCAGACTTGGGAATTGCCTGGGATGCGGATGCCGACCGTGTATTTTTTGTGGGGCATGACGGAACCTTCTTTGAACCTTACTATTTGAATACAATTCTTATCAAACAAATGCTTAAAAAGTTTCCCGGTGAAAAAATTATTTATGACCCGCGATATACATGGGCACTTATTGAGGCCATTAAAGAAAATGGCGGAACTCCGGTTATTTGCAGAGTCGGACATTCTTATATTAAGGAAAAAATGCGAGAAGTGAACGCTTTGTATGCAACTGAGTCGAGTGGACATTCTTATTTTAGGGATTTTTGGTATGCAGACAATGGAATGATTCCTGTGATACAGGTGATTGAATACTTGACTGAAAATAATGTCAGCTTGTCGGAGGAACTGAAGGTGGTAATGAATAAATATTTTATATCTGGCGAGATAAATTCTGACGTTTCCGATAAAGAAGGGAAAATGGAGGAGGTTGCAAAAAAATATTTCGACGGGAAGATCTCCAGACTTGACGGTGTAGCGATTGAGTATAAAGATTATCGTTTTTGTGTGCGACCTTCAAATACTGAGAATTTACTCCGCCTCACCCTTGAGGCAAAGTCAAAGAAATTAATGGAAGAAAAAAGAGATGAAATTTTGGGTATAATTAGATCATGAATAACAATTTGGATTCACTTGGTGTTGAAAAGGCTTTGACTCTTTTTCCCGAACAAATTAAAGAAGCCTGGAAACAGGCATACGCTTGCGATTTGCCTAGAATTAAACCGACTGGCGTTTTGATTAGTGGAATGGGGGGAAGCAGTAATGCTGCAAAGATTTTGGAAGGCGTTTATGAAGAAGATTTTAAAGTTTCGGTCGATATTGATATCCATAACGATTACGGACTTCCTTCATGGGTTGGAAAGGACAGTTTATTTATAGCCAATTCTTATTCGGGAAACACCGAAGAAACCTTGTCGGGCTATGAAGAAGCAAAAATACGCGGGGCAAAAGCGATTGGGATTTCTACTGGAGGGAAATTAAATGATGTTGTAATTGATGCGAAAAGCACCAATCCAACAGGTTTTCCCAAGACGGGGCTGGGTATTTCAATTGGCGCACTTGCGGGAGTTTTGGCAAAACTTGGAGTCCTTCATTTAACCGAGTCGGAAATTTTTGCTGCAGCAGATGAATTAATCGAAATACGAAAAAATTGGGATGCCAGAGAAATGGCGGAATGGCTTCACGGAAGTTTACCCGTTCTTTTTGGAGGGAGGCCTTTAATTGGAGCATTGAATGCGGGAAGAAACGCAATGTGCGAAATTTCCAGGAATTTTACCCAATTTTATGATTTTCCCGAAATGAACCATGTATTAATAGAGGCTTTGCAGAAACCTGAACACGCAAAACACAATAAATATCTATTCTTCGTAAGTAATTTTAATCATGAACGGGTTAGAAAAAGATATGAAATTACTAAAAATATATTGATTGAAATGGGCTTGGAGCACAAAACTTACGAACTGAAAGGAAAAACCAAACTCGCACAGGCCTTTGAACTGCCACATTATTGTGCTTGGGTTGCCTATTATTTATCAATGCTGGACGGAACCGATCCGGGACCTGAGCCTTGGATAACAAAACTTAAAGAATCTCTTTCTCAACCCGTCCATTAGTCATATAATTAGAAATATGGCTGGTCTGCCCATTATTGCTTTCTTCAAAGATATTGACAAGAACGATGTTCCTCTTGTCGGCGGAAAGGGTGCCAACTTAGGCGAAATGACAAAGGCAGGATTTCCTGTTCCCAATGGTTTTGCAATAACAGTTAACGCATACGATATTTTTCTGAAAGAAAATGATATCGTTACGAAAATTTATGATTTGTTAAAGACAATTGATGTAAATGACCCCGTGCAATTAAATAGCGCCTCAGTAAAGATTCAAAAAATGATTATCACCGGTAGGTATCCCGAGGAGCTTGCTAATGAAATAATCAGTTCTTATAAAAAACTTTCCGGAGCTTTTAGAAATACTCTGGTAGCCGTTAGAACTTCGGCGACGGCTGAGGATATGCCGCAAAATTCTTTTGCGGGAATGGGGACCACCGTGCTGAACGTCAAAGGCGAGGCAAACGTCTTGAACGCTATCCGTGAATGTTGGGCCTCGCTTTTTACGGGACGTTCTATTTTTTACCGTGTCGAAAATAAAATTCCTCATGAAAAAGTCAAAATCTCCGTAATTATTATGAGAATGGTCGAGTCGGAAGCGTCCGGTGTAATGTTTTCTATTGACCCGGTTAAAAATGATAAAGACAAAATTGTAATTGAATCCGTTTGGGGTCTTGGGGAGATGATTGTTCAGGGTTCGGTCGTGCCGGATACGTATGTCGTTCAGAAAGACACTTTTGCAATTCTTTCGAAGGAAATTTCTACCCAGACAACCGAACTTATTCGTGTAAAAAGCGGTGAGAATAAGGAAGTTGAAGTTCCAAAAAATATTACGGACAAACAGAAAATTACGGATAAGGAAATTGTTGAATTAGCCAAACTTGGGGATAAATTGCAAAAACACTATTATTTTCCCCAGGATGCGGAATGGGCCAAAGAAAAAGGTAAGCTGTATATAGTTCAGACCAGGCCGGTGACAACGATTGCCGAAACAACAAAAATTGAAAAGCGTGAAAACGGAGAAATTAAAATTGCCCAAGCTCCTATTTTGACGGGAAGTCCGGCCTCTCCGGGAATAGGAACTGGACCCGTTAAGATTTTGCGTTCCCCTAAAGAAATCGGCAAAATTGAAAAAGGGGATGTTCTGGTTGCCCCAATGACTTCGCCCGACTACGTTCCCGCTATGAAAAAATCGGCGGCGATAATTACCGATGAAGGAGGCCAAACTTCGCATGCGGCAATTGTTTCCCGGGAACTTGGAATCCCTTGCGTTGTCGGCACTCTTACCGCGACGAAAAAACTTAAGGACGGGCAAATCGTAACTGTAAATGGGGAAGCAGGGCAAATATTTTTAGGGTCGAATATACAGCAAGTTGAAAGTGAAAAGTTGAAGGTTAAAAGTGAAGAAACAAATAACCATATAAAAACGGCTACGAAGGTTTATGTAAATTTGGCTGAACCCGAAAGGGCCAAAGAAATTGCAAAGATGAACGTTGACGGCGTTGGGCTTCTTCGTGCCGAATTTATGATTGCGGCTATCGGTGTGCATCCCAAGGAAGCGATAAAAAGAAAAGAACAGGGAAAGTTTATCAAGAAGCTGTCGGATGATTTGGAAATATTTTGCAAGGCCTTTTACCCGAGACCCGTTACATATAGGGCCACTGATTTTAAAACTAATGAATACAGAAGTCTTTTGGGCGGAAAATATTGGGAACCGGTAGAACCGAATCCAATGCTTGGTTTTAGGGGGGCGTTCCGTTATATTGCAAGCCCTGAGGTTTTTAATTTGGAATTACAGGCAATAAAAGCAGTCCGGGAAAAATATGACAATCTGCACCTGATGATTCCTTTTGTCAGGTCTCCCGAGGAGTTGGCTAAGGTTAGGAGGTTGGTTGCGAGCGAGGGGCTTTTCGAAAAATCTTCATTTAAATTCTGGATGATGGTTGAAATTCCCGTTAACGTTATTCAGATTGAAGATTTTATTAAAGTCGGGATTGACGGAGTTTCAATCGGAAGCAACGATTTGACAATGCTTATGGAAGGAACGGACAGGGATAATTCGGAAGTTGCTCAGGAATTCAACGAACGTACTCCGGCCGTCTTATGGGCTTTAAAAAGGGTTATTACAAAATGTGCGGAAGCAGGTGTGACGAGCTCGATTTGCGGTCAGGCGCCAAGTGAGTATGAAGATTTGGTTAAAAAACTGGTAAGATGGGGTATAACCAGCGTTTCTATTAACCCCGATACTATCAATCGGGTTCGTGAAGTTGTAGCTGAAGCCGAGAAGGAAATTTAAAATGGCAAAAATTCAACATATATGGGCCAGAGAAATATTGGATTCCAGAGGGATTCCAACCGTAGAAGCTGCCTGCATGCTGGATTCGGGTCAGGTTGCCGTTTCTTCAGTTCCTGCAGGGACTTCGACGGGAACTCACGAAGCCCTGGAACTTAGAGACACAAATAATCCCAGGTACTTGGGTCTTGGAGTCTTGCAGGCCGTAAATAACGTTAATTCTATCCTTGGACCTGCCATCGTCGGAATGGACCCGACGGACCAAGGGGGAATCGACAAAAAGCTTATCGGAATGGACGGGACTGAAAATAAGACAAAGTACGGGGCGAATGCTATTCTTTCTATTTCTGAAGTCGTTACAAAATGCGGTGCAATAGTAGCGGGACAACCGCTTTACGCTTGGGTTTTTGCACTTGCTTCAAAGGCGGGTATTACACAGAAAGTTAAAATGCCGACCCCGCTTTTTAATATGATTAACGGAGGAAAACATGGGGCGGGAAATCTGGATTTTCAGGAATTTTGGGTGGTTCCGGCAAGTAACAAAACTTTTTCGGAGGGACTTCAAATGGGAGTAGAAATTTATCAGACAATCGGTGAAAACCTTGCCCATAGGGGTGCAATTCATTCCGTTGGCCAAGAGGGAGGATATGCGCCGAACTTGTTTACAAATACGGATGCGTTTGAAGTTTTTATTGAATCTATCAAGCAGACCAAATACGCTCTCGGACGCGATGTTTTCCTTGGTCTGGACGTTGCCGCCAATTCGTTTTACAAAGACGGTCTTTATATAATTAAGGACAAAAGCAGCGGGTTGGATGATGCGCAGTTTCTTGAGTTTTACAAATCTTTATACGATCAATACAAGATTGCAATTATAGAAGATGCATTTTACGAAGATGCTTGGGATAGCTGGAAAAAACTTTATGCTGAAATGTCGAGTGATCTGACTGTGGTTGGAGATGATCTTTTGGCAACTAATCCCAAAAGGGTACAGAAAGCAATAGCCGAGAAGGCCTGTAATGGTGCGGTTATAAAACCGAATCAAATAGGAACCGTTACGGAGACCCTGGAGGTTGTAAAAATAGCCAAGGATGCAGGCTGGAAGATTGTGGTTTCTCACCGTTCGGGTGAAACAAACGACAGTTTTATTGCTGATTTTGCCGTTGGAGTTGCGGCGGATTATATTAAATCCGGCGCGCCTGCCCGTGGTGAACGCGTGGCCAAGTATAATCGCCTTTCCACAATCGAGGAAGAACTTTCAAGAATGACCTAATATGCAGGAAGAATCTCCGAATTTTGTTATGCTAGTGGTTCTTGACGGATGGGGAATTGCCGTGCCAGGTCCCGGGAACGCAATTACCCAATCTGAAACTCCGAACATGAATAGGTTTATGGCTTCGTACCCCCATACCCAGCTTGAGGCATCAGGTGAGGCCGTAGGGCTTCCAAGGGGTGAAGTGGGAAATACCGAGACGGGCCACCTTAATTTAGGCGCAGGCCGGATTGTTTATCAGGACTTACAAAGAATAAATCTCGCAATTGCCGACGGAACTTTTTTTCAGAACCAGGTTCTAATCGGAGCAATTGATCACGCCCGTGTTAATAATAGCAACCTTCATTTTATGGGACTACTCGGAGCTGGCGGAGTCCACAGTAATATTGAGCATCTTTATGCCTTAATTGAACTTGCAAAAAAGCACGAATTTAACCGCGTTTTTTTGCATCTTTTTACCGACGGGCGGGATTCTCCGCCGACTTCGGCGAAAATGTATATCGGTCAATTAAAGGAATTTATGGCAAAACTTGGAATTGGGCAGATTGCTTCAGTGATGGGTAGATATTGGGCGATGGATAGAGATATGAGATGGGATAGAACGGCGAAGGCCTATTTTGCTCTTACAAAAGGCGTAGGAAATATTTATAAAACACCGGAGGAAGCGGTAGATGCGTCCTATGCTCAGGGAAAGACCGACGAGTTTATAGACCCCGCCCTAATGTCAGGCCCTGACGGAAAACCTGTTGCTCTTATTAAAGATAACGACTCGGTAATCTTTTTTAATTTCAGAATCGACCGTCCCAGACAGCTTTCCCGGGCCTTCGTTCTTGAGGATTTTACAAAAGCAAATATTCCAGTAGGGTTTGACCCCTACCTCGTAAAATATCAGAAAAGCCATTTGGCTCAACCGACCCAAACATGGACAGAGCCTTTTGAAAGGGGGCACCGTCTGAATAATTTATTTTTTGTGACTATGACCGAATACGGAAAAGCAATTGTTGATGCCGGAGCCAAAGTTGCCTTTCCCCCGGAGATTGTTAAGCTGCCTGTCGGAAGAGTTATTTCGGAAGCCGGATTTAAACAGCTTAGGGTTTCGGAGAGCGAAAAGGAGAGATTTGTCACTTTTTATTTTAACGGTCAGCAAGAGGCGGCTTTCGACGGTGAGGAGAGGCTAATTATACCCTCTCCCAAGGTTGCGACGTATGACTTGATGCCGGAAATGAGCGCACGCGAGATGACGGATGCGCTACTCCAACGCTTGAAGGATTTTCCCGATTTCAAATTTATTCTCATCAACTATGCAAATCCGGATATGGTGGGCCACACGGGTAATATAGGTGCCGCCGTAAAAGCCTGCGAGGTTGTTGACGAATGTTTGGGAAAACTGAGCGACTGGGTTTTGGCTTATAACGGCTTGATGTTGGTTACGGCCGATCACGGAAACGTTGAGGAAATGATAGACTCGGTTACCGGTGCAATTGAGACCGAGCATAGCAGTAATCCGGTGCCTTTTGTGGCGGTAGAACAGAAATTTACAGGTAACGCGCAGACGCTTACTTCCGGAATTCTGGCGGATGTCGCCCCAACCATCTTAAAAGCTCTTGGACTAGAGGTTCCTTCAACTATGACCGGAAGAAATTTACTGGATTCACAATTTAAGCATTAATCTGTAAAATTACCGAATATGGGTTTAACAAAAATTTTGGTAGACCATTTAACGGTTTTTATTTCGTCCTACGGATATATAGCCGTATTTATTTTAATGACGGCCGAGTCGGCCCTGATTCCGATTCCTTCTGAAGTAACGATGACTTTTGCCGGATTTCTTTGCGGAATAGGACTTCTAAATATCTGGTTTGTAATTTTAATCGGAACTGTCGGGAACCTTTCCGGGTCACTGTTGTCTTTTTGGTTGGGCAGAAGAATGGGGGAGGAGTGGATAAGGCGCGCTATTAGAAAATGGGGAAAATGGCTTCTAATTCACGAAGATGATTTTAATACGGCTCTCAAATGGTTTGAAAAATACGGCCAAGGAATTACCTTTACCTCTCGCCTACTCCCGATTATTCGCACATTCATCTCATTTCCCGCGGGGATTGCCGATATGGATATCAAGCTTTTTGGTATTTTTACCTTTATAGGTTCTTTGCTTTGGACCGCCGTTTTGGCTTATTTAGGTCTTAAACTCGGGCAAAACTGGACGGCGGTTGAGCCATTCTTTCGTAAATTCCAATTTGTAATTATCGGATTATTTATTCTGGCAGTTGCCGGCTATATTTATCGGCATCTCAAAAGAATACATAAACACTAGGCCCTATAGTTGATTTTTCCACTCTTCCTATATATAATTCCTCCCGTAAGCAATTTGGCTTACATTTCTAGCCAAGGAGGCAGAAATGAAAGTTTTGGGTACGTTGACAATTGTGTCGTTTGTGGTTGGACTGGTTACGGCCATAGTATTGGGGCTTACTTCCTGGCATAT
>Ga0187849_1003666_pt1 | contig 13280 bp, 10 predicted proteins | sample June2016WEW_4_10_2_FD_132412 | JGI IMG/M metagenome (GOLD analysis project Ga0187849, IMG submission 132412) | Peatland microbial communities from SPRUCE experiment site at the Marcell Experimental Forest, Minnesota, USA - June2016WEW_4_100 | ecosystem: Environmental > Terrestrial > Soil >... | reverse complement strand
GGTGGTCACGACATTGTCACCCGGTCGAGCGATGGTTGAGATGAGGCTGAAGAGAGCCTGCGAACCGGAGCCGGCGGTTACAGCCGCCTGGCCGCCCTCCAGCGCCGCCAGGCGCTGCTCAAGGATATCGGCGGTCGGCGTTTTGGTACGACCGTAGACCGGATAGGGGATCTTGTCGAAGCACTCATAAGGGTAGGTCATGGAGGGGACGATGGGAGGGACAAAGGCGCGGAACCGCTCCATGTTCTCATTGGGACGGAAGCCGGCATGCAGCATCTTGGTATCAAAACCGAGATCGTCTGTGGGCTGTGAAGGTCGTTTAAAAGCTGGATCGAACTTCCAGGGCTCGCGGATAAAAAATCGTCGTTCCTTGTCCATGTTTATAAACCCTCCGATCTAAGATACCAAGGCGGAATCAGGACTTGAGTGCCGTCAGTTGTTCCGGTGTGTAGTGGCAGAAAATAAGATGACCCTTTCCCATGTCACGGCGAGGCGGTTCTTCCTGCTCGCAGATCTCACCGATCTTGAACGGACAGCGTGTATTGAAACGGCACCCGGAAGGCGGGTTGACCGCGCTGGGCACCCTCCCTGAAAGGCGGATATGGGACGGTTTGAGATCCGGGTCGGGCCGCGGGACCGCCGCCAGCAAGGCGGTTGTATAGGGGTGGTTGGGGGGCTGGTAGATCGTTTCGCAGGGGCCAATTTCAACAATGCGACCGAGATACATGACCGCTACATCGTCCGCAAAAAAGCGTACCGAGCTCAGATCATGCGAGATCAAGATCATGGTCGTGTTGTTCGAATTTTGAATCTCCAGCAGCAGGTTAAGGACCGCCGCCTGTACGGAAACATCCAGCGCCGAGACCGGTTCGTCACAAACGACCATGGCCGGGTTGGTGGAGATCGCCCGGGCAATACCGACCCGCTGCTTTTCCCCGCCGCTCAACTGGCGCGGCAGGCGGTTGTAATAGCTTTCATCCAGCTTGACGGCCTGCAGCAGACGTTCCACCTCGGCGTGCACCTGACTGCGAGGCACGGTCCGAAAGCGCCGGAGCGAAAAAGCGATCTGGTCACCCACACTGAAAGAGGGGTTGAGCACCCCATTGGGATCCTGAAAGACCATCTGCAGTTCTTTGATGGTGGCGGCCGTCCGTTTGCTCAAAGGCTTGGAAACATCCAGGCCGAGGAAATCGATCCTCCCGGCATATAGCGGCTCGAGGCCGACAATGGCCCGCGCCAGCGTGCTTTTCCCACAGCCGGATTCGCCAACGATTCCAAGCGTGCGTCCGCGCCGGATATAAAAGCTGACATCATCGGAGGCGCGCACGTAGTTCCTCTTTTCCAGACCAAAGAGGCCGCCGACGGTCTTGAGAGGCACCCGGTAATAGACCTTGACCCGGTCGACGTTGAGCACAGTTTCGGGGTTCGAATCTACCCGGTCCGGGCAGGGTTCCTTCGCCAGCTCTTCCATCTCCCAGATCTTCTTGGCGTCCTTCCATTCCAGGGAACGCAGACAACGCACCTGGTGGCCGGGCACCATTTCAACCAGATCGGGGTGCTTTTGAGAACAGTTCTCGGAAGCCAGTTCGCAGCGGGGGGAGAAGATGCATCCAACCGGGAGGTGATCCGGTGACGGGACGCGGCCTTCGATCGGATGTAGGGTGCGGGTGCCCTTGGGGGCGTCCACATCCGGCAGGCAGCGCATCAGGCCCATCGTATAGGGATGCATCGGGTTGCGATAGATCGTACGGGTGTCGGACAATTCAACGATCTCGCCTGCATACATCACGGCCACTTTGTGAGAAACCCGTGCCACCACGCCCAGGTTGTGACTGATGTATAAGGTGGCCGTCTGGTAACGTTCCTGCAGTTCGGCGATCAGGTCCAGCACGGCCGCTTCGACGGTTACGTCCAGGGCGGTGGTCGGCTCGTCCATGATGAGCAGGGATGGGTTGTTCAGCATCGCCATGGCGATCAGGACGCGCTGCTGCTGCCCGCCCGAAAGCTGGTGCGGATAGCGCAGCATGACCGACTCCGGGTCAGGCATATAGACCTTTTTGAGCGCCTCGACGGATTCCCCGTACGCCTCTTTTTTGGAAAAGCCGCGATGGGCAATCAGACTCTCGGCCATCTGGTCCTGAATGCGCATGGAGGGGTTCAGGGCCGACATGGGCTCCTGATAGACCATCGAGATGTCGGCGCCGCGCAGTTTACGCAGGTCTTCTTCCGAGCGGCCGCGCAGCTGGTCACCCTTGAACAGGACATCCCCGTGCGTAACCCGGCCGTTAGGCCCCAGGAAATTGACGATCGAGAAAGCCACAGTGCTCTTCCCGCAGCCGGATTCGCCGACCAGGCCAAGGTTTTCCCCCTGAGAAATGTCAAAGGAGACGTCGCGAACCGCGTTCACATCGCGCTTGCGCGTTTTATAGGTAATCGCCACGTGCTTCAAGCTAAGGATAGGAGACGGATCCATGGATCATTTTCTCCGCTTATTGGTAGCGCATGCTCTCTTCGCGCAACCCATCCGCGAACATATTGAGCCCGATGACCAGGGTGACGATCGCCAGGGTCGCAGACAAAACTGGCCATACATTGACCGTCATGTGACTATGCCCTTCCTGGACCATGCCTCCCCAATCCGGCGTCGGTGGGGGCAGACCCAGGCCAAGAAAGCCGAGTGTACCGATGTAGAAAGCCGCATAACCGATGCGCAGCAAAAAGTCCACAATGAGCGGCCCGCGGCAGTTGGGCAGGATCTCGCGCAGCATGATGATGAAATCCGGTTCGCCGCGCAGCTTGGCGGCAGCCACATATTCACGGGTCTTGATGTCCATCGTGAGGGCCCGCACCAATCGGGCTATACCGGGAGCGCCTCCGATGGCAATCGCGATCACCACGTTGAACGACGAGGCGCCAACCGCCGAGATGATGATCATGTACAGCAGGATGGTGGGGAAAGCCATGAACGAATCCAGAATACGCATAACGACCTCATCCACCCAGCCCCCATAATACCCGGCCGGCAAGCCCAGGGCACAACCGCACACGAACGCCACGATCACAGACAGTGGACCCAGGGAGAGGATGGTGCGCGCCCCGTAGGCTACCCTGGACCAGACATCCCTCCCCAGATCATCCGTCCCCAGCAGATGCTGGCCGAACGGACCTTTGTCGATGTGCATGTAATCCTCGTACAGCGGGGTGTACTTGGTGATCAAGGGTGCGAAGATCGCGATCAGGACCCAGATCAGGACAACGACCAGGCCGACTACTGCTGTGGGGGAGGAAAAGATCAAGTCGGCAAGATCTTTGACAGTCTTCCAGAGGTCCTTCAAAGCCGTGGCGGATCCGGAGGGAGCGCCCGATCGTTCCTGCTTCTGGGGCATAAGATTTTCCGTCGCCATAATGGATTCCTATGCGTAACGAATGCGCGGGTTGATCAACGAATAAATGATGTCGGCGATCAACTGGGTCCCGACAGCCAGGAGGATCAGAACCATCGACGCGGCTTCGATCGAATAGATATCTTTATAGAGGGCAGCTTCCAGGATGAAACTTCCCAATCCGGGATAACCGAAAACGGATTCGACCACCACCAATCCACCGATAAACCAGTTCACATGCAGCATGATCACGGTGATCGGGGCCATCATGGCGTTGCGCAGCACATGGCGGATCACGACCTGTGGGTAGGACAGGCCCTTCAGGATGGCGGTCCGGACATACTGACTGTTCAGGACTTCAACCACGCTGGAGCGTGTGATGCGCAGCACGTAACCCACTTCGACCAGGCCAGCGGTCGCCACCGGCAGAACGATCAGCCGCGGGTTCGCCAAGACTGCATTTTCACTGGTAAATACCGCGGCCCCGGGGAGCACTTTCAGCCACAAGGCAAAGATCACGATCAGCAAAATGCCGGTTGCGAAATCCGGCGATCCTGCCGTGATCAAGCCAGCGATCGAAATGATCCGGTCCGCGAGCTTGCCTTCATTCAAACCGGCGATCAACCCGAGCACCACAGCGGTCGGGATGGAGAAAAGGAAAGCCAGAGAAGCCAGGACCAATGAGTTTCTAATCCTCCGGCCAATCACTTGCGAAACCGGCTCTTTAAACCGTAAAGAGATGCCGGCATCGCCGCGCAGCAGGCCCTTGCTGAGGGGGATGTACTCAATGGGGGCATCGGTCTTTTCCTGCCATCCAGAATAATCGTAGACGTATTGGATCGTCTTGGAACCCTTGATCCATTCCGCAGCCTGACCGCTGTTGTCCACGCCCCAGAAATAGGCCTGGCCGCTCTTGTCGACCTTCCAATCCTGTTCATCGGGTACTTTTACCGTGCTGCCGTCGGACTGGCGGATCAGCTTGACCAATGCTGCGTCTTCCACGTCGTATTGGACCAGATCGCCGTTGGGTTCAACCTCCCACCAATCCCGCGAGTTGGCCACCAGGCCTACCTGTGTGATGGTTTCCTTCAGTGGAAGCGCCAGCTTCGGGGCGGCCTGCCAGTCGGAGCCCAAAAGCCAGGATATGTAGCGGATGACCACTGGGCGGTCCAGGCCCAGCTGTTTCGTCATGGATTCCTGCTGTTCCGGGGTAGCGAAAGTACCGATCATATTGCGGGCTACGTTCCCGGGGGCGATCTCCACAATGGCAAACACGATGATCGAAACGATCACCATGGTGAACAGCATGGTCAGCAATCGCCGGACAATGTATCTCGCCACTTTACATCCTCCGTCCCGTCGAGCCTGGCTGGTAACCGAAGGAAACGGTCTCCCGGTTTACACAGCAGGAAAGGTGTTGGATCGATGTCCAAGCCGTCCTCAACAGCTAACTTTTGCCATCGATGCGGGCCTGCTCGCGCTCCACGATGGCATGGATGGTTTTTTGAACCTCCATTGGCAAAGGGGGCACCTGATGCTTGGCCAGGATCTCGTCCACCATCTTGGCGGCGCGCTGTTCCATGCTGGTCGCACCGCGCTTCTGCCACACCGAGTAGGGATTCTTATCGATCAATTTCGAGTAATAGGCATCTTTAAAATGACGAACGGTGTGGTCGTGGCCCAGGTAGCTCCCGGTCGGGCCCAGTTCCTGGATGACGTCCAGTGCCAGAGTCTCATCATTCACCAGGACTCCGGCTGTAGCCGCCCGCAGGAAGCCCAGGATATCATTGCAGATCGCAATTAATTGCAGGCTGCCCTGCAGGCCGGCATCCATAAAGCCCACGTCATGGACAATATTCGCGCCGTGCAGCAGTGCGGTCATTAAACTGATTGTGGCTTCGAATCCGCATTGCTGGTCCATGACCTTTGAATCCGTGGAGCCGCCCAGACCGAAAACTGGCAGGTCATAGAACTTGCCCATGGAGGTGGGCACCCCCTGCTCGTCGGCCAGGACATAGTTCCCCACCATGGTCTGTAGATTATAAGGGCCGCCGTTCCATCCCGGAACCGCCACGGACGCGCCTTCCCGCACCAGCTGCGAAAGGACGATCCCCAGCAGAATGCCCGCGTTCATGGAAGCCATGCAGCCGGCGGTGGTTGTCGGCGAATTGACCCCGCCCGCATTCAGGGGGATGTACAGCTGCGGCAAGCCTTTCTCTGCCAGGAACATGCACTTCTGCAAGGCCTCGGCATTGGCGATCAATCCGGAGGTGACATTGATATAACAGGTCGCGAAGGGGTGCGCACGGAAGGCGTCCGCACCTCCCGCCACCGCCTCGCACATCTCGACCGCCGTCACGCAGCCCTCAAAATCGGGCGTCACAAAGACGATCGGCTTGGTGGTGTTGTTGAGCATGACCTCCATCTGATAGCGGTCATAGATGCGCTGGTCCACATCCTCCGGCAGGAAGGCCGACATGACGAAATCGATCTCCGGGAGGGCATCCATCAGGAGCGAAGCTTCTTTCACATCGGACAGGAGCGGCCTGCGGCGCAGGCCGGTGCGGTGGTCGAGGATGTTGAGACAATCGGAACCGCCCCCATAATAGGTATGGTACTGGCCGGCGCGCATGGCAACCTTGCCGTTGCGATCGTAAAGGGTGATGCGCTTGGGAGCCGTCCCTAATGCCCGGGCCACCACATACTCAGGGATACGGACGCGCAGGCCGTCGGTGTTGGCGCCCCCTTTCACCAATACTTCCCTGGCTTTTTCGTCGTGGACATCCACGCCGACCCGTTGGAGGATCTCCAGGCTGGCCAGGTGGATCTTTTCACATTCCTGTGCACCCATGCGCGTGTAATGGGCGCTGGTTGTGCTCGTACCGTGAGTCTCAATCATCGTCTTGCCTCATAAAATGGGATAATTTGGAATTTGATAGCAGGGGGTTCCCGTGCTGCCGAGGAAAGATTGTCCTGGCAGCACGGGAGGAATTCAAGGATATGAGCTCTCGAACTAGGAGGCGTCCTTCCAAGCCGAGATGAAGTTCCCCGTCTCGTCCGGAGTGGGTTCCACATCATGGACATGGGTGGTGTAGATCTTCCAGACATCCATGAAGAACGGGGTGCAGATCGAGCCGCGCGACTGCTGGATCGTTTCGAGCTGCAAGGTCAGCGCTTTGCGTTGGGTCAGGTCCAGCGTACTGGTCGCCTGGGTCAGGATCTTGCTGAATTCCGGGTCCACCCAGCGGCTTTCATTCCAAGCGCCTGGCAGGCCGCTCTTCGTATCCGCGGTATAGGCCAGCCCCAGCGTGATGAGGGCCTGCGTGCGGTGAGCCCACCAGGTGATGCCCATGTTGAAATCGGTCCAACCGTTCCAATACTGGCTGGCAGGCATGGTCTTGAGATTGATGGTAAATCCTGCCGCCGCGGCATCTTGCTGAAGCGCCTGGGCATACGCCATGGATTCAGGCCAATCACTGGCCACCGTCAGATCAACGGACAGGCCGTTCGGGTGGCCGGCCTGGGTAAGCAAATCTTTGGCTTTGTTGGTATCAAACGGCAGGGGTGCCAGATCGCTATATTCGGGGTTGGCCTGGCAGACATGGCTGTCGTTGCCGATAACCCCTTGGCCTTGCAGGGCTAGCTGCAGGATCTTATCCCGATTGTGGCAGTACTTGAGAGCCAGGCGTACATTATTATCTTTCCAGGGATCCTGGTCCACGCGCACCCGCAGCACACGGGTGGCCGCGGTCGGCGTGGAAACAATGGTGAAGCGCTTGTCGTCCTTGACCGCTTCCCAGCTGGAGACGGTGGGTTCCAAAACGGTATCCACCTGGCCACTCTGCAGAGCCGAGATGTAAGCGGATTGGTCTTCGCCTAGCATGACCATGATGATCTCATTCAGGTAAGGCAGCGGTTTACCATCGGCGCCCATTTGCCAGTAACCCTGGCGGGCCTTGAGGTGAGCGCGCTCGGCCGGCACGTATTCCACCATGACGAAGGGTCCCGTTCCGATCGGTTGTTTGGTGATATCCCCACCGAAGTTAGCCGGGACGATGGCGGCCGGATACTGAGCGAGGTTGTCCGGGAGGAAGATGGTCGGCTGGTTCAGGTGCAGGGTGACGGTATAGTTGCCGGCCTGCTCAACACCGCTGCCATCCATATAGCTCATTGCACTGAGCATGGACGATTTGGTATTGGGATCCAGCCAGCGCTTGATGTTGAAGACCACATCGTCGGCAGTAAAATCAGTGCCGTCATTGAATTTGATGCCCTGCCTCACGAACAGCGTCCAGGTCTTCAAGTCGTCGCTGACCTTCCAGCTGTCCAGCAGATAGGGGTGGGTAACGCCCCCCGGGTCTGTGTGGGTGAGATACTCAAATACATGCCGCCAGGGATGGGAAGCGCTGACCAGCGAAAACTGGGCTGGATCGGAAACACGCTCAACCCGGCAGGCAACATTCAGGGTGCCGCCCCGGACATACGTGGCAGGTGTGGCGGTCGCGGCCGGCATGGCGGTGGCAACGGGGGCCGTGGTCGCCGCCATCGTAGCCGGCATGGCGGTGGCGGTCGGGGTTGCCGTCGGTGCGCAGGCGGCCAGGATCTGGGCGGTTGTGAAAGAGACACCCAGCAGGGTGGCGACTCTCAGAAACTCGCGCCGTGAGATCAATCCATGGGCAAGCGCCATCTGGGCCTGATTCACGATCGGATGTAATTTCTCTTGAGCCATTGCGGTTTTCTCCTCTATTCATTTGAAATCAAATGGGGATGGAAAAAATTTTGGATAGTCAGAATTAAGGATCTTCTTGTTCCGATTTCACCTCCAATCTATCCAAAAGCTTGGGCCTTTATTCCTCTTGCATTTCGGGATATTTTCTAGGCAGATGATGGCTAATTCGATTGCTTGTAAACTATCATACCCATTTATCATAGCATCTAATATATCAGAAGTCAATAACTAAAGATCTAAATATATTATGACTTGTAATTTGATATATCATATGGTAATATTTTTAAAGCGGAGTGCGTATGTTCCCAGTTTACAAGGAAAAAACCTCGAAAAACGCTATTTATATCGAGGTGCGGCGCGCGATCATCATGGGACATCACAAACCCGGTGAGCGGCTGGATGTGGAAACCATCGCCAGGCAGTACTCGACCAGCGTCACTCCCGTCCGGGATGCCTTTCAAATGCTGGCCCAGGAAGGGCTGGTCAATATCAAACCGCGCTCAGGGTACTTCATCACCCACACCAATCTCAAGCAGCTGCGCGACCTGTTGGATCTGCGCCGAGTCCTTGAAATGGCCTCCATCGAACGGGCTGCCGTGCGCATCACGGACAAGCAGATCCAAGAACTACTTGCGGTGCACGCGGGTTATACGGGGGACGACGACGAATCGTACGACCGTTATACGGACGAGAACCGTCAATTCCATTACCTGCTAGCTCGGGCTTCCGGAAACAACGAACTGGCCGAGATGGTTGGACGCCTGCATGACCGGCTTGCACGCTTCATGGTCCTGAGGCACGCCGGGAAGACCATGCTGGTCACCCACCAGAAGATCGCGGATGCCCTGGCGACCCACGACGTTGAAACTGCCCGAAAGGCCCTGCTGGATGATATCGGTGACACGTACGATATGATCATGGACCGCGTGATCGAGGAAGAATTGGTGACTGGGGTTTCTGAGCAGTCCGGTTGAAATTAAGCAATTGTCCCGGCCTGGGATCGCTAGCAATGTGAACAGGCCATAAAAACCTTCTCTGGACGAACAAGGAATGAATATGGACCTCAAAGAACTCTACCAGAACGTGATTGACGGGAAAGCACCCGAAGTGGAAGCAGGCGTAAAAGCTGCCCTGGACGCCGGCATAGGGCCGGAGGAGATCTTGAACAAGGGCCTGATAGCTGCCATGGGTGAGGTCGGCCAGCGCTTTGAAGCCGGTGAACTTTTTGTTCCCGAGATGCTAGTGGCAGCACGCGCCATGCAAGGCGGATTGAGGATCCTGAAACCCTACCTGGCAAAAGCCGATGTAAAAGCTGCGGGGAAGGTCGCCATCGGGACGGTCAAAGGTGACCTGCACGATATAGGCAAGAACCTGGTGGCGATGATGCTGGAAGGCGCCGGATTCGAGGTCGTCGACCTGGGGGTTGACGTTGCACCGGAGGCCTTCCTGAAGGCTGCCCAGAACGGTGCGCAGATCATCGGGATGTCTGCACTATTGACGACCACGATGGGCAGCATGCAGACCACCATTGAAGCCTTAAAGGCGGCAGGCATCCGCAATAAGGTCAAAGTTCTGGTAGGTGGTGCGCCGCTTACCCAGGAATACGCAAACAAGATCGGCGCCGACGCATTCGCGGCGGATGCCTCAAGCGCGACCCGCATGGCCAGACAGCTGATCGCCTAGAGATAATCGAGTGGCTCGGGAGACGTCGCCACATGTCCACTGGATCTTAAAACCAAAAAATTCTCCAGACCGCAGGGAGGATTTTTTGTTCCTGGACAAGAATGGACTTCCGAACTAAGGAAAGAAGCTCGCGGTAGAGTTGTTTAAGCCGCGGGAGCAACGGAAACCAATAAAATTAGCGGAAAGCATGGGGTTTTCCCAATCGCGATTCGAGGCGCGGACCAGTCCTTCGCCGCCTGCCCACGATCCGCCTCGAAGTACGTGATACATTCCAGAAGTCGGACCGGTCGGGTTGTTGGATGGTGAGCTGGCATAATAGGTTTCACTATACCAGTCTGCCAGCCACTCCCATACATTCCCGACCATGTCCAGCACCCCGTAGGGGCTGGCTCCGGAAGGATAACTTCCCACGGCGCTCGTATCACCGACACAACTACCGGAGACGGGCTGAAAGTTCAAGAGCTGACATGTCGGAGGCGAGTTCCCCCACGGATAGGTGCGGCCATCCGTACCGCGCTCTGCTTTTTCCCACTCCGCTTCGGTCGGCAGGCTTGCCCCTGCCCACCTACAATAGTCCCTGGCTTTGGCCCAATCGACGTAGACTACTGGATAGTCTGAGTATCGAGAATTCCCATAATAACTGGTGCGAGTGGAGGACGAGTTATCGAAGGGCGGCTGACAGGCTCCCGCCCGGACACACCGGGCATACATGCTATTGGTCACTTCCGTACTGTCGATCCAATAGCCGTCCAGGTTCACGCGATGAGGGGGTTGTTCATTGTTGAATGAATTCTGATAACAATCTTTTGGAAATTTCTGGCAGTCAGCCAACGCCTGCTCAGCCGTAATGCCCATGGTGAAAGGACCGGCTGGCACAAAGATCATCATCATCCCATCCTTCTCACGTATCCGAGGCGGTGTCACGGGCTCAGTGGGGATTGCGGCCGGCGCACAAGATGCCAAGGAAAAGGAAGCAACTAAAAGGATGATGGAAAGTCTCTTCATCAGCACTCTCCTTCAAGTATTTTCGTGTGGATTAACTTTATTCAAATCCCCTTTCATCCAGGCTTGGATCAACCCGATGACCCGCTGAAGATAGTATAGCTCAGGGCCGGATCGAATTCAATTTAGTTGATCGGCAGTTTGCTGAGGAGGATCCAGCAGCAATGGAAAGTTGATCATTTGGCGCCCAAGAGTTTTTTTGGGCACAGCGTTTTTAAAAGTACAGCTTTAACTTTCTTGACCCCGGGTCACCTTCGAAAACTACAAACGGATTTATAATTCCTTCCCACAAGAAAGGTAGGTAGTTCACTATGGGGATCAATTTTAAAATGTGGCGTACGGCCGCCTCACAGCTGGTTCAAATGGATGATAAGAAAGAGTGGGACGCGCTGGACATCGTCTCGAAATGGCTGATCGCCACTCGTTCCGGCGTCACCACAGTGACCATCTATTCCTGCATCATCGCGGCACTGCTGGCTTGGCGTGATAACACTTTCTCTTGGCTGCCATGGCTGATCGTGACAATCGGGTTATTTATCGCGCACGGCACGAACAACCTGCTGAATGACTACACCGATTACAGCCGCGGGATCGACAAGGATAATTATTTCCGCATCCAGTACGGCGTCCATCCCCTCGTTCAGGGTTTCTGGAGCAAGCCTCAGCAGCTGAGGTGGTTCGCGGTGAGCGGTGTGCTGGCGGTCCTCTCCGGTGTTTACGCCCTTTTTTACACCCATTTCAACCCGGTCGTGATCCTGATGTTTGCCTTCGGTGCGCTCATGCTCCTTTTTTATACCTATCCGTTGAAGTACTTTGCGCTCGGCGAACTCGCCATTTTCCTGATCTGGGGACCGATCATGATCGGTGGTGTGTACTTCGTTCTGGCGCAGCACTGGAACTGGAATGTTGTTCTGGCAGGCATCCCGTTCGGGCTGTGTGTTGCGAGCATTAACATCGGCAAGCATATCGATAAGCGGCTGGAGGACAAGGCCAAAGGTGTTACCACCCTCCCTGTCCTGATCGGCGAAACCGCCGCCCGCATCCTGAATATCGGTGCGATCGTAGTCGCCTACGCGCTGGTCCTTTATTTGATCTTCATCAGCCATTATTTCACGCCGGTGATGTTGATCGTTTTCATCGCGGGCAGAGAGGCATGGAAGGCATTGCAGCGCCTGGCGAAACCCCGACCCACTGCGCCGCCCCCGGGATATCCGATCTGGCCGCGCTGGTTCTCGACCGTCTCTTTCGTGCACAACCGCACTTTTGGAAACCTGTTCCTGCTTGGACTGCTGATCGATTCACTGGTGCGTGTTTTCATACCCGCATTCTGGCACTGATCGACTATACGAAATACGCAGAAAACTATCCGGTGTAGGTCCCAGGAGGGTGCTGAAACCCTGTCCCAGAATGGCACCACTTTGCGTAGCTTATCGTTTAAAAGGTTTAATAGCGTTGCTGCTTTCAAGGAAAGGCTGACCCATGGAAGACAAGAACCTGATCCTGATTATCGAAGACGATCTGGAGATTATGACCTTGCTGCGCCAGCTTGCGGAATTGGAAGGCTACGAAGCAGAAGTCATCCTGGATGGAGCGGTCGCTATGAAGAGGCTGGATGTGGAGCCGATACCGAATCTGGTCCTGCTTGACCTGCATTTGCCCAACGTGGAAGGGGACGTAGTTCTACGCGCCGCGCGCGCCAACCCTGGCTGGATGAAAGTTCCGCTGTATATCATCACCGTCGACCCACAGGCCGCCCAACCTTATCGGATGCAGCGCAGTGGCAATCCTCGGGTTGATGGAGTTCTCGTAAAAGGGGACTATATGGTCGGCGAACTTCCCAAATTGCTCAAACGCTACGCAAAATAAGAACCTACTAAAAATTGATATCGAATGGATCCGGTCGAAACAATCAAATGAGTCGTTGAGGGGGACGCCTCCGCGATCGCTGCAAGATATCGCTTAAAGGCCGAGGCGGTCGGTTTCTTGCAATCAATCATTGAACTCTTTTCGTGGACCCCTTGATCTCCCCCGAAGCAGGCTTTGGCGCCATGCTCCCGTTCCAGACCCCCGCGATGGGATAATCACATTGGGGACAGTGTCCAGCATGAACCTCGTTCGTTAATACCTGAAACCCCATGCGCTGGATAAGGACTGCATCGCAGTGCGGACAATACGTGTTGTCATAAGGGTGCCCGGGCACATTTCCCGCATAGACAAATTCCAGGCCGGCCTCCTTTCCAATCCTCCAGGCACGCTCAAGGGTTCCAACCGGGGTCGGGGGGACCTCAAACCGATAGGCCGGAGCATAGGCACTCACATGCCAGGGCGTTCCAGGTCCGAGATCCGCGGCGATACGTTTTGCGATACTGCTCAGATCCTCATCCTGATCGTTCACGGTCGGGATGACCAATGTCGTGATCTCAATGTGTATCCCGCTGGATCTTGCCAGCTTGCAAGCAGCCCAGGCCTTTTCGACTTCGATC